>Ga0123329_1001309_pt1 | contig 23739 bp, 16 predicted proteins | sample BioC12SIPDNA_FD_89703 | JGI IMG/M metagenome (GOLD analysis project Ga0123329, IMG submission 89703) | Anaerobic biogas reactor microbial communites from Washington, USA - Biogas_R1_B C12 SIP DNA | ecosystem: Engineered > Bioreactor > Anaerobic > Unclassified | place: Washington, USA | collected...
CTCGTTTGAGCTGCGGGTAGGGTGCTTGAGCGGTCTGGCAACAGGCCGCCCAGATGAATGATCGCCGTCCGCCTCGGCGGATAACAGAATTCGGCTTATTCGCCCGCTCCGCCTATTCTTGTCGCATGGTATTGAACATCGGCCGACGATCCGCGATGATAAGGTGGTTCAGTTGGCCCCGTAATCGGAGACTCGATCCGTGCCCAAGTTCTCGCTTCGCAGATACGACATACAAGCCGTCGTCAGTACGATCGTGTCATTTGTCTCGCTCGGCGCGCTCCTGGTTCTCGGTGGGCTGCTGGCCCGCAATATCAACTGGGCGGACAAGGTAATCGTTTATGGAAACCGCAAGTACGAGCTGTTGATCCAGTTGCTCGCGGCATTGACCGGCCTGCTGGCGCTGACGGGGTTCGGTTTCGGCGCGAACAGTGCCGGCCAGCGCCGCAACGAGAAGGCCGGTTTGTCGTGGGTCGGCTTCTTCATCGGGGCCGGCGTGCTTTGCTTGACCGTCATCGTTGTGTTTCTGTTCCGCGCGCGCAAGGAGTTTGTCGGGTAACGGCACTCCATTGCCGTCGCCGGGAGCACCGTCGCCCCAGGGGCTACTGCATATGCGCATTTCGCTGTTTGTGACTTGCCTGACGGATTTGTACTTTCCTGAAGTGGGTGAGAGCGTCGTCCGCATTCTCCACCGATTGGGCCACGAGGTGGACTTTCCGGCGGCGCAGACCTGCTGCGGTCAGCCCGCGTTGAACAGCGGTTACGCCGACGAAGCTCGGGCGGTCGCCAAGCGGATGATCGGGCTCTTCGAGCATGCCGAGACGGTAGTGACGCCCTCGGGTTCCTGCTGCTCCGTGATCCGGGAGTACTACCCACACCTTTTCGAGAACGACCCGGTTATGCATGGCAAGGCGGTGGCTTTGGCCGACAAGACGTTCGAACTCGTCGAGTTGCTGCAGAAGAGACTGAAGGTGGACTGGTCGAGATGGCGTCTCTCTTACCCCGGTACGGCCACGTTCCACTACAGTTGCCATCATCGGGGCATCGGCATGTCGCCGGAGGATGTGCTGGGGCTGGTTCGGGAGTTCAAGGATCTGGAATACAGGCCGCTGGAGAAGATGGAGCAATGCTGCGGTTTCGGCGGCACGTTCGCGGTCAAGTACGGGGACATCTCCGGGGCGATGGTGCGTGATAAGGTTGCGTGTATCAAGGCGACCGGAGCCCGGACGTTGATCTGCAACGACGGCGGTTGCACGCTGAACATCGTCGGTGCCTGCCGTCGGGAGGGGGTGGATATCGAGGCGGTGCACATTGCCCAGATGCTGGACGCCGCAATGCGCAACGGCGGCGGGCAAGCGGTTGACTCGACCGTAGCGGCCGCCCCCCGTGGCGACCGGGAGTGGGAGGCTAAGCAGTGACTCAGGCACAAACGCACGAGCACGCGACGAAACCCGACTTCAAACGAAGCAGCACCCTCGCTTTGGCGAACAAACGGCTGGGTTCGGCCATGGACGCCGCGACCCGGCGCCAAGACAATGGCCGACGAGCCATCATGCCCGAGTTGGGCGACCCCTTGGCGATCCGCGAGCTGGGGGCCCGGATCAAGAACCACACGCTTCACAACTTGGACCGCTATCTGACGCAACTGGTGGAGAACGTGCGGCGCCACGGTGGCGTGGTGCACTTTGCCGAGACGGGCGAGCAGGCACGGGAGATCATCACGGACATCGCCCGGCAGGCCAAGGCGCGGACCATCGTCAAGGGCAAGTCGATGGTCTCCGAGGAGATCGAGCTGAACGACGCCCTGGAGGCGGCGGGTTTCGAGGTAGCCGAGACGGACCTGGGCGAGTACATCCTGCAGTTGGCCGGCGAGAAGCCGTCGCACATTGTCACTCCCGTGCTGCACAAAACGCGCGAGGACATTGGCAAGCTGTTTGCTGAGAAACTCGGTATACCGTATACCTCTGACCCGGAGGAGCTGACCGCGGTCGCGCGGCGGGTGTTGCGAGAGAAGTTTCGGACGGCGGACATGGGCATCACCGGCGTCAACTTCGCCGTGGCCGAGACGGGCACACTGTGCATCGTAACCAACGAAGGCAACGGCCGCATGTGCACTTCGCGGCCACGCGTGCTCGTCTCGCTAATGGGCATGGAGAAGGTCGTTCCGCGAATGGTAGACCTGGCCGTCATGCTCAAATTGCTGGCCAAGAGCGCGACCGGTCAACGGATCACGTGCTACACAAACCTGATGACCGGCCCCAAGCGGCCGGCGGACGCCGACGGCCCGGAGGAGTTCCACCTGGTTATCATGGACCGTGGCCGCTCGTCGATCCTGGCCAGCGATTACTGGGAAGCCCTGCGGTGCATCCGTTGTGGGGCATGTCTGAACGCCTGCCCGGTCTACCGCAAACTGGGGGGGCATGCGTACGAGAGCGTCTATCCCGGACCGATCGGCAAAGTCATCACCCCCCTGCTGACCGATCTGGCGATGTACAATCATCTGCCTCAGGCCTCGAGTCTGTGCGAAGCGTGCTTCGAGGCCTGCCCGATGCGGATCAACATCCCGGCCATGCTGCTGGGACTACGCAGCACACTGGTGCGAACCAAGCAGGCTCCGCTTGGTTGGCGATTGGGCTTCAAAGGCTGGCGGATGGGGATGAGTTCGCATTTTCTGTATAGCTGGGGCGCTCGGTTCGGTCGATGGGGACTGCGCTTGCTGTCCAAGAACGGCTGGACCTCTTGGCTGCCCGGCCCGTTCTCGCCGTGGACGCAGTATCGCGATCTACCGGGCATGGCCCCGCGGCCGTTCCACCGGCGATGGGCGAACCTCAAGAAGGAACTCGACGAGGAGGCTGGACGCTGATGGCCGGCAGCACACAAGAAGCGTTTCTCAAACGGGTTCGCTCGGCCCTGAGCAACCACACTCAACCGACCGATCTGCCAAGTGCCTTGGATGTTGCTCGTGTGATTCAGCCCGGGGGCGACGTCGTCGCTCTGTTCCTGGCTCGTGTCGAGGAGGCCAAGGCCTCGCCACATCGCGTACGAGACGAAGCCGAACTGGCGGAGAAGATCGCATCCATCGTGCGGGAGGCGGGCGGGCGAACGGCTCTGGTGCCTGGCGAAGCCATGCCGGCCCGAGACCAGATCATCGCCCGGCTGCAGGCCGACGGTATCCAGTTACTCGATCCCGACGACCCGGATGCGGCTTTCGTGGCCGACGTGGGTATCACCGCGGCTTCCGCGGCCGTCGCGGAAACGGCTTCAATGAGCCTGACCAGCGGCGACGGGCGTCGGCGACTGGCCAGCTTGGCGGTGCCCTGCCATATCGGCATTGTGCGGGCCGAGCAGATTGTGCCCGATCTGTTGGACTGGGCGGAGAAGCACGAGACTCCTCCGCAAGCCAACGAGGTGCTCGTCTCTGCTCCCAGCAAGACCGCGGATATCGAGCTTTCGCTCGTCATGGGCGTGCATGGCCCACGATACGAACATGTCGTCGTGCTCGGATAACCAGCGAATAGGGGCTTCAGCGGGCTTCCCTGCTCGCGGCTCGGCGAAGCCGCAACCGGGGCATGCCCCCCTCGGGCGACCTGCATCGCGGATCGTCCTTGACATCGCTTCATCTGCTGCTGTAAACTGCCATAAACGCGGGAGGGGGGCACACCCCAATCCGTAATCCATGTACAGGTTTCAGGAGCTTTCGGTATGCACATCAGGACCGAAGCGACCCGGGCGGCCTGTCTCGCCATCCTGCTGACATGGCTTGCCGTCGGTGGCACACTGTTGGCTGCACCGACCACCGAGCAGGAAGCCGAAAAGGCGGTGACCGGCTGGCTGCGGATGGATCCCAAGCCGATGGGGATCGAGTTCGGCCAACAAGTGGCCAAGGTTGCATCCTTCATGGGTGCCGACGGCCAACCCGTTTACTACATCGTCTATGTCCAACCTTCCGGTTTTGTGGTCGTACCGGCAGACGATGAGATCGAGCCGATCATTGCGTTCAGCCTATCGGGCAGCTATGACCCTTCGCCGGACAACCCGCTGGGAGCGCTGGTCACACAAGACCTCAACGGACGCATGGCCAGGGTCCGGGAGGTCCAGGCCGCACAGGGCGATGAGGACGCACCGGCCAACATGTCCGACTCGGGGCGGCGGTGGACCCATCTCGTCCAGGCCGCCGAGGCTCCGGTGCAGGAGGGACTGTCGTCCGTCTCCGACGTGCGCGTCGCCCCATTCGTCCAGAGCAAATGGAGTCAGTCACGAACATGCAGCAACCCCTGCTATAACTACTACACACCCAACGGCTACCCTTGCGGCTGCGTGGCTACCGCGACGGCCCAGTTGATGCGTTTTCATCAGCACCCTGCGGTGGGTATCGGGGTCAAGGCTTGTACGATCCTGGTAGACGGCGCCACACAGACGGTCAACACACGCGGGGGCGATGGGTTGGGCGGAGCGTATGACTGGGACGGCATGGTGCTTGCTCCCGACTGCGACACCACAACCGCGCAGCGGGCGGCGATCGGGGCTCTCTGCTACGACGCGGGGCTCGCTGTCACCATGAGCTACACCAGTAGCGACTCGGGCGCCGACGCCTTGCGGGCGAAAGACGCGTTGACCGGTACATTCGGCTACAGCCGTGCCGTCAAGGGATACAACAACGCCAGCAACATCGGCGCCGGACTCGACGGAATGGTCAACCCGAACCTGGACGCGCGCCAACCTGTGATCCTGGGCATCAGCCGCACCGGCGGCGGGCATGCCATCATCGCCGATGGGTACGGTTATGCTGCCTCCACCCTTTACCACCATCTCAATATGGGCTGGGCGGGCTCGTATGATGCCTGGTACAACCTCCCCGACATTGACTCCTCACCGGCCTACACCTCCGTCTACAAATGCGTCTACAACGTCTTCGTCACCGGCACGGGTGAGATCATCAGCGGACGGGTGACGGATGAATTCGGTGATCCGGTGAGCGGCGCGACCGTGACTGGGCAACGAACTGCCGGCGGAACCTACGACACTGTGACTGACAGCCGTGGAATTTACGCGTTAGCCAAGGTTCCATCCGCTTCAGGCTACATCGTGAGCGTCACGAAACCCGGTTATCTCTTCGCCGACCAGAGTACCTCGACCGGAACATCGGACGACTATGCAAGTACGTCCGGCAATATATGGGGGCTCGATTTCATCGGCTATGAGGTTCTGGACGATCCGCCGGCCCCCACCGCCTCGGTCGATGTCTGGTGTGACCGGACACTCACTCGGGCGGACCCGCCCCCCAATGTCACCTACTATTGGCAGGGCACCTCCTGCGGCGAGACCACCGGCAATTCGAGCGTGACGTACATCGCCAGGGCCAGCGGCACGTACTACCTCCGGGCTCGTTCGGCGAGCGGGCACTGGAGCCCAGGATGCGGCTCGGTGACCGTCTCCGTCAATCCGATACTGGCTGATCTCGACTGTGACGGCGACGTAGATCTGGACGATTCTGGTATACAGCAACGCTGCCTGTCGGGCTGGGGCATCACGCAATCGGATGCCGCCTGCCGGAACACGGACCTCAACGGAGACACCTGGATCGACACCTACGACTACGCCATCCTCAGGGGCTGCATGGGCGGCGCCAACCTGGAACCCGACCCCGGGTGTCTGCCGTAGCCGGGTCCTGCCGCGTCGAGTTGGCCCCCGGCTCAGGCGCTCGCCCTATCGGGCCTTGTGGCCAGGATCGGGTATGGCAATCCGCAACCGCCGGCCCATCCCGCTGTCTACCGCGGGTGATTCATGCTATAATTGAACCATGCCATTCAACGCGCGTCGCGGAGCGGTTATTCGGCAAAGTCGAGGTGAAAGATGACACATCGCAGCATTCGAAACGTGGTGCTTCTGGCCGCAGTAGCCATCCTCTGGGTACAGCTCCCTGGCACATCTGAGGCCTTCACCGGTGACCCAACCTACCTTGAGCTGCCCTACGGCGAGGGGTTTGTCCCAACCGCTTTGGAGGCCGATAACGAAACAGCACAGCGATCGGCCCACATGGCCTATATCGTCGAGCAGGCGGGCACGATCATCTCCGCCGCTGGCGAGACCCTCCTGCCGCCCGGCACACGATTCGACCGCCTGAGCCGCACCGCGGGCACCCCCGCCATCGTGGAATTAAGCCTTCCAGAGGAGGCGGGCAAGCTGATCATCGACGCCATCCAGGCTTCCACCATCGAGCGGGTTCTGGCTCGAGCGTTTGGCGACGATCCTGAGCTGGCCGGAGTTGTGGTCCGATTACGCGTCGGAGAGGGCCCCTACCGCGACATCGAGGACTTCGGTCCGCGCGCTGCCGACCTGCCTCCCGACAGCGAGATCAGCGATGACTCCGGCCTTACCGCTAGGCAAGGGCAGCAGAACCGAGCGGCCGCGGCACTGGTGGAAACACCAGCGGTGGAAGCGATCGGTGGCCCCATTGCTCACGGTGACGGTCAGCCCCAGGGCGCCCTCAGCGGGGTGGTCGTTTACATCAGTGCCGGACACGGCTGGACTGCAGGTGGGTCAAGCTGGTATCTCCAGCGCCCCCTACTGCTCAATATGGTTGAGGATTACGGCAATATCGACCAGCTCAACTCCTTCGCTCACCGTCTGTACAACGCGGGCGCGGTCGTCGTGCCCTATCGTCCGGTTGGCTACCAGCCCGTCGAAATCGTTTTGGACAACGACGACCCCGGCGTGACCTTCACCGGATCATGGAGCAACAGCAGTACGACGAGCGGCTACTACGAAAACGGGGCGACCGCGAGCGGCGTACCCTATCGCTACGCGGCAGCCAGTTCGACCGAGACCGCCGTTGCCCGGTACACCCCGGCGATCCCGACCAGCGGCTTCTGGCCGGTCTATTGCTGGACCAAGGACGACACCGACCGCGTCAAGCAGACCTACCGCGTCAAGCACAGCGGCGGAACAGCCACCGTGGTCATCGATCACCAGATTGTCGGCAAGGGCTGGATGTGGCTGGGCGAGTACCACTTTGAGGCGGGAACCGGCGGCTATGTCGAGATCTCCAACCAATCCAACCAGACCGGCGTGGTCATCTCCGACGCCATTCGCTTCGGCAATGGCATGGGCGATATGGTCGGCACCGGCCCCGGAACCATCAGCGGATACTCCCGCGAGGAAGAGGCCTCGCGATACTGGGCTCAGAGCGAAGCAGGCGTCAACGCGGTCGGCCTGCCGACGAGCATCTGGTCCGGCTTCACCAGCGATGCCAACGATAACGTCGGCACCGCCGCTCGGTGGAGCGCCTACATGAACCGCCAGAACATCAACGATGACCGCTGGCGGCGGGCATACGTCGAGTTTCACACCAACGCGGCAGGATGCGCATCCCCCCCCTGCTCGGCCAAAGGTACTGTCGCCCTGGTCAATGAAGCTAACCCCACCACCAACCAAATACAGTTCTCCACGATCGTCGGAGACAAGATAGAAGCCGACATGGTCCTGATCCAGGACCAATTCGAGTACACCTGGGGAGTACGATCCAACCCATACTCCGGTGCGTATGGCGCCATCTCGACCAACAATAACGACAACGAATTCGATGCCACGCTCATTGAGGTCGCTTTCCACGACAACACACAGGATACCGCTAATCTCCGCAGCGTGAAGGTGCGCGACGCCGTCGCCCGTTCAACGGTGCAGGGGCTGATCATGTTCCTGTCGAACACCAGCATCTTCCCGGACACACAAGTCCCGCAGGTGTTCCCCCCCGAGCCCCCTGGCCGAGTCCAGGCCATCCACGACGGGGAGGGTAACGTGGTCGTATCCTGGTCGGCGGCGCCATCCGGCGGGGCCAACGGCAGCTCGGCCACCGGGTACAAGGTCTACCGCTCCCCCAACGGCTACGGCTTCGGCCAGGCCGTCACCCTGGGCAACGTGCTGAGTACCACCCTGACCGACATCCCGGCCGGCGAAACCGTCTACCTGCGAGTCGCCTCGTTCAACGCCGGCGGCGAATCCATGCCCTCCGAAGTCATCGCGGTTCGTCGGCCCGCCACAGGCACGCCGTCCGTGCTCATCGTGAACGGCTTCGATCGGGTCAGCCGCCAACAGAACCTCATCCAGACAATCCCCTCCGGCGCCATGGAGCGGCAAATCGCCAGGAAGGTCAACTCCTTCGACTACATCGTACAGCACGCCAACGCCCTGGCGGACCATGATTACACCTTCGACTCCTGCTCCAACGAGGCAGTCATCGAAGGGAACATCTCATTGACGCCGTATGTCACCGTCGTATGGATCCTCGGCGAGGAAGGCTCCCTCGATCAGACTTTCGACACAACCGAGCGACTTCGCGTCACCGAGTACCTCGGCAACGGTGGCACCCTGTTCGTCTCAGGCTCCGAGATCGCCTACGAACTGGACTACCTCAATGTCGGACGCAGCTTCTACCGCAACGTCCTTGGCGCCCAGTACGTCGGTGACGATGCTGGCTCATACCAGGTGACCGGCCAGGACGGCATCCTCGCGGATATCGGCGCGTTGAACTTCTCGCCCGCGAGCGGCGCGCCGTACGACGCGGATTACCCCGACCGGATCATCCCACAAACAGGGGGTGAAACTAACCTCCGATATGTCGGCGGCACGAGTGACGGCGCAGGCATCCAGTATGACGCCGGCTTATATCGCACCGTAGTCTTCGGATTCCCCTTCGAAACCATCACGTCCGCCGCGATTCGCAGCAATATCATGCGGAAGGTCGTGTCCTGGCTGCAGACCGGACTGGTGGGCTGCCCACCCACGTTGTTGGCCAACTTCGAACAGTACGAGCCCGGCGACCGAGCTATGTTCCAAGATCCAAGGCTCTCTGGATCGACACAGGCCGACTTGGCGGAATCTCCAAACACCGCTCTGGTCTTCGCAACCTCGTCCTTCGGTGGATCACGGGCCATCAATGTCCAATGGTCGTGGATCGACACCACCCCCCAACGGTGGCTGCGGCTGACCACCAACAACGTCACCAATCAGGGCAATCCGACTATCGATCTGACCCGGCCATTACGTTTCCGTATGCGGTTCACGCCAGGATCCCTCCGCGTGTGCATCGGGGTCCGCGAGACGAACACCGACGCACCGCTCGGTGCGGACGGCGGGGCGACCGGCTCGATTGAATGGATCGGTGCAGGCGGAACCATCGATGGCGCGCCCCTGGGCAAACTGCTGAGCAACCAGGGTTTCGCTTGGCAGACCCTCTCTTTCGTGCCGACCGCGGCAAACGTCCTCGCATTCACCGGCAACGGAATCCTTGAGGGAACCTATGGCAAGGGCGTGCTCGAGCATCTGGCCTTCTCAGTGGTCGATACCCAGGGGCCGCTCACTGTTAATCTCGACCTTTTCGAGCAGTTGTGCCCCCTCAACGCTGATCTGGACGACGACAGCGATGTGGATCTGTCTGACTTCGCCATATGGCAGAACTGCGTGAGCGGCGTCGGTGTTCCCCATCGCAACGAGGCGTGTGCCCACGTCGACCTCGACGGCGACGCCGATGTCGACACCGAGGATCTCGACCTGCTCCGGCAGTGCTTCAGCGGCGAGGGAATTCCAGCCGATCCGGTCTGCCTGCAGGCCTCCAATCCGGAGTAGGCTCAGAGGTCGGGCATGGACAACTCGTCCAACCTTGCTGCAGCGTTTGACCGGAACGGTCTTCTTCGGACCTCGACGAGCTGGAGGTAAGCGACGGCGTCAGGATTGCAGGCCTTGCCGGGCGGTGGCGATGAGGGCGGCGGCCCCGTCGGCTTGCAGCCTGGTGAGTACCGTGGCGGCCAGATCCGGCCACCGGTTGGGGGGGCCGTCGACCGTAGCCTGGATCCGCGAGGTGCCCCGGGGGTCCAGGACGACGGCATGGCAGCGAAGGAAGCCAGCCGCCTTCACCGCCAGCACCCCGACCGGTGCACGGCAGCCGGCATCTAAGCCCGCAAGCACCCGCCGCTCGCAGCAGACGGCCGTCGCGGTGGCTTGGTCATGGATCGGCGCCAGGCACGTCGCAACGCGCTCATCGCCGCGCCGCCCTTCGAGAGCCAGGGCCCCCTGCCCCGGCGCGGGGAGCATGAAATCCGGCTCGAGCGGATGGACAACCCCATGCGCCAATCCCGCCCGATTCAGGCCCGCCAGGGCCAGCACCGCTCCCGCACAATCGCCGCGCCGGATCTTGTTGATCCGCGTATCCACGTTGCCGCGAAGAGCGACGAAGCGAAGATCCGGCCGATGATGCAGCAGTTGTGCCTGGCGTCGCAGACTGCTGGTGCCGATGGTGCTTTCTTGGGGAACATCGGCGAACGCCCTGCCGTCGGCGGACACCCAGGCATCGCGGGGGTCTTCGCGAGCCGGCCAGGCGAGCACCTCCAGGCCCTCGCCCAAGTCGGTGGGCAGATCCTTGGCGGAGTGGACCGCGACGTCGATGCTCCCGGCCCGCAGAGCGTTTTCGAGTTCCTCGGTGAAAAGCCCCTTGCCGCCAATCTCCGGCAAAGGCCGACCCTGCTGACGGTCGCCGGCGGTGGTGATGATCTCGACGCGGATTCCGAGAGCCGGGTGCGCAGCCCGCAGCCGATCGACCACCCATTGCGTCTGCGTCCGGGCCAGCAGGGAGCCGCGTGTCCCGATGACCAGCAAACGCAATGGGGGCAAGCTACTCACTGCATGGCCCGGATGATGGCTTCGGTGAAGGATTGCGTAGTGCCCTTGCCGCCGATGTCAGGGGTGAGTTGCTCGGGATTGTGCTCCAGCAACACAGCATCGTAGGCGTTGCGGATACGATCGGCAGCAACAGTCTCGCCCATGAAGTTGAGCATCATGACCCCGCTCATGATACAGGCCAGCGGATTGGCGATGCCCTTGCGGGCGATGTCCGGAGCCGAGCCGTGTACCGCCTCGAAGACCGCGCAGGTCCGCCCGATGTTCGCTCCTGGCACCACGCCCAGCCCGCCGACCAGTCCCGCGGCTAGATCGCTGAGGATGTCGCCGTAGAGGTTCTCGAGCAACAGCACGTCAAACCGCGTAGGATCGCTGACCAACTGCATGCAGCCGTTGTCGATAATCAGTTCATCGCAGGCCACGCGGTCGGCGTATTCCTTGCCGACCTTGCGCACGCACCGCAAGAACAGGCCGTCGGACATCTTGAGGATGTTGGCTTTGTGAAAAACAGTGATCTTGCGGCGGCCTCGCGAGCCGGCATAGTCGAAGGCGAACCGGGCGATCCGCGTGCAGGCTTTTTCCGTCGCGATCTTCAGACTCTGCACGACGCCCTCGACGATCTCGTTTTCGATGCCGGAGTACAGTCCCTCGGTATTCTCGCGGATGATGACCAGCTCGACGTTCTCGAACCGGGTCTTGATGCCGGGCAATGAGCGAACCGGACGGACGGCGGCAAACAGGTTGAGTCGCTTGCGAAGCTGGACGTTGACGCTGCCGTGGCCTCCCCCGATGGGTGTGGTAATCGGTCCTTTAAGCGCGATGCCGTGCCCCTCGATCGCGGCGATGGTCCGCTCGGGCAGCACGCTGCCGCAGAATTCGAGCGCCGTCGCCCCCGCGGGCAGAAGCACCCACTCGATGGCCACGCCCGAAGCTTCGATTACTTGCCGGGCCGCCGAGGTCACCTCGGGACCTATCCCGTCGCCCGGCAGCAGACACACCGTATGGGTCATGCTCAGACACCCTTTGCTGAACCTGCCGGTCACGTCGCGCCGGCATCGCGACCGTCGGGTTGCGCCCCTTGCGTTCCCGCCGCGAAGTGCGATTATAGCCGAGCGTCGCTCGCGAGCAACGAACATCCGAAGCGAGCCATGCCGAACAAGCCGGCTCGGCAACGCCGCTTCCGCAAACACCGTTTGGCCGCCACCGAGGCGCGGCGTCGGTAGAATACGCCCATGACCGCAACGCCTGACAACGATTCCACCGCGTCTGTCCACGAAAGCCCCGCCTTACCGCCGGGCATCCCGGCATGGCAGGCCGTACTGGCCGTTGTTCTCGCAGAAGGTGTGAGCCGCCTGAGATTCACGGCCCTGGACGAGCATGCCCGCGGCGCGCTGGCCGGCCTGGAAGCCCTCGGCGTCGCAACCCGCCTCGACAGGCAATCAGACACCTTGGAGGTGCAACGGGCAGGTGGCCTCTGGCCCACGGGCGAGGCACAGCTCTACGGCACCACCCCGCAAGCCGCTTGGGCGCTCATCGCCGCCTGCACGCTCGGCTTGGGGCGGTACGAAATCACCGGCAACCACACGTTGCCGCCAGTCACGGGCTTGGTCAACGCCCTGCGCGATCTTGGAGCGGGTATCGGCTACGCCGACCAGAAAGGGCACCTGCCGGTCACCATTCTCGCACGCGGACTCGACGGCGGCACGATCCGCCTCGCTCCCGAACCGGCTCCCCCATGGTTGTCCGCCCTGCTGCTCGTGGCTCCCTGTGCCAGGGGGGATGTCTTCCTCGACGCACCCCCCGAGGCCGCGATTCGCAAAACGATGGCCGTCACGCTCGCCCTGATGGAGACCTTCGGTGCGACCGTTGTCACCGATCGCCACGGACGCATCATCATCCCCGCTCCTCAGCATTATCGAAGAGCACCGGTGCGCCTGTGATGAGCCCATGCGTAGAGCGTCTCACGCAATAGCGTAGCGGCCCAAGCCCCTGGCGGATGTAACCACCCCACAGAATGCGCCGGTCACCGCGGCTCGGCTGGACTCGCCGAAGTCAGGGAGCGACCTCTACGATGGGTCGCGAAGCGCTCCAGCCCCGCCCCAATCACTCCCCCACCAACTGCGCCGCGCCGGTCACTTCGACTGTTTGCGAACGATAACGTCGAAGCTATTGACCATGGATCGGTAGGTGCCGGCCACAATCGCTCCGTAGAGCCCGACGGCCACCACGGTGCCTATGACCATGAGCGCTTGGACGGACTGGGCCGTGCCGCCGGCCGCCCTGCCAGCACTCATGATCTGCTCTGGGTCTAGCACCAGGATCACTGCGGCCACGAAGGTCAGCGGTGCGATAAGGGCTCCAAACTCGGCACCGGTGCCAGCCGCCCCGAATCCGCAAGCCGACAGCCCAAACGCCGCAACCACGAGAATCGCCATCGCCGCCAGCACGGCCTGAACCGAGCGGGCGCTCTTGAGCGACATCTGCAGTCCGACCATGCAGGCAAACGCCGCGTAGACCGCCAGGAGCAACGGCAGAATCAAAGCCGAAACCAAACCGACCAGCGGCGGATCGACCCCCCTGAACCAATCCAGACCGGCCGCCAGCAAAACCGTCACGGCCGGAACGCACATCAGCGGCACCGCGAAGCTGATGAGTCCCCGCAGCTTGCCCCAGATGATGTAGCGACTGGTCAGCGGCGTGGAGATGAGCAGTTCCATCGTGCCGTCGTCACGTTCGCGTGTGATCGCCGTCGCCGCCGTGTTGGCCGCCATGAACAACACCATCACGAACTCGACCATCACCACCCCGATCAGCCATTGGCGGGCAGACGCGATCGTGGAGAATTGCCCTCCGCCGTACAACACCAGGAACAGAACGGCGGCCAACATCCCACCGATCAGGTAGGTATTGCGCATTAGCCCGCTGCTGGCCCCGGCACCTCGCGTCACCGCTTCACGCCAAGCCACGGGGTTGCTCCAAACGTGCCGCGCTCGCCGCGTCTTTCGGTCCCGACCCAACAAGCGCGCCAGCCGGCGCTTCAGCAGAATGCCCCAATTGCTCTCCCCCTGCTTGACCCCCCGGCGAACGAACAACGTTGCCACACCGATCAACACGCCCGACACCAGGATCATCGTCAGCATGTAGGCCGCGTAAGGGGCCGCCAGCATGAGGTTGAGCGGCCACGTGTAATCCGCGACAAGCAGTGCGTCCGGTGGTATCGCCCGGTTGAGGGCCGTCGTCAGGGCCCAGTATGGATGCACGAGCGACAGCCAAGTCATCCCCTCGCTCACGCCCGGTACGATAGACTCCGGCACATAGGTCTGCGGGAGCCAACCCAGCCCCAGCCCGACGGCCAGGAAGAAGGCAATCCCCACGTAGAACGAGAACACCGTGCCGCGGGTACCCACGCGCACCACGCTGATCAGAATGGCCAGCGAACCGGTCACCATCGCCGTACACGCTGAAATGCCAAAGCTCAGGAGAATCTCCCGACTGGTCACCCCGCCGAAAAGCATCGTGATGCAGAACACCGGCAGGCCCGCCACCAACAAGGTGATGACGAAGAACAGGCGACTCATCAGCGAACCCAGCACGATCTGGGCGTTGGTCAGCGGGGTGGTCAGCAGAACATTGAAGGTCTCCGCGTCCTTCTCCTGCGAGATAGCCCCCGCCGTGAATATCGGGGCCAAAAGGCAGGTCATCGCCAACTGCAACGTGGAGATCAACTTGAACACCTGCGACGAGCTCTTGGCCAATTCGACCAGCGACGAGCTGACCCCCTGCACATACTGCGACACGAGCAGGACGCAGAACAAAATCGTCAGGTAACCGGCGCGGATCCACAAGTGCTGCATCCGCCGACTCCCGCCTTGCACCACGCGCACGACGATGGGGTTGGCGGGCAAGATCCGCCACAGCCACAAGCCCACTTCTTCAACAATCGGTTTCATCCCGTCACCGCCGTACGTCTTCGTTGCACGAACGTCGCCCTGGGGCGCCGGCCCTCAACACCAAGGCGATATGCCGAGGCTACCATCAAGACCCCGCTCTTTCACATCGCGATCACGGTCCTCGCCAGCATTTCGGCATCGCCCTCCCACCCGTTATCGCGGGCCCAGCCCCAGGATCTGCAAATCCATGCTATCCAGGCTCATGCCGTGCTTCTCCGCCCGCTCCCTCAGCTTCTGATCGCCCGATTCCCGCTGCTCGTTCGTGGCCAAGGCGGTGAGACTCTCGCAGAACTCCTGCTCGACATCCTTCAAGGGAGCGATCAACTCCTTGTAGTCCTGCTCCAGGTGATACACCCACGGAGCCAGCGGCTCGCGACCCAGCGACCAGCGAAGATGATACTTCATACGGTTCTCACGACATCGGTCCCGCCACGAAGGCGTCATGAGCTCCTCGGCTTGCGCCCGATGGGTCACGAGAAGCTGCCGGGCCTCCGCCGTCTGCTCCGCCGTGAAATCGAAGAACGCCGCCGCCTCGCGCACATAGGCTTCCCAACTGCTCGGCGACAACCGTCGAAGATCCTCCTCCGCCCGCCGTCGGGCACGACGAAGCTCCAGCGTCCCTCGCGGCGGGTGCCCACGATTCTCCGGATCGCCTTCTTCCTCCATCTCCGCCAACGCACGGAAAATATCCTCGCCCTCCTTGACATCCCCGTCCGCCCAACGCTTCATCATCCCTTCAAGCCGGTCCACCCCCTGAAAATCCCGCCGCAACCGGTCCTTCAGTTGCTCCCATTGCTTGTCCGACAGCAGCGGCCGGGCGTCGCGGGCAAAATCTCGCATGAAATCCCTGACCACGGGAAGCAGTTCTACCGTTCGCTCCGCAAATTGCTGGCTCAGCTCGGTATTGAATGGCCGCCCACGCATCTGCATCATGGATTCAATGCTGAACTCGATCAGATCGCACATCTTGTCGCCGTGATTCTCCATCATGTCCGTAATGCGCTCGCCCATCCGTCTGCTCAGCTCGACTTCCTGCCTTTCGTTTAAGCTGACATCCCGGGCGAACTCCTCCTGAAGCCAGCGACGGCTGAATATCCGGGCGAGATCCGGCGTCAGGCAGAATCCATGGCGCGTCGGCGTCATCACGTCCGCGGGCAGGGCTGGCCCCTCAGGTGGTGCCGCATCCCCTCCAGGCTCCGCCTGTCCCGCGCCCCAAGGACACAAGACCGCCGCCAAGAGCAACACCCCTAATCTCGTGTATCCTCTGCACATGCCTTGTCCCTTCGCCAGATTCCACCGGAAGAAGCGATCCGCATCAAGCCGATCGAGCTTCCACCAATCACTCCGGAGCGGTCTCCAACACCCCGATCTCTGCCGCCGTGTCGTCTCGCTTAGGTGCTGTGTCCGGCAAGGCGCTGTCCCCGCTGTACCCATCCAAGCCTTTGTCTTCCAACATTCCCAGAACCCGTCCCTCCGCCGCCTGGCGTTGGGCGTAAGTAGGTATCCCGTCAATCCGCCGCTTGAGGTCCATCTCGATGGTCTCGATCGGATCCGACATCCGGGCAAACTCTCGCTCCACCATGTGCCGCAACGGATGCGCGGCACCGATGTGCAGATGGTGCAACATATGGAACCACACCCGGTTCCGCAGGGCCGATTCGCGCCAGTCGCCGGCCTTGGTTAACGCCTCAACACGTTCCATGCACTCTCTCAGGATGGAATCCGCGGTGCTCGACTGCGACTCGTCCAGAGCATAGAACTTCTTCGCGTCCTCCACGTACCTTGCCCAGCCCGCCCATGTTCCCTGGTCGACCTCACGCTCGGCCATTTTGCGGGCGCTGGTATACGCCTGCGACCGCCCCTGCTGGTCCGGTTTCAGATCCTGATTGTCGCGAAACGGATCCTCGAACGGACGAACCTCCCCGCGGGACCATCGCTCCATTGTCTTCTCAAACACATCAAGCCCGGTGTTGAGAGCCATCAGATCCCCACCCAGCTTGAGTTGCTGCCGCGTCTCCAGCATCGGCCGCAAGTCCTGGCCGATCGCGTTGAACGTCTCCCGAAGCAAGGGCACGATCGGCCCCATCGCCTCCCCCATTGCCTGGCCCGCCTTCGGGTTCAGTCCCGGCGGACCACCCATCCCCTCTTTCTCGATCTCCCCCTCGATCATCCGCGTCACCATCCGCTCCAGAACCTCGTGATATCCCTGCCCATCGAGCTGATGGGCAAGCGTCATCAGGCGGTGCGCAACCTGTTCGCTCAACTCTTCCACCTGCTCGGGTTTGAGGTTGTACCTTTGCACGGCCACATCCTCAGCGTAAAGCCGCCCCAACGATCGAGCCATGCCCGGCGTGAACCGAATCCCCGGACTGGTCCGAGCCTCTCTTGTTGGGTGGTCGCCCTCCTGGCCCCAGGCAGCGAGGCAACAGACCGCCATCACCAGCGTAATGCCACCGTATAGCCAACACGGCCTCGTCATCGCGGCACCCACCCTCTCAATCTCGCCCCTTCACCACGCCGCCTCATTGCACAATCCCTTTGGTCAATCGCAGAAACGCCGTCTCCAGATTGACCTCTTCCTCTTTCAGCTCGGTGATCGCCAGCCGGTTGTCAATGAGTGCACGAGCCAGAAACGAAAAATCATGGACCTCGCCGGCCAACTCGACCGAGAGCTTACCATTCGACACCTGCACACTCTTCACCGCTTCCAGCCGCTGCAACACCTTGATGGCCGTGTCCGAATGGCTGGCCACGCCCACCTGCACCCGCGTGCCCATCTGAGCCCTTCGCGTCGCCTCACGCACCGAACCATGGAACAGCAGTTCCCCCCGCTCAATGATGCCCACCGTCGAACACAGCTCCGCCAGCTCGTGCAGGATGTGCGAGCTGATGACGATGGTCTTGCCCATCCGATGCAGTTCCTTGAGCAGTTCGCGAATCTCGATGCGGGCCCTGGGGTCCAACCCGCTGGCCGGCTCATCGAGCAGCAACACCTTCGGATCGTGCAGCAACACGCGGGCGATGCTCAGCCGCTGCTTCATGCCCCGCGAAAGCGAGTCAACCAGGGCTTCCCGCTTGTAGGCCAGATCCGTCAGATCCAGGATGTCGTTCACAATCCGCCTGCGCTGTTGCCCGGTGATCCCGTACGCAGATGCGAAGAAATCAAGGTATTCCTGCACCACCATATCGCTGTACGCGCCGAAGAAGTCCGGCACGTAGCCGATCAGCGGTCGGATCCGGCGAGACTGGTAACCCACCACATGCCCACAGATACGCGCTTCGCCCCAGGTCGGCTGCAGCAACGTGGCCAGGATCTTGATCGTGGTCGTCTTGCCCGCACCGTTGGGGCCGATGTACCCGAAGCATTCCCCCTCCTCAATGCTGAGGTGCAGGTTGTTCAGAGCCACCAGCTCGCCATAACGCTTCGTCAGGTTGATTGTTTCGATGATCACCGTATTCGCGTCTCACTGGTCCTGTTGTTGCCCCGGTTCCTGAGCGTGCGTCCCCCTGTTACTGAATAGGCACCGCGATTCGGTACATGATTTCCGGCTCGGTTGGCGGAATCGGACGCCAGGGATCCTGAGGCCGATCCGACCGGCGATAGCATAACCGCACCGGCCCCGGCGTCCGACTGAAGCCGATGAACAACGCCGTGTCCCGCATCAACTGCGCCGACCGGTCCAGCCGGTGCCCATATCGACGAATGACCTCGTAGCGATCGCTCACCAATCGACGCGGGTTGATCTCGTTCTGAATGGTCATCACCAGCAGTGCCCGCTGGAAGTCCAGCGTGTCCGGGTCCGGCTTCGCCTGCTCGCGGCCGGCCCCATCCAGCCAGACTCGGGAGATCAACCTGCCCAGCCAATCCTCCTCGAGCAGGGTCGCCAGCGGCTGCCGCAGAGGCGGCGCGGCAGCGGAGCCGGGGGTGGCCGCGAGTTTCTCCCGTGTCACAAGGTCTTGCCAAGTCACCTGCTGGTCGTCTTGCAGGTTGCCAATCCGGTAGGCCTCAATCCCCAACTCGCGGTACCCACCCCCCGGCCGCCAGTCCTGAGCCGCCACCACCAGGTAGCAGTTCGACAAATCCGTACCCAAGTCGTTCCGCAGCCAGCTATCCGGGCGCAGCTCGATACTCCCTTCGCGAAGCCGATGCAACGCACCGTCAAGTTGCCCTTCAAGCTCGCCCTGCCAATGAGCCTCGAACTGCTTGAGCGTCGCCCTCAGAGGCAGGGATCGAAGCTGCCCCACCACCGCCGCCGCCTCGTACCGATCCGTCGCCGCAAATCCTTCCGCTCGCCCACCCAGGGGCGGCAAGGCCCGGATCGAGCAAGACGCCTCAGTCTGCCTGTCCGGAGCCGATGCGTCCTGCGGTACCCGGAGATCCACCCGGATGTGGGCTGGAGCCTTGAGCCCCAGGAAACTCACCGCTGTCGCTTCGTCCGTGCCCGCCCAGCCGTCCACCACGGCGATTTCCTGCACACGGTAGCCAATCCCACGGAACCATCGCACCGCCGCGATGCTGACCAAACTGGCCGCGAGAGCCACACCCGCGAAAGCAACCCACGAATGCCGCTCGATGCGCCGACGACGAAGCCAAGCCCAGCTTCCCGCCGTAGCAGCCAGCAGGTACATCACCACAAATACGATGGCCACGAACAAGTAGAGCCATGCCGTCACACCGAACGCGATCATCTGGCTGACGATCCCAAAAAGATCCACTTCACTCCGCCAGCCCATCCCGTTGTCTGAATCCACGGTCTGCCGCCGAACGCCCACCAGGTCGCCCAACATGGCGACTTTCCGCCGGCTGGCCTGAAGCAAATCTCGCAACTCCGCCGCAACCAGCACCACCTCGCCCCGCCCGCATGGTCGCCGCACCACCAACAGCAAGTCTGAGCCCGGCTCGTCGCTCGCCCCGCCGATGTCACGCGACGCCGGCACCAGAACCGTCGCCCCAGCCAGCAGGTCCGCCCGCCTCACCGGGCAGTATGTCATCGGTGGATCCAGTCGCCCGCCCGGCCCGTCAAACGCGCCGATCCCCAACCACTCCGACAACCACAACGGCGGCTCGGTCATCGTCTCCGCACCACGTAGAACCGCGGGCAGAATCTCCCGAAAACCCTCCCGGTTTACCAGCTCCCAGTCCCTGCTCGCCGCCAAGATCAGCGTCCCGCCTTGACGCGTCCACTCCAACAGGGCATTGCGCTGTGCCAAATCCAGAATCGACGGGTCCGCGGCATCCCACACAATCACGTCCGCCAGATCCAGCCCCGCCGCCGCGTCCGGCAAATCGCCAGGCGAACTCCGGGCCACCACCAGATCCTGTTGGACCTGCGGATCCCGCAGCAGCTCCCTCAGTAAGGCAACCGGCGCCGTCGAGATGTCCAGGATCACACGATATCCCGGAGGAGTGTCCGTCACTTGGCCCGGCGGGATCAGCTCGCGCACAGGCCGCCCCTGATCGTCATGAAGCTCCGCGAACTGCCCCGTCGAGGTATAGACGCGGACCCTGAAATGCTCGTTTCGCTGCTCTATGCCGCCCGGAACGTACAGAAAATACCGCCGCGTGCCCTGAACCACCACCTCGCGCCGGGCCAGCACCTCGTCCCGGTCGCGGTCCGGCTGGCGAACCTCGATCACGCCCTCGAAGCGGTCCCGCCCGTCGTTGGCCAGTTCCACCAACACCGGGGTCCAGGCGCCAGCCCGATAGTGATAGGTCCCGTGCTCGTACTGATCCCCCCCACTCCCCTGGAACCCCACGTACACCACCCGTCCGCGCAGCGGCGCAGCGATCGCCGTCCCAGACCCCCAAGCCAGGAACACAACGGCCAGGAACACGGCATGATACCGGCGAGCCATGGACAAACCCCGCTGCTGCAATCAGTCACCGTTCAGCTTTGTCTACACCGCCTCCCGCCTCCCGGTTTCAACCCTAACACCCAGTTGTGCCCGTGGCCACCATTGTATGGACACAGAGGGCAAGCCTCAACACCCACTGGAAGCTCGCCCGTTTCCTCGCTCTCCCACCCGACGTCCAGCCCGCCTAACCGCCTTGACCCTCCGTGTCCGCCGACCTACAGTTGACTGAGCATGATGACCAAACGCGAACGAGTCCAAGCCGTTCTCGGCAGCACCCGGCCGGATTGCCCGCCGGTCAGTTGCTGGCATCATTTTCCACCCGACCAAATCAGCGGCCAAGCCGCCGTCGACGCTCACCTGCGGCACCTGGAGACCTACGATTTCGACTTCCTCAAGATCATGAACGACCATCCCTACCCCCGCGGTGAGGTCACGACTGTCCAATCCGTCGCAGATCTACGGAAGATCAAACCTCAGCCCGGTGATGCGGGACCGCTGGCTGGCCAGCTCGACATCGTGCGCATTCTTGCCCGGCGACTTGCTCCCGACGTCCCCACCTGTACGACCGTCTTCAATACCTGGGCCACTCTTCGCCAGCTCACCCAGCCCCCCAGCGATCGGCACGGCCCGCCGAAGCTCGACGGTACCGACGAACGAGACGAGGTCATCGCCACTCTGCTCAAGGAGGACCGCGATGCCGTGCAGGCCGCCCTCCTGGCGATCGCCCAAACTCAGGTCGCCTTCGTCCTCGAATGTCTCAAGGCCGGCGCCGAGGGCATCTTCCTGTCCGTCCGCGACGACTGGGTAGATCGGCCGGCCAACGGGAAAGACACGTACCGCGACCTCGTCCGGCCCGCAGACCTGATGATCCTCGAAGCCGCGGCATCCGCGTCACTCAACATCCTGCACATCTGCGGCCGGCCTCTGGATTTCAAGGGCTTCGCTCAATACCCCGTACACGTGCTGAATTGGGCGGATCGTGCGGCCGGGCCCAGCATCGCCTATGCCCGCGATCGGGTGAAACCGGCCATCGCCGGCGGCGTCGACAATCTCAACACATTGCCCAACGGCTCCGCCGAAGACTGTGCCGCCCAGGTCCACGATGCGATCAGGCAGGCAAAGGACCACCCCCTCATGATTACTCCGGGCTGCACTTTCGACGGCCAGGCAGTGCCGCCCGCCAACATTCACGCCATGGTTCGCGCGGCAAGGAGCGGGTACGCATGATCGCGCGTCAACCTCGGCTTGTCTCAAGTGATGACTGAAAGGAACCATAGGTGGAACGAACACTGATCATTCTCAAACCCGATTGCGTTCAGCGTCGCCTTATCGGTCGGGTCATTCAGCGTTTTGAGGAAAAGGGCCTCTCCATCGCGGCCATGAAACTGATGCAGATCAGCCGTTCGCTGGCCGAGCGCCATTACGCCGTCCACGAGGGCAAGCCCTTCTATCCCGGCCTGATCGAGTACATCACCGCCGGCCCGGTCGTCGTCATGGTAGTCGCCGGCCCGCGAGCCATCGCCGTATGCCGCAAGCTCATGGGCAAAACCTTCGGCTTCGAGGCTGAACCAGGCAGCATCCGCGGCGACTTCGGCGCCAGCACCACCTACAACCTGGTCCACGGCAGTGATTCAGTCGAGTCGGCCGCTACCGAAATCGCCCTGTACTTCGAGCCTGACCAGATTCTCGGCGATCGGCTTCCCGATGCCGCATGGATCAGCAAGCCCAACGAAGCCTGACCACCTCGGTGGGCCACTGATCCGGCGGGGGCGCTTGCGTGCGCGTTTTCAGGCGAGTCCCAGTTCCGCCCAACGGCGGGTCACGCGGTCCTTGATGTGGGGGGGCATTTCCAAAGCCATCGGCCAGCGACGTACGGTACCTTCGCCGGGCACCTTGCGCGTCGCGTCGATGCCCATCTTGCTGCCCGCTCCCTCGAATGGCGCCGCGTGATCCAGGATGTCCAGCGGGCCGTCGGCGATCACCGTGTCGCGACGCGGGTCCACGTTCGCCCCAACGGCGAACATGACCTCCTGCTCGTTGTGCACGTCCACGTGCTCGTCGACCACAACGATAAACTTGCTGAACATCATCTGCCCGGCTCCCCAGATGCTGTGGATCACCTTGCGGGCTTGATAGGGATATTCCTTGCGGATCTTGATAAAAACGAAGTTGTGAAAAGCACCGAAGATCGGCAGGTGGTAGTCGATCACGTCGGGAATCAGCATCTGCAAGAGAGGCCGAAAGACGCGCTCCGTCGCCTTGCCGAGGTAGTAGTCCTCCATCGGCGGCGCACCCACAATGGTCGTGGGGTAGATCGGGTTGCGGCGATGGGTGATAGCGGTCACGCGAAAAACCGGGTAAGGGCCGGACAGCGAGTAGAAGCCGGTGTGGTCCCCGAACGGGCCCTCCATGAAGCGATCCCGCGGGTCGACCAGCCCCTCGATCACAATCTCGGCATGGGCGGGCACATCGAGCGGGATGGTCTTGGCGGGCACAAGGTCGACGGCCCCTTGATTGAGGAAGCCCGCGAGCATGAGCTCGCTGATACCCGGCGGCAACGGACAGGTGGCGGCATAGGTAAGCACGGGCTCGCCCCCGAGGACGATGGCCATGGGCATGGGTTCGCCTGCGGCCGCGTACTTGCGGAAGATCCGAGCCCCGTCGTGGTGAACATGCCAGTGCGCCGCCGCCAGCCGCGGGCCAAACACCTGGATACGGTACATGCCCACGTTGGTGTGCCCGGTGTCTGGATCGCGGGCGTAGACGCCTGCCAAGGTGATGTACCGCCCGGTGCGGCCCTCGTGGCCTGCCGCCTCGATCACCGGCTGGGCCGGCGGCGGGATCTCCGGGGGCTCCGACGCCAGATCGCCGTCGGCCGGCCAGCACTGGATGATCGGCAACGACAGGAAATCCGCGTCGTCCGTGTGCACCACCTCCTGGCAGACCCCTGAGCGGACGACCCGCGGCCCCATACCCGCCATCTTCACCAAGTCCGGCAGCTTCTTCATTTTCTCGAGCAGCGTTGTGGGCAACTCGGGCTTGACCATCTGCTGAACACGGCCCGCCAACTCTTCCAGATCAATGCAACCGAGAGCCAGTTTGACCCGCTCATAGCTGCCGAAGGCGTTGATCAGCAGCGGGATCTTTGAGCCGCGCACGTTCTCGAATAGCAACGCACGGCCCCCCAAGCCCCCGTGCACCGGATCGGTCGCCGGCGCGCCCGCTAAGCCCTCCGGGCAGGGCGATTTCATCACCCGGTCCGCGA
>Ga0123329_1001313_pt1 | contig 23706 bp, 16 predicted proteins | sample BioC12SIPDNA_FD_89703 | JGI IMG/M metagenome (GOLD analysis project Ga0123329, IMG submission 89703) | Anaerobic biogas reactor microbial communites from Washington, USA - Biogas_R1_B C12 SIP DNA | ecosystem: Engineered > Bioreactor > Anaerobic > Unclassified | place: Washington, USA | collected...
CGCGGGGGACTTCAACGCGGTGCCGGGAAGCCCACCCCTGACCGTGCTGCGCCGGCACTGGGCCGACGCAGCGGACGGGAAATGGGCGCCGACTTATCCTGCCGCGGAGCCGCAGGTCACACTGGACTACGTCTTCTACCGGCCCGCCAGCACGTGGCGGGTGGTGGAGACGCGGGTGATTGAGGAACCTGTCGCCTCCGACCACCGCCCGGTGCTGGCCGTGCTGGAACTGCCGTAGGCTACGCCTCCAGAGGCGCGTACTGTGGAATCTTCATCAGCTGGCCGTCCTTGAGCGCCGACTGGTGGGCGATGATCCCGGAGAGCGACATGTTCAGGGCCCAGCTGACATCGATCAGCGGCTGGCGGTTCTCGAGGATCGACGTGACGAATTCGTGACCGAGGTAGCCGTGCGAGCCGCCGTGGCCCCCGAGCGCGACGCTTGGCGGCAGCGGCGGTCGGGCCAGATCGGGCAGCTTCTCCTCCAGCCCCTGGTAGCTCATGCCCACCATCGAACCACGCTGGCCCCGCACACGGCCTACCTCCCCGCCGTAGCCGGGCGTGTCCCAGCTGACCGCCATCCGTGCCATGCCCCCCTCACTCGTGCGGAACGAGGCGATCTCGGTACCGAACGGGTTGCGGTAGCGGTTATTCTCCGGCTGCAGTTCGGGCAGGATGCTGGGCATGCCCATGCAGGAGACCTCGAGGAAACTGCCCCCTGAGACGCCGCAGTAGTACGCGTTCGAGTGGGTCGGATAGAACTGTGGCGGCAAGCCGATCCGCCAGCCCTTGTACGAGTCGAGCACCCCGACCCCGTAGTGGTAATACTCCCCTTCGCTGTAGACGAGCTTTCCGAAGCCGCCCGCCCGGTAGATCTCACGCATGGCGTACAGGTCATCGTGATAGCAGGAGGTCTCGAACATCATGTACTTGAGCCCGGACTTCTTGACCGCGGCATACAACTCATCGGCCTACTCCACGTGCTCGAATACCGCCGGGACCGCGGTCGCCACGTGCTTGCCGTGGGCCAGCACGTCCATGCAGTTCCGCGCGTGGCTGGGCGCGTCGGTGGCGACGAAGATCGCCTCAATCTGGTCGTCCTTGACCATTTCTTCCAGCGACGGATAGGTCTTCTCGCAACGGCAGGCCTTGGCCAGCGCCTGGCAGCGATCGGGAAACAGATCGCTGACGGCCACCACCTCGACGTTGGGGTGGTCTTGCAGCGAGAAGGCGGCGCCGAACTGGCACAGGCCGAACCCGACGATCCCCATGCGGATCTTGCGGTCGCTGGTCGGCTGCCACTCCTGGTCGGCTCCGGGCTGGCGCTCCTGCTGCTCAAACCCCTGAATCTTCTCCTGCTCGTCGCCGCGCGCCGACGCGCCGATGCCAACGGCGGCCGCGCCGAGCCCGGCCCACTGGAGAAACGAACGACGTGAACTGCGGTAGGTCATGGTAGTGCTCCTGGAAAACAGTCCGGCCTCTCGGCCTCATCTAACAAGCGTTCAATTTCCGCCACGACGGCATCGATCGTGCGGGCATCGGTGTCGACGACGTAATGTGCCAGCCGCTGATACAGTGGCGCGCGGCGCGCCAGTACTTCGGCCACTTCCTCGGTAAAGCTCTGCGTGCCGGTCAACGACGGACGCTGGTCATCGCCCGCGATGCGGCGGACGATCGTGTCGACCGAAGCGGTGAGCCAGATGACCGGGCCTGCCCGCCGCAGGACCGCGAAGTTGGCCTCCCGCTCCACCACCCCGCCGCCACAATCGAGCACCAGCCCATCGCGGCACGCAAACGTGCGGACCACCTCTTGCTCGAGATCCCGGAACGCGGGCCAGCCGGCATCGGCCACGATCTGCGGAATCCGCTTCCCGGCCCGGCGTTCGATCTCCGCGTCCAGGTGGACGACGGCCAGTCCGCGGCGCGCCGCCAGTTCGGCAGCCACCGCCGTCTTGCCTGTGCCACGATATCCCACCAGCACGAGATTCACAGTTTCGCTTCCACTATGTGACGCATGACCTCGCGCGGCGCGGGCTGACCCGTCCACAACTCAAACTGCACATAAGCCTGGCCCAGAAACATCTCCAGGCCGAGGATCGTCTGGCAGCCCGCCTGCTGGGCGTCCTGGATCAGGCGGGTCCGCCGCGGATTGTAGACGGCGTCGAACACGGCCAGGCCGGGACGCAGCAGCTCACGGGGAACCAGACTGCGCCCTTCCTGCGGGTGCATGCCGACCGGCGTACAATGGATCACCAGGTCGGCACCTGCCAGAGCGCTTCGGAGCGACGCGTCGGTGAGCCGTTCGTGCTGGACGTTCACCCCGCCCGGGCTGCCGACATCGGCGGCCAGCCGCTCGAGTTCCGCGGCGTCGATGCCGAGGATCGTGAGCGTCGCCGGCGGCGCCTCCCGTGCAATCGTCACCGCCACGGCCCGGGCCGCTCCGCCCGATCCGAGCACCACGGTGCGACTCCCCTGCGGGTCCGCCCCCGACTCGCGCAGAGCATGGACCGCGCCCCGACCGTCCGAATTATAGCCCACCAGACGACCGCCATCGTTCACCACCGTGTTGATGCAGCCGATGACCCGGGCGGTCGCGTCCACCTCGTCCACTCCCGCCATCGCCTCCACCTTGTGGGGAATGGTGATGGACAGCCCGCGATAGCCCAGCACGCGAATGCCGTCCAACGCGCGGCCGACACTCCCCGGTGGCACGTCGTGCGCGACGTACACGTACGGCAGCCCCAGCGCCTCGAAGGCGGCATTGTGGATCTCCGGTGACAGCGAGTGGCCTACCGGGTGGCCCAGTATGCCACATACGCTGGTCTTGGCAGTGATCGGCAGCATGACAACCTGGCTCTCTAGGGTGCAACACAACATCGGCCGAAAACATCGTAACAGACTTCCCCCCCGTCGACAGCACGGAGGCGGGGTGAGAAGCGCGGCAGCGCGGGGCGGGCGGATCATTGAGGTTCGTCGGGACCGCGTCCGTCCAGCCGGTACTGATCGATCTTCTTGCGCAAGGTGGTGCGATGCAGGCCGAGGATGCGGGCGGCCGCCGCGCACTGGCCGGCGTGGCGTTCGAGCAGCAGTTGCATGACCGGGGGCTCGACCAGTGCCAGCAGGCGGTTGTACAGATCTCCCGCCTGGTGGGGCGCAGCCAGGCGGCTGGCGGTCCACTGCCGCAGCAGCGCGTGAATCTGCGGCGCGATGTCGTCCGGATCGGAAGCCGCCGCGGCTGCGGGTGATGCGGTGACGGCCGGAAGGTGTTCCGGCATGATCGTGCCGCCCCGTGCGACGATCACGGCATGCTCGATCGCGTTGCGCAGCTCGCGGACGTTGCCGTACCAGTCGCGTGTTTCCAGCGCGCGGCAGGCGGCCGCCGAAAGACGGCAGCGCTGCGTCTGCCCGCGGCAGAGCGCCTCCAGGAAGTACTCGCTCAGCGGCACAATGTCCTCCCGCCGTTCGCGGAGCGGCGGGAGGGTGATGCGAAACGCGGAGATGCGGAAGTACAGGTCATGGCGAAAGGTGCCCTGCTGGACCCGCGCCAGCAGGTCCTGGTGGGAGGCCGAGATCACGCGGAAATCGGTTTGGACAGGACTGTCCGCCCCCACCGGTGTGACCTCGCCGTGTTCGAGCGCCCGCAGCAGCTTGACCTGGGTGGGCACCGGAATATCGGCGATCTCGTCGAGGAACAACGTGCCCTGGTGGGCTCGCACCAGCAACCCTTCACGCGACTGGTCCGCGCCGGTGAAGGCCCCTTTCACGTGCCCGAACAGTTCGCTTTCGGCCAGCGTGGAACTCAGGGCGGCGACGTTCACGACCACAAAGGGCATGTGGCTCCGCGCGCTGTACTTGTGGATCGCGCGGGCCGCCAGTTCCTTGCCCGTGCCGCTCTCCCCCTGCAACAGTACCGAGGCGTCGGACGCCGCCGCCAAGGCGATCTGGTTGAACGCCTGCTGCATGACCGGCGTGTGCCCGACAAATCCTTCCACGGCGGTGATCGAGGCGTCGGACGCTGCCGTGCAGGACGAGCCTTCGATCGCACGCGTCAACACCTGCCGCACCCGTTCCACATCGAACGGCTTGACGAGATACTCAAACGCCCCGTTCCGGACGGCCTGGACCGCCGTGTGCAGATCGCCGAACGCGGTGATGACGATGATGGGGACAGGGCCGCTGAGTTTCCGGAACTGCTCCATTGCCGACAGACCGTCGATGCCCGGCAAGCGGACATCCAGGATGATCACCTCCACCGGTGTCGTCCGCACGCACTCCAGCCCCTGTTCGGCCGACGACGCGGTCAGCACGGTGTGCCCCATCTTCTCGCCCAGCCGGCGGATGCCCCAGCAGATGGCCTGTTCGTCGTCAACGACCAGCAGTTTCGCCACGCTCGTTCCCTTTGCTCACTAGCGGGAGTTCCACCACGAAGACGGTGCGGCGGTCGTCCCGGTGCCAGGTTATTCGGCCACCATGGTTCTCGGCGACTTCTTTCGCGACGGCCAGTCCCAGCCCGGCGCCGTCCGGCTTGCCGGTGACAAACGGCGTGAACAGTCGCGAGGCGATCTCGGGCGGCGGGCCGGGACCCGTGTCGCTGACCGTCAGCGTGACGTGCGCCGGACGCGGCGTGGATACCGTGACGCAGACCTCTGCCGGGTGCGGCTCCACTCCCGGTTGGATCGCGCCGGCGGCCTCGATCGCATTCAGCAGGATGTTGAGCGCCAGGTGTTCCAACGCATCGCGGTCCCCCTGGACCGGGACCGGGTCGGTCGTGAGCCGTACGTCGAGCTGCACCGTGGCATGCCGCGCAGCGGGTTGGACCAGGGGCAGGAGGTGGGCCACGAGCTGGGCGCAGTCCAGTTCCTGCCGGGAGCTCTGCCGGGTGGCGCCGAGCGTCAGGAACCGCTGCAGATACTGCTCCATCAGAATCATCTGCCGCGTGGCCACCGCCAGACTCTCGTCGTCCTGGCCCTGCGGGCAGTCGGCACGATGCAGGTCCAGCGCCATACGCGCACCGGTCACGGCGTTGCGCAACTGGTGCGCCAGGCCACCGCCAAGTTGCGCGAGCGTGCGGATCTGTTCCGTGTGCCGGATCCGGTCTTCGTACTGCGCCAGCGTGACCGCCATCTGGTTGACAGCCACTGCCAGTTGCCGGACCTCGTCGTCCCGCGCGGGCAGTGTCATGGGCTGGAAATCACCCTGCGCGATCTGGGCGACCTGTTCCCGCAACAGTCCCAGCGGCCGGGTGACGCGCGACGCAATGGCCATCGCCAGGCCGGCCACGATGGCCAGCGCGATGCCGCCGATGACCAGCGGCGGCACCACCGCCTGACGCCGCTCCCGCACGTACGCCTGCTGCGGGTAGAGCACGTGCAGCAGCCAGGGGCCGGTCGCCGGGTTGCGCGGCACGACGCTGACCGCCGCGCGCCGAAACTGCTCGCCGGCAATCCGCACCGGCGCCGTCAGTTCCAGCGGTCGGGAACCGGCGGCGGCGCTCAGGTCCCGCAGCAGGTCCTCGGTCCAGTCGTCCCGCGTCGCAGCCACCACCCGCCGGCGCTGATCGACCAGCACGAAGTCGGCACCCGACAGACCCTGCATCTGCTTGAGCACGGCGCGGGAGAGCGGATAGTTGGTCGACTGCGACAGCGTCCGGGTCACGTCCTCGATCCGATTGGAAATCTGCCGGGTCGTCTGCTGCGCGGCCAAGTACGCATGCAGCACGCTCAACGTGATGATCGTGCCCAGCATGACGGCCGTCATCGGCACCATGACCTGGTATTTCAACGGCCACTTCATCTGCGCTGCTCCGCTGGAGGCCGATCAGTCCCGCGACGATGCCCGGGTCCGTTCACCGTATCTCACGCCATTCTGGCGGCCGCAGATCGCATGGTCAAACAGGTCAGGCCACCCGCCAGCCCTGCTGCGGGTCGTACTGCATGTCGGCCCGGTCCCCTGCCTGGACACGCCGACTCGTCCCCGCGCACCGCTGTCCGTTGATCGTCACACATCCACAGTCGAACAAGCCGCGCAGCTGCTGTGCGACACCCCCATCAGGTCTCTGACGACCCGGTCTACACGGACCGGCAGCGGAACAGAAACGCGCACAGACCTGATCGTTATTTCATTTCTTGCGGATAACCAGGAAGAGAATGATGAGGTTATTGCAGGATAAAGGTCTGCGAAACTGGCCCCCAAGGATTCGAACCTTGACTAACTGATCCAGAGTCAGTCGTGCTGCCGTTACACTAGGGGCCAAAGGTGAAGATGATGAGCGATCATACCAAAAAACACGACGATCGGAAGCCCATGTACGCCGCTGGAACGACGCGACAGAGTTGGTCGACGACGGGCGGCCGGCAACATCGCGCCAGCGGCACGACACGTCCGAAAACGCCGGTCCGCGGGCAGGGCGGCACATGCTGTAACTCGTGATAAGTCAAGGACTACTTGCACTGTTGACGGTTCACCCCCGAGCGAACTAGAATCGGCAGCATTGACTCAAATTCGGTATCCGACATTCGTGAGGGGTGGCCGACAATGGCTCATCTGTGTTCCGCCAATAGTCCCAAACGGGTACACCCGATCACGACCACTGACCAAAACGAGTTCACCGTGGGACGCCACCCCGACTGCAGTCTGGTCATCGACGCGGCCAGCATCAGCCGGCGGCATGCCGCCTTCACGTACGACGGGACCAACTACTACGTCCAGGATCTGGATAGCCGCAACTTTACCTATCTTAATAACGTGCGGGTGGATCCCAAGGGACCGCCGCAGCCGCTCAAGGACGAGGATCGGGTCAAGTTCTGTGATCTGGAATACGTCTTCCGCACCACTGATCCGGCTCCCAACGGCGGCATTCTGTTCGTGGACGACGACGTCGATACGAACAATTCGACGATCATGTCAAAGGTCGGGTCGAAGGTTGGGGTGGGGTCGGCGAAAGGGTCGGTGCAGTTGACGGCCAGTCCGGAGGCGAAGCTCAACGCGTTGCTGGAGATCAATCGCAGTCTGGGGCGAGCGTTGGTTCTGGACGAGGTCTTGCCACAGGTGTTGAACAGCCTGTTCAAGATTTTCGTGCAGGCCGATCGTGGTTTCATTGCCCTGCGCAATCCGGACGGCACGCTGGTGCCGCGCTGGTCCCGGACGTGGCGCGAGGATACGGCGGAGACAATTCGAGTCAGCCGGACGATCGTCAACAAGGTGATGGAAACCCAGGAAGCGATCCTGTCGGCGGACGTCATGATGGACGAGGAGTTCAACAAGGCGCAGAGCATCGCCGATTTTCGCATTCGGTCGATGATGTGCGCGCCGTTGTTGGACAGCCTGGGCAACTCGATGGGAGTGATCCAGGTCGACACGGTGAAGCAGAGCAAGCGATTCCAGCAGGAGGATCTGGAAGTCCTGCTGGCCGTCGCCAGCCAGGCGGGCATCGCCATCGACAATGCCCAGATGCACGAGCTGGCGTTGCGCCAGCGCGTGATCGACCGGGACCTGGAGTTGGCCAACGAAGTCCAGCACCGGTTTTTGCCCGACACGCGCCCCGCGATAGCGGGGTACGAGTTCTTCGATTTCTATCGGCCGGCGCATCAGATCGGCGGAGACTACTTCGACTATCTGCAACTGTCGGACGATCGGGTGGGTGTGATCGTAGCCGACGTGGTGGGCAAGGGCGTGGCGGCTGCGCTGCTGATGGCCAAGTTGTCAGCGGAGGCCCGGTTTTGTCTGGCATCCGGTGCGGATGCGGCGGCCGCGGTGAGCATGCTCAACCGGCGGCTGTGCGAGTTGCAGCTGGATCGTTTTGTCACGGCAGTGGTGGCTCTACTGGACTCGAAACGTCATGAAGTATCCATCGCCAACGCGGGCCACATGGCGCCGATCCTGCGGACGAAGGACGGCCAGGTGATGGAGCCGAGCAGCGTGGAAGCGGGTCTGCCACTGGGGATCGATGAAACGCTCAACTACTCTCAGGCCAAGGTGCAACTGGGACCGGGCGAATCCTTGACCATGTACACGGACGGTCTGAATGAAGCGGTCAACGAGACGGGCGAGTACTTCACGATCGACCGGATCCGCAAGCGGATCCAGGCGACCAGTGGCCTGCCGTCGGTGGTCGGCGATGCGGTGATCCAGGACGTCTGCCGTTTCATCGGGCAGGGCGCTCAGAGCGACGACATGTGCCTGGTGACGTTGGGGCGCCTGGCGTGAAGGCCGCCCCCGGACCGGGCGTGGCTGGCGGTCAGAAACCTCTCCACAGCCACCAGTCCTCGCCGCCGCACAGCGTGGCGCAGGGGATGGGGATGGCTGCTGGGATGGCCGCGGCCGGCTGTGGGATCGTGTCCGGTGCTGTTGCCGGACGGTCGTGGACCACGAGCCAGACGTTGCGGAACTGTACCGGATTGCCGTGGTCCTGCAGCAGGATCGGCCCGTCGTACGCCGTCTCCGGTTGACCGGCGCCTGTCTTGCTGAAGATGGTGCGCTGGCTGTGAATGGGCACGCCGTTATGCAGCACGGTAATGGACGCATCGGTCGTCTTGTTGCCTTCGGGATCCCACCTGGCGGCCGTGAAGTCGATGTCGTAGGTCTGCCACGCCAGCGGCGGGAAACTCATATTCAGATCGGGTCCCTGCTGGCGGTACAGTGCGCCGCAGTCGTTGAACTGGGGCAGCAGGCCAAAGGAGTCGAGGATCTGCACCTCGTAACGGCGCTGGATATAGACCCCGCTGTTGCCGCGTCCCTGTTCGCGCGCGTGTGGCATGTAGGGGGTCTGAAACTCCAGGTGCATGTGGAAATCGCGCACCGGCATTCTGGTCACCGCGCCGGGTGCGAGCCAGCCGGCCGGCGTCAGGCGGCCCGATTCGAACCGAGTGACGCTCGAGCCGTCGAACAGCACGATGGCTCCTGGCGGCGGCGCGGCTCCAAGCGTAATGCTCGTGCGCCGTACCTGCTGCACCTGCCCCACTTCCCGCCCCCTGGCATCGATCACCCGCCCCCGCCCGTTCTGCATGATCACCGTGCCCCGCTCGCCGGTCAACGTCAGCTGCTCCCCGTGCCGTACGCCGTTCCAGGAAATGAAGTTCTCCTGGTCCCACCCGTTGCCCGGCAGACCGCCCGGCAGGCCCAACGCGGAGAACTGACCCTGCCCCAGCGCGACGATCTGTAGCCCAAACGAGACGCGCCGGCCGTCCACTGCCCGCACGTCCCCAAAGTACTCGCCCTGGAACGCGAAATCCTCGTCCACCTCGGCCAGCGTCGTGGCCACCAGATCGGGCTGTGGATCGTCCGCCTCGGCCGAGGCAGACAAGACGTGCAGTGCGGCCAGAACGGCCACGGTCGGACACAGGAGACAGGAACACAGGAGCTGGGGACGCAGGAGCTGGGGACACATGGAGCACAGGCCTTTGGAAACGACGGAGGTGAGCCGGACATTGCCACGCACACGGTGACTTCCAGCTTGCGCCAAGGGCCGGGCGGTTTCAAGCGCATCGCGGGCGAGTCGGCCGCAGGGAGCCGCCGTTTCAGCCGAGCAGTTCGCGCCGGATGTTCCCCAGCACAGACAGGAGCGGCTTGGCGTTTCCGGCGTGGTCCAGGATGCCGGAATGGGGGAACTCGTGCGGCTCCCGGTCACTCAGCTGGTTCCACACGACTGCGTGGAGCGCTGGTTTGCTCAGCAGCAGTGGAATCAGCTGACTGGCCAGGGTCTGATGCATGGCGGGAGGGGCGCCGGTGCTGGCCTGGCGCGGGACGACCTGTGCCGCGCCGGTCGCCTGCGGATCGCGTGCCCCGCTGCTGGGCATCGTCAGGTACACGATCAACGGCATCCCCAACAGGCTCCAGCGGTCCAGGTGCCGGCTGACGGCCAGCAGGTCGCGTGGCAGCGAGCCGCCGGGCCAGTAGCCCAGGTTCATCTCCAGCGCGATGCCGCCCACCCCCAGGTCGGCGCGCACCAGCGCGTCGGCGAAATGGAGTGGCGAGAGGTCGTAGTTATCGGTGGCCAGGTACTCGGCCCAGGGCTGATCGAAACTGATCACGACCGGGGCGCGCGACGACGCATCCCGCACCACTTCGATCATCGCCACGGCCAGCCGCAGGCGTTGTTCTTCCGAGAAGCCCAGGGCGCCACTCACGTTCAGCCGGCCTGCGCAGACCCACGCGTCGACCGCCCGATCGTAACGCTGCACAACGTCGCGGGCATACTTGCGTGCCGCGTCTTCGAAGGCCTCATAGCTGTGCTCCCAGCGGTACACCCAGGCGGGGAGGGAGCTGCGGTCGAGCTGCACGAGGGGCCCGCCCAGCAGCCGCAGCTCGTGCCGGCGGCACCAGGCCAGCTGTGCGTCCACCGCATCGTACCGTGCGGCGTCGGCGGTCGGCTGCAGATCCCGCCACCGGAACGGCAGGCTGGCGGCGTGGAAGGTGTCCAGGAACCGCTGTGCAGCCGGTTGCGAGGCCGGTTCGTCGCCCAGGCGGCCGGCGAGCAAGGCGGGGAGCGGGCCCTCCGTCGCACGCCGCGCGCGGATCCGTTCCAGCACCACGTCCCCGCAGAGGCTGGCAATCACGTTGCACGCCAGGTGGATGGTCTGCCGGGCGTCCGCCTCGCCACCGCGGCAGTTCGTGGTCGCCCGGAAAAAGGTGGCCACCGCCTGCCGAAGTTCGGTCTGGACGCGATCCGGGATGGACGCCGAGTCGGACTGGAGATCGGCCACCAGCACGCGCGCACGATGGAGCACGCCGCGGGCCAGTTCGGTCACCAGATGGTAAGGCTCCGGCCGTTCCATCAACGTGCAGGTGTTGAGCACCAGCTGACCGTGGTCTGGCACCTGCCACGGTATGTACAGACTGCCCGACTCGGAAACCGTCCGTTCCAAGCACAGCAGTCCGTCGCTCCAGCGATTGCAGCTGTGCCAGGGGATGGCCTCAATGCCCGCCAGGTAGGCCTGGTCCACGGCGTGCGGCAACAATGCATCTGGCGCCGGTGCATAGAACCGCATCTGGCCCATGGACGATTCCTCGACCTCGCACCCCGACCTCTACAATTACAATCCCGACGAGCGGAACACGATGGGATCGCGCGACGTGACGACTACCAGCCCCCGGCGAGTTTACCGCAGCCAACGGAGTCCTTCAAGCGTGCGTCGGGTGAGCTTCCGCACCAGCTAGCCCGTCAGCAATTCGGTTTGCTATACTCCGGCCACCACGCCGATGGAGGTTGGCTCGGACAAGGAGATTGTGCCATGAACCAGGCCATGAACCAGGCCATGAACCAGGCCATAGTGCAGACGTCGTTGCCGGGGCTGCCCGTGCGCCGGGGCAAGGTCCGCGATGTGTACGATCTGGGGGATCAGTTGCTGCTGGTCAGCACCGACCGGATCAGCGCATTCGACTGGGTGCTGCCGACGGGGATCCCCGACAAGGGACGCGTGCTGACGCAGATCAGCAAGTTCTGGTTCGAGCAGTTGGACACGCCGCATCACATGATTGCGGCCGAGCTGGCGGCCGACCGGCTGCCTCGCGGCGCGGACCTGGCGGCTCTGGAGGGCCGCAGCATGCTGGTGCACAAGTGCCAGGTGGTGCCGGTGGAGTGCGTCGTACGTGGCTACCTGGATGGGTCTGGCTGGAAGGAGTATCAGCAGTCGGGAACGGTGTGCGGCATCCCGCTGCCCGCCGGACTCCAGCAGTGTGCGCAGCTGGCGGAGCCCATCTTCACCCCGGCGACGAAGGAGGAGAAGGGACACGACATCAACATCGCGTTTGAGCAGATGGAGGCGATGACGGGGGCCGTGGCCGCCGCAGAACTGCGGCGGCGGAGCATGGAAATCTACCAGCAGGGAGCCGCCTATGCCCGCACGCGCGGCATCCTGATCGCCGACACCAAGTTCGAGTGGGGCTGGTACGAGGGGGAACTGATCCTGATCGATGAAGCGCTGACCCCCGACAGCTCGCGTTTCTGGCCGGCGGATCAGTACGAACCGGGGCACGCGCAGCCGTCGTTCGACAAGCAGTTCGTGCGGGACTGGCTGACCGCCTCCCGCTGGGACAAGGACAGCCCGCCGCCCGCCTTGCCGCCGGAGGTGGTGGCCCGCACGCGGGAGAAGTACATCGAGGCCTACGAGCGGCTCACGGGTCAGGCGTTTCAGTGGAAGTAGCGGCGGCCTGCGCTTCGAGCTGGCGTGCCCGCAGCAGGCAGCCATGGCGCTGGGGCGAATCGTCAATCAGGTAGAGCTGCCGCGCTTCCTCGATCTTCCCGAGTGCCTCGTAGCAGCGTGCCAGATTGTAGCGAGCGCCGTTCTTCCACACCCCCTCCGGATCGCTCTCGAGCGTCCGCACCTTGAACCAGTTGACCGCGACGTCGTGGTTCCCCTGTTCCATGTGGATCAGACCGAGCCAGTAGCTGGCGTGCTTCTTCGATTCCACCTGCAGCCGCGTGATCTGGGTGATCTTCTGTTCCCACTCGCGGTCCGTCGTCTCGATCGTGCGTTCGAGCCCGACCGCTTTCTGCATGTTGCGGTCCTTCTCAATGCCCTCGATCTGCGCGTTGGACATGCGCGCGGCCAGGTAGAACGCCGTAGCGCCCGGCTGGTCCGCCTGCTTCTCGAAGTGGCCGAGGAGGTGCTGTCGCCGGCCGCGCACCACCGTGCTCAGACCCTGGAACACACCGTAATCGAGGAACTCCTGCCACTGCAGCTGCGGGTCGCGCGCCATCAGTGCCGCGCGGGCCTGGTGGTACATGAGCGCCTCGAACGGGACGGCCCACAGCCGCACATCGGTGATGCCGGCGCAGGCCGCCAACTGCGACTTGATCTCCGATGGCAGGTAGCTCAACACCATCTGGTCGGCCGCGTCGAGCGTCTGCTCGACCAGACGCATGCGCTGATAGAGGAACTGTGGCGCCACGTCGATCAGGGCCACGACCTTGTCCAGATCCTCGCGCCGCACGCGGTATCGGTACTTGTCCCCGATGTCGAGCGACTCGATCAACTGAGGATTGGCCAGTACGTCGGCCAGCGTCGCAATCCCCTGACCGTCCGGCCCCGGCAGCACCAGCCCTAACTCCGGATCGAACAGAAACAGCTGCTTGTCCAGCAGCACCGCCGGCAGCCACTCCTGCGCACGTCCCGTCTTGCGGTCGATGCTCAACATCACCGTATCGATGCGCAGCTGGCGGGCCAGCAGCATGAAGATCCGCGCCCGCTGATAGGCGTCGCCGCGCCCGTAGAGCAGAACGTTCCACGGATGCTGGTTATACCCCGGACCGGGCAGGCCTCGCATCGGTGGTGGCCAGTCGGCCATGGCCGCGTCCGATTCTGTGCCGACCGCGGGCCCCACCTCTGTCTGCTTCGGGTAGTCCAGCAACTCCTCCAGCTGAATGTTGCGGATCGTCCAGTCGAACAGCGACACGCAGGTGGCCAGATCCCGGGCGCTGCGGCCCGTCAAACCGCTGTGGCCGGTGATCCACTCCGCCAGCGCGGCCGGTGGAGGCTGCTGGCCGGCCCACCGGGCAATGGCCCGCAACCATCGGTTTTCCTCGAGAAAAAGAATGTCACCCAGGAAGAACTCGTAGCCGGCCAGCGCCCGCTCGGACGTGAGTTCCTTCGTCGCCGGCGCACGCTTGGTCGCGTCCGGGAGCGTGCTGAGCATGGAGTCGACCGACCACCGCGGCTCGGCCGCCTGATCGCGGATCCAGCGGTTCAGGTAGTAGTTGGCCTGCCCGGCCGACCGGTCCATGTTGTGCTCGTCACGCTGTTTGAGGAAATCGATCGCCACGGCGAAGTGATCGCGGTCGAGCTTGGGACTGGCCACGGCCGGGACCGGATCGCTGGTGACGGCCGGTGCCTGCTGCCGGCAGCCTGCCAGGCCGGCGCCCAAGCCGAGGACGACCGCGATGGCGACCCACCTGGCTGTGGCGCTGGGTGCGGGAAGAAAAACACGCATGGATGAAGTCTTCATGATCTGGATCTCGGGCTTGCGGCGCGATCGCCGAACGCAGCTCGTCGCATCTCGCGTCTCGCGTCTCGCGTCTCGCGTCTAGTGTCAGTGTAATGTGCGGCCGGGCTATCGCAAACTCTCGACCGTCTCCCGCAGCCGCACGAGTCGCCTGAGCAGCGCGGGAAACTGTGCCAGCGGGATCATGTTCGGACCGTCGCTGGGCGATGAGTCGGGATCGGGGTGTGTCTCAAAGAACAGTCCGTCCACGCCCACGGCCACCGCCGCACGCGCCAGCGGTTCGACCATCTGCCGATTGCCGCCGGTTGCCGCGCCCAGCCCGCCAGGCTCCTGCACGCTGTGGGTCGCATCGAACACGACCGGTACGCCCAGGGCCCGCATCTGCGGCAGGCTGCGCATGTCATTCACCAGGCGGCCGTAGCCGAAGAATGTGCCGCGTTCGCACACCAGTACATGGCGGCAGCCGGCGGCCGACAGCTTGTCGACCACGTGCCGCATGTCCCCCGGCGCCATGAACTGGCCCTTCTTCACATGCACCGCGCGGCGCGTGGCTGCCGCTGCCACCAGCAGGTCGGTCTGGCGCGCCAGGAAGGCCGGGATCTGGATCAGCTCGCACACGTCGGCCACCGCCGCCGCCTGGTGCGCTTCATGAATGTCCGTGGTCACCGGCAGCCCTGTCCGGCGCGCCACCTCCCGCAGCATGTCCAGGCCGCGGTCCAGTCCGGGGCCGCGGCCCGACGCGATGCTCGTGCGGTTCGCCTTGTCGAACGACGCCTTGAAGACCAGGTTCACCGGCAGCTCGGCCACCGCCGCCTGTAGCTGGCTCGCGATCTCGAGTGCTAACGACTCGCTCTCCAGCACACAGGGGCCGGCAATCAGCAGCAGCGGGCAGCCCGCGCCACAACGATAGGGACCGATCGAAATCGGGTTCTCCGTTACAGACATTTCCCGGCAGCCTCCTCCGCTGCATGCTGGAATCCGTGTCGTACCGCCCAGGTTTCCGTGACCAGCGCGCACATACGCCCGGGCATCGCCGCAATCTCCACCGGCAGCACTCCACCCGGATCGCCGTCGAGCTGGTAGGGTACCTCGCCGTCGGACTCGATCCGCACGCGTTCCGCCCGGACACACCGACAATCTTCCCACTCAGGATGCCGGCCTCGCAAGATCCCGGACAGGTATCGCAGGCCATGTGCCAGGGAACCACGCTCAAACAGGCACACATCGACCAGGCCGTCGGTGCCCACCGCATCCGGGACGATCCGTAGCCCCCCGGCATACATCGGGAGATTCACGACAAACACCCATCGGGCTGTACCCGATGCCGGGGACCCGCTCGGCTGCCCAGCGGCCCCCCGCGGTGCACACTCAATCCGTATCTCCGGATACGCGTATCGACAAATCGATTCCAGAATCGGTTTGATGTACGTCGTGTGCCGGATATGGCCACGGCGATGCCGGTGGAGTCCACGCACCACGTGCGCGTCAAATCCACAACCGACCATCAGCAGGAACAGCCGGTCGCCGGCGCGACCGGCGTCCAACGCCACCGTCGCCCCGTGCAGGATCGTGTGGCGCAGCGCGTCGAGCGAAAACGGGTAGGCGAGGTACTTGGCCAGCAGATTCTCGGTGCCCAACGGCAGGACCGTGACAGGCGTGCCCGGCGGCGTGGCGTTGACCACCGCCGCCACCGTTCCATCACCGCCCGCCGCGACCACGGCACGAATCGACCGGTCGCAGCGATTGCCCACCGCCCGGCCGAGCGCCGCCGGATCGGTGAACGTTTCGACCTGCAGCCCGCTGGCCGCAAGTTGCTGGCGGAGTTGATCCACGCGACTCTCGCCAGCCCGTGCGCCAGCTGTCGCGTTGACCAGGATCAGCACGCGGCGGGCTTCCGGTGGCAGATAGCGAATCAGACGAGTCATCAAGCGTACCCTGTCGTCCCTGGAGCGGCGTCCCTGGGGGATCCGGCCCGTGTCGAGGATGGCAACTGTCGTTGATGGTAACACAGGGAAAAGAATAGAGCAGGAGAGAGGAGAATGTAGAGCAAATAAGACAAAACTCACCACTCTCTCCTGCTTCTCTCTCTTTTCTCTCTCCTCTCTGCTTTCTCCTCTCTCGCAACGCATGGGCTTGATCCTAGGACCGCTGGGCGTTAGGCTTACAAATTCCTGACACAACGTGCTGAGGGGCGTTCCGCGCGAGGTGCCGGGGTCGCTTCGTCGTTCATGGGGTTCACTAACTCGTTGATACACGACGACTTGCCAGCGTAGCTTCAATTGGCAGAGCACCGCATTCGTAATGCGGGGGTTGTGGGTTCGACTCCCACCGCTGGCTTTTGCGTTTTACGCGTGCGCAGCCTGCCGAATCGCCGCGGCTAATGCCGGCTCTTAGGGGGTACCTGTACATGGCGCAAGGGTTGGATATCGACCTGAAAGAAATCGTGTTGTCCAACAGCACTTTCGGGCCCAACGAGATCGACCAACTGACGCAGGCGATCTCGGGAGATGCTTCCTGGGTGCCCGTACTGCGGGATTCGGTATCGGAGTTGGAGGCCAGCGACAGTCTGACCCCCGCGATGGCGGTGCGGCTTGGCGTCTGCTACTACCTGCTGGGACGCACGAACCGGGCGATCGAGACGTTGCGCAGTGCGGATGGCAGTGCATTGGCGCTGTTCTATCTGGGGCGATCGTTGTTTGCCACGGGCGAGTATGCGGAGGCGATTACCAGCTATCATGCGGCGCGCGGCGCCGGCTACAACGCCGATCATTGTGCTCTGGCCACCGGCGAGGCTCAGCGGTATATGGGGGACGCGGCCGCCTCGCTGGCCACGCTCGACGAGTTGTCGGGCGCGATTGAGCAGACGGCCGAGTATCTGTATCAGCGGGGGGCCACGATCGCGGCGCTCGGCGGCAATCCGACCGAGGTTGTGGCGCTTTACGAGCGGGCCGTGGCTACTGACCCGCGACATCCGGGCGCCCTGTTCGGCCTGGCACTTGAGTGCGATCGCCGCGGCGATGACGACCGGGCGCTGGAATTGTGCGAACGCGCGGTCCAGGGCTACCCGACTCACGTCGGTTCGCTGCTGAATCTGGGGCTCATGTACGAAGACCGCCTGCGGTACGAGTCGGCGCAAGCCTGTTACCGGCGGATCCTGGACAGCTTTCCCAACGATCCGCGGGCCCGGCTGTATTTCAAAGACGCCTCGGCGTCGGGCGACATGTTCTATGACGAGGAAGCGCAGAAGCGTGCCGAGCGGCTCAATCGGGTGCTGAACATCCCCGTGACCGATTTCGAACTGTCGGTGCGCAGCCGCAATTGCCTGCAGAAGATGGGGGTCCGCACGCTGGGCGACCTCACGCGCATCACGGAAATTGAGCTGTTGTCGAGCAAGAACTTCGGCGAAACATCGTTGATCGAGATTCGCGACATGCTGCACTCCAAGGGGCTGGACCTGGGCATGTACGTCGACCGTCGCCCGGAGCCGGAAGTGCAGCTCGACCTGTCCGACCTCTCGCCGGACGAACAGGCGGTGCTGGAACGCCCGGTATCCGATCTGAATCTGTCGGTGCGGGCCCGTAAATGTATGGTCCGGTTGGGCTTGACTACGCTGGGGGAACTGATTCGCAAGACGGGTGACGACCTGCTGGAGTGCAAGAACTTCGGCGTCACGAGTCTGAACGAAGTTCGCGAGAAGCTGGCCCAGGTGAATCTCAAGTTGCGCGGCGAGTGATGGCGGCTCCACCGCTGTGTCTGAAGATCCAGGCTACGGATCCGACCTGCGCGGCCCGCTGCGGCGTGCTGCAGACGGCCCATGGTGAGGTGCAGTTGCCGGCCTTCATGCCGGTGGGCACGCAGGCGACCGTCAAAGGCTGTACGAGCCAGATGGTCGCCCAGACCGGGGCCCAGATGGTCCTGGGCAACGCCTACCATCTGGCGCTGCGGCCCGGCGCGGACATCGTGCGGGAACTCGGTGGGCTGCACCGATTCATGGGATGGGACGGACCGATCCTGACCGACAGCGGTGGATTTCAGGTCTTCAGTCTCGAGCGGCTGTGCCGGGTCTCGGACGCGGCCGTCGAGTTCCGCTCCCACGTCGACGGCCACATGGTGACGCTCTCACCCGAACGGGCCATCGCAATCCAGGAGGCGTTGGGCAGCGACATCGCCATGGTGCTGGACCAGGTGATCGCCCTGCCGAACGACCTGGCCGCTGTCCGGGCGGCATGTGAGCGGACGGTGGACTGGGCGGTGCGGTGCCGCGCTGCTGCCCGGCGGTCCGATCAGGCGCTCTTCGCGATCGTCCAGGGGGGGCTGGACGTGGAGCTGCGGCGCTGGTGTGCGGGCCAGCTGGTGGCGCTGGACTTCGCCGGCTATGCGATCGGTGGTCTGAGTGTGGGGGAACGCCCCGAAGAAATGTATGCCATGCTGGATGTCACCTGCCCGGCCCTGCCGGAGGACCGGCCGCGTTATCTGATGGGGGTGGGGAGACCTGCGGATATTCTGGAGGCGATCCGCCGCGGCGTCGATCTGTTCGATTGCGTCATGCCGACCCGTAACGGCCGCAACGCGTTGGCCTTCACCGACCGTGGCCCGCTTCGTCTGCGCAACCAGGTTCACCGATGCGACCCGCAGCCGCTGGAGCCCGATTGCCCGTGCCTGGCTTGCCGCCACAGCCGGGGTTACCTGCACCATCTGTTCAAGGCGGGCGAGATGCTTGGCCCCATGCTGCTGACCGTGCACAACTTGACCTACTATCAGCGTCTGATGCGCGGTGCACGGGAGGCGATTGCGCGGGGTCGATTCATGGACTTTTTTCAGCAGCGGATGGCCGGCTGGTCGGCCGCGGCACGGCAGGATGCCCCGACGGCGTGACGCGGTGACGCCCTGTGCTGCGCGGTTGCCGGGCTGCCGGGGACCTGAGCGCTGCGCCCTTGCTCGTTGCGCCACAAGATCTTAAGATATCGACCTATTCAATCGGGGGTAGGCCCGAGCGGAGCTGCCGTCGGGCCGTTTTCTGATGCCAGTTTCTGATGCCAGCGACTGGCGGTCGGGGCGCGCAGGCCCGGATGTGGCCGCCGGTTCCCGGTTGTGCCGCATGCTGAGTTCAGTGATGCGCTGAGAGATCGGACCAATGTGCCGGGCGGTGCCGTGGCGTGGCATCCGGCCGACCCGTGAAGGGGGAAACAGCATTCCATGCCAGCTACGTTGTATTCAATCGTCGGCATATTGCTGGCGGAAGGCGACAAAACGCCGTCCGGCCCGGCCAGCATGCTGCTACAGTTGGTGCCGTTCATTCTGATTGCGGTGTTCTTCTACCTGCTGTTGATTCGACCCGAGCGGCGGAAGCGCGCGGAGCTGACCGCGATGCTGAACAATCTCAAGAAGAACGACCGCGTGGTGACGATTGGCGGTATCTTCGGCACCGTGGTCAACGTGCAGAAAGAGCTGGACGAAGTCACGCTCAAGGTGGATGAGAACACGAATACGAAGCTGCGGATGCAGCGCGCGGCCATCGCCCGCGTGCTCGCCTCTGACAGCGCCGCGCCGGCGAAAACTGATTGATCAGTCACACGTACCCAGACCCGCCCCATGAGGTTCTCGGGAATTAGGAAGTTCTTGTCATGCTTGATTCCTTGTACTTGCCCGTGTTGATGGCCCAAGAGCAGAGCGCTGTTTCTGGTGGGGCATTGAAGATTCTGCAGTTCTTTGTCATCGTCGCGCTGGCGATCGTGTTGCCGATCATGCTGGGATCTGCCGTGGCCAAATGGCTGCGGATGCGCGGTTACGAGTGGAAACTCAGCCTGATCTTCGTCACGGTGGCGATCGGCCTGTTGATCGTCATCCGCGCCTACGACTTTGAACAGGGCAAGTTCCGCATGCCCATGGGGGTGGACCTCAAAGGCGGTGTGGTGCTGATCTACGAGATCGATCTGGGCACGCGGGGGGCGGCAGCGCGGGGCGACGACGGGCCGGAAATCAATATGCCGGACCTCGTCCAAGCGCTCACCAACCGGATCAACCCCAGCGGCACCAAGGAAATCGTGATTCGCCCCTACGGCGACCGGCAGGTGGAGATCATCATTCCGGAAGTCGAGACGGAAGAGGTGACGTACATCAAGCAGCAGATCGGCACGGCCGGCATGCTGGAATTCCGCATTGTGGCCAACACGCGCGACCACCAGAACATCATTGCGCTGGCCGAAGAGCAGGCACAGCATCCGGATCCGGCGCGCCGGATCAGCAGGAACGTCATGAGCCGCACCGAGATGGACGGCGCGCCGCACGAGGAACGCGTGGGATTCTGGGCCCAGGCCGCCAAAGAAAAGCTCAAGGCCATCGAGCTCGAAGGAAATATCCTGCGCAACGGCACGACCGGCGAAATGATTGATCGCCAGGCGCTCGGCCCGATCCGGGATAACCAGCAGACGCTCGAGGACTACCTGCAGGAAAACGGGCTGCAGGATGTCGACTTCCTGGTGGCCACCAACGATGGCTGTGACGTGACGGGCGACTACCTGGGGATGGTGGCGGCCAGCACGGACCAGTACCTGACCCCGTGTGTGAACTTCCGCATGCGGGGTGAGGGGGTCGCCAAGTTCCATCTGCTGACCAACTCGAATCTGCCCGACACGGATTCGACCCCACCCTTCTATCGGCATCTGGGGATCATCCTGGACGAGCGGATCATTTCCTTCCCGCGGTTGCAATCGACCATCAGCGACAGCGGGCAGATCTCCGGCAACTTCACCCAGGATGAAGTCGATTTCCTGGTCGGCATCCTGCGGGCGGGCAAACTGCCGGCCACATTGAAGAAGGTCCCGATCAGCGAGAACCACATCGGCTCGATGCTCGGCGACGACACGATCCAGAAAGGCAAGACCGCCACCATCGTGGCGATGCTGGCCGTGTTCATATTCATGGCTGTCTACTACCGGTTCGCCGGCCTGGTGGCGTGCGCGGCGCTGGCCGTGAACCTGCTGTTCGTGTTCGCCATCATGATTCTGGTCAACGCGCCGCTGACCCTCCCCGGCGTGGCGGGAATCGCCTTGACCGTCGGTATGGCCGTGGACAGTAACGTGTTGATTTTCGAACGCCTGCGGGAAGAACTGGCGCGTGGTACCGGCCTGCGGATGGCCATCCGCAACGGCTTCGATCGGGCGACGACCACGATCATCGACTCCAACCTGACGACGATCATCACGGCGATCGTGCTCTATGTGATCGGCACCGACCAACTGCGTGGATTTGCCGTCACCTTGACACTCGGTCTATTGGTGAGCATGTTCACCGCCGTCTTCTGCTCGCGCGTCGTGTTTGACATCGCCGAACGCCGCGGCTGGATCAAGGATTTGCGGATGATGCGGTTGCTCGGCGAGACGCATATCGACTTCATCGGCAAGTGCGGCATTGCCGTCACCTGCTCGTCGGTCGTCATCCTGATTGGTCTGGTCACGTTCTTCATACGCGGCAAGTCGATTTATGACATCGACCTCACCGGCGGCGTGTCGGTCACGATGGTGTTGCAGGACACGCTGCCGCCGGATCAGGTGCGCAGCCGCCTGGAGGAACACTTCGAAGATGCGACGCCGGCCGTCAGCTGCACCGTCAATACCGTGGGCGTGGAAGGTCGTCCGGAGTCCAGCGTCTACAAGATCGACGCGAACCTCACGGCGGCGAGCGAGCTGGAAGAGGCCCTGGCGGAGGCGTTTCGCGATGAGAACGGCAACAGCATGCTGCTGGCGTACCGCATGGAGTATGCCGACGTGAAGGCTCTGGCCACCACGCCCCGGACGCCGGAAGCGGTACCGGCCGCACCGGCCGCCGCGGCGGAACCAACGCCTCCGGAACCGCCCGCCGATCCCGCACCCGCGGCACCAGCCACTGACCCGGCACCAGCCACTGACCCGGCACCAGCTACTGACCCGGCACCAGCCAGCGACCCGGCACCGGCCAGCGACCCGGCACCGGCCAGCGACTCGGGGGCCTCTTTGCGGCGCGACCTGCCCCCCGATGCCATGTTGGCCTGGGCAGGTCCGGCTCAGCAGGATGCGCCGGAAGTGGTGCCGCCCGATGAAGTACCAGCAGTGGACACCGTGCCGCCGGAAGCGGAAGCGCCGGCCGTGCCGCCGGCCGCTGCGGGCGAGACCGCACCGGCTGCCGCGGCGGAACAACCGGCTGCCGAGGTAACGTCTGTGGCGCGGCTCACCTTTGAAAACGCCATCAGCGCGCCGACTCTGCGGCAGTCCATCGCGCGAGCGTTTGGCGAAGTCTACGCGGCTGACGATACACCGGCCGCGGAGGGCACCGGCACGGACGTGACGGAGGAAGTCGAGGTGCCCGGCCTGTTCGTCGACACAGATGAGTTCTTCGACTGGGAGCAGACGAGCGCGGTGACGAGCAAGGAATGGTACGTGCGGATGACTGCCACGCCTGAGCAGTTGGAAGCGGTGCTGCAGCGGATGGAGCAGAATCTGGCCAATATGCCCGTGTTCCTGTCGTCGAGCACGGTGGGCGGGCAGGTGGCCGGGGACAGCCGCCGGCTGGCCGTGGCCGCTCTGGTGGCCAGCTGGATCGGCATCGTGATCTACGTGTGGATCCGGTTCCAGAACCTGGTCTTCGGTCTGGCCGCCGTGCTCGCGCTGGTCCACGACGTGCTCATTACCATTACTGCCATCGCCGTGAGCGCCTACCTGACGGATTATCTGGGATTCCTGCTGATAGACGATTTCAAGATCAACCTGACCTTGGTGGCCGCCTTGCTGACCATCATCGGTTACTCGATCAACGACACGATCGTGATTTTCGACCGCGTCCGCGAAGTGCGCGGCAAGAGTCCGCAGATCACCGGCGAGATGATCAATCGGAGCATCAATCAGACGTTGAGCCGCACGTTGCTCACCGCGTGGACCGTGCTGCTGGTGACACTCATTCTGTACATCTTCGGCGGAGCGGGCATCCATGGATTCGCGTTTGCGATGACGGTCGGCACGATCACCGGGGCGTACAGTACGGTGTACATCGCCGCACCCATCGTGCTGTGGATGCTGCGGACGGAGAAGAAGCCGGCAGCTGATTAAGCATTAAGCACGCGACCGGGCCCGCGACTCGCAATGGGATCCACCTGCCAGCCTGCCTGGCAGGTGGCTTCGCCAACGCGTCCACCACGGCCATTCCGTCATTCCGTCATTCCGTCATTCCATCATTCTCCTCCTACAGTTCCTACGACCGTTGTCACCCGTTGTTGTTTCGGTGATGTGGGGGAATTGGGAGGCAATTCCTTTGGTTCGCTGGTGCTGCCCGGACGATCTCGATCATGTGACGCTGCGCCGTGACCGGCCGGTCCCTGCGCGGCCCGTGACTGGATCGAGACAAGGGGAAACCGCCAGTGAAACGGATGAGTCTGTTGAAGCGGTTGACGCTTGGAGTGGGGATCATCGCTCTGGGCGTCTTCGGATCGCTGCCATTTTACCGTCCGGTACCGGCTGTGCCGACAGTGGCCGCGGACGCTACTGCCAACCAATTGTCACTTGGTGCCGGAGTGTCGCTGCAGATGCCCGGGCAGCAGATGACGGTTCCGCTGGAGGCCAAGCCACCGGCGCCATGGGCGGACGAGCGGGACGCGGAGGAGCGGCCGGCGGCGGAACTGGCGACGGATCCGAAACTGGCTGCGCAGACCGCGCCGCCTGCGCTGCCCGATGAGTATCGTCCGTTGTTCAAGCCGGCGCAGGCCTCGGGCAGAGCGGGACGAGTGGTGGGGCTGGATGGCCG
>Ga0123329_1001314_pt1 | contig 23699 bp, 16 predicted proteins | sample BioC12SIPDNA_FD_89703 | JGI IMG/M metagenome (GOLD analysis project Ga0123329, IMG submission 89703) | Anaerobic biogas reactor microbial communites from Washington, USA - Biogas_R1_B C12 SIP DNA | ecosystem: Engineered > Bioreactor > Anaerobic > Unclassified | place: Washington, USA | collected...
AGATTGACCCCATCGTGCCAGTAACCCGTCTCCGGATCCTGATCGTCCATCAACACCTTCGCGAAGTTCTCCAGCCACCCGTCCTCCATCGGAGGCAGCATCTTGCCCGCCATCCCGTTGCGGTACATCGACTGCATGTACAGGATGCCGTGGTTCATGTGCTCCGGCTCGGTCCTGGCCTCCTCGAGGTAGTATTTGCGGAAGCCCTCGTTGGTGGTAATGTCGTACGGCTGGCCGGCCAGGCCGATCTTCTCGCCCAGCACGAACCGCCACGGATACTTCGATCCGAACCCCCACTTCAGGTGATACGGCATCTCCTGATAGATCGGGTTGAACGCCAGACTCCCCGAGAACGGGTCCTGTTTCTCGTTGTTGTCGTAGGTGTTCGAATCGTTTACTACTTCCCACGAAAGGTTCGAGAAATACGCCACGCCGTGAAACTTGTTGTAGAACCGCAGATACACGCCCGCTGCCTCCTCCGGCACGAACGTGTCGGTGTAGTAGCAGTGCCACGGGAACGTTCGCAGCGTCTGGAAGTACCCCTCATGCGCCGAGAGCGGATTGCCGTCGGCGTCGCGAACCGTCACGTAAATGTCGGCGCTGTGCCAGCAGTTGTTCCGGGCCCCGATGTCGTCGCCCTTGTGCCACACGAACAGACGCAGCCGCTTGCCGCGAACGGCGGCCATGTCAACCGGCACCGGTTGGGCCAGGTCGATCTGCCGCGACGGAACCCGATCCTTTTCCGTTTCGAGCTGCGGCCCGAACGGCAGCTTGCCCGTGCAGTCCAGAACGAGGGCCGGCATATTCGACTGCTTGTACGGCGTGTCGATCGGCTGATCGGTCAGCCACCCCTCCGCCGCCTGGTCCGGTCCCAGCATCGCCTCCCACGGCACCGGCGTGGCGAAATGGTCCACCACACCGTGCATGTAGTACCGCCACAGATCCTCCGGCCGGTCGTCCTTGCGCGTATCGGCGGTCCATCGGCCGATGTTGGTGATGCGGTAGTCTCCGATGTCCATGGTCTGCCGCACGGTCTTGATCGTCGCCTGAGCGGGAATGGCCCGGAACGTCACCGCCAGGACGAGGGCCAACACACAAAACATGGAACACGGCATGCCGATTTCGCCTTTCCTTGAGAATCCAGGATGGCCGCACGGGCTATTGCTGATCGAACAGCGACCAGCATTCGTTTCTTGCTTTTCTCGAATCGGCCCAGAAAACGCTCCATTCGAGCAACTGCCCGTTCCTGTCGTGCACGCTCCGTGCGCTGCCGTCGCTGTAGCCGACGTTGTACCCGTTCGCGTGAAGGAGCACCGCGCCCATGAACTGATCGGCCGTCATGGCCTGCGTTGGGTCTGTCACGCGGTTCGGACCGTTGTAGTTGCCCCAGCGGATATACACCGGATCCTTGTTCGAGCCGCTGTGGACGGGCGTAATCCCGCGGAACGGATAGCTGACCCGCCCGTGCCAGATGCCGTTGGTCGAACCTTCGGGGTAGTGGGTCGCGTACGTGTACCGGCTATCCGATGGGCAGTAGAGACTCCGCGGCTGAGGCAGCAGATTGGCAAAGAGCAGCGTCCAGTAGCTGTATTTAACGTAGTAGTCCGCCCCGCTGCCGCCGATCTCAAGATATATGTCGTAGTTCGACCGGTAGCCGCTGGCCCCGCATCCGGGCGCGAAGCGGTCGCCGTGGTCGCCGGCGTACAACATAAACGCTTGAACCAAACTCCGCTGATTGCTGACGCAGACGACCCGCCGGGCCTGCTCCCGCGCGGCGCTCAGCGCCGGCAGCAGCAGCGAAACCAGCACCGCGATGATCGCCACCACCACCAGAAGCTCGATCAGTGTAAAACCCCCGACCGACGATCGGGCCCGCTTGGCCGGTCCTTGTAGATCATGGTTCATCGTCCGCATCCTCTACCGTACGTCAAATTCGGACCAGACGGCACGACGGTTCCATACGATCGAAAAGGCGGCGATCTGACCGTCTCCGTCAAACACCGCCCGTACGCCGCCGTCAGACCGTCCCACGTTGTAGTAGTCCGGGGCATGGGCGCGAGGATATATCTCCGGGTCGCCCGCGAACCGATCGGCGACCATGACCCTCGCCTCGTCCGATAGCGAGTCCGGGCCGCCCAGGTTGTAGTTGTAACGCCTCCCGTCCGGCGGAGTCGTCGTGCCGCGGTACGCGTAACTGACCCGATGCCCGCCCGACGCCCACGGATTCAGACTGAAGTCGACCTCGGCGCGGTAGTCGTCCGAAGGACAGTAGAGCAGCCGCGGGTCGCGAAGCACGCCCCGCAACTCGTGAATGATCCAGTACCCGCTGCTCGACCACTGCTGGCGGGGCGCAAGCAGCGGCCAGTAACTGAACTGCTGAAAGCCGGAAGCGATCCGAAGCCAGTTGTCGTAGTTGGCCGTCCCGCCGTCTTCCGTCCGACCGTCCGTCAGCGGAAACCGACCGGCGTTCTCCTCAGCGTACAGCGTGAACGAAACCACCACGTTGCGCAAATTGCTCTTGCAGACCGCACGCCGCGCCTGCTCGCGCGCCGAATTCAGCGCCGGCAAAAGAACCGCCACCAGCACCGCGATGATCGCCACCACCACCAGAAGTTCGATCAGCGTGAACCCGCCGCGCCTGTGCCCACAAACTCCTCGCCAGACCTCTCGAAATCCGACCAGGGTCGTCATGGTTAACTCCTCGGGGCATTGGCTGAACGGCGTATCATCATTTCCGTTTCGATATAGCGCACACCGGGGTCTTCGCCCTTCCTGAGCATATCCAGCATCTCGCACAGGGTCCGGGCCGCCCGCGTGCGAGGAACCCGCAGCGACGTCAGCGGCGGATCGACGTGCGCAGCCCACGGCAGGTCGTCCGTCCCGACCACGCTGATCTCCACACCCGGCGTCAACCCTCCAGCGCGAAGCTCAGCGTACACGGGATTCACGTGCGGGTCCGAGATAATCAACGCCGTCGGCCGCCGCTCCATCGCCAGCAGCGCTCGCGTCTCGCTCCGGATACGCTCCTGATCCCAGCCGACAGAACGCACCCACTCCGGCTCCACCTCAAGCCGGTACTCCATCGCCAGACGATAGAACGCGTCAAGCCGATGGTTCACGGGCCGGTGAAACTCACCCTCCTGCACGCTGTGAAGGTACCCGATCCGCCGGTGGCCCAGTCCCGTCAGGTATTCAATCTGCCCGCGGACCATTCCGGCGTCGTCGAGGCTCAGCATCGGCGAAATCGGCTCAGCCAGGTTCGGCAGCAGATTCAAACAAAGCACGCCCGCGTCCCTGAGCATCTTCAGATAAGGAATGTCGCTGACCCTCAGGCTGCATGTGACCACCTCCGCCCCGTCGCGACGGATGATGTTCTCCACCACCCCCTGCGGATCCGGCTCGTTCCGCATGATGCGAACCCGAAGAAACTCCGACCGACCCGCCAGCTCAGCCGCCACACACGCAATCAACTCGCTGTGGAAACCGCCTCGCACCAGCCCGCCGTGCGCACCAAAAAACAGGTAGTCAATCACCCGCTCCCTCACGGCCGGCCGACCCGCCCGAAACAGGCCCGAACGCGGACGCGATTCGATCAGCCCCTCCCCCTGAAATCGCGACAAAACGCGATCGGCCAACGCCTTGCTGACCCGGCACTGACGCATCACCGTCCGAACCGACGGCAGCCGCTCCCCCGGCGATGCCGCATCGACCACCGACCGCAAATAGCTCTCAACCCGTTGAAAAGGCTCAACTTGTGGTATTGCCGTTCTCATTTTCTCGCCATCTGGGCTGTACAGTTTAGCAATCTGTCCGCACTGTAACACCCAGACAGCAAAAAGTCAACCCCCTCCTGGCCCAGCTCAGGAGTCGAACGCCACACACGTTGCCTCAGCCAGAGTCGTCTCCCCGCCGTATAGCTTCGCCAGCGCCACCTCGCGCAACGGCCTCCAACCCTGAGCATGGGCGATCTCCGCCAACCGCGACGGCGACGCCTCAGCCACAATCGCCTCGCGAAGCTCATCCGTCATCTCCAGCACCTCAAAAACCGCCGTCCGGCCTCGATATCCGGTCTGATTACACGCAGCACAGCCTTTCCCGCACCAGAACGTCCGCGACCGATCGTGCGGATCAAGACCCAACGCGGTCAACTCCTGGTCTTGCGGATCGTACTCCACCTTGCATTCCGGACAGATCAACCGCAATAGCCGCTGGGTGAACAGGCCGCGCACCGCCGACCCGATCATGCGCCGCTCCAACCCCAGATCGATCAGCCGCCCAATGATCCCGATCGTCGTCCCCGCGTGCACCAGCGAAAACACCATATGCCCCGTCATCGCCGCCTGTACCAACTGCTCAGCCGTCTGCAGATCGAGCAACTCGCCGACAAACATGATGTTCGGAGCCGATCGCATCATCGAGTAGATCGCCTGCGAATAGCCCACCCCGATCGCCGGATCGATCTGCATCTGCGTCATCCCCTCGATGTCGTACTCGACCGGGTTCTCAGCCGTCATGACCTTGACTCCCGGCCCGGAAAGCTCGAACAAGGTCGAATAGACAGTCGTGGTCTTGCCGCAGCCGGCCGGACCGCCGCCGAGCACCAAGCCGTACGGCATGTGAATAATCCGCCGATACGCCGCCAGTTGGTCCGGCTCAAACCCCAGATGCTCCAACCCAAGCTTGATCCGCGACGGATGCATCAGGCGGATGGTCAGCGACTCGCCGCGCCACGCTGGGAACGTAGCCAGATGCAGATCGATTGTCTCGCCGCCGATCTGCGTCCGAACCACCGAGAACTGCGGCCGACTCCGCTCGGTCGCGTCCATCGCTGAGGTCTCCTTGATCCGATCCACCAGCGCCTTGCCCGACTCGCGGGACAACGTGACCACGTCGTGCAGCAGACCATCGATCCGCTTGCGAATCTTGACCGTCTCGGCGCCCGGTTCAATGTGCAGATCGGACACGCCCTCCCGAATCGCCTGCCGTATCAATCTCGCCGCGCCCGGTGAGGCCCAGTCAGCCAGTTCTTCCGGCAATGGAACATCTTCTTCACCCAGCGCCGCCGAAAGCTCGCGGTCCAGCCGCGCCAGCAGTTCCGAACCGACCGATGCCAGCTCACCCTCGCTAACCTCCGGCACCCGCACCGCCCGGCCCAATTCGCTGCGCGCGATCCGCCACTGCTTGCCCACCCGCCGGCCGGCGATCCGGCCCTCCGCCAACCAGCGACGCATCGTCGCCTCACTGACCCCAAGCTCCGCAGCCGCCTCCTTGGTCCCCACAAACTCCCCACCACGAGCACTCGCCTGACCGGTCCCATGCTTGATGGCCATGACTGCTCCTCCAGATTGCAGTAATCGATATAAGCGATGTGAACGATATACACACCATAGCCTATAAGCGCAATATATCGGCCAAAACGTAAAAGATCAAGAGGGGAATTCTATCTGACGAACTGGACCTGCCGATTTCTTCGCGCGTGATCCGCCTGCTCCGTGCTGGTCTACGTGAGAACCAACGAAGCTTAGGCGTTGGTGGGCGGCTTGAGGCCGGCGTACATCTCAGACATCTCGACGACGCGGCGCTCCAGGCGGGCCTTCTCAGCCGCGAACACGATCAGGTGGGAGTCGAGGGTCACGTCGGGTCCGGTGCGGATCGCCACGGCGCTTCCATTGCCGATGGCCCCGAAAAACGCCTTCATCAACCCCTGATCGCCACCGCCGTGGCCGCCCGTCATGTCCGCGGCCAGCTTGTTCACGTCGTACTCGGTCCACTGCTCGGAAAGGAAATCGAGCACGCGGATCATCTGCTCCTCGCCCTCGAGATACCCTTTCGAGCCCATCACGCGGACCTTGCGGCCATGCGGCGTGAACGCGCTGAGGGTAAAGCCGGCGGTGATACCGTCTTCAAACTCCATGTTGACCACCTGGCTGTCCATCACGTCGTTATCGCACGCGTAGACGCAACGGCCGTACGGACCCTCGCGCAAGGCCTTTTCCAGGGCCGCTGAGTCCGGCTCCTCGATCACCATCGCCAGCGGCCAACCGAACCCGGACTGATTGAGCTTGCCAAAATAGAACCGCTTGGCCGAATACGGGCACCGCTCGTCGGCCAGCGGGCAGTCCATGCAGCGCTCCGCCGCCTCTGGCGGCGCCGCTTCACGGCGGAAGTGTTTCAGATGCCCGAATGAGGAAACACGGAGACACGGCCGGTCGATCCACCAGCGGAGGATGTCGATATCGTGGCACGATTTGGCCAGTAATACGAATGACGACCCCGCCACGTTGCGGAAGTTGCCGCGGACGAACGAATGGGCGTGGTGCCACCAGGCCACCCCTTCCATGTGCTGAATCGTGCAAATCTCGCCCAACGACCCCGAATCGATGATCTCCTTGATCTTCACGTAGAATGGCGCGTAGCGCAGCACATGACAGACCGCCAGGACGATGTTGTGCCGCTTGGCCGCGGCGACGATCTCGATGCACTCATCGGCGGTCGAAGCCATCGGCTTTTCCAGCAGGATGTGATACCCCTTCTGGGCCGCCCGCACGGATGGAGCGGTGTGCAGCCGCTCTGTCGTGGCGACGATGACCGCATCGGCCAATTTCGGGCGGTCAAGCAACTCCTGCCACGTACGGAACACGTTCTCGGCGGGGATGTTATGCCGACGCACCATCTCATTGCGATGGTAATCCCGCGGCTCAGCCACCGCCACCACATGGGCCAGTTCGGGGTGATCCTCGATGTACTTCCCATAGCTGGTCATCCCGCGGCTGCCCGCGCCGATAACCGCTACTGATACCCGTCCATTGTCACTATCTGACATCGGCCTGTCGTCTCCTTATCACGAGTCGTCATTACCAGTATAGAGCGATTCGCTAGAGGCCACAATCGCGTTTCCAAGAGGGTGTTGCTGGAATCGGGCATGCGAGGCACGCTGTTTGGTCTTGAAAGCCGATGGTCCCTTGTGGATTATCCTGAATCAAGGAACCAACTGATCGAGGTCAAACCGATGTCTGAGCAGAATTGGGCGGCGACTCATGCCCGTTGGATCTGGCTGAGCGGGCAGCAGAAGCCGGAAAATGCGTTCGTGCAGTTTCGCAAGGCGTTCGAACTGGGCAGGTCGCCCGCGGAGGCGATCGTTCATGTCTCAGCCGACTGCCGCTATCTTCTGTTTGTCAATGGCGAGGTCGTCGGGCGCGGTCCGGTGACCACCGATCCGCGATACAAACAGGTGGACGTCTACGACGTGGCCACCCGGCTGACGGCGGGAGTCAACGTGATCGCCGCTTTGGTTCTCCAGCGGCACGCCAAGACCTCGCGGCTTTGGCCGGTGCGCGGAGGCTTTGTCCTTCAATTCGATTCTGCGGAACTCTCGTTCGGCAGCGACGAGACGTGGAAGGCCCGCTGGGCGAGCGAGTACGAGGCGGACCCGCCGTTCATGACGCATCAGTACGGCCATCAGGAGTGGCTTGATACGCGGCAGGCGGAGCCCGGCTGGTTGTCGGCGGAGTTTGACGATCGTCACTGGCAGAGCGCCGTCGTCGTGTCCGACAGCGAACGGTATTGGCCGAAGGAACTGGAACTTCGGACCGTGCCGCATATGCGGCGGATCGTGCGTTGTCCGACGCGGATGATCGGGTACTTCTCGGCTGGCAGCAACGGCAGGACGCCACAGACGTATTACGAGCCGGCGAAGGAGATTCAGCAGACCTACGTGGGCAGCAGCATCGTGGTATGGAACGCGGACGCCATCACCGAACCCGAGCGAGGACCGGTGGTCCTGCAGGAGAACAGTTCCGATGGGTTGGGTTTGGTGGTGGACCTCGGCCAGGAGATGTACGGGTATCCCTTCATCGAGTTCGAGGCGCCGGCGGGCGTGGTGGTCGATCTGGCCCATGGCGAGGCGCTGGGGCGCAACCGCGTGGTGTGCCTGCTGCTGCCGGAAAGCGCGGCGGAGCAGCGGTACGCGGACCGCTACACCAGCCGCGGCGGCCGCCAACGGTGGGAGATATTCGACACCAAGGGCGCCCGCTACCTGGAAGCGCACTTTCGCAACCTTCAGCCGGACGAGGACGGCCGCAAGCGCGTGAAGGTCTTCGCGGTCGGAATGGTCGAGAGCGCGGCCCCGGTCGAGCGGGAGACGGACTTTTCCTGCTCCGATGAACTGATGAATCGTATCTTTGGCATTTGCCGCCGCACCATGGAAGTTAAGAACCAGGATTGGCACATCTGCGACGCGGCCCGCGAGCAGAACATGTGGATCGAGCCGTTCCAGGAGATGATGCACCTGCAGATGTTCGGGCGGCACGAGATGCACCGCCAGACCCTGCGAATGTTCGCCCGCGGGCAACTGGCCGACGGCTTTATTCCCAGCACGATCCCGAGCATCTACGACGCCGAGCAGACGGCGGCCAACCAGTACATCTTCCCGACCTACACGTATCCGCTGGTGGTTTATCTCGACTGGCTCTACGGCGGGCCCGATCCGCGGCACGAGGAGATGCTGTGCGTCTGCGAGCGGATCTTCGACGTCCTGTTCGCGTACATCGGATCGGAGGGCGTGCCGCGAAACACACCGGGCAGTCACTGGTGCGAGTGGAGCGGAATCGACACGCGTCCCAGCGACGTGAACTCAAACGTGCGGGATTCCTGGGAAGTCACGTTCTTTGCGGGACATCTGGTGTTGTCGCTCGAGTGCGCGGCGCGAATGGCGAAGGCGTTGGGCAAGACGCAACAGGCCAAGCGCTGGCTGAAGGCGGCACGGGAGATTCGGGCGGCCGCCAACCGGCGCTACTGGTCGCCGCAGCGGCGGGCCTACATCGACGGCATCTACGACGGCCGGATCAGCGAATCGGTCAGCCAGACCACCAACGCCATGGCTGTGCTGGCCCGCCTCGGTGATGAAGACCGTTTGCACACCGCGCTGCGGACGGTGTGCGACCCGGCGGCGTGCGACGTGCCCAGCCAGGTCAATCAGACCACGTTCTTCCATGAGGCGCTGGCCATGCTCGACATGGACGCGCTGGTGCCGGCTGAAATCCGGCGGCTGTACGGCAAGATGCTGGAAGCCGGGGCGACCACCACGTGGGAAAGCGAGTTCGCCCTCGAACGGTCGATGGGCTGCTGTTTCGGATTCGCCGCCCATCCGCTCTGGACGATGGTCCATCAGTTCCTCGGCGTCGTCCCGTTGGAGCCGGGCCACCGCGTCTTTTCCGTGCGGGTCGCTCCGCACGATCTGGCGCACGCCCAAGGCCGCGTCGCCACACCGCACGGATACATCGAAGTCTCCTGGCGAAGGACCGCGGAGGACCTGACTCTCGATCTGGTCGTGCCAGCGGATTGCCAAGCCGTCGTGGCCCCGCCACGGATCTCCGGCTGGCAATCGGTGTCGGCCGCATCGCTGGATGGCGCGTTGTGCCCCCTGGTCCCGCACCCCGTGGCTGTATCCACCTACACGGTCACGACGCTTCCGGCACTGACGGTTGGCCAAGGCCCGCACCACATCCGGTTTGATCGCGGTTGAGAAGATCGCTGCCTACTCGGTGTCGACCCTGAACGTCTTGATTTCGAACGGGTTCAGATCGAAGCGAAAGCCCTTCCTGTTGTCTTCGATCTCGACGGCCTGGCATTCGGTCTCAATCAGGTTGGTCCGGCAGCATCGCCTGATCGGTCGGAACAGCCGCAGGCGGGCGCCCTGAGTACTGCGCCCTTGTGCCTCATAGACGCGAACGACGGTACCGCCTTCCGAAGATCGGAGAGTCGAGAGCACCACATTGTCCGCTGAGACTTCCGCAAAACTCATTCTTGGGGGCAGCGGTCCATCGTGTCCGGCGGCGGTCAGGGCGATCAGCGGGGCGTTGAACTGCGCTCCGTGGCGATACAGCCGTGCTTCCCGCCAGTCGCCCGTGTGCGGAACAATCGCATAGTCGAAGGTGTGGGTCTTGCCGATCTCATATCCGCCCTCGGTGGGGGTCTCGAGTTTGAAGCCTCCGACCTCGGCGTAGCCCTCCTTGATGGCGGTGCACTTGAGCAGCGAAAGCATCATCACGCCGTCGACCACGTTGTTGCCGGGCAGGCCGCGGTTGAGCAGGCCCACGCCACGGCCGTCGCCGGTGTAGTCGATCCAGTTCTGGGCTGGGAACTCGCCCTCACCGCGTTCGATCGCGCCGAAGGGGATCTCGTGGACGATGCTTCCGTCCCTGATGGTGGTCGGCAGGGCCATGCGGTAGCGCACCCGCCGGTCGCGGTTGATCAGAGTGGTGCGGATGTCGATCCGGGGCAGTCCGGCGTAGACGCGGACGCGGGTGGCGAAGTGGCCCTCGCCGAACGGATGCTCGATCGCCATCTGGGCCATGGCCCTTCCGGAGCGGATCGTTCCGTCGCCATGGTAATTGGCGGAAAAGTCCGCGCGCGGGGATTCAATCGCGGGCAGCGGATAGCGTCCCGGCATGGGGCTGAACGCATCGCCCCGGCAGGGCCCGTTGTACTGCCAGAAGTTGCCGCAGTCCTGCTCGCGGACGATCACGTTACCGAAGGGGAAGCTCTCGGGAACGACTTCCCACCCACCGGATTTGTCATGGAGGCTTCGGATCGCCCCGCTCCAGAGGTCCAGTTCCAGCCGCAGGTGGGCGTTCTCCAGGACGCCGACGTGTTGATCGGCCCGCAGGCCTTCGTACCGCTGATTGGTGCTCAGGTCCGTGGCCGAAGGGGGCGCGTCGGCCCGGACTACCCGGTAGACTTCGTACCCGAATGAAGGAACATCCGTGGCGACAAACGCGATAGCGGCCCGGCGGATCGCGCCCGTCTCGTAGCGGTCCACGCGGATGCCGTCGCACGGCACCGACCGCCCCGCCGAATCGCGCACGTCGATGTCAAAGACATCGGGCTCCGAGAAGGCTACGCAGCACTCCACGCAGTCGGTGCGGCTCCAGCCCAGCGGGTTGAATACGACCACGGCCACGCCCTCGCCGCGGGTGTCGATTTGACTGATAATCGCCTCCAGGCTTTTCTGAAGGATTGGAGACGCGACCAACTCGCTGTGGCCGTATCGGGTCATGGCGCTGCTGAACGCCTCATCGACATGGCAGCCGCAGATCAGGTCGTGAAACTGGTTGAACAGCACTTCCTGCCAGGCGTCGCGAATGCGATCTCGTACTCGCTGCGGTGCTGGCGGAAGTCCTCGATTTGCCTGAGCAGTTGAACTGGGAACCTCTCCAGGTCCGGACCGTGGGCCAACAGGACGTGCTCGGTAACGGCATGGTCCACCAAGGCGGTCAGCCGCGTCTGGAGAAACCGCCCAAACTGGTGGGCGTTGTCGGGAAACTGCCACAGGACCGCGTATCCCAGCGGCATCCAGTGGCACAGGATCCTCGTGCCGTCGATCCCCTCCCAAAGGAACTCCGACGGGCTGTCCTTGACCATGACCCGCTGAAACACGTCGTGATCGAACCCGCAGCCGACCAGCAGTTGGGGCAACTGCGGGTGCCGCCCAAAGCTATCGATGGTCCAACTGCAGCGGACCTCGACCCCCAGTTCGCGACGGCAATACTCCTTGCCCCACATCACCTGCCGAATGAACGACTCGCCGGACGGGATGTTCAGGTCGGGCATCACCAGCACACCGCCCACCACCGCCAGCCGTCCCTCGCGGACCATCCGCAGGAAGAACTCCCTCTCTTCCGGATGGGCTTTGAGGAATGGATCGATGTAGCTGACCTGGTCGATCAGGAACCGGAACCGCGGTTCGGCCCTCAACAGCCGCAGCGCGTCGACCAGAATCGAGATGCCGATCTCAATCGTCTTCTCGCGAGTAAGGAATACTTCCGCATCGTAGTGGGTGTGGGGGACGATCCAGACCTTGTGCCGCATGCTCTGATCTCCAAGATAGAGGCAACGCCAATCGGTTGACGGCTTCGCGTCACTTTTGCCCCCGCAGATCGGTGATGTCCGGGCCATCTTCGGGCTCGACGGTCGCGTGCAGGGCGAGCCAGTGGGCCGCCAGGCCCCCCTCGATGTACGGCGCGATAGTCCGCGTGGTCCAGGCGGGCTGGTCGCGGACGAAGTCCAGGTCATAGACCGCCAGCGTCACCCCGTATTCGGCGCCCGCTCCAACCGCCGCATCGGGATTCGAGTTGTAGGTGATCGGCGGCCACGGCCGCCACGTCCGACCCGCATCGTCGCTGGCCAACGCCCGCCCTCTGCCCCAGACCAGGACCGGTTCGCCGTCCGGGCCGGTGTGAAAGACGGGGATGGAAACCTGTCTGCCCCATTGTTTGAAGAAGTCCGGGTAGCTTCCGGTCAGTTCCACTCGAAACTTGGCGCTGTCCCATGACGGTTCAACCATCGAAAGAACCTTTCCTGCGCAATGGCAGTCGGATCGGAACGATCCTGCACCCTCACGAACTACCGCTGCGGGGCTTCCGTCTCCCACGTCATTGTAAGCTCTTCCGAATGATTACGCCACATCTGCAAAGCGTGTGCGGCTACGGTGCGTCTACTGTGACGAAGCATCGGGCGCCGAACATGCCTTTGGCCTCCAGCGTAACCAGATGCGTTCCCGGCTCAACGTCCTTGCCCAGCCGCAGGCGCGCCGGCCCGGGAATGGTGATGGTCTGATCGAGTTTCAGGCTTGGGGCCTTCAGGTCGGCCCGGATCCGACGAGAGGATTGCCCGCCAATCAGCGTGACGTTCAGTTCGAGCTCGCCGCCCGGAACACACGAATTGGGCGCATCCAGACACGCCAGCGGCTCATCGCGATCGTACATGACGACCAGAACAAACCAGTTGCAGTCGATCGCGAAGCGGTCGCCTTTCGGACGGATCTCCCGAACCGCCCGGTTCACGATATCGATCAGGTACACCCGCTTGGGTTGGCGCGGCATCTTCTCCAGTTGCACATCGAAGCTGACGCGGTCCCGTTTGATGTCGATGTTTGAGTTCTTCTCGACGTGTCCGCTCCGGCGGCCCTTGGGGTACTGATACCGCGCGCCGACCACCACGTCCATGCCCTTGCCGCTAAACCGTCGACAGGCGACATCGGCCCGGCTGGACCGCGGATTGTCGTGCGCAGCGTCGCCCCATCGCAGCACGTCGGCGACCGGAAAACGCGCGACTCGCCATTTCTGCTCCAGGCCGACCAGAGCCTGCGGATCGTTCCAATACAACGACCCGCCCGGATACCCAGCCAGCGACGCCGACACCGGACCGTGCGGGCAATGCATGATCACATGATACTCCGGCAACGCCACCCGCATCGGACAGACATCGCGGGTGATCGCCACCGGCGCGTCGTTGAAAAACTGCGTCAGCGCGCCGTGAAAATGCTGACGGAAAAAATCCACCGGCAGTTCGGTGGTCAGCAGGCACTCGGGATTGACCTTGCGCACCGCCTTGGCCACTTTCTCCAGCAGTTGGCAAAGCCACTTGTTGTAGTCGAACGGGCTCTCGTGCCGGTGCTTGGGGTTGTAGCACGGGAAAAAGTACGCGCCCAGCGAATCGAGTCGTATCCCGTCGGCCCCGGTCCGCCGGACCAGTTCGGCGCACGTCCTCGCCAAGTGGTCCTGCCAGCCGGCAGCGCCGGGACACATGTGGACGTGGTGGTACTGCGTGTACACGCCGCAGTTGCTCCCGTCCTGATTCATCACCGCCCAATCGTGGGCCCGCCCGTCACGGGCGATCTCAGCGTCGTCGCTGACGATGTAGCCCTCGATGTACAGCGTGAAGCGCGAACCGAGCCGCTGCATCCCGCGCACGCCCGCACGCATCGCCCGCACGCCGCCGAGATCCTCGCGCACCACGTTGTCGCCGTCGGTGTGGGTGAAACGCATGCCGGAGGCCTTCGGCCCCATGCCCGACCGGCTGAAAAACGCAAGTTCATACACGTCAGCCGGCTCGCCGAGGACCATCGCGGGCAGCTCAGCGAAGCTCGACGCGCGGTAGGCCACCGTCCGGATCGCCTCCTCCGGCAAACCTCCCATCTCCTGGCCCCGCCTCAGCATCCACCGGCCGCGGTGCGAGTCCACGTCGGCGACCCACGCGGGCGCCTCAGCCAGCTTGAAGTGCTTCCGGAACCACCGGTGGTATTCCACCGCCGCGGGCTTCCAGTCGCCGCTGTAGACAAGAAGCCGAACCGGCGGAAACGCCATCGTCTGGCCCGGCTGCAGAATCACCGGCGGAAAGTAGCGGACCTGGACCGATGGCTTTTCATAGATGATCTCCTTGTTGCGGAGTTCCGCGTCCTCGACGATGAAGGCTAAGGCGTCCTTGCTCTGCTCATCAAACACACAGCCCCACTGCATGCTCATCTGGCTGCCCTGCCCGTAAATCCCGCCCCGCTCCTTGCCCGCCGTCCACAGCGGCCGGACGTAACCGGCTTCGTCATTGACCACCATCAGGTTCTTACGCCCCTCGCCAAGCCGAATCCCGCCGATAAACGGAAACACCGCCATCATCGGACACGGCTGATCCGAGACGTTCTTGACCTTCAGCTTCCACCGCGACGAGTTGCCCGCCAGCGAAACGCTCAACTCCGCCTGCCACGGACCCTGCCGGTAGATGAGCGAAAGGCCGTTGCCTTTCTTCCCGATCGTCACCGCCTCAGCCGAAATTGGCGAAAACACCTTGCTCGCCAACTCCGCCGGGTCGGGCAGCGGCTCCGGCCCGTTCGGAATGCCGGGAAACCCGAACGTCCGGTGAAAGTCGTAATAGACCGCGAAGGGATTCCCCGGCCCCTTTGCTTGGACCAGGCACGAGTTGCCGGTGGCCAGGTTGCGGATATCGGCCAGAGCTCCGGTCCTGGAATCAAACGACAACGCGACGTGCTTGTTCGATAGCGTTTCCACGCGATTGAGCCTCCGGACTATGGTTTTTGTTAACCAATGTATTGATTTTGACAACAATGTCAAGTACATTACCCTCAAGAGCCGAACCGGCCGCTGAAAGGCGAACCGAATGTCGTTGACGCGGTACATCGAGCAGGACCTTAAACACCGTATCCACAACGGGTTGGACCTGCCCTGCCGACTCACCCTACAGGGTCTCTCAGCCCACTACCGGGTCAGCCCGACCCCGGTCCGCCAGGCCGTCGGGCGGCTGATCGACGACGGTTACCTCAAAAAAACGGGCAAAGGCGGACGTCTGACGGTCGGACAGGGCAGGACAACCGCGGCTACACCCCCGCCCGCCGAACCGCCGCCGCGACCGGCCAGTCAATATCAGCACGTCGCCGACGACCTGGTCGGCCTGAGCTTTCTCGGCCGCGAGACGTTCCTCCGCGAACAGCACGCAGCCGCCCGATACGGCATCAGCCGAACCGCCATGCGACAGATCTTCGAACGCCTCGCCGGCCTGGGAATCCTCGAACACGTGCCACGCCGCGGCTGGCGGCTTCGGCCGTTCCGGTTCGAATACCTCGTGATGTTCACCGAGGTCCGCCAGGTGATGGAACGCGAGGCCCTGCGGCTGGCGCGGACCCGTCTGGTCGAGCAGGACCTGCGAACGATCATCGACCGCAACGTCCCAGCCGCCTCGGAAACCGATACGCCCCAAACCGACAACTCGCTGCACGAGTACCTCATCGTCAAATCCGGCAACCTGTTCATCAAGGACTTCTTCGACCGCTACCGGCGGTACTACGACGTGTTGCACCGCTGGGAGGAACGGGATGGCCAAGCTCTCGCCCAGAGCGTCCGCCAGCACCGCCGGATCGCCAAGGCCTTGATCCGGCGAGACTGGCCAAAGGCGCAAGACGCCCTGATCGAGCACATCCGTCACAGCCAGGCCGGCATCGACCGGCTCTTTGAAGGCGACCGGCCCAACGCACAACTCTTCGGCAGTGAGTTCCGGCAATTCATCATTGAACAACTCGAAGCGAGGTAACGGCGATGCTGGTGTTCAAATGCTCCCACGACAATGACCTGTACCGCATCGTCTCGGCTGACGACAAAATGTGCCTCCGATGCGACGATGCAGCCGAGGCCATCGATCGGGCCGCGGATCGATCAGCCGTGCTGGTCCTCGCCGACGGGTATCCGGAGGCGACGACCGATTTCCCGCTGGAGGCGTGGGAGAAGGTCCGCACCAGGAACCTTCGCCTGTACATCGAATACCCGACCGCAATTCCCGATCTGGAGCTGGGCCGCCCGACGTTGCTGGCCACCGGCCCGTACGGCTCGATCATCGAACGGATCGTGACCGCCTCCGACGCCTTCGCCCCGGAGTTGGAGCGGCTCAGCATCCTGGGCTCATGGAATACTCATTACCTTCCGACGACGTGCGCCGATCCGCACCTGGTGCTGGCCCAGGTCGCGGGCTTCGATAAGGCGGTACTCGGTCTGCCGCCCGCGACGCATCCGCTGCTCTTCGAGCTTCCATTCGGCTGCGTGCTGGTGGCTGCGACCAAGCTGAGCAATTTCATCGCCGCGCGATACGCGCCACAGGCGGCCTGGCGGGCGGTGTGGCGGATGATCCTGGGTTGGCTCGAGCCGGATCGCCGCTGGCGGCTGGAGTGGGACCCGCTGGTGCGCCCGAGCTACCGCCGCGACGACCCGCTGCCGGACCAGGCGCAGATGCACGCGCTGTCACGGGCCTGCCGGTGGATCGTCGAGTCGAAGCTGCTGGTGCATCCGTCGGACGAACGCCATCTCGAGCCGCTGAGCAAAGTTCCGCAGCCGCTGCCCGAAGATTGGAGCGTCGGCGACGGCTCGCGCGGCATGCTGGAAAGCTACTCGTCCAAACGGATCGAACTCGACGGCCGCCAGCCCGTGGGCGGCGACGTTCGGGCCGACAGCGTCTGTCAGGTGGCCGCGGTGGCGGCGTTCGGAGCACGCCTCTTCGAGAACCGGACCTACGCCCGGATCGCCCGCAACCTGCTGGACTTCACCTATTTCAACTCAACCATGTTCGAGAATCGCGCGCCGGACGATCCGCTCCACGGTCTGGTCCGCTGGAACCAGCAGCCGAACGGCCTGTACTGGAGCGACGACAACGCGCGGGTGATCCTCGGTTCGATCGCCGCCGCCGTCCTGCTCGACAGCGACCGGTGGGACGACGCGATCCTCGTCGCGATCCTGGCCAATTTTCGCACCACCGGCCGGCGCGGTTTCCGGCCCAACAAGTGCCTTGAGGGCGACGAGGTCCGCCGGCTCGGCTGGCGGCACTTCTGGGACTTCGACGGCGTCGATGTCTACGCCCACTTCCACGCGATGATCTGGAGTACGTTCCTGTGGCTCTACGGCAAAACCGGTTTTGCCCCGCTGCTCGAGCGGGCCCGCGCCGGATTGGCTGAGATGATGACCGCCGGTCCGAGCGCGTGGAAGTCCGAGGGTGGGCGGCTCGAATCGGATTACGCCCACCTGCTGCTGCCCTTGGCCTGGCTGGTGCGCGTCGATGACCGCGAGTTGCACCGCCGCTGGCTGGACCAGGTCGCGCGATTCCTGATCGACCATCAGGACCCTTGCGGCGCGATCGGCCAGGTGGTCACAGCCCAGGAGTCCACCGAGATCCGGCCCGAAGATCGGCGGATTATCGATCATCCGCTTGCCGCCAACGAACTGTACGGCCAGGAAGAGGTGCCCATCGTCTATCAGACCGGCGATCCGGGAACCGACCTGCTCTATTCCGTGAATTTCGCCTTCGCGGGCATGCACGAAGCGGCGAAGGCGACCGGCAATCGCCGCTACAACGCCTCCGCGGATCGGATGGCCGACTTCCTGGTCCGCATCCAGACGGCCGGCGAGGCCCGGCCCGAACTGGCTGGGACGTGGTACCGCGGATTCGACTTTCGTCGCTGGGATTTCTGGGGCAGCGACGGCGACTGGGGCTATGGCGTGCTGACCACGCAGACCGGCTGGACCCACAGCCTGATCGCCTCGACCTTCGCCCTCCGGCAAATGAACACCAGCCTGTGGGACCTCACGAAAAACAGCACGGTCGGGGGACAGTTCAACGCTTGTCGGGAGCGGATGATACCGGATGACGTGCTCTGATGGGAAAGCAAATGGGTCGCCTACTTCGAGCCAGGAAAGTGCTTGCTGATCTTGCCTCCCGTGATACAGTCCCCAAAAGCCGACTGCGGTTGTCGGCCGAATGTTATTCTCGAAATCCTGTAATACCAAGTTTGAGCCAGAAGGAGATATCAGGCAAATGACTCGAAGCCCTCATGACAAACAGACAGCCCGGCGTCGATTGGTTGATGTGCGGACCGTGGCGGATGCCATATCGACAAGCCAGGTCAATCGCCTGGCCAAGCCAAATACCAAGCAGTTGGCCTTTCAAGACCTTGAACTTGGACTATTCATCCATTTTGGAATGAACACGTTTACCGGCGAGGGCACCGGAGGCAAGGGCGATGCTCCCCCATGCACGTTCGACCCCACCGCCCTGGACTGTGACAACTGGATGGAGGTGGCGGCGGCGATGGGTGCGAAGTTCGCGGTGCTTACGTCACGGCATGAGGAGGGATTCTGTCTGTGGCCAACGGAAACCACAAATTACTCTGTCAAGCACTCCGCCTACAAGGATGGCCGCGGGGATGTGGTTCGCGAATTCGTGGATGCATGTCGCAGGCATGATATCAAGCCGTGCTTGTACCACTCTTCCTACATGGATGCGCATCACATATTCAAGGAAGGCGACCCGATCAAGTGGCACAAGGAGTGGTTCCATTCAACCAGAAAGCGTTTGTCTGAACCAGGAGCCGCAGAACGATTTACACAGATGCAGGTTGCTCAGATTCGCGAGTTGCTGAGCCGGTATGGCGACATTACTTACCTGTGGCTGGATCATGTGGGAGAAACTCAGGGGATTCTGGACGGCGATGCGATCGACACATTCTGGACTGCCATCATTGAGGAGGCCCGCCGTCTGCAGCCGGATTGTCTCCTGCTGAAGGCGGACGTGGGCCTTTCATGCGAAGAGGAAGCACAGGGGTTTGTTCACGCGGGACGAGCAGCCTATCCTCTATGGTACGGATCCCAGAAGGAAGACACGGCGATAGGCCAAGGCGACCCAATTCCCGATCCCGAGGGAGGAGATCAGTTCATCGTCTGGGAATCCAACACGATCTTCAGTGGGGGATGGTTCTGGAATGGTCCCAACGTGAAACCGGTGGATGAGATGATTGAACACTATTACGCTACCGTCGGCCGAGGGGCGACGTTCCTTCCCAATTTTGCTCCCGACCGGCGCGGCCTGATGACGGAGAAAGTCCTTGCCCATGCTCGGGCCTTTGGTGATCGGGTGCGAAGCTTCAACATCAACAATGCGATTGCCGAAACAGCTGGAACCCGGCCGTCGCTTGAACTGAAATTGCCTTCTGTGCGCGCGGTGGACCATGTTGTGACGATGGAAGATCTTCGCGAAGGTCAGAAGATTGCATCCTATACGATCGAGGCGCGACGAGAAGACGGAGCGTGGGTCGAGGTGGCGAGCGGTCAGAGTGTCGGACACAAGCGGATCGACCGTTTTCCAGCGATCAGGGCTGATGCGATGCGGTTCACGTGCAGGCGATCGTTCGCCGACCCGGTCAATATTCGTAGCTTTGCCGCTCTCGCCCTGGACATATGAGATCATACTCGGGAGAGACAATTCCATTGAACTCCAGACGTGAATTCACCGTTCACTTCTATCCCTTTAGCGGTCATCCGAACAGCGACACGTGCTGGTCATTGTCCGCCGGTCCTGAGGGAAGAATCTACGCGGCGGCTTGTTCGGAGACGACGCCGGGCGAGCGGGTGGTGATCTATCGGTACGACGATCAAGACAACTCGCTGGAGCGCCTCTTCGACATGGACACGGTGGTGGACGATCCGCGCGACTCCGGCCGGGCCACCCAATGCAAAATCCACTACAGCTTCGTCCCGTCCCTCTCGGACCAGCGGCTCTATATGGCCACGCACCTCTCCGGACCGCCCGCCGGCGAGAGCTTTTACAACCCGTGGCTGAGCTGGCACGATCCGAAACGCTGCTTTCGCGGCAGCGCCCTGGTCGCCTACGACGTCAAGACCGACCAGGTCCTCTGGTGGGACACCCTGTTCCCCAAAGAAGGCTGCCGCTGCCTCCTGCACGACGAGGACGCCGGCCTCCTCTACGCCCTGAGCTACCCGCGCGACCACCTCTTCGTCTACGATCTCAAGAAGCGAACGGCCCGCGACCTCGGCCGGATCGGCTCGATCAACGCGCAGGTCCTGTTCCTCGATGCCTGGCATCGCGTCTGGACCTCCGACGACTACGGCCATCTGGTCCGCTACGATCCGCGACTCGACCGCATGGACGTCTCGCCGTACGTCCTGCCGCACCTGGCCGGCCCGCAGACCGGATGGCACAGCGTGCTCTACGACGCCGCCGCCGATCCAGCCAACGGATGCATCTACGCCGTTCCCTGGAGCGGCTTTCCGCGGCTGTTTCGGATCTGGCCGCTGGACGGTCCCTTCGGCCGCGTCGAAGACCTCGGCCCGGTGACCCAGGAGTACGATCGCACCCAGCCGGTCAATACCTACATCGACCACGCTGGCGGCCTCGTCGTCACGCCGGACGGCTTCCTCTACTACGTCGCCTCGCGCTGGCCGAAACCGATGGGCGCCAACCCCTACGAAGACCCGATGGAAGGACTGGTCTGGCGGCTGAACGCGCAAACGCTCGAACGCAAACTCGTGGCGATCCTCAAACGACCCGACGGCCAAGCCGCCCAGTACGTCTCGCGCGGCGCGGTCGACCGCAACGGCAACCTGTTCTTCGGCCATCTCAACGTGCTCCGCTCCGCCTGGCCGGCCGGCGTCTTTCGAGTCCAACTGCCCGAAGCGCACCGCCGCAAACCGCAAGCCGACTCTTTGCGAATGTGGGGCTAAAGCCATGACCAGTACATCCGGTCCGTCGCTGTCGAACGTGCATCCCACTCACGGAGCGTTCATTCAGGAAGGCCTGATGGTCGCCTTCCCGCTCTGCTTTCCCGGCGTCACCGATCCGATCCCGCTCGAGGAAAGCCGGATCACCGCGCTGACCATGGGCGAAAACGGCGTGCTCTACGGCGGAACGGGCGGGCGGCGCGCCCACCTGTTCGCTGCGTGCTTCACCGGGGTGACCGGAGCAGTCTGGGACCTGGGCCCGATCGACGACGCAACGCATTGCGCCGCCATCGCCTGCGGACGCGAAAACCTGGTCGCCGCCCTCAACGGCCCAGCCGGCAGCCGCATCCTCACCCACCAACTCGAACGCGTGCCGGACTCCGACCTGCTCCAGGAATGGGTCTTCATCCCCAAACCATACCAGCCATGCCAATGGCAGTTGCCCCATGAAAGGATCCTGGACCTGGTCGCCATCCCGCAAACCCCGCAAGCGATCGGCATCACCGAAAACCACCTCTTCCAAATCCACATCGACGAGAACCGATCGCAGGTAATCACCGAGGTCGATTCGACGGCGCACCTGATGGTCGATGCAAACGGCACCGCGTACGGACTCGACGACGACAACACGCTCTGGACCTTCCACGCACCCACCAACCGTCTGACCCGCAAAGCGATACCATTACCCTCAGCCGCCTGGCGCGAAGCACCGCTGGTCTGGACCAGGAACGCCGAAAACACAGACTTCTATCTGGCCGATCCAACCGGCAACATCCTCTCATTCAGCCCGGCCTCACAAACCTGCCAACCCATCACCCAAACCCCCCTAGCCCCCATCACCTGCATGGCCGCCATTCCTGACGGCCGCGTTTACGGCTTTTGCGGCAGCGATATCTCGCACCTGTTCGTCTTCGATCCGCGCAGCGGGTCGATGACCGATCTGGGCGTGGCCGTCTCGGTCATCGAGCGCCGGCGCTACGGCTACCGGTTCGCCGCCGCTGTGACCAACCGCGATGGGCACCTGATCTTCGGTGAAGACGACAACCTCGGCCACCTGTGGCTCTACTTCCCCGCCATCCCCCACCCGGCCAGCCACGCCTGATCGCACAGGCTGACCGGATGATCCAGAAATCAGCCAGGCCCCCATTGACACAAATGCGCAGTTTGTTTATAAAGGAGATAGCGTGAAACAGTGAAACAGTTGTTTGAGGTGTGACTTGGCCCGTTCCGAGACATCGGTGGACGTGGTGCCCGGCAACAAGGTTCCGCTGTATCTCCAAGTGGCTCAGGCACTTAAAAAGCGGGTGCGGACTGGGGCGTATCGTCCAGCCCACCCGTTGCCATCGATTCGCCGGCTCGGCCGGGAGTTTGGGGTAACGGCCAGCGTGGTTCATCGGGCGGTTCGCGAGTTAGAGCGTCACGGGGTGGTGACCACGCAGCACGGGCGGGGGATGGTGTTGGCGGCTGAGGATCCGTGCGAGAAGGCGGCGATTGTCTTTGGATTCGTTCACCCGTATGCCGCGCACGAGGAATTCAACCGGGCGGTGCTCGGGTACGTCAATGAGGCGTTTGAGGACCGGGCCAATCTGGTGGTCACGCGGACCAGCCGGAACGATGCGGCCCGGGAGCGGGAGGCGGCCGACCACCTGATCGGCAACGGGGTCAAGGGGTTGCTGATCTGGTCCGTATCCAACGACCTTAACGGCCCGCACTTCGCCGAACTGGCGAAGAAGATACCCATCGTCCTGGTGGACCGGTTCCTGGATGGGGCCGATCTTCCCGCGGTGGCTCTGGACCACCGGGCGACGGGGCAGGAGATCGGCGAGCATCTACTCGGCGCCCTGGGCCGGAAGCGCCTCCTGGTGTTGATGGATGACCTACGCATCAGCGCGTACCGCGAGATGATCGACGGGTTCCGGATCGCGGCCCGGCGTCTGGGGCGGGAAGCCGATCTGACCGTGGTGCAGTACCCGATGCTGGAGGTCGTCGACCCGGTGACGCATCGGGATTTCTCGCGGGTGGATATCTACCGCGACCGCGTCGAACAACTGCTGCGTGAAGGCGGCTACGACGCTTTGTTCACCAATCACGGACAGTTCCTGGATCGGGTGGTGATCGAGACGGGACTGGCCCAAACCTTCGGCCACGTCCAGTTGGCGACGCTGAGCAATCGCGGCATGCACACCGGCAGCCGGCGGTTCACCGAGGTGGCGCCGCTGCTGTGGGACATGGACATGGCCGAGATGATCGGGATCGCGGCGGATATTCTGCAACAACAGGTCATGGGCGGACGAAGGGAGACTCGGATCGTCCGGCTGCCCATGCGACGACTGCCACACGCGTAGACAGGGAGTAATGCATGAGAAGGATCGGCATCGGAGTGACGACGTTGACACTGCTGGCGAGTTTCGCGGCGGCGCAAGCCGCCGAGCGGGAGAGGGTGTGCCTCAACGGCGTCTGGCAGTTTTCGCCGGGCCAGATCGATCAGGAGGCCCTGGCCGCCGATGCGACGTTTTACGATGTTCCCGTTCCTTCGTTCTGGGACCGCATGGAGGAGTTCGGCGTCGCGCCGTCGTGGCCCAAGGAGTTGGCCCGCGGCTGGTACCGGCGGGCGTTTTCGGTCGATCGGGCGTGGCAGGGCCGTCGCGTGCTGCTGACTTTTGACGCGGTGCGTTACGTGGCTGAGGTGTTCGTCAACGGCAAGTCGATGGGAACGCACATCGACGGTTTTGCGCCGTTGGTCCTGGACGTGACCGATGCGGTCCGCTTCGACGGGTCGAACGACCTGCTGGTGAAGGTGACCAACTGGAAGGGGTTGCTTTATCCGGACGCGAAGGACATGGAGTTTCCGCTGTTCAA
>Ga0123329_1001317_pt1 | contig 23692 bp, 14 predicted proteins | sample BioC12SIPDNA_FD_89703 | JGI IMG/M metagenome (GOLD analysis project Ga0123329, IMG submission 89703) | Anaerobic biogas reactor microbial communites from Washington, USA - Biogas_R1_B C12 SIP DNA | ecosystem: Engineered > Bioreactor > Anaerobic > Unclassified | place: Washington, USA | collected...
CCACGCGGGCGCCGCGGCCCACCACGGCCTGGAGCATGCTCCAGAAGTATTCCACGGTGAGCCCCTGCGGCAGGCTCCCGGCGAACACCATCCAGACGTCCGGCCGCGCGAGGATTTCCAGCTTCCGCGTCAGTTTCGAGATGTCGTCCTCGCCGACGCCCTGGCCGATGTCGCGCACGTGCGTTTCCGTGCCGCGCGACGCGTCCACCAGCGTAATGTTCTCGCGTGTGGGGGTCCGGACGCCGAAGAACTGCGTGTGGACCAGGGCCGGATCGAAGCTGTCCTCGAAGAGCTTGCGTTGCGCCTCGCCGACGAAGCCGGTGAGGAGGCACGAGCGTCCCAGGTGCTGAAGCACCCGCGCGACGTTGACGGCTTTGCCGGCCGGATGCGTGAAGACGAGTCGGCCCTTGGCGTGCTGGCCGATCTCGAGGTCGTTGACCTCGAACGTGCGGTCCACGGCGGGATTCAGCGTCACACAGACAATCTGCGGGGGCTCGTGGGCGGGCATGGCGTCTGCCTCCTTGCGGCACGCGGCGCGCGGCCGCTCAGCGGTCGAACTCGTCGCCCCGGAACGTCGTGCCCAGGTACACGCGCTTGACCTCCGGATCGTTGATCAGCTCCTGGTTGGTCCCGTGGCGGAACACCTTGCCTTCGTTGATGATGTAGGCCCGGTCCACGATGCTGAGCGTGGCATGCACGTTGTGGTCCGTCAGCAGCAACCCGATGCCGCGCTGCTTGAGGTTCGTGATGAAGCCCTGGATGTCGAAGATCGCAATCGGGTCCACTCCCGTGAACGGCTCATCGAGCAGGATCAGCGACGGTCGCGTGACCAGCGCGCGGGCGATCTCCAGCCGCCGCCGCTCGCCGCCCGAGAGCGTCCGCGCCAACTGCTTCCGCAGCCGCGTCAGGCCGAAGTCCTCCAGCAACTCGTCGGCAATGGCCCGACGCTCGGATTTCGACAGGTGCATCGTCTCCAGAATCGCCATCAGGTTCTGCTCGACCGTCATGCGCGTGAAGATGCTCGGCTCCTGGCACAGGTAACCCATCCCCAGCCGCGCGCGGCGGTACATCGGCAGACTGCTCACGTCCTCGCCCTCGAAGACGATGCTGCCGCCGTCGCGGGGAATCATCCCGATGGTCATCTTGAAGCTGGTGGTCTTGCCGGCGCCGTTTTTGCCCAGCAGCCCCACGATCTCCGCCTGGTTGACGCTGAAGGAGATGTCGTCAACGACCTTGCGGCCGCCGTAGTGCTTGACCAGCCCCGTTACGTTCAGTAGTTCCACGAGCACGCCTCCAGCCGGCACGAGGCCGGTTACCTGATGAACCGGAACTCGCTCACGGTCGGCACAATGCGGATCGGCAGACCCGGCGCCGGCCCGGCCGACGGCCAATACACGAAGAACGCTTTCCCGATCAGATGATCGCGCGACACCACCGGCTCGTGGTCCCACCGCCGGCTGTCGGCCGAGTTCGGGCTGTTGTCGCCCAGGACGAAGAACTCGTCGGCCGCCAGGCGGCACGGGTCGCTCTCGACCCCGCGACCGTGACGCATCGCGGCGGTGCCTCGATCGTTCGTATAGTACACGTCCCGATCCACGCGCAGACGCGCCACCGTCGCGCCGCCGGCGCCCCGGACGCCGATCCGCACGCCCGACGCCTCCGACTCGGACCGATCCCACGCGCGGCTCCGCGACGGCACCTCATACGCCACGGTGTCCTGCTCGTCCAGACGCCGGTCCCCGTTGAGGTCCATCACGCGGCGCCCGTCCACCTTCAGCACCAGGCCGTGGTCCACGTTGGCCGCCTCCAGGCAGATCTCGCGGCCCGACGGCACCGCGTCGGCCGGCCCCTCGGCCACCAACTGCCCGTTCCGCAGAATCCGCACCTTCTGACCGAGGCCCGACGCCGGAAACACAAACCGGAACTCGTCCTCACAGGCCGTCAACGCCACTTCCGCCACCGCCCCCGGCTCGAGCGTCACGTCCGCACGCAACCGCAGGTCCGTCACCACGTTCTGCCCGTCGCGCCCCGCCGACAACACGTTGTACGCGTACACGTCGCGGATGGCCTCCGGTGGTCCATGGGCGTCGCCGTGGCGATACTCCAGCCACGCGCCCTCGCCGTCCGACGGCGAGAGCGTCGCCGGCCACTCGGTCACGGCCGCCGCACCCGCCGACCCCGACCGGCGCCACCGCCCCGGCCGGCCGGACCCCTCGTACCGCGTGTCGCCCACCGGCATCCAGAGCGATTCCTGCGCACGGTCCGGCTTCGGCGGCGCTATCCGGTCGTTCACGTACAGGTCGCCGCCGACGATCTCGATCTTCTCTCCGGGCAACCCCACCAGACGCTTGATGTAGTTCTGACTCGGATCGTTCGGGTACTTGAAGACCACGACGTCCCACCGCTGCGGCTCGAACAGGTCGTACATGTACTTCAGCACCAGGATGCGGTCGCCGGCGTTGGGCATCCGCGGCACCGGAACCGCCGAGCCGCACATCGGACAACCCAGTGACTCCGGCGCGGTCCCTTTGTCGATCCCGACGCCGTAGGCATACCCGCACGTCGGGCAGACGCATGCGTGATGCTCGCCGTTCAGCCGCGGCGCCATGCTCCCCGTGGGGATCACGAACGCCTCGACGACGTACGCACGGAAGACGAATGCCAGGACGAACGCCACGACGAACGATTCGACGGTCTCCAGCAGACTGTCGCGTTCGGCGCGGTCGCGGGCCGCCTGGTCGGAGCTCTTCTCGGGGTGTCGGCTCACGTCACTGGTTCTCCAGCACCGACAGGAACGCCGCCTGGGGCACGTCCACGTTGCCGATGCTCTTCATGCGCTTCTTGCCTTCCTTCTGCTTCTCCAGGAGCTTGCGTTTGCGGCTCACGTCGCCGCCGTAGCACTTGGCCGTCACGTTCTTGCGAACCGCGCTGATGGTTTCCCGAGCGATGATCCGCGCGCCGATGGCCGCCTGGAGCGGCACCACGAACAAGTGACGCGGAATCTCCTTCTTCAGCCGCATCAGAATCCGACGCCCGCGGTCCTCGGCCGTCGAACGGTGGCTCACGAAGCTCAGGGCCGCCGCCGGTTTGCCGTTGATCAGCACGTCCACCATCACCAGGTCGGCCGCCCGGTAACCCAGCAACTCGTAGTCCATCGTCCCGTAGCCGCGCGTCGCGCTCTTGAGCTTATCGTAGAAGTCGTAAATGATGTCCGCAAGCGGGAAATCCACCACCAGCATCACCCGCGTCGGACCCAGGTGCTCCTGCCGCACATAAGCCCCGCGGCGCTGCTCCGACAGCTTCATCACCGACCCGATCGACTCCAGCGGAATGATCATGTTGCACCGGACGAGCGGCTCGCGGATCTCCTGCCACTCGGCCATCGGCGGCATGTCGCTCGGCGTGTCCGCCCGAACCACCTGGCCGCCGTGAAGCACCACCTCGTAACTCGTCGTCGGCGCCGTCTGCACCAGGTCCACGCCGCTCTCGCGCTCCAGACGCTCCTGGATGATGTCCATGTGCAGCAGGCCCAGAAAACCGCAACTGAACCCGAACCCCAGCACCTCGTTGTTCCGCGCGCGGAACGTGAAGCTCGCGTCGTTCAGGTGCAGCCGCTCCAGCGCGTCGCGCAGCTTGCTGTAGTCGGTCGAGGCCGTCGGGTAGATGTCGCAGAAGACCATCTGCTGCGGCGGACGGTAGCCCGGCAGCGCTTCCACGTCGGCCCGCGCCACCTCGGCCACCGTGTCGCCGATGTTCACGTCGTCCAGCGTCTTGATGTTCGCCACGCAGTAGCCCACCTCGCCCGCGGCCAACTCCGCATGCACCTGCGGCTCGGGCCGGAACTTCCCCAGTTCCTGCACCTCGTACTGGTGCCCCGTCCCCATCATCCGCACGCGCTGCCCCTTGCGCAGCGTCCCGTCGAACACGCGCACGTAGATGATCACCCCGCGATAGTCGTTGTACTCGGCGTCGAAGATCAGCGCCCGGAGCGGCGCCTCGCTGTCGGCCTGCGGCGGCGGCACCTTCGTCACCACCGCGCGCAACAGGTCGGCCACGCCCTCGCCCGTCTTGGCACTGCAGAACACGCAGTCGTTGCTCGACAGCGCCAGCGCGTGCTCCACCTCCAGCGCCACGTCCTCCGGACGAGCCGACGGCAGGTCGATCTTGTTGATCACCGGAACCAGGTGCAGATCGTGCTCCATCGCCATGTACGCGTTGGCCACCGTCTGCGCCTCGACCCCCTGCGAGGCGTCCACCACCAGCAGCGCGCCCTCGCACGCCGTCAGCGCGCGGCTCACCTCGTAATGGAAGTCCACGTGCCCGGGCGTGTCGATCAGGTTCAGCATGTACCGCTCGCCGTCGTGCTCGTAGTCCACCGTCACGGCCGACGCCTTGATCGTGATCCCGCGCTCGCGCTCCAGATCCATCGCGTCGAGAATCTGGTCCTTGCGCTTGCGCGCATCGACGGCGCCGGTCAGTTCCAGTATCCGATCCGCCAGCGTGCTCTTGCCGTGGTCGATATGCGCTATGATGCAGAAGTTCCGAATGAGTCCTGGGCGCAAAATCCTGCTCCAATGATGCCCGCGTCGCCGCCGAGAGCCGTCAGGGCCAGTCGCGTGCTGGCCTTCGGCCGCGGAAAGAACATCTCGCGGGCGTATTTTTCCAGTGGTTTCATCAACAAGTCGCCCGCCGCGATCATCCCGCCGGTCAGCACGATGATGTCCGGATCGACCAGGTTTACCATCACGTCACACCCGATGGCCAGGTAACGCACCGTCTCGTCCACAATCTCCCAGGCCAGCGCGTCTCCGTTGGCCGCCGCCTCGAAAATGTCCTTGGCGGTAATCGCTTCCTCGCTCAGGCCGTTCTCCGTCACGATGCTGCTGCGGCCCGAGGCCAGCGCGTCGCGGAACCGTCGAACCGTCCCCGTGGCGCTGGCATACGGCTCAAGGCATCCGCGACGGCCGCAGCCGCACGGGCGACCCCCCCAATGCACCGTCACGTGGCCCAGCTCGCCCGCGGTGTCGGTCGCGCCCCGGTGGATGCGACCGTCGATCACGATGCCGCAGCCGATGCCCGTCCCCAGCGTGATCATCGCCAGGCTCCGGTAGCCACGGCCCACACCGGCCCGGAACTCGCCGTACGCCGCCACGTTCGCATCGTTCTCCAGCACCGTCGGCGTCCCGCCCAGGGCTCGCCTCAGCGCGTCGCGCACCGGAAGGTCGCGCCATCCCGGAAAGTTCGGCGCCACCACCACCAACCCCGCCTGCGTATCCACCGGCCCGGGGCATCCGATCCCCACCCCGCGCACGTCCCCCAGCGCCACGCCCGAACGCTCGCACAGCATCCGCACCGAGTCGGCCATCTGGCCGATCACCCGATGGAACCCCTTCTCCACCTCCGTCCGGCACGAGCTCTGGTCCAGAATCGCCATGTCCTGCGAGAACAGACCGACCTTGATGTTCGTGCCGCCCAGATCGATCCCAGCATAGGCCGCCAACGCACCACCTCCTCCTGCCGCCGGACAGACCGTCCCGGCCGCGGCCTCCGCGCCGCGCGCCGCCGATCCCCCGGCCCCATTGCTCACCGCTCGGGTGCCGACGGTTCCCGGCCCCAGGTCTTCACAATCGCCAGTTTCGCTTCGTAGGTCGCCGCAGCCTTGTAGGCCGACAGGTCGCGGCCCAGCGCGGGAAGGACTCGCTCCAGCTTCGTCACCGCGGGCCCGTCTCCGTCGGCCAGCGCCCGCGACAGGTACGTCACCAGTAACGCCGGATCCCCGGCCGCGACCTCCTCGGCCAGTTCCTGCGCCGCGTCACGGACGGCCTCGTCCTCGGCGTCGAGGCGCCCCACCGCCTGGTCGAACGCCGCTCGCCCCACGGTCACCAGCAGCGTCTCCATGCGCGCCGCCAGGTCCGCCTCCGCCAGCCACGTCGGACCCAGGGCCTTCCGCGCCCGCGACACGATCCGGTACGCTTCCGACGCCTTGCCCTCGTCCTTCAGCCGGCGCGCCTGCTCGTGAATGTCCTGAAGCAGAACGCCCCGCTCGCCGGCCGGCGATTCCTGAATCGACCTCACCAGCAGGTCCAGGCCCTCGACGTACGGCGGGATCGTCACCAGCAGCCGGCCCAGCTTCTGCCGCAACGCCTGCTGCCGCGCGGCGTCCTTCTCGGACTCCGCCAGTTCGCGAAGCAATGTCGCCGCACGCGTCGGCTGCCCGCTGCGAAGACTCGCCTCGGCCAGCTTCTCCTTGACGCGCGACAGGGTGCCGTTGCCCGTGCTGCCCAGCCGCACCATCGCCATGTCATAGAGCTGCGCCGCCCACTTGATGCTGTCGGCGTCGCCCGAGGCCATCAGGTCGTCCGCCAGCCGCTCGGTGGCCTGCGGGTTGTCGTTGCGCCGCTGAATAGCCAGCAGGGCCGTCGCCAGCGTCTGGCGAACGTCTTTCTCGGTCTCGCCGCCGGGCGCCAGGCGCGACACCACGGCCGCCGCCGACTGCCCGTTGCCGATGCGTCCGAGCGTGTCCGCCACGGCCGCACGCACCCCCTTGTCCGTATCCGACAGATGGGCCAGCAGCGACTCGACGGCCCGCGCGTTGTCCTTGCCCAGGGCGCCCAGCCCCTGCGCCGCGAAGAAGCGGACCTTGGCCGCGTTGTCGTCCAGCGCCCGAATCAGCGCCGGCAGCGACTCGCTCCGGGCGATCCGCGACAGCGTTCGCGCCGCCGCCTCGCGCACCGCGTCGCTCGCCGCCGACCGGTCCGACCGGTCCAGCAACGCCGCCAGCGGCGACAAGGCCGGATCCACCGACCCCGCCGACTCCGATCCACGCTCCCCGATCTGGCCCAGCGACTCGATCACGCGGAGCATCGTCGCCTCGTCGCCCACGCCCAGCAGCCGCACCAGCCCCGGCACCGCCTGGCCCTCGCGAAGCTCGCCCAGGGCCTTGATCACCGCCCCGCGCACCGACGCCTCGGTCTCCGCCTCCAGACGCTCCATCAGCAACGCCGACGCACGCTTGTCCTTGCCCGCCGCCAGCGCCGCCGCCACCTCCTCGCGAACCGACGATGCCGGATCCGTCGCTCGCGCCAGGAGCTTGTCCATCAACTGGGTCTGCGGCTCCTTCGACTCACGCAGCAACGTCCGCGATTCCTCCGCCGCCAGCTCACGCAACGCCGCCACAGGATCGTCCAGCAGCCGCACCAGCTCGCCCAGCCGCGCCTCGGGCTCGGCCTTGCGAAGCGTGCCCTGGTACACCTCGACCAGGCGGCGCGTGACCTCGTCCAGTTCCGCCGCCTGCTTGGCCAACTGAGCCTCCTGCGCCCGGAGCCGCTCGAAAAGCCACTTGCCGCGAGGCTCATCCTTGTGCTCTCGCCACCACTCGGCCCACGCCTCGTGCGATTCCCCCAGGTACGCCTGCGTAATCGCCGACAACGCCGACGCCGCCGACGACCGGATCGCCGGATCCACGCTGCGAAGCAACTCGATCAGCGGCTGCACCGCCTCTTTCTCGCCGATCCGACCCAGGGCCGCCATGAGGATCTGCCGCTGCCGCACCGACTCGCTCCGCGACAGCAACGCCAGCATCTCCTGAACGCCCTCGCGGCCACGATACGCCGACATCGCCGCACTGAGCGGCTCCTGCATCCCCGTCCCCAGCGACGACGTCCCCGACAGCTTCAGCAATGCCTCGAGCAACCCCGCCGGCGGCTCCGACGCCGCCCCGATCGCCTGGAGCACCGCCGTCTGAAGCTCCGGTGCGTCCGACTTCTCCAGCGCCCCGGACAGAATCCCCACCGCCGCGTCGCCGCGCGCCAGCAACAGCGCCGCCGCGTCGCGCCGCGTCTCCAGGCTCACCCCGGGACGCGTCAGCAGTCCGCTGAGAATCCGCAGTTCGTCATTCGACGGCGCAGACTGCCCCCCCTCCGGCTGCCCGCGAGCGGCTCCTGCCGCCATCACGGTCACCAGCGCCGTCGTCACCGAGAGACTGACCCATCGGCTCCGTCGCACGTGCCTTGTCTGTTCCTTCCCGTTGCGGCCGATCCGCGGCCGGTCCTAGTCTTCGTCTTCGTCCTCGGATTCCTCGCCCGTGTCGAGCGACACCGGTCGCCTGCCCCCGACCATGATCTTGGCGTCCTCGCGATCCTTCAACGACGTGAACACAAACTCCACCACGGCGATATCCCGTATCGTCACCGGCGCCGCCTGACGCGACGGCGTGAAATGCTCCGCCCCGGCCACTCGCACCGCGAAGAACTGGAGCGGTTCCGAGCTGACCTTGCGGCTCAGCCGCAGCTCCGTCCCGCTGGGATCAAACGAGTAGAAGTTCCGGTCGTCCTCCTTCTTCGGCTGGAGGCTCAGCTTGACCACGAACAACTCCTGCCCGCCGCCCAGCGCCGCACGGTACGGGCGCGGCTCGCCGCGCGACGTCAGCACCGAAATCGACTCCTCCACCGACGTCCCCAGCACGACGATGTTGTGCGTCCGCGTGCTCATGTCCGCGGCCTTCTTGATCAGATACCAGTCCGGTGCCGTGTCCGTCGGCGCCGACACCTCCTTCACGTCATAGTGGCTCAGCGGCTTGCCGCGCGGCGCCTCGAACACCAGCCGGCACTCCACCGACCCGCCCGACGAGTCGAAGAACATCTCCCAGTCCTTCCCCAGTCGCTCGCCCGGCTGCTCGCCCTCGGGCTCCACCGTCTCCACCGGCGTCGCATGGACGTCCGCCCGGCGCATCTCCACGTCGCTCGTCGTCCCCCCCTCGGCCGCCGTCAGCGTCTCGTGCAGCAGCGTCTCGTAATCCGTCCCCGTCACGGTGTTGGCGATCTGGAGCTGCTTCGACGTCAGCAGCATCTGCTTCGGCGCGTCACGGCCCCCCTTCGGCGATATCTTCAGCCGCACCTGCATCAACTGGTTCTCCGCCGCCGGTTGCTGCGCCAGCCGCGAATTCAGCCGCGACAGCAGGCCCGCTTCCAGCACCTCCACCTTCAGCGACGCCAGCTCGATCTTCCGACCCCGCGCCAGGCCCTCGGCTTTCTGGCCCTTGCCCGTGCCGGCGTCCGCCTCGGCCACATCCTCCGCTGCGCACTTCAACCCGTACTGCCACGGCTGCGACAGCGACGGCACCGAGTAGACCAGCGCCGCCTTCGACCATCGCGAGTTGTCCTCGAAACTCCACTTCGCATCCCCGGCCAGGATCATCGTGGACCCCGAGCCCGTCCAGTTCCGCGCCCCCTCGGCAGGCACCTCGACGCTCCCCGCCACCGTCTCCAGGTCGATCACCGGAAGCTCGTCCTGCTTCAGCTTCTCCAGCGCCACCGGCGTGAGGGTCGGCCCCTCGGTCTTCGCTTCCAGCAGCAGCTTCACCTGCCGCGTGCTCCACGTGTCTTTCTTGTCCTTGAAGACGCTGTCCAGTTCCCAGTCCTTCAGAAGAACGTACTGCGACTCGCTCTTCTTCGGACGGAACGACACCTCCACCACCAGCAGGCTCTCGCCCGCCCGGCCCGCCGCCGCCTTCTTCGCGGACTTCTTCTTCTCCTTCGCGTCGTCCTCCGACGCCTCTTCCCATGTGATGTCGCCCGGCCCCACGACCACCCGACGACGCGACGGATCCGTCCACACCAACGCCGGCGTCATCCACACCCGGTCGATCCGAATCTCCATCGCCGCCTGGCCGCGGCCCGCCGAAAACGTCGCCGTCTCGCCCACCCGGTCCAGCGACACGCCCTTGCCGCCGTAGTATGCCGACGGCGTCTTCCGCAACGCGTACATCACGCGCCGCCGGAACAGGCCGTACAGAATGTCGTCCGTCGTGCTCCCGCCCAGGTCCCCCCGGGCCTTCAACACACCGACCGGCTCGCTCGAACGGTAGTGCCCCGCCAGAGGGGTCTGCCCGACCGCCAGCGCCCCGCCGCTCAGACCGTTGTAGATCCCCAGCACCGCATCGTCGCACCGCAACGTCATCCGACCCGTCCGCTGCGCCGTCGCCGACGACACGCTGAACGGCTCGTAGCCCAGCACCTTCGGCGGCAGCGGCATCATCTGCGCAAAGACCGCCAGGACGCCTCCCGCGACGAACCCCGCCAGGGCGCCCACCACCGGCCCCGCGATCGTGTCGATCAGTGGACGGAACGTCATCGCGTTCCGCAGGAACCGCTCCGACACCAGGCGCATCAGCCCGAACGTCGCCACGAACAGCCCCAGCAGCGTCACGCCCTCGCCCCAGTAATACGCCGTCGTCTCCGGCCCGCCCTTGAACACCAGCGCCGACAACGGCAGGTAGAACCCGAACGCCACCGCCCCAGCCACCAACGCACCCCACAGGCTGAGCAACGCCGCCCACAGGCCGGCCCGGTAATGAATCAGGGCCGCCGGCGCCATGATCGCCACCAACACCAGAAGATCGAGCACCACGGGTCGTCCTCTCCCTACTTCTCGGGTTTCAGAATGCGCAGCAGTTCCGATACGCTGGTCGTCCCATCCACGACCCGTCGCAACGCCTCCTCCTGGAGGAACTCCTGCCCCTGCTTGCGCAGATGCGTCCGCAGCTCCGTCAGACTCATCCCCGACGCCAGTTGCTGCCGCGCCGCGTCGTCCAGCACCATCATCTCATACACCGCCGTGCGCCCCACGTACGCCTCGTTTCCGCATATCGGGCACACCGCCTCTTTGCCGTCCTTGTCCACCGGGCGGTTCTTCGGCTCACGCTTCAGCACGTCCAGCTTCGCCCCCTGAAGGTTCGCTTTCCGCAGAAACTCCGGGTTCGGACGGTACGACTCGCAGCACCCAGGGCACAGCTTCCGCATCAGCCGCTGGTTCACCGACGCCAGCAGCACCGACGCTACGCTCTGCGGGTCGCCCACCGCCGCCACAAACTTCTTGATCGCCTCGCCCGCGTCGTTCGCCGCCAGGCCGCCGATCATGATCTTTCCCGCCGCCGCTCCCAGCATCAGCATCTTGGCCGACTCGGCGTCGCGCAGCGTTTCCACCATCACCACGTCCGGATCGCTCCGCAGAGCCCCCTGGATCGCGTCCGCCAGCGTCTGGCCCGACGCCTTGTCCACCTCCACCTGGTTCACCGACGGGTGCTCCAGCGACAGCGACGACTCCACCGCAACCACGTTCTTCGAGAACAGGTCATATTCCCGCAATGCCGAGTACATGCTGATCGTCCGACCGCTGCGCGGCGGCCCGCTCATCAGGACGATCCCGCCGCCGGCATGGTTCAGCGCCGTGTTCAGCAACGCCGCCTGTTCCGCACGCATCCCGCCGTCCACCAACCGCATCTCCAGCAGTTCCCGGCGATACAGCTTCGCCGTCAACTGCTCCCCGCGGGTGCTCCCCGCCGTGTCCACCGTGATGTTCGTCCGCTTGTCGTCGCGCAGCACGACGAAGCGGCCGCTCTGCGGCTTGCGGTGCTCCTCCACGTCCAGGCCCGCCAACTGCTTGATGAACCGCATCATCCCCTCGCCCAGCTCGCGGCTCACCTTCCCCGCGTCACGCACCGTCCCGCCCACCCGAAGACGCACCAGCACCTCCTGCCCGTGCGGCAGCAGGTACACCGCCCCGCCTTCACGCACCAGCGCCGCGTTCAGCGTCGCCTCGGCTTTCTCGAAGGCCGCTCGCTCCTGGTCCGTCTGCGGCGTCAGGTGAATCGGAAAGTCCCGGTGGTCCATGTACAGCAACCGGAACTCCTCGCTGATGTGCTGCGCGCCGCTCAGGTGAACCGCGCGGTCCGCGGCAATCTCCCCTTCCGGCTCGCGGCGGATGATCGCCATCAGGCAGCGCCGAAGGTGCTCTGGCGTGAACGCCCGCTCGTGCGGCGCACAGGCCGCATTGCGCGTCTTGACGTAGTACACCATCGGCCCCACCACCGCCGCCAACGCCAGAGGGAACCCCGCGTAGATCGTCGGTATCGCCAGCACCAGCACCAGCGCCGCCGCCGCGCCCGCGACAAACATCCCGTACCACTGCTCTTTCTGCTTCTCGTACCGGTTCGCCGCGTCCAGCGCCAGCCAGTTCCCCGCCGCCGCAGCCACCAGCATCACCACGAACAGCATCACCACCTTCACGATGCTGAACGCCGCCCCAGGCGACGGCTCCGACGGCACGGCCTGACCCTGCGCCAGCGCCGTCTGCGCCGCCGCCGTCGCCGCCAGCACTCCCGACACCGCCAACGCTATCCCGAGCACTGCATGTCGCCGGCAACTCACTGTGACTCTCCTGACTGACGGGGCCACCGCCCTCGCAACCGCCCCATCCCTCTTAACGGATAATCCCCTGCTTGACCGAGATTCCCTTCAACGCCATCTTAAGGGCATCCTGGTTCGGCGCATACTCGTAAGCCACGCTGTGCGTGATCCAGCCCCCCGACACCAGCTCCACGAAGCTGCTCGTGAACGTCATCATCCCCTCGCTCGATCCCGCCGCGATCACCTCGTCCAGCTTGTTGTCCTCGGCGTCGCGCACCAGTTTCCGCCCCAGGCCCGTCATCACCAGGATCTCGGTCGCCGGGATCCGCTTCGTGTCCTTCGCGCAACTGGGCAGCAGAATCTGGCACACGATCCCCGCCAGGTTGAACGCCAGGTTCTGACGCACCGCCTTCTGCATGTAGTCCGGATACAGGTCCAGGATGCGACCGATCGCCGACGCCGGGCTCGACGCGTGCAGCGTCGCGAACACCAGGTGCCCCGTCTCCGCCGCACGCACCGCCGCCTCGAACGTATCCCGGTCGCGCATCTCCCCGATCAGCACCACGTCCGGATCCTCGCGCATCAGGTACTTCAACGCCAGGTCCATGCTCTCGACGTCCGTCCCGATCTCCCGCTGGCTCACCATCGCCTTCTGGTCTTCGAACAGGTACTCGATCGGGTCCTCCAGCGTCACGATGTGGCACGCCCGCGTCCGGTTGATGTGGTCCAGGCACGCCGCGATGCTCGTGCTCTTGCCGCTGCCGGTCTGACCCGCGAAGATGATCAGCCCCTGGTGCCGCGCGCACAGCGTTTCCAGCACCTTCCGCGGCAGGTGCAGCGCCTCGAACGCCGGGATGTCCCGGATCACCCGGCGGCAACTCACGCTCGTGAAGTTCCGCTGACGGAACACGTTCACCCGGAACCGGTCCCCCGAGTCCGTCGCCACCGCGAAGTCCGCGCTGCCGATCCGAAGGTAATCCTCCCGGACCCGCTCGTTCATGATCTCGAACACCAGCTCCTCGATTTCCTTGTCCGTCAGCGGGCGCAGCGTCGTCGGCTTCATCTCCCCGTCGATGCGCATCACCGGCGGATGCTCGTGCTTCAAGTGCAGGTCGCTCGCCTTGAACTGGCTGGCCAGCGCGAACAGGCGGCCCAGCGTCAGCTCCACCTGCTTGCCGTTCAGTTCCACCTGCACCATGGGTCGAGTCTCCCGATCACGCTGCCGTGGGACGGCGAACCGGCACGCCGCACGACGCCAGGTACGCCTTGGCCTGGGCAATGGTGTACTGCCCGTAATGGAATATGCTCGCCGCCAGGGCCGCATCGGCCCCGGCGTCCACCAGCGCCGCTCGCATGTGCTCCGGCGACCCGCAGCCCCCGCTGGCGATCACCGGCACCCGCACCGCCTCGGCCACCGCCCGCGTCATCGCCACGTCGTAGCCGTCTTTCGTCCCGTCCGCGTCCATGCTCGTCAGCAGAATCTCGCCCGCCCCCAGCGCCGCCACCTGCCGCGCCCACGACACCGCCTCCAGCCCCGTCGGCACGCGGCCCCCGTTGATGTGGACCTCCCAGAATTCCCGCCCGTCGCGCATCACCCGTTTCGGGTCGATCGCCACCACGATGCACTGCGACCCGAACCGGCCCGCCGCACGGCGAACGAACTCCGGATCGCGCACCGCGGGGCTGTTGATCGACACCTTGTCCGCCCCCGCGCTCAGAATGTCCCGTATGTCGTCCAGCGTCCGGATCCCCCCGCCCACCGTCAGCGGCATGAAGCAGCACTCCGCCGTCCGCCGCACCACGTCCAGAAGGATCGGTCGCTCTTCGTGGCTCGCCGTGATGTCCAGGAACACCAGCTCGTCGGCCTCTTCCTGCTCGTACCGCCGCGCCACCTCCACCGGGTCGCCTGCATCGCGCAGACCCACGAAGTTCGTCCCCTTGACGACCCGGCCGTTGAGAATGTCCAGACAAGGTATAATCCGCCTTGTCAGCATGGTTTGCGTCTCCCCGAAAAGGTCGATTATATCCCGCCCACGAGGGATTGCAAGGCCGGTTCCCACACACTGAGCAGGGTGCCATGCCTGCCCCGTCAGGCATGGCCGTTGTCGTCCCGTGGCACGGGTGCCTTGCCGTGAGGGCGTAGGACGTAGGTCGCAACGTCTTCTCCAAACGTCACCCTCACCCGGCCCTGCGGGCCACCCTCTCCCCTCAAGGTGTCAACAACCCCCGGACCCGGACCGGATTACGATTTCCCCGGCGCGCCCCCATACAGTACAATGCCCAACGTCCTCGGCCCCTCGCTCAGGGAGACAACGATGGCCCGATCCACGAAGAAGACCCCCGCGAAGCAGAAATCGCCGCCGCGTAAGGCCGCAGCCGCCAAGGCCCCCAAAACCTCCTCTGCGGCGCCACGGGCCGCCAAAGGCACGCGAACCGCCAAGGACAAATGGGTCATCGAGGGCGTGCCGCCGCTGGATGCCGGACTCAGCGCCCTGGCGGCCCTGGCCTCGGCCCTTGAGGCCGCCGGCCGTCCCGTCCCGCTGGCCACCCTCCTGGTCGCCGGCGGCGAGGCCTTCCGCCTCTTCGTCCAGACCGGCCGCAGCGTCGCCCCCTCGTCGTCCAAGATCCCAGCGGCAGGCGTCGCCGTCGAGGCCACCACCTTCGCGCCCGAGAATCTCCTGGAGACAACGTGCCGTGAACTCGGCATCCAGGCCGACGTGATCGCCCTGGACGCCAAACCCGGCGAGACACGATCCAAGGCCCTCTGGCAGGCCATTGACCGCTCGGTCCGCGCCGGCATGCCTGTGCCGGCCTGCGGGTGCAAAGGCACGTTCGAGCACGAATGGTGCCTCGTCACCGGATTCGACCCCGAGCACCGCAGGGCCCTGTTTCGCGACGTGACCCATCGGCTGGAGTTGTACGCCCAGGGACCGGTCGGCGAGCCGTGGCAGGGCTGGATGCCCGGCCCCGCGGGACGCCTCTGGATGCCTCACGTGCTGATCCGCTCGATGCCGAAGAAGCCCGTCCACGAGGCCAGACTCGCCGAGCGCGTGGTCGCCCGGGCCGTAGCCTCGGCGCGCGTCGGCACCGTGCCGCCCTGTTGGATCGGCGGCCTGGCCGCCTACGACGTCTGGATGCTCCACCTCGGCCACGAACGCCGCCACCAGGAGGCCGCCAACCACCTCCGCGAACCCGCCCTGGCCAACTCCTGGCTCCTGCTGAACACGTTCGCCGGTCGCCGCGCTGCCGGTCAGTTTCTGGCCTCCGCCGCGCGGCACTTCGCCGGCAGGAAGAACGCCGCCGTCCACAAGGCCGCCAAGCTCTACTCCGCCGCCGCCGGGGCCCTTCAGACCGCCGGCGCCCTGTTCCCCAACTGGGGCCACGGCTACGAGGAACCCGACCGCCGCGCCAGGCAGATCGAGTTGCTGGCCATCGCCGCCCAGGCCGAACGCGATGCCACCGACGCCCTCGACGACGCCTTCGGGTGTACCTGATCTCTCTGGTAGCACGACAGAGGTGGTCCTGCCGTGCCAGGTAACGAGCCGAATGGCGGTTGTCGACCGTGAGGACCGCCTGCGTTCTGCCGAACTCTGCACATGGACCAAGAACCCAGGCCCGAAGGGCCGGCAAGAGTGTAGCCGGAGGCGCTGGGCCGGCCGCCGTTGGCCGGACCGAGCCTCCGGTAACCGAGCCCACCTCTCCTTTAAGCCCCGGCGGGGCGCGACCCGTTTGGCCACAGCACAGGTCGCGCCCCTCCGGGGCTTGGGGGTCTTAAGGAGGCCGTCACCGGGGGCTGCGGCTCGACGATACGGCCGTCGAGCCTTCGCCCCCGGCTTAACTCTCGTCGGCCCTTCGGGCCTCAGATGCCGACGTGCCAGGGGCTAACCCAGAAGGCCTGAGGCTCAGGACCGTCCACTCCAACGAACGACCGCCGCGCGTCCTCTGGCGAACGGCCACCGCACATGCCAGAATCTTTGGGCACACGCACGCCTTCCACCCATGAAGGAAGTGCATTGACATTCCCACAACACAGTGGCAGGATGCCCATGCCACGATACAGTGGTGTAGTATCAGCTGCGGCTCCTGAGCGCCGACGACGCCGGAGGGAAGATATGGCCGAGATGCGACACGTTGCGATGCAGGCGGACCTGGTGGTGGCTGGCGGCGGCATGGCCGGGCTGGCGGGGGCGATTGCCGCGGCCAGGCACGGGGCACGCGTTCTCCTCGTGCACGACCGTCCGGTCCTCGGCGGCAACGCCTCCAGCGAAGTCCGCGTCTGGGTCGGCGGCGCCCAGGCCCACGTCCTCAACCGCTTCGCACGCGAGGGCGGCATCCTCAACGAACTGCTCCTGGAGCAGCTCTACCGCAACACCGAGTCGAGCCCCGCCGTCTGGGACGCCATCCTCCTGGATGCCGTCGCCCGCGAACCCAACCTCACCCTCCTGCTCGATACCACCGTCGACGGCGTCACCGTGTCCGACGGGCCGCCGCGACGCATCACCGCCGCCACGGCCTTCTGCGGCACGAGCCAGACCCGGTACGAGCTGGCCGCGCCGCTCTTTCTGGACGCCTCGGGCGACTCCGTCCTGGGCATCCTCGCCGGAGCCGATTACCGCATCGGCAAGGAAGGTCGCCAGGAGTTCGGCGAACCGACCGCCCCCGAGCGGCCCGACCCGCGTTGCCTCGGCGCGTCGCTGCTGTTCTACACCAGGGACCTCGGCCGCCCCGTGACGTTCGTCCCGCCGGAGTTCGCCATCGACGTCTCCGGCACCCCGCGCGTCCGCCGCGGAGGCTTCGACGGTCACGTCCAGGGCTGCCACCTCTGGTGGATCGAGTGGGGCGGCGAACTCGACACCGTCCACGACGCGCTGCGCATCAAACACAAGCTCACCGGCATCGTTTACGGCCTGTGGAACCACATCAAGAACTCCGGCCGCTTCCCCGAGGCCCGGAACCTCGACCTCGAATGGGTCGGCAGCGTGCCCGGCAAACGCGAGAGCTACCGACTCGTCGGCCCCCACCTGCTGACCGAACACGACCTGTTCTGCCAGCCGGACTTCCCCGACGGCTGCGCCACCGGCGGCTGGACCATCGATCACCACCCGCCGCGCGGCATCTTCGACGACGCGCCGCCCTCGCGGCACATCCGGCTCCCTGGCCCCTACAATATCCCCTTGCGGTGCCTCTTCTCGTGGAACGTGGCCAACCTCTTCATGGCCGGCCGCAACATCAGCGCCACCAACGTCGCCTTCGGCTCCATCCGCCTGATGGGCACCGGAGCCGTCTGCGGACAGGCCGCCGGCACCGCGGCCGCCCTCTGCGCCGCCCGCGGCCTGATGCCCCACGACCTCCTCGCCGACGACGACCTCGTCCAGCAGGTCCGCCAGACCCTCCTGTGCGACGACCAGCACATCATCGGCCTGCCCAACCGCGACCCGGCCGATCTGGCTCGCGACGCCGCCGTCACCGCCTCCGACGAACTGACCCTCCGCGGCGCGACGGCCGACCCGCGCGGCACGCCCGTCCGCCTCGACCGCGGCGACCACTGGCTCATGGTGCCCGTCGCGACGCCGCACGTCCGCTCCCTCAGCCTCTGCGTCGACGCCACCGCCGCCACCACCCTGACGGTGGACATCCGCCGCAACGACTTCGCCCCCACGCGGCACCACTATGTGCCCGAGACGCTGCTCGCCACCCGGCGCGTTCGCCTCTCACGCGGGCGGCGCCAGTGGGTCACGGTGCCCGTGGACCTGGACCTCGACGGACCGGCCAACCTGTGGTTCGTGATGCGCAGGAATCCGCGGATCGCCCTGCGCCCCTCGCGGCAACGGTTCACCGGCGCGCTGTCGTCGCTCGGCGACGGTCGCCCCTGGCCCGAGCCGCGACTCGATCTGCCGGCCTTCCGCATCGCCCCGGCCCAGCCGGTCTACGCGGCCGCCAACGTCGTCAACGGCTTCAGCCGCCCCTTCGTCATGCCCAACCTCTGGATCAGCGGCTCGCGCGTCGCGCGCGGCACGGCGCCATGGCTCGAACTGACGTGGCCCAAGCCGCGAACCGTCCGGCAGGTCCGCCTCTACCTGTCGCACGATCCCGACATGCAGATTCCCACCATGCTCATGCACTACCCGTTCCGCATCGTGCCGACGCTGCTCGCGGACCTGACGATCCAGGCCCGTGTGAACGGACGCCTGCGGCCCGTGGCCCGCATCCGCGGCAACCACCGCCGCCTGGTCGTCGTGGACCTCGACCGGCCGATCCGCACCGACCGCCTGCGCATCGTCGCCCAGGCCACCGCCGGCAGCCCCCACGCCGAAATCTACGAAGTCCGCGTCTACTGATCTGCTGATCCGGCCACAGGCCTCCACGGCGCGGATCCGCGCGGATTCGCCGCCACCGCCGCTCGAACCGCAGGGCGCCGGCGTCTCGGTCCGCGCTTCACAGGCTGCCTTTGCGTGGCCGCGCCGGCGCGGCCATGCCGCCCGGTCGCGCCGTCATGGTCCCACCCGGCACTGGTGCCTCACCGACCGAGCATCGCCTCCGCCTCGGCGGCGGTGCGCCGGCGGAACTCGTCCATCTGCACCACCGTGCCCTCGTGGCGAGCCTCCTCCGCCGCCCAGGCCAGCAGGTGGCTCTCCACCGACTCGTCAATTGTCGTCAGCGGATCGTCGCCACGACCTGAGTCGCCTTTCCAGAAACACTCGATCACGTGCTTGAAGAGCCGCTCGTCGCCGCCGCCGTGACCGTCCAGCCCCGCCTTCCTCAGGTCGATGAGCTCCGGCTCCGCCTTCGTCCCGAACGGGCCGTGCCAGTGCCGATACAGCGTGATCGTCCCGCGAGCCATGTCGCCGCGAATCGTCCCGTGCGTACCGTCCAGTCGCAGCTTGCGACCGCACTCTTCCCCGATCGAGAAGCCCTGCATCGTCAGCGTGCAAATCGTTCCGCGACGCGTCTCCAGCATCACCGACTGGTGGTCCACCACGTTGTTGTGCCCGTTGTACACGCAGCGGCTGTACGGCGACGCAGCCAGGCGCCGCCGACGCTCTTCCATCGGCACGCTCTCGGAGAACTTCGGCCCGAGCACCGCCACCGGCCACGTCGTGCACGGGCCCAGGTAGAACGCCGCCGCATCGTGAATGCAGTCCTTCACCGGGCACCCGTCGGTGCACTGCTCGGGCGACCCCGCCGGTTTGTTCGCCCGCGTGAAATGGTCCAACCGCCCGAAGCTCGACACCCGGGCCACCTCGTCGCCCAGAATCCACGGCATCAGGTCCAGGTCGTGGCAGCACTTGGCCAGGATCATCGGGTTCTCCTGGTCGCTGTGGTTCCAGTTGCCCCGGACGAACGAGTGCGTCATGTGCCAGAACTCGACGTGCTCGGTGTGGGTGTACGAGTACACCTGCCCGATCGCCCCGTCGCGGACCAACCGGCGGATCTCCTGGAAGAACGGGCTGTAGCGCAGCTCGTGCTGCACGGCGATCTGGCGGCCCGTCCGCCGGGCCAGCAGCGCCAGGTGCGCCGCCAGGGCCGCCCCGTGAGCCACCGGCTTCTCCAGCAGCACGTGGCACCCCTTCGCCAGCGCCGCCACCGTCGCCGCATGGTGCGTCCGGTCGTTCGTCGCGATCAGCGCCACGTCCGCCGCCGGAGCCGACGCTGACAACGCCTCCTCGAACGACGCGAACACAGCCTCCGACGGCAGATGGTTCCGCTCGGCCTCCGCCTCGCGCCATTCCGCCCGCGCGTCGGCAATCGACACGATCCGGATCATCTTCGGATTTCGTCGCGACAACTCCCCGAACATGCGGCCCCGATTGCCGCAACCCACCAGCACCGCCCTCAACGGCTCCGTCATGACTGTTTTCTCCATGACCTGTCCCACGCGCTTCGCGGCACGGCCCTCGCGCCCGAGAGTCGCCCTGCGAAGTACACGATTGTAGGCCAGCCCGCCCCCACTGCAAGGAGCTTCTTCCCCGCATGCCCGGGCGGCCCCGACGCCCTTTTTTCCCGATGACATTCCTCGACACCCTGACTATGATGCCGCGTTACTGAATCCGTAGTGCCGAAGCCGGCTGCCCGCCGGGAACATCACACTGAGACGCGAGGACCAATGCCATGACGCTGAATGCCGCAGACGCCAAGTGGGTTGAACAGACGCTGGCCGCTTTAACGACCCGGCAGAAACTCGGCCAGATCATGATTCCGCGCATTACCGCCAAGGGCGTCGAGCCCTTCGGATTCGCCGGGTTCATCGAGAAATACCAGCCCGGCGGCGGGCACATGTTCGGCGGCGACCTCGAAACGACGCACAAGGTCATCTCCGAAATCCAGGCGGCCTCGCAGATACCGATGCTCGTCACGGCCGACCTGGAGCGCGGCATCGGCCAGCGCGTCGAGGGCAGCACCGAATTCGCCGGGCAGTTGGCCCTCGGCGCCTGCGGCGACGAAGAGCTGGCCTACCGCATGGGCCAGGCTATCGCCGTCGAGGGAACCGCCACCGGCATCAACTGGTCCTTCGGCCCCGTCGTGGACCTGAGCATCAACCCGGCCAACCTCAGCACCATCCGCTGCCTCGGCTCCGAGCCCGAGAAGGTCGGCCGCCTCGCCTGCCGCATGATCGAAGGCATGCAGGCCCACGGCCTGGCCGCCACCGCCAAGCACCTGCCCGGCGCCGGCACCGACGACCTCGACTCGCACCTGACCACCGCCGTCAACCACCTTTCGCGCGAGCAGTGGTACCGCCTCAGCGGCCTGCCGTTCAAAATGGCCATCGACGCCGGCGTCTGGTCCATCATGACCAGCCCCAAGGCCTGCCCGGCCATCGATCCCGAGGCCGGCAATCCCCTCTTCCCCAGGCCCGTCATGGTCAGCAAGAGCGTCTGCACCGGCATCATCCGCGAGGAGTTCGGCTTCGACGGGCTCCTGGTCACCGACGCCGTGACCATGGCCGGACTGACCATGCACGAGCGGCGGCTCCCGATGCACCTGGCTTGCCTGAACGCCGGCAACGACATGCTGCTGTTCGTGCGGCGGCTGGATTCGCTCTACGAGTACCTCGAACGCTGCCTGGACGACGGGTCGCTGTCGCCGGCGCGGCTCGACGACGCCGTGCGGCGCGTCCTGACGCTCAAGGCCCGGCTCCAACTGCACCGGAAGCCCGCCCTGATGCCCCTGGACAAGGCCCGCCAGGTCTTCGCCACGACGCCCTACGGCAAAGACGCCGAACGCCTCGCCGAGAAGTCCATCACGCTCGTGCGCGACACCAACGACATCGTGCCGCTGGCAGCCCGGCCCGGCCTGCGCGTCCTCAGCGTCCTCGTCACCAATCGCCCCGATTTCAACCTCGACGTGTTCGATCAGACGCTGCGCGACGCCGGCTGCACCGTCACCAGCGCCAAGAACCCCGAGCAGGAAACCCTCTACGACCGCATCGAGGCCGGCCAGTGGGACGCTATCACCGTGAGCCTGTACTATCCGCCGCAGTGGGGATGGTCCACCAGCCGCTGCCACGGGCCCGAGAGCCGCTGCATGATGGACGGGTTCCCGTTCGCCAACCCCGACGTCCCGGCCGTCTTCATCAGCTTCTCGAACCCGTACCACCTGCACGAGTTCGCCTTCATGGACCCGTACATCAACACCTATGGCGGCTGCCGCGGCACGCAACGGGCCACCGCCCGCGCCCTGCTCGGCCAGTTGCCGTTCGTCGGCAAGAGCCCCGTGGCCCACGAGCCCTTCTTCAAGCTCGGCGCCGGACTGCGACGCAAAGCGCACAAGTGACACGATAGCACGTGGGGGGGGCTGCTTGCCGTCAGCATGGGTAGGATGGGTCCACCGGACCCGCGCGGACCTCCGGCCCCCGCCACCGTAGGGTGGGTCCCCCGGACCCACGCGCCGAACGCCCCGCAACGCGTAGGGTGGCTGCTCCGCAGCCACGCGTCCCCTGATCGCCGCGTGCGAAGCACGCTCCTGCCCCCCCTCGCCCTGCGTGCAGGGAGAGGTGCCCGGAGCGTCAGCGATGGGCGGTGAGGGTCGAACGCCCGCAGCCCCCGTAGGGCCGCCGCGCACCGGCTCTCACCCTCGCAGCTCGCGGAGCTTCGCCGCCACTTCCCTGACGTCGTCCCAGACCTTCTGGCGGGCGTCCACCGTGTAGTTGCGCAGCAGGTAGGCAGGATGATACGTCACGCGGACGGGGATGCCGCGGTACTGTCGCCACTGGCCGCGCATCTGGCCAACCGGCGTCGCATCGTCCAGCAGGAACCGCGACGCCACGCCGCCGAGGCAGCAGATCACCTTCGGCGCCACCAACTCGATCTGCTTGTCGAGGTACTCGCGGCAATGCGCCGCCTCGTCCGGAGCGGGATTCCGGTTGCCCGGCGGCCGGCACTTCAGAATATTGCAGATATACACGTCCTCTCGGCGCATCCCCATGCCGGCGGTGATGATCTTCGTGAGCAACTGCCCCGCGCGGCCGACGAACGGCACGCCCCGGGCGTCTTCGTCCTGGCCCGGCGCCTCGCCGACGAACATCAACTCGGCGTTCGACGGCCCATCGGCAAACACAGTCTGCGTCCGCGACGCGGCCAGCTCCGCGCACCGCGTACACCGCGCCACTTTCGCCGCCAGCGAGGCCAGCTGCGCGTCCACGCCCGCATCCGCGGGCCGGCGCGGTGGCAGTCCCTGCCCCGCCTCGGGCTCTGCGGCCGGTCGCGCCGTCTCCGCCGCGCCGCGGCTCCTGCTCGACCGCCCCGGCGCCGCCTTCGAAGCCCCCGCCCCGCCCCCTGCGACGCCCAGACGCTCTCGCATCTGCCGCGCGAACTCCGCCATCGAACCGAACTGCGGTCGCGAATCCACCGCCGATGCCGCCACCCCGGCCGACGGCGACGCCCCCGCCGCCACGGGCGCCGGCGCCTCCGGCCACAGCCGCGGCACGCGACGCACCCCCGCCAGTTGCAGCGCACGCAACCGACACTCCAACGCTCGAAAGAATCCGTTCACCGCATCGTCCATGGGCCGCACTGTAGCAGACCCGCACCGTTGCGACAAGGCCCAACGACCCGCAGCGCGTAGGGTGGGTCCCCCGGACCCACGCGTCCCCCGCCAATCGCCGCGTGCGAAGCACGCTCCTGCACCCCTCGCCCTGCTTGCAGGGAGAGGTGCCCCGAGCGCAGCCGAGGGGCGGTGAGGGTCGAACGCAACCCGTAGGGTGGCTGCTTGACGCAGTTCCCGAGCCCCGTCCAGGGACCGTCACATTCCGACCCGCATCTTGTGCTATAATCTGACGTGCATCCGCCACGGATCCGACTGGAGGGCAAACGCCATGGCCGACACCGGCCCGGACATTCTCGTTTACGGGGCCGACTGGTGCCCCGACTGCGACCGCATCAAACGGCAGCTGATCGACTGCGGACGCGATTTCCGGTACGTCAACATCGAGACCGACTCCGCGGCTGCCGAGCGAGCCGTCGAGCTGGCCGGGGGCAAGCGCGTACTGCCCGTGGTGGTCTCGGGCAACA
>Ga0123329_1001318_pt1 | contig 23691 bp, 18 predicted proteins | sample BioC12SIPDNA_FD_89703 | JGI IMG/M metagenome (GOLD analysis project Ga0123329, IMG submission 89703) | Anaerobic biogas reactor microbial communites from Washington, USA - Biogas_R1_B C12 SIP DNA | ecosystem: Engineered > Bioreactor > Anaerobic > Unclassified | place: Washington, USA | collected...
CACGTACGCCAGTTGCCGGAACATCACGCCGGCCATCCCGCGCACGAAGATCATCGGCAGGAAGATGGCCAGCGTCGTGATGGTGCTGGCTATGATCGCCCCGGTCACCTCCTCCGTTCCGCGGACGGCGGCGTCCTGCGGGTTCGCCTTGGCCTCGCGCATGCGGAAGATGTTCTCCAGGACGACGATCGCGTTGTCCACCAGCATGCCGACGCCCAGGGCCAGTCCGCCGAGCGTCATCAGGTTCAGCGTGAACCCGCCGAAGTAGATCATCGCGAACGTGGCGATGATCGAGACAGGGATGGCGACCGAAATGATCATCGTGCTGCGGACGTTCCGCAGGAACACCAGCAGCACCACTACGGCGAAGAGGCCGCCGTAGAGGGCTGAGGAGCCCACGTTGGTGATCGACCGCTGGATGTACTCCGAGGTGTCAATGATGGGAATGACGTGGATCTGCGGGATGTCCTCGTTGATGCGGTCCAGCTCTTTGAGCACCCGCTGGGCCACCTCCACCGTGTTGGTGCCCGACTGCTTGTTGACCGAGAGGCGTAGTCCCGGCCGGCCGTTGACCCGCACGATCTGGCGCACCCGCTCCCACCGGTCCGCCACCTCGGCCACCTCGCCCAGCCGCACCGGCGATCCCTGATGCACCGCCACCGTCGTGTGGCGAAGCTGGTCCAGGTCCGTGTATTCGCCGGGAGTCCGCAGGGTCAACTCGTGCACTCCGGACTCGATTGTCCCGGCGGGAAGGGTCAGGTTCGCCTCGCGGATGCGGGCGATCACCCGGTCCAGCGGAATATCGAGCGCCTTGAGCTTGTCCGGGTCCAGATCGACGTGAATTTCCCGCTCCAGACCGCCCCAGACGTCCAGCGCCGCCACGCCTGGCACGCGTTCGACGCGGTACTTGATCTGGTCGTCGATGATCCGCCGCGTCTGGATCGGGTCCAGCCCGCTCGAGGCCCCGAGGATCAGGATTGGAAACGCCGCCGGGTCGAACTTCCGCAGCGAAGGCCGGTCCGCGTCTTCCGGCAGGCGCGGGATCACCCGGTCGAGCCGGTCTCGCACGTCGTTGGCCGCGGCGTCCAGGTCGGTGCCCCACGTGAACGTCACCCGCACGCTGCTGCTGCCCTCGGTCGAGACCGACGAGACCTCCTCGACGCCCGGCACCGCGCTCATCGCCTCCTCGACCGGTCGGGTCACCAGTTCCTCGATCTCCTCGGGACTGGCGTTTTCGTACGAGGTCGAGACGCTCAGCGTCGGGTAGGTGATGTCCGGCATCAAATCGACCGGCAGCCGCGAAAGCGACAGTCCGCCCAGGATGATGACGCTGAGCGTCACCATCGTGGTGAACACCGGCCGACGTACGGAGAAACGGGCGATCTTCACAGGCGACCCCCCCGTCCTTTGCCGCCTTGCGCACTCGGCTGGGTGGCCGGACCCGCCTCATCGCGCGGCAGCATGATCGACGCCCCATCCTCCAGGAGGTGCTGTCCCAGCGTCACCACCCGCCCTTCGAGCGCCGGGCTGCGCACCTCGGCCCATTCGCCGTCGATGATTCCCACCTCGATCGGCACGAACCGCGCCGTCTTGGCCGCCGGATCGACCACGAACACCCCTTGCTGATCATCGCGCCGCACCAGCGACGCAGCCGGCGCCACCGTCGCGTCCGCGTGCTCGGCGAACTTGATGCGAGCCCGCACGAACATGCCCGGAGCCAGCAGGCCGTCGGGATTCGGCACTTCCACCTCGACCCGGGCCTGGCGCGACTCCTCCCGCAACACCGGGGCCCGCCGTACCAGGGCGCCTTCGAATTCGCGGTCGCCGTAGGCGTCGGTCATGATCGCCACCGGCTGGCCGATCCGGATCGCCGGAAAATCGCGCTCGATCACATAGATCACCGCCAGGACGGTATCGACGTCCACGATTGAGACGATCGGATCGTTGGCCCTCAGCATCGCCCCTTCATCGACGAACCGCTCAGCCACGAAGCGCGGGCCCTGGCCGTCGATCCACGCGGCGTGAATGCGGGTGTACGAAAGCCGCACCTGGGCCGCCCGCAACTCCGCCTCCTTCTGGCGGATCTGGGCCTGGGCCACCTCGTGCAGCGCCTCAGCCGCCCGGTGCCGGGCCCGGGCCTGGTCCAGTTCCGCCTCCGAAGCCACCTGCTGCTTGCGCAGCTCCTGGGCCCGTTCGAACTCGCGGGCCGCCACCTCGAGGTTGCTGTGGGCGTCGGCCAGGCTCGCCTTGCTGACCTCCAGTTCCGCCCGGGCCTGGGCCACCTGCTGGGCGTATTCCTCGCTGTCCAGTTCGGCGATCAGATCGCCGTTGCGGACCGGATCGCCGATGTTCACGCGCAGCGTCTCGAGCCGGCCCGAGACCTTCGGCGCCGCTATGAACTGCGAATGCGGCATCAGCGTCCCGGTGAATTCGCCCACGTCGCGCACCGTCCGCCGCTCGACCGGGGCGACCTCGACCGCCACGGCCCGGGGGCCGCGACCGCGTCCCCAGCCGTCGGCGTCGCCCTGCTGCGAAACCCGAACATACACCCGCCATCCCACCAGGCCCGCCGCCGCGATCAGAATCAGCAGGACCACGACCTTCTTCATGCATTCACCTCATTACCGATCATTCCCGCATGGACCGCACGCATCGAAACCTTCCGTCCGGCCCCGCTGAGAAACAGGTCCACCAGCAATTCGTCCTCGACCGTCACACTGGCCTCCCGCAAGCTCCGCCCTCGCGCCCGCAGAACCCCCAACAGGAAATGCGCCAGCGTTTCCGGGGCCAGGTCGTCGCGCACCTGCCCGTCCGCCTGCCCCTTGCGGAATATCCCGCCCAGGCTCTCGACCAGAAGCTGCCGCTTGGCCGCCCACTTCTCCTGGATGCGGCCGTGGCACAGCGACATCCGGGCGTCTTCGGTCTGGATCATCCGGAACAACTGCCGCCGCTGGGCGAAAAAATCGCTGATCGCCCGGCATGCCTGATGCACCTGCTCGCGGAATGGGGCCTCGCCCACCACGTCTCGCCGCAGCAGTTCGCACAACTCGGCGAATCCCGAGGTCGCCACCTGAAAGAAGAGATCGTCCTTGTCGGCGAAGTAGCGGTAGACGGTGCCCTTGCCCACCCGGGCCTCGCGTACCACGTCATCCAGCGTGATCTCGTGGAGTCGGCGGCTCGTAAAGAGCCGCTCGGCCGCCTGCATGATCTGCTGACGCTTGTCCGCCTTGGCCATCAGAACCACCTACCGTAACCGTCAACCGCCGTCGGGCTCAAAATGATACTGACCAGTCAGTATCGTAATCATAGCGGCCCGCCGATCCCACGGCAAAAGTATTTGTCCCACCGGGTGTTACCGCAACGGCGGGCGCGATCGGTCCAAAACGGCCGAGACCCTTCCTCCGGTGCGGCATGCACGAGAAGTGGAGTTTGGCCCCTCGTTCGCGTATACTGGTTTACTTGTCCTGAACCACATAAGACGTACGCAGCAGAGGCCAACATGACAGATACGCTGTCCTCCGACAGCCCGGCAAGCAGCCAGCCCCGGTCCTCAGAGCCCGGCATGTCCGGATTCAGGGCTCTTCTGGCCTGGTCGCTGCTGGGGCAGCTTGGCCTCTGGCTGCTCTGCGCGGGTCTGGCAATCGGCTTTCTGCACACCAGCCAGGACCAGTGGTACGTGCTGGCCCGGACGCGGTTTCTGCCGGTGCTGCTGCGGCTGCAGTTGGGCATGCTGCCCTACTACCTGGTGCTCGGTCTGGTTTTCGCCGTCTGGCTGTGGATGATCCGGCGGGCGTGGATCGCCCACCTTCGTCCGGTTCGGGTCTGGCCGGTGCGGGCGGGCATGGTGGGTTTGTGGTTTTGGGCGATCCTGACGATCATGGCCTGGGCGGTGGTCCACCACTTCGGCAGTTTCTGGTCGATGACCACCCTTCTGGCCGACAAGTTCGATATCGTCATCCGCTACCGCGACGTGGCCGTCGTCAGACCGGTCGTCCGGCTCAGCGCGATGCTCCTGGTAATCGTTTCATTTGCCGCGGCGCTCAACCTCGCCATTCACATTTTGGGCGACCCGCGTGGCCGACGGGTCGTGCGGATCGCCGTCGTTATCGTCTTTCTGACCGCGGTCGCCAGCGGAGCGGCCGCGATGCTCCGCTCCTCCGGTCATCAAGCCGCCGCCGGGGTCGAACAGGCTCACCGGTCCGACCGGCCCAACCTGATCGTTCTGGCCAGCGACTCCCTGCGGGCCGATCACCTCGGCTGTTACGGCTACCCGCGCGACACCAGCCCCAACATCGACGCCCTCGCGGCCCAGAGCGTGGTCGTCGAGGACCTGCTGGCCGCCACCGGCAGCACCACCGACTCGTGGTTTTCCACGCTCAGCGGCCTGTGGCCGTACGAGCATGGGATCCGCTCCGTCTTTCCCACTTGCGCCCAAGCCGAAGCCGCCGGGAAGATTCCCACCGTCATCCGCCGCGCCCGCGAGGAAGGCTATCGCACGGTGGTCATGGGCGACTGGGCCGGCTGCAGCTTCGACTCGATCGATCACGGGTTCGAGGTCGTGCAGGTCGATCCGGACATGACGTTTCCCGACTACATCGGAAAGGTCACCGAGAAGACGCACCTGTGGATCATGGCTGCGACCATGAACCCGCTGTGCCGATGGCTTGGCCTGTCGGTCGGCGACGACCTGAACCGCAACACCTATGCCGACATCCTCGACATGATGGACGCCGAGTTTGCCCGGGCTCGCCGGACCGGTCAGCCGCTGCTGCTGGTCGCGTTCGTCTCGGTCACGCACATGCCCTACCGCGTCTACGACGAGTTCGACGTCCGCTTCGGCGAGCCCGGCTACGAGGGCCCGCACGAACGGGCCATGGACGTGTCTCTGGCCAGCCTGCTGGAAGGGGGCGCCAGCGACCGTCTGCGCCAGTCCCGCCAGCGGATCATCGACCTCTACGACACCACCATCTGGATATTCGACCGCATGGTCGGCCGGGCCGTCGAGTCGCTGCGGACCAACGACCTGCTCGACTCCTCGCTGGTTTTGGTCACCAGCGACCACGGCGAGGACTTCTTCGAACCGGGCACCGACTCGAGCCACGGCAAATATGTCAACGCCGGCCTTCAGAGCTTCCATTTGCCGTTCGTGCTCCGATGGCCCGAAAGGCTGTCGCCGCATCGCGTCCAGCGCCGGGTCCGCAACATCGACGTCGCGCCGACCCTCGTCGATCTGCTCGACCTGCCGCCGCTCGGACGGATCAGCGGCCAAAGCTTCGTTGATCTCCTGCTTGACCCAACCCGCGACGACGGCGACAAGAGCGCGCCGTGCTTCTTCGAAACCGGCTTCCTGTGGGACTGCGAAGCCACCTACCCGCCCGACGGCAACCACCTCGGCTACCCCGCCATGAGCATGGTCGTATCGCCCGACCCGCAGTGGTACTACCGCATGGTCATTCCCGAAGCCACCTATCCGACGGTGATGCGGGCCAAGGACCGCGCGGTGCTGATCGGCGACTGGAAACTGGCGTACCTGGCCACTTGCGGCAGGCCCACCCTCCAGCTCTTTGACATCGCCGACGACCCGCACTGCCGCAACCCGCTGCCTTTCGACCAGGGCCCCTTCAACGATCTCGCCCGGCAACTCCACGCCTGGATCACCGCCGATCCGCGCGAGGAATTCTACCTGTACGACGGCATGACCCGCCGGCAGTTCGATCGGCTCTTTGTGCACACCGACTGATTCCGCTCCGCGCCGAGGCTCCGAGCTTTTTTGTATTGCCAGCCCCTCCGTATCCACTATAATCAGCCGCCAGAAGACAGGGAGTATCATTGGCCGTGCCGCGGAGGGGTGCAGGTTCGTGGCGAGCATGTTCACGCGGAAGTTCGAACGCCGGATCTACATTTTTCTGGCCGTTGTGGCGCTCTCGGTGACGTGGGGGTTCGCGTTCGGCGTCTACGCCCTCTGGCCAGCCAACGTCGAAACCGGCTACGAACCGGACCAGCCCATCGCCTACTCGCACCGCCTCCACGCCGGTGAACTGCAAATCGATTGCCAGTACTGCCACTCCAACGTCCAGACCGGCGCCCACGCCGACATCTCCTCGGTCGCCAACTGCATGAAGTGCCACACCCAGGTGCAGACCAAGGGCGCGGACGGCCGGATTAAGCCCGAGATCGCCAAGCTGCTCGAACACTGGGAGACCAGGACGCCGATCCGATGGGTCTTCGTCCACAACCTCGCCGACTTCGTCTACTTCGACCACAGCCGCCACATCAACGCGGACCTCGACTGCCAGGAGTGCCACGGCCAGGTCGAGCTCATGGAGCGGGTCCAACAGGTCTATCCGCTGACGATGGGCTGGTGTCTGGAGTGCCACCGCAAGGCGCCGCCTCCGGGCTATCCGGACCGGCCCGAAAGCTATCCGCAGGGCCGCGATACCTGGGCCCCGACCCACTGCTACGCCTGCCATCGGTGAAACGAAAAGTGGAGCAAGTCGTGACAGCAATGGTGAAAGGCCGAACGCATGACTGACCGCTTGCCGCAAGACGACCGGCCGATCGGCTGGTGGGAACTGCTGGCCTCGCGGCTCGACCCGCGGACGCTGGCCGAGATGACCGCCATGAGCCGCCGATCGGCGCTGAAGCTGATGGGGGCGTCGCTCGCCGTCGCGCTGGGCGTGCCCGGCTGCCGGCGCAAGCCCGAGCGCAAGATCGTCAGCCGCATCGACGGCCCGGAGTACCAGCATCCCGGCGAACCGCTGCAGTACTCCTCGACCTGGACCGAAGGGCCGCACCCTTACGGCATGCTCGTCGAGGCCATCGACGGCCGGCCGGTCAAGATCGAGGGCAACCCTTCGCACCCGATCAACGGCGAAGCCAGCAGCGCCGCCATGCAAGCCTCGATCTACTCGCTCTACGATCCCGACCGCCTGACCGCCCCGCTCAGGAGCGGCCAGCCGATCCCGTGGCCGCAGGCCGACGCCGAAATCCTCGCCGCCCTCAGATCGGCCAAACGCACCGCCCTGATCACCCGCGCGACCCTCGGACCATCCGAACGGGCGATGGTCGAACGGTTCATCCAAGCCGCGCCGGGCGCCCGCCACTTCGTTCACGAACCGGCCTTCGATGCCTCGCGACGGGCCGCCTGGCAGACCGTCTTCGGCCAACCGGGCGAACTGGTTCCGCAATTCGACCGCGCCAAAGTCATTGTCAGCCTCGGCAGCGACTTTCTGGGCACGGACGGCGCGGTGCTCGCGAACATCCGCCAGTTCTCATCACGCCGGGCCCTCGTCGACCAAGCGCCGACCGAGCTGTCGATGCCGCGGCTGTACGTCGTCGAGTCGGGCCTGACCGTCACCGGCGCCGCCGCCGACCATCGCCTTCGTGCTCGACCTTCCGAGTTGGCGACACTCGCCCGATACATCCGGGCCGGCCTGCGAACCGACACCCCGTCGACCGGATTTGTGGCCACCATGATCGATGACCTGCGCGAGGCGCGGGGCGAGGCCCTCGTGCTTGCCGGTCCGCAACTGGGCGCGGACGTCCACGCCCTGGTCGCCCTGATCAACCGCGAGCTGGACGCCTACGGCCGAACGCTGGCCTGGAACCCTTCGCCGCCGACGCTGCCGCCCACCGACCGCAGCGAGATCGAATCCTACCTGGCCGACGGCATCGACGTGCTGATCGTCCTGGGAACCAACCCGGTCTTCGACTGGCCCACGCCGCGCATCCGGTCGCTGATCGAAGGCGCCACGCTCTCGGTCGGCCAGGGGCTGTATCTGGATGAGACGCTGGCCGCCTGCACCTTCGCCCTGCCCGCCAGCCATAACCTCGAATCTTGGAACGACGCCTCGCCCAATCCAGCTGTCCATTCCGTCTGCCAGCCGGTGATCGCCCCGCTGCACGCCTCGCGCCAGGAAGCCGAGTCGCTGCTGCTTTGGACCAAGGTTCTCGCGCCGGACGATCCGGAGTTGACGGACCTTCGCGACTGGCACGACTTCGTCCGCCTCCAGTGGCAAAGACGCCTGTTTCCCGACGCAGCCGACTTCGAGGATCGCTGGATCGAGTCGCTGCGAACCGGCGTCGTCCTTCGCCCAGCCGAACCGCCGGTCCCGCCGATGGACGTCGCCGCCGCTGAGCGGCTCATCGCCACGGGAAGCCTGACTTCCGGCGAACTCGAACTGGTCATCGCCCCTCACCACGCCATCCGCGACGGGCGTTTCGCCAACAACGGCTGGCTCCAGGAATTGCCCGATCCGATCTCCAAACTCGTCTGGGACAACGCCGCCGCCGTCAGCCCCGCCACCGCCCAACGCCTCTATCTGGCTGAAGGCGACGTGGTCGAACTCCGCGCCGGCGAAGGCGTCGTCGAGATCCCAATCCTCCTTCAGCCGGGAACCGCGGACGGAGTGATCGTTGTCACCCTCGGCTACGGCCGAACCCGCGCCGGCCGGGTCGGCAACGCGGTCGGCGTCAACGTCGCGCCGCTCGTTCAACCCGGACCCACGCCCTGGCTCGCCTCCAACGTCTACCTCCGCAAACTCAACCGCCGCTATCCCCTGGTCCGCACCCAGGAACACGCCTCGATGGAAGACCGCCCGATCGTCCTGGCCGGCACGTTGAGCGAGTTCCGCGACCACCCCGATTTTGTCGAGCACCTCCACTACGAACATCCGAAAGCCGACATCTATCCGGAGTACAACTGGCAGGGCCCGCAATGGGCGATGGCCATCGACCAGACCCTCTGCATCGGCTGCGGCGCCTGCGTGATCGCCTGCCAGGCTGAGAACAACATTCCCGTGGTCGGCAAGCTCGAGTGCGAGCACAGCCGCAACATGCACTGGCTGCGCATCCACCGCTACTACGTCGGCGACCCCGAGAACCCGCGGGTCTACCATCAGCCGATGCCCTGCCAGCACTGCGAAAACGCCCCGTGCGAGAACGTCTGCCCGGTCAACGCCACCACGCACGACCTCGAAGGCCTCAACCAGATGGTCTACAACCGCTGCATCGGCACCCGCTACTGCTCCAACAACTGCCCGTACAAGGTCCGCCGGTTCAACTTCTTCGACTACCAGCGCCGTCTCCTGCGGGCGCCGGTCCAGGAACTCGCCTACAACCCCAACGTCACCGTGCGCTCCGTAGGCGTCATGGAGAAGTGCACGTTCTGCATCCAGCGGATCAACCAGGCCAAGTTCGCCGCCAAGAACAACAACGTCCCGATTCCCGACGGCGCGGTCAAGACCGCCTGCCAGCAGGCCTGTCCCGCCGGTGCGATCGTCTTCGGCGACCTGGCCGACCCGGCCAGCGTGGTGCGCCGATGGCACGCCTCCGGCCGGGCCTACAAGCTCCTGGCCGTGCTAAACACCCAGCCGCGGGTCGACTATCTGGCCCGCATCCGCAACCCGCACCCGGCCCTTGCGTCGTCGCAGGGAGGCCACGGATGACCCGCATCGAAGGCACGCCGCTGCCGACCCGCGAGGCGCTCGTCCTGGGCGAGGTCGATTTCCGCCGGCTCGACGACGATATCAACCGCCCGCTCGAGTCGTTTCCCACCCTCCGCTGGTGGGCCGCCTTCGCCGTCAAGTCCTCAATGGCCCTCATGCTGTTGTTCTGCCTCGGCCTGACCGTGGCCCGCGGCGTCGGCATATGGGGCGTCAACATTCCGGTCGGGTGGGGCTGGGCCATCGTCAACTTCGTCTTCTGGATCGGCATCGGCCACGCCGGCACCCTCATCAGCGCGATCCTCTTCCTGCTCCGCCAGCGCTGGCGCACGGGCATCGCCCGCTTCGCTGAGGCCATGACCATCTTCGCCGTGGTCTGCGCCCTGATCTTTCCCCTCTTCCACACCGGCCGGCCGTGGCTCGCCTGGTACTGGCTGCTGCCGCTGCCCAACGCGCACGGCATCTGGCCCAACTTCCGCTCGCCGCTGCTGTGGGACGTCTTTGCCGTCAGCACCTACGGCCTGGTCTCGCTGCTGTTCTGGTACACCGGTCTGATTCCGGACATCGCCACCGCCCGCGACCGGGCCCGCCATCCGCTCCGCAAGGTCTTCTACGGCGTTTTAAGCCTCGGCTGGACCGGCAGCGCCCGGGCCTGGAGCCACTACGAGCGGGCCTACCTGCTCTTTGCCGGCCTGGCCACGCCGCTGGTATTGAGCGTCCACAGCGTGGTTTCGTTCGACTTCGCGACCTCCGTCGTACCCGGCTGGCACGTGACCATCTTCCCGCCCTACTTCGTGGCCGGAGCGATCTTCAGCGGCCTGGCCCTGGTGGCCACGCTGATCATCATCATGCGCCGCATGTTCCGCCTGCAGCACGTGATCACCATCCGCCACCTGGAGATCATGAACAAGCTGGTGGTCGCCACCTCGCTGATGGTCGGCTACGCGTACCTGACCGAAATCTTCATCGCCTGGTACGCGGGCAGCCTCTACGAGTACTTCAGCATGACCAACCGCATGTTCGGCCCCTATGCCTGGGCCTACTGGATCATGATCGCCTGCAACGCCGTCTTTCCGCAACTGCTGTGGATCGGCCGCGTGCGCCGCTCGATCCTCCTGATGTACCCGATCGTGATCCTGGTCAACGTCGGCATGTGGTTCGAGCGGTTCGTCATCATCGCCAGCAGCCTCAGCCGCGACTACCTGCCCGCCAACTGGCACTACTACCGGCCGACGTGGGTCGACGTCGGCATCTTCGTCGGCAGCTTCGGACTGTTCCTGACCCTCATGCTCCTGTTCGTGCGATTGCTGCCCACCGTCTCGCTGGCCGAGCTCAAGAGCGTCCTGCCCAACGCCCAGCCGGCAAGGAGGGCCCGCCATGGCTGAGCGCCGCAAAACCGTCGGCGTGGTCGGGCTCTTCGACGATCCGCAAACGCTCCTCGCCGCCGCCGCGGCCGTCCGCGACGAAGGCTACGAGCGGTGGGACTGCCACACGCCCTATCCCGTCCACGGCCTCGACCGCGCCATGAACAATCCGCCCAGTCCGATCCCCGCCATCGGCCTGGCGGCGGGCCTGATAGGGGCGGTCGCCGGCATGCTCATGCAGTGGTGGACCTCCGTGGTCGACTATCCGATCCTGATCGGCGGCAAACCGCTGTTCAGTTGGCCCGCGTTCGTGCCGATCACCTTCGAGCTGTTCGTCCTCTTTGCCGCGTTGGCCACCATGGCCGGCATGATCGGCTTTTGCCGCCTGGGCCGCTGGCGATCGCCGCTGCACGGCTCGAACGTGATGGCCGAGGTCACCGGGGCCCGCTTCGCCATCGTCCTGGACGCCCGCGACAAGCGGTTCAGCGAAATCGCCGCCCGTCGGCTCCTCGAAAAGTCCGGCTGCCGCGACGTCCGGCCGCTGCACGAAACACAGCAAGAGGACCGCTCGATCATATGAACTGGATCCGCCGAAAACTCGAGACCTGGTCGCCGACCTTCTCGCCCACCGTCTACAAGGGCATACTGGCGGCGATCGTCTCAGCCGCGTTCGTCATTCCGCTGGGCCTCGTGGCCCTGCCCTATATCGAATTCTTCAACGGCATGGCCGTTCAGCCCAAGGGCAAGACCCAACAGCTCTACGGCCGGCTCTTCGGCGAGGAACTCGTGGTCAACCGCCCGCCCGTACCCGGCACCGTCCCGCGCCACTACGAGCCGTACCCCTTTCCCGGCGCCGACGAACGGACGGAACTGCTCGCCGCCGAGGGACTGATCGACCCCACCCGTCCCACGCGCGAGAACCTCCGGCGCGGCCGCGAACTCTACAACATCTTCTGCATCGTCTGCCACGGTCCAATCGGACTCGCCGATGGGCCCGTTGTCGGACCCAACCGCTATCCCGCGCCGCCCAGCCTCCACGAAACGGCCAGGAACTACACCGACGCCCGCATCGTCCACATCATCAGCCAGGGCAAGGGCCTGATGCCCCTCTACGGCGATAAGATCGAGTTTCAGGACTGCTGGGCCGTCATCTACTACGTCCGCGCCCTGCAACGCGCACTGGCCGCCGCCACCCAACCGGCCGCCGCGCCAACCCCCGAGCCTTCGCCATGACCAACGAACCGATCGGACAACCCGGGTTGCCCCACTCGCGGCTGACCCTCAAACGGATGGCTGCCGTGGCGGTCCTGCTGATCGCAGCTGGGGCGGTCCTCTCGCTGCTGGGCCTGTTGCGTCCGGCCTGGCAGCCGCGGCTGACCGCTGGATGGCTCTGGGCCTTCACCTTCACCTGGACCGTCCTGCTCGGCTGTCTGTTCTTCGTCGCCCTTCAGCACGTCACCGCCTCGGTCTGGTCGGTGGTCATCCGCCGCGCAGCCGAGATGCTCGCCCGCCCGATCTGGATCCTGGCCCTGCTGTTTGTCCCGATCGCCCTGATCGTCGCCGGAGTCATCGACGTGCCCCTTTTTCCCTGGACCGGTCCTGAACCGCCCGAGCATTGGATCGGAGGCAAGACAATCCACCTGTATCCGAACCTCTTCGTCGCCCGCGGAGCGCTGTACTTCATCGTCTGGATCGCCTTCGCCCGCTTCTTTGTCGATACCTCCATCCACCAGGACGAGACCGCCGACCCGCAACTGACGGACAGGATGCGCCGGTATTCCACCGTGTTCATGCTCCTGTTCGCCCTCACCGGCTCGCTGGCCGCGGTCGATTGGCTCATGAGTCTGGCGCCGGCCTGGTACAGCACGATCTTCCCCGTCTACGTCTTCGCCGGATCGGTAGTCGCTGCGCTGGCCGCCATTACCCTCGCGACGATCTGGCTCCGCTCGCTCGGCCTCCTCGGCGATGGTATCGTCACCGCCGACCACCTCTACAGTCTCGGCGGCCTGCTGTTCGCGTTCTCCTGCTTCTGGGCCTACATCGCCTTCAGCCAGTACATGCTGATCTGGTACGGCAACATTCCCGAGGAGACTGTCTGGTTCATCCGCCGCCTCCATGGGCCCTGGTACCCTCTGACGATCCTACTGGCCGCCATCCGGTTCGTCGCGCCGTTCCTGCTGCTGCTTCCGCGCCGGGCGAAAACGGCGCCGCGGCTGCTCGTCGGCGTCTGCGCCCTCCTGCTGCTCGGGCAACTGCTAGACCTCTACTGGCTGATCGCGCCCGAACTGCCGCCGGGCGTCCCGCGGCTGGGTTTGCCCGAACTGGCTCCGCTGCTTTTGATGCTGGGAATCGTACTGCTCTACGTGGTAAAATTCGTGGGTGGACATCGGATGCTTCCGGTGGGGGACCCGCTGTTCGAGGAGTCCCGGCACTTTCACCTGTAAGGGGGTGTGAACAATGATGTGGAAACCGGTACTGCTCACGGTCATTTGGTTGATCGTCCTGGCTGCGCCCAGCCTGGCCCAGACCACCGCCACGGCGCCTGTGCCCGAGGTCGTGGAAAAACTCGGCCAGACCATCCCGATGGACCTGACCTTCACCGACGAGAACGGCCAAACCGTCACGCTCGGCGAACTGATCGACAAGCCCACCGTCCTGACGCTGGTCTACTACGGCTGTCCCGGCATTTGCAGCCCGCTCCTCCGCGAGGTCGCCTCCGTGGTGGTCAAAACGCCGCTGGAGCCCGGCCAGGACTACGAACTGGTCACCGTAAGCTTCGATCCGCGCGAAGGCACGGAACTGGCCCAACTGGCCAACAAAGCCATCCGCCAATCCGCCAAGCGCACCATCCCCGACGGCGCCTGGCATTTCCTCACCGGCCGGCCCGAAAACATCAATAAACTCACCGACGCCGTCGGCTTCCACTACGTCCCTGACGGCGACGACTTCATCCACCCCGCCACCGTTATCTTCCTGACCAAAGACGGCAAGATCGTCCGCTACCTCAACGGCTTGGAGATCCTGCCCGCCGACCTCCAGCTCGCCGTCACCGACGCCACCGCCGGACGGGCCCGGTCGTTCATGCAGCGGATCCAGCGGATCTGCTACTCCTACGACCCAGCCGAACGCACCTACGTCTTTAAGATCAACCGCATCATCCTCTTCGCCACCCTCCTGTTCGTGGCCGTCTTCGGCGGCTTTCTGCTCTGGCGAGGCAGGAAACCCGCACCGCCTTCGGAGAAACCGTCATGAGTGATGCACCTATCCAACTCGATCAGCCAAACGCGCCATCCTACCTGCAGCGAGGTGGGATATTCTCGTGGCTGCTGACCACCGACCACAAGCGGATCGGCGTGCTCTACCTGATCAGCATCACCGCCCTGTTTCTCTTCGGCGTCTCGATGGCCTTCACCTTCCGACTCGAACTGCTCTCTCCCGGCATGCAACTGATGTCCCTGGAAACCTACAACCGCATGCTCACCCTTCACGGGGTGACCATGATCTTCCTGTTCATCATCCCAGCCATTCCGTCAATCTTCGGCAACTTCCTGCTGCCCATCATGCTCGGAGCCAACGACGTCTACTTCCCTCGCCTCAATCTGCTCTCGTGGTACTGCTACGTCGTCGGAGCGCTGATGGCCCTGGCCTCCGTCGCCTACGGCGGACCCAACACCGGCTGGACCTTCTACGTCCCCTTCAGCGTCGAGACCGAAGCCAACATCTTCATCCCGCTCTCCGCCGTGGTCGTCCTGGGATGGTCCTCGATCCTCACGGGCCTCAACTTCGTGACCACCGTCCACCGCCTCCGCGCCCCGGGCCAGACCTGGTTCCGCTTGCCCCTGTTCGTCTGGGCCCTCTACGCCACCGCCTGGACCCAGCTCCTGGTCACGCCGGTGCTAGCGATCACGCTCGTCCTGGTCGTTCTCGACCGCCTGCTGAATATCGGCATGTTCGACCCCGGCCGCGGCGGCGATCCCATCCTCTACCAGCACCTGTTCTGGATCTACTCCCACCCCGCCGTCTACATCATGATTCTGCCCGCCATGGGCGCCGTCTCCGAAATCATCCCCACCTTCGCCCGGCGAACCATCTTCGGCTACAAGTTCATCGCCATGTCCTCGGTCGCCATCGCCGGTATCGGATCGCTGGTCTGGGGACATCACATGTTCACCAGCGGCCAGTCCGACACCGCCCGTATCGTCTTTTCCTTCCTGACCTTCCTGGTCGCCGTGCCCAGCGGCGTGAAGGTCTTCAACTGGGTCGCCACCCTCTACAAGGGCTCCATCGTCCTGCACGTCGCCCTCGTCTTCACCCTCATGTTCATCGTCCTGTTCACCATCGGCGGCCTGACCGGCCTGATGCAGGGCGCCCTGGCCCTCAACATCCACATCCACGACACCGCCTTCATCGTCGCCCACTTCCACTACGTCATGTTCGGCGGGGCCGGCGTGATGTTCTTCGCCGCCCTCCACTACTGGTGGCCCAAGATGTTCGGCCGGCTCTACAACACCTCCGTCGCCCTCGCCGCCGCCCTGATCTTCTTCGTGGGCTTTAATCTGCTCTATTTCCCGCTGCTCGTTGCGGGTCTCGAGGGCATGCCGCGACGCTACGGCGACTACCTGCCCTACTACACCGTCTACCACCAGCTCTCCACCGTCGGCTCGTGGATCCTCGTCTTCGCCATCCTGCTGATGTTCGCCAACCTCGTCCGGTCTCTCCGCAGCGGACCCCGCGCGCCGCGCAATCCCTGGGGCAGCACCAGCATCGAATGGTTCATCAGCTCGCCGCCGAGAGAGGAGAACTTCGAACACACGCCGGAAATCAGAGCCAAGCCCTACACCTACCCGCAAGAGGTCCAGGATGACCCGCCGCCATCCATCTGAACAACTCATCGCCGAGGCGACCCGCCCGCCGCACGGTCACGCCGACCCCTTCGGCGCCCGCATGGGCATGTGGCTGTTCCTCTTCACCGAGGTCCTGCTCTTCGGCACCCTCTTTCTCGTCTACGCCGTCTACCTCGAGACCTACACCCGCGAGTTCAACCGCGGCTCCACCACCCTCGCTGTGCCCGTCGGAGCCGTCAACACCCTCATCCTCCTGACCAGCAGCCTGACCATGGCCCTGGCCGTCGCCGCCCTCCATCGGGCCCGCCGACGCCTCTCAATGGCCCTGCTGGCCGCCACCATCGCCCTGGCCGCCGCCTTCCTGGTCATCAAAGCCTTCGAATGGGCCGACAAGTTCGACCACCACATCTATCCCGGCTCCGAGATCTTTGCCGAGGCCGCGACGGGCTACGAGTTGTTCTTCAACCTCTACTTCGTGATGACCGGCCTGCACGCCCTGCACGTGGCGGTCGGCGCCGGCGTGATCGCCGCCGCCATCCTCCTGGTCGCCCGCTCCGCCGATCCGCAGCGGCGCGTCGCCCTGCTGGAGAACACCGGCCTCTACTGGCACCTGGTGGATATGGTCTGGATCTACCTGTTTCCCCTGTTCTATCTGATCGGATGAGCCATGAGCGACGACGCCGAACAAACCCAAGTCGCCAAACCCCATCACCCGCCGATCCCGCCAGGTCTCTACGTGAAGGTCTGGATCGCCCTGGTGCTCCTGACCGGCGTGACCGTCACCGTCAGCTATCTCGACATGCAGAAGTTCACCGTCTTTACCGCCATGCTCATCGCCACCGTCAAAGCCTCGCTCGTCCTGCTCTACTTCATGCACATCCGATTTGAAAAGGTCGTATTCCAGCTCATGATCCTGTTCACCCTGATCATCTACGCCATCTTCATCTTCCTGACCTTCGCCGACTATTCGTACCGGTAAACGGGAACGCTATGCAACAACAGGTGAAACCATGATCGCCGCCGTCGCCGACATCACCCGCGAGATCGATCGCGCATTCTACATCATCACCGCGATCTGCATCGTCCTGTTCGTCGTCATCACCGTGGCCATGGTCGTCTTCGTGATCCGCTACCACCACTCCCGCACCCGCACCACAGCCCAGATCCGCGTCAACTATCCGCTGGAGATCACCTGGACCGTCATTCCCACCGCCATCGTCATCTTCATGTTCTTCATCGGTTACGAGGGGTTCCGCATCCTCCGCTCGCCGCCGCCCGACGCCAAAATCGTCCGCGTCATCGGCCAGCAGTGGGTCTGGAGCTTCTTCTATCCGGAAGAACAGATCACCTCCGAGCGCCTGGTCCTGCCCGTCGGCCGGGCCGTCAAGTTCGAACTCGAGACCCGCGACGTGATCCACAGCTTCTACCTGCCCGCCTTCCGCGTCAAGGAGGACATGGTGCCCGGACGCGACACCTTTTTGTGGCTCGAACCGCAGGAGACCGGAACCTACACCATCTTCTGCGCCGAGTTTTGCGGCAAGGGCCACGCCACCATGATCGCCGAGATGGACGTGGTCACGCTCGAACAGTACGAGCAATGGGTGCGCGACAAAATCGCCGAGCGATATCGGCCGATCGTCGTCGCCGAGGCCATGGACCCCAACTCCCAAGCCATCCGGCAGCGCAACGCACCCGCGCTGTTCCTGACCTACTGCGCGGTCTGCCACGGCGAACGGGGCGAAGGCGGCCTCGTCGAAAACGCCCGCAACTTCCAGGATCCCGCCGGCTGGGTCCGCAGCCCCACCGTGCCCGATGTCTTCCGCACCCTCACCGAAGGGATCGAAGGCACGCGGATGAACTCGTTCCGGCAACTGCCCGCGCCGGACCGCTTCGCCCTCGCCCACCACGTCCGCTCGTTCCTGCCGCCCAATCAGCGGCCCGAGGCCCCGCCCCAAACCGTCGCCGCTCTCGTCGACGAGTACGACCTGGAAAAACCGCCCGCGCCGCCGCCGCAGATCGACATTGAAGAGGCCATCGAAACCTTCATCCGTGAAACCGAGCGAGGACCGGCCCCTCAACAGCCGCCGACCACCGCTCCAGGCACGAGGCACAATGGAAACACCACGCAACCGCAATGACGGCTGGCTCGACGCGCTCCTGCAACTGACCAAGGCAAGGATTACCCTGGCCGTCACCGGTTCGACCGCCACCGGCTGGATCCTCTTCGCCCAGACCGTCTCGCTCCCGATCCTCTATCCGATCGTCGGCGTCTTCCTGCTCGCCTGTGGATGCGCCGCCCTCAACGAGGTCCAGGAGGCCCGCCTCGACGCGAAAATGGCCCGCACCGCCGGTCGGCCGATCCCCGCCGGCCGCATCGACCCCCTGGCCGCCCTCTTTTTCGCCGTCACCTTCATCCTGCTGGGCTTCTACTTCCTCGCCTCCATCGACCGCCACCTGCCCGCGGTGCTCCTGCTCGGCCTGCTCGCCGTGGTCTGGTACAACGGCGTCTACACCTACCTCAAGCGCCGCACCCCCTTCGCCGTCCTGCCCGGCGCCCTGGTCGGCGCCATCCCGCCGATCATCGGCTGGGCCGCCGCAGGAGGACTCCCAAGCGACCCAGCCATCCTGCTGGTCGCGTGCTTCTTCTTCATCTGGCAGGTCCCCCACTTCTGGCTGCTGATGCTCATGCGGGCCGACGAATACGCCCGCGCCGGCCTGCCCACTCCCGCCACCGTCTTTGCGCCGCGGCAACTCTCGCGCATTACCTTCATCTGGATCCTGGCCACCGCCGCCGCCGGACTGGTCCTGACCCTCCTGATCCGCCTGAGCCTTCCCTGGAACGTCCTGACCTTCGCCGCCTCCATCTGGCTGGCCCTCCAAGCCGTCCGCATCCTCCGCACCACCCAGCCGCCCGACCGCCGCGCGTTCGCCCAACTCATCGCCTACGCCGCAATGGTCATGCTCTTCCTCTGCCTCAACGCCCTGACCTGACCGCCCCACAGAACGCCCCAAAACGCTGGAAACAGTGGACAAATCCGACTACGATGGAAAAGGGGACATTCTACTTTTTCGGGTGGACCGGACTGAGACCGACACGATGACCGAACTGGCAACGACCAACCCAGCCGACCCGCCGTGGCTGACCATCCGGCGCGGCACGCTCGCCGCCGCCGACAACGGCGGCCTGTTCGTCTCGCCCGGCTACGGCCGCCATCCGCGCCGCTGCATCGACAGCTTCGAGATCATCCTCATGCGCGAAGGCCAAATGACCATCGCCGAAGACGACCGCGTCTTTGAGCTCGCCCAACACGACGCCCTCGTCCTCCTCGCCGGACGACAGCATCAGGGCCTCAGCGACTACGACCGCCGCACCAGCTTCTACTGGGTCCACTTCCGCCTCAGACCCAAACAGCACGCCATCGCCGCCACCGACCAGTCCGCCGACACCAACATCAGCATCCCGCAGTTAAGCCGACCCGGCCGGCCCGAACGCCTCGTCGAACTCTTCCGCCGCTTCCTCCACGACCAGGAGCAGGGTTTCGCCTCGCCCGTCGAAGCCGACCTGCTGGTCACCTCCATGCTCGCCGAACTCGCCTTCCACCACCGCGCCGAACCCCACGGCGCCAAAGCCGAAGCCCTCGCCGGACAGGTCCGCTCCTTCATTGACGGAGCCTTCTGCCGGCCCGACCTCTCGCCCGGCCTCGTCGCCGCCGAACTCGACCTCAACGCCGACTACCTCGGCCGCGTCTTCAAGCGCGTCGCGGGCCAAACCCTCGGCCAATACATCAACGCCCGCCGACTCCGCGAGGCCCGACGCCTCCTCCAGGAGTCCGACCTGACCGTCAACCAGGTCGCCCGCGCCGCCGGCTTCGCCGATCCGGGCTACTTCCGCCGCATCTTCCGCCGCCACTTCGGCGCCAAACCCGGCGACCTCCGCCGGCTCTACTTCCGCGTCCACGTCAACGTCCGATGACCCAACCGAAACCCCCTTGCAGCCGATCCGTCCAACGCTAGAATATCCTCACGATCAACGGACACTCAAACCGCTGGAGCATCCGATGGCGAACAACCGACAGGCAATCGACCCAGCCGACCGGCACATCCTCCGCGACCTGGCCAGCCGACTGGCCAACCACGCCGCCGACCCTGTCATGGACGAACGCCGACGCGCCTGGCGGCGACTCGCCGCGCGAGACCCGCAGCGGCCCATGATCCTCGCCGAAACCGGCGGCGTCCTCGATGAACTGATCCCCGTCGCCACGCTCCGCTGCTCGACGCGATGGCAGCCTTTCGAGCGCAGCCTCCGCGAGTTGATCTTCCGCGTCGAGGAGGTCCGCGATGACTTCGTCCTCGAACCCTTCATCAACTGCGGCTGGCACGTCGGCATCAGCGACTACGGCGTCCCCTTTGAACAGCATCGCGGCGACAACGCCGGCAAACTCGGCAGCTACGTCTGGGAGTCGCCGCTCAAGAACTTCCCAGCCGACCTCGACAAACTTCACCCGCGCCGCTGCCACGTCGACCGCGACTCCACCCTCGCCGCCAAGACCGAACTCGAAGAACTCTTCGACGGCATCCTCCCCGTCCGCATGCGAGGCGGCTTCCAGTGGACCCAGGGCATGACCTGGCCCGCCATCCAACTGGTCGGCCTCGAACAGTTCATGGTGCTCATGATGGACGACCCGCAAACCGTCCACCGCCTCATGGCCTTCCTCCGCGACGACCACATCGCCGTCAACACATGGCTCGAACGCGAAGGCCTGCTGACCCTCAACAACGAAAACGACTACATCGGCTCGGGCAGCCAGGGCTACACCGATGAACTCCCGCAAGCCGGCTGGAAGGAAGGCGACCCCGTCCGCCTCAAGGACCTCTGGGCCCTCTCGGAGTCCCAGGAAACCGTCGGCGTCGGACCCGATATGTTCGAGGAATTCGTCTTCCAGTATCAGCTTCCCGTGATCGAGCGGTTCGGCCTGTGCTACTACGGCTGCTGTGAACCCGTCCACAATCGCTGGCACGTCGTCAAACGAATCCCGAACCTCCGCCGGATCTCCGTCTCGCCCTGGTGCGACCAGGCCTTCATGGCCGACGCCCTCGGCCGCGACTACATCTTCTGCCGCAAACCCAACCCCACCCTCATCAGCGTCGAACGCTTCGACGAGGGCCTCATCCGTCGCGACATCCGCGAGACCCTCCATGCCGCCGGCGACTGCCCCCTCGAATTCGCCATGAAAGACGTCCACACCCTCTGCGATCAACCCAGCCGCCTCGGCCGATGGGTCCAGATCGTCCGCGAAGAAACCACCTGACCGCACCTGAGCAAAACTCCTCCCCCATCTCCGCATGCTCCGCGCCCCCTCTTTCCCACCTTCGCTACCTTCGCGATCTTCTGTTCAAACTCTTCTCCCGCCTTCTCCGCGTGCTCCGCGTGCTCCGTGCCAATCCAAAACGAATTCCCGTTGACTGCCGTATCTCATCCGTCAAAATAGTCACAACAATCGCCGCAACGTGGACCAAATGCCGGGAGCCGAACCATGCACGACCCACACCTGCACCTGTTCATCAACGACAGCGAAATCCTCGCCCGCTCCGACCTGCACCGCATGGTTCAGCCGCTCCGCAAAGAGCACGGCAACCCCGTCCTCACGCCCAACCAGAAAGACGAAGGCACCGCCATCGGCTACTCCTCCATGCTCCACGACCCGCACGACAACCGCTACAAGCTCTGGTACATGGCCCACGAGGACGGCCTGATCCGCCTCGCCACCTCACCCGACGCCGTCAACTGGACCCGCTGCGGCTTCGCTACCGCCGACGAGTTCCAGACCCGCTGCGACAACCTCGGCCTCGCCCCCGTCGGCAAGCGCGTCGATCCCTTCTTCAAAAATGCCCGCTTCGTCGGCTTCGCCTACTACGTCAATCAGCTCGCCGGCGACCGCGGTCAGGGCATCCACTTCCTCCGCTGCAACGACGGCAAGACCCTCGAACCCCATCTGCCCGGCCCGCTGCCCGGCGTCGGCGACCGATCCAGCATCCTCTACGACCACGTCGCCGACGAATATCTCTTTGTTAGCCGACCGCCGCGCCTGGGCTTTAGGAAGGATGAACCCGTCAAACCGCGACTCGCCAACCTCTGGAAGAGCGCCGACCTCGTCCATTGGGACGATTGCGGCGTCGTCCTCGGCCATGACGACCTCGACCCGCGCGACGTCCAGATCTACGGCCTTCAGCCGTTCCGCTACGGCCGCGGTTTCCTCGGCTTCGCCGAAATCTACCATGAAGCCGTCGAACGACTCGACACCCAACTCGTCTGGTCCGACGACGGCCTGCGCTGGCATCGCACCATCCCGCGTGACCCCGTCCTGCCGCTCGGCGGCGAAGGCGGCTGGGACACCCACTGGGTCGTCCCCACCCACAACACGCCCATCGAGCAGGGCGACCGCCTCCTCGTCCCGTACGTCGCCGCATGCACCAAGCACGCCTCCGGCAAACGCCACGTCCGCGCCATCGGCCTGGCCTCCATCCGACGCGACGGCTGGGTCAGTCTCGAAGCCGGCCGACGTCCCGGCCGACTCGTCACCACCGACCTGCCCCTCGACCGCCCCATGCAGCTCCACGTCAACGTCGATTGCCGAAGCGGCTACCTCCAAGCCGAAATCCTCCACGCCGACGGACCCAACGCCGGCCAACCCATCACCGGCTACGAAGAATCCGCCGCCCGAATCGAATCCCTCGACGCCACCAACCATCAGATCACCTGGAACCAAAACCCCACCATCGCCCCCACCCCCACCAAAACCTGCCGCCTCCGCCTCACCGCCTACCAAGCCTCCCTCTTCGCCTACCACTGGTCCCCAGCTTAAAGAGCCGTCCGCCCGCGGCGGATGAGGAAACGGGGGCTTCCCTCCCTCTATCCAACTCCCCTTCAGAAAAGCACGGACCACGCGGAAACGATCCTGGCAATTGTAGGGCGGGAGGTTCTGCCGCCAAAGCGGCAGGTTCACCCGCCATCCGAATACCATGTTCCGGAAGTAGAATGCAATAACCTCGCGTCATCGATCAAGGCACCAAGGGGTCCCGCGGCAACAGCGATCGAAATGCACCTTGATATCTTGAAGAGAACATGTTATTTTTCTAAGATTATAGCGGTAGCTTGTTCAGCACTGGGTCTCGCCATCTCGGTGAACCAGCGACAACCCAAAGGTAATGGCAGCGTGCCAATCTAAAGAAAGGCAATGCATGAGTCATTTCTAACTTGGTCTATCTATCCGATTGGGGCAATCGTACTATGCAAACTCGCGTATCGTCATACTTCGAACTCGGGCGGAATCAACCTTCGCTTGATTTCGTAGACGTAGACATCCATGGTGACACTCGGGTTTTCGTCGACCCGATGGCACTAAGGCTTCTCCCATCACCGTGGGCAAGCCATTGTGTTTGTTTGGTTCAGTCTTTCTTCGGTTCGGTTCTCAAGGCAATTGAGGTCGATGATGAAGCCACAGGGCGAAGCCTCCTCGGGTGTCTTCACGAACCCAACGAGACACACCTTGGCCTATCGCGTGGCAGGGCAAAGGGACGAGCATTGGGAATGCACCTCGCCAGAGATGTGTGGGATTCTCTGAAAAGAAGTGAAGCCGCCAAGACAGGACTGCTCGAGGACCTTGAGGATGCCGTCCTCATGATCGAGGGCATCAGCAGTGACATCATCTCTGATATGACGACAAACATCATTCGTGAACCACTTATAGAATACACAGAGAGGATGTGCTTGCAGTACGGGATTCCCCTGGAGAATGCGGTCGACTCTGGACCGCTGTGGAATCGAGAATCACGCCTGTGGGAAAACCAGTTCGTTCGTCTACCAGTTACGGAACATGGGAAGTTGTTGCTCATTCCGAAGTCGATTGTTCGCCGTCGTATGGAATATGATGAACAGGAGTACTTTCGCGACTACATCCTTCCATGTCTGATGGAAAGAGAACTCAGCGCAAACACGAAACTCGTCAGGCTTCTCAAGAGCGGTACCCGTAGAGTCTATAA
>Ga0123329_1001321_pt1 | contig 23687 bp, 21 predicted proteins | sample BioC12SIPDNA_FD_89703 | JGI IMG/M metagenome (GOLD analysis project Ga0123329, IMG submission 89703) | Anaerobic biogas reactor microbial communites from Washington, USA - Biogas_R1_B C12 SIP DNA | ecosystem: Engineered > Bioreactor > Anaerobic > Unclassified | place: Washington, USA | collected...
CATCACCGGGCTGGTGGACGTGGTCGCCGCCGGCGCCGCCACCACCGTGGTCATCATGGACAACAACACCACCGCCATGACCGGGGGCAACGTCAACCCCGGGAGCGGCCTCCATCTGGACGGCTCTCCCGCGCCGCGCGTGGACCTGGAGTCGGTGTGTCGCGGCGTGGGCGTGAAGGACGTGGTGGTGCTTGATGCCTACAACCTGGAGGCGGTCCGCGCCGAGATCGAGCGGGCTTTGGGCACCGACGAGCCCACCGTCTTGATAGTGCGCGGCCCCTGCCAACTGAGGGTGCGCGGCCCTTCGGCCGAGGTGGCCCTGGTCGAACCGGCAACGTGCAATGGCTGCGAGAACTGCCTGCGCATCGGCTGCCCCGCCCTGATCCGCTCCGAGGGCAAGGTGGTAGTGCTGCCGGACATGTGCACCGGTTGTAACCTCTGCGTGCAGGTGTGCCCACAGAACGCCATCAGCCTGCGGGCGCGGGAAAGGAGCCAATCGTGAAGGCGCTCGACTTCCTTCTGGCGGGCGTGGGCGGGCAGGGCATCCTGCTGGCCAGCGACGTGCTCTGCCAAATGGGACTGGCGGCGGGTTACGACGTCAAGAAGACGGACGCCCACGGCATGTCCCAGCGGGGCGGCAGCGTGGTCAGCCACGTCCGCTTCGGCGAGCGGGTGCTCTCGCCCGTGATCCCCACGGGCAGCGCCGACTTCCTGCTGGCGCTGGAGCGGCTGGAAGCGGCCCGCTGGGTGGGCCACCTGGCCCCGGCGGGGACGGCGGTGGTGAGCGACGAGGCTATCCCCACCCTGGCTGCCCTTTCCGCTTCCCCGAGGCGGCCTGATCGCGGCGGACCGGCCTATCCGGCGCTGGACGCCATAACCGGTCTGCTCGCCGAGCGGGCGGGCCGCCTGCTGCTGGTGCCCGCGGGGCGGCTGGCGACGGAACTGGGCAACCATCGCGTCGCCAACGTGGTCCTGCTCGGCGCCCTCTCCACCGTGCTCGACATCCCGGTTGAGGCCTGGCAGACAGCGCTGGAGGCGAGGGTTCCCCCCCGCTTCCTCGATCTAAACCAGCGGGCTTTCGCAGTCGGCCGCGAGGCGGGCCAGCAGAGGGAGAGCCGGGGAGAGGAGTAGTGGCGGAACCGAAGCTAGAGACGATCCTCGATCCGCCCGACGAGGTCACTCGGGCCATCCGCGATGGCCTGGGGGCCTACAACGCCCGCATCTTGGGCGACCAGGACTGGTGCCGGGTGGCCATCGTCGTCCGCAGCGACGAAGGACAGGTCCTCGGCGGCCTGCTGGGGTCGGTGTCGTGGGACTGGCTGCACGTCAGCCACCTCTGGCTGGACGAGTCCGTGCGGGGGCGCGACATCGGCTCCGAACTGCTCCGGCGCGCCGAGGCACTGGCCGTAGCGCGCGGTGTCACCCACGCCTACCTGGAGACCACCAGCTTCCAAGCCTTGGAGTTCTACCTCAAGAACGGTTACAAGGTCTTCGGCCGGCTGGAGGGCAGGCCCCGCGGCCACACCTACTACTACCTTAAGAAGGAAGAGCTCACCGCAACCGAGTGACGGCGGGGCAACAGGAAGCCCACCTCCCGCCGCTCGGAACAGTCGCCGACGCCGGGCTAGTCGTCTGCCGTAAGCCGGTCAGCCAAGGCCTCCGCCCAGGCGCGGATGGCGTCCCAGTCGCGCGCGTCACTGGCCGGCCTCTGGTAGAGCGGGCTGGCGGGCAGTTTGGTCAGCAGGTTGTCCAGGAAGCCGAGGGTGGCGGGATCGAACTTGCCGCCGAAGACGCCGGTGGCCACCGGCCTGAGCTGCGGGTACTTGGCCAGCTCCTTGTCGAACTGCTCCCGTGCTCCCTGAGCCTCCTCTTGCGGGGCGAGGGGGCCGAGCGACAGGACTGCCACCGGCAGCCGGGCCAAATCCTCGGCATGACCTGAGAGAAACCTCTGTCCATCCTTGAGCCAACGTCCGATGTAGAGCGGTACACCCAGCACCACCGCGTCCACGCCCTCTATCGAGGTAACTTCCTTCGCGGGACGCACGCTCACCTCGAAGCCGCGCTCGCGCAGCCGCTCGCCAACGACCTCCATCGTCTCCTTGGTTGAGCCGTACCGGGTGGCATAGGCTGCCAGAACCTTGCGCGCCATCTTCGCCTCCCTGCTCTCCGGCTGTCATGTGCGAACCACATCATTACCATGATTCCTGGCCGGTGTCACATGCATAGAGCGGCACGGGCGTAGACGGTAATGGGACGGGTCCAGAGGGCTCGTCCCATTCGTGCGTTCACTGAAATGTCGCCGATGACCGGCCGGGCGTCACTTACGCAGGCGGCGCATCCGGTCGGCAGCTTCCTGGAGGGTGTCCTCGCGCTTGGCGAAGTTGAACCGCAGCCGGCTGTGTCCCAGCCGCCGCCCCTCGTAGAAGCTGGACCCGGGCACCACCGCCACTCCGATCTCCCGCGCCATGAAGTCGGCGTAGGCGCGGTCCGCCGTCCAGCCCGGTCGCATGTACTTCGCCCGGTCCCACTCCACCTCGGTGAAGTCGGCCATGACGTAGTAGGCGCCCTCGGGCTCCATGCAGGTCATCCCCGACTGGCGGATGCCGCCGATGAGCACCTCTTTGCGGGCCGCGAACTGCTCCCGCATCTCGGCGTAGTAGCTGTTGGGCAGGCCGAGCGCCACCGTGCCCGCCGCCTGGAAGGGGGCCGGGGCGCAAACGGTCAGGTAGTCATGGACGCGCCGGATGGGCGTGGTCAGTCGCTCATCGGCCACCGCCCAGCCCACCCGCCAGCCGGTCACCGAGTAGCTCTTGCCCAGGCCGCTGATGGTGACGGTGCGGTCCTCCATGCCCTCGAGGCTACCCAGGCTTAGGTGTTCCTGCCCCTCGAAGTAGAGATGCTCGTAGATCTCGTCTACCAGGGCGATGCAGTCGAACTCGATGCACAGGTCGGCAATGGTGCGCAGTTCCGCGCGCGTGAACATGCGGCCGGTGGGGTTGTGAGGCGTGTTCACTAGGATGAAGCGCGTGTGCTCGTTGAAGGCGGCCCGTAGCTCGTCCGGATCGAAAGTGTACTCCGGCTCGCGCATGGGCACGAAGCGCGGCGTTACCCCGGCCAGAATGCAGTCGGGCACGTAGATCTCGAACCAAGGCTCGAGCAGGATCATTTCGTCCCCCGGCTCCGCCAGGCCGAGCAGCGCCGAGATGATGGCCTCGCTCACGCCGCAAGTCACCGTGACCTCGGTGGCCGGGTCGCACGGAATGCGGTTGTACTCCGCCGACTTCTTGGCGATGGCGGCCCGAAACTCGGGCGTACCGAAGGAGAAGGTGTACTGGTTGTGCGGCCCACGGATGGCGGCTACGGCGGCCTCCATCACCTCGGGCGGCGAGTCGAAGTCCGGCACGCCTTGGGACAAGTTGATGGCCCCGACCTCGTATGACAGCCGGGTCATCTCACGGATCACCGACTCCACGAAGGGATCGGTGCGCGTTCCTATGCGGGGCATAACGGACGTGCTGGACGTAGTCACGACAGGCTCACCTCCCGGTCGACAAGCCGGACCTACGCGGCCGGCGTCTTGCCCTTCCACCCCTCCCGGCAGCGTCGACTGGAGGTTCTGCGGCGGGCTGGAGCCCATATTATGGCCGCAAGCGACCTCCTGGCCAAGAACGCCTGCCCAATCGCCGCGCCACCGTGCCTCGGTCCTACCGAAGACCCTTCCAGCTAGTGTCGCGCCCGCGAACCGACATCAGAGCCACCCCAGTGTCACTCTGAGGCTCGACGAGCCGAGGAATCTACCGGGCGCTGAGGGCAGATTCCTCTCCTCGTTCACGGCTTCGCCGATTACTCGCTCGGAACGGCAAGGGACGGTCCGGCGGTGCATGGCGGGTCCGGTGTTCTGTCGGGCTCTCCCATGCCTGTGGACCTGCTTGGCCCGGCCTTGGTCGGCTGAGTGTAGTCGCCAGGAGGCCAACGGCCCGTCTCACCGGCTTACCATGGCGATGGCCTGGGTGGGGCACATCTCGACGCAGAGCCCACAGCCGTCGCAGCGGTCGTTGATGACGTAGGTCCCGGTTGCCGGTACGGCCGCGTCGTATATGCAGACGCGCCGGCAGATGCCGCACTCGTTGCAGAGCGCCGGGTCAATGCGGGCGCGCAGCACGTGCTCGCGGAAGACGTCCTCCATGCCCACGATGCGATCGCACACGGCCCCGCGGAACTCGGCCAGGGAAGCGTACTCCTTCTCCTCCATCCAGCGGCGCAGCCCTTCGTTCATGCGGGTGATCTCCCCGTACCCACCCATCACCACCGCCGTCACCGTCTGGGTCACGGTGGCGCCCGCCAGAATAGCCTTGACGACATCCTGCCAGCCGGCCAGGCCGCCGCTCATGGATAGGGGCACGGTCACAGCAGGGTAGATGGCGGCCAGCCAGCGCAGGGTGTACAGCAACGACCAGGGACCGCCGTGCCCGGCGTAGCCCCCGTGCATGACCGGCCGCTCCGTCTCGATGTCAATGTCCAGCCCGGTGAAGCGGTTGAAGGTGACGATGGCGTCCGCCCCCGCCCGCTCCAGAGCCACCGCCACACCGGGCGGGTTGTTGAGCTGAGGCGTCATCTTGGGGATGACCGGAATGCGCCGCGCCTCTTTGACCAGGCGCGTCATCTCGATCATCTCCCGGGTGACGTCGTGGCCCTCCATGAGATGGGGGCCGTGGGGGCAGGAGAGGTTGAGCTCAACCGCATCAGCGCCGGCCTGCTCCATTAGCGCCGAGTAGTCGAGCCACTGCTCCGGCGTCAGGCAGTTGATGCTAGGAATGATGGGGATGCTCAGCGCCTCCTTGGCTGCTCGCACCTCTTCGGCGTAGCGGTCCGGCCCCCACTCGCTGGCCTGCTCGTAGGAGTAGAGGGCGAAGCTACGGTCTCGACCGCGGCCCTGGCGCAGCACCCGGAAGCGGGGCGTCGGGGCGACGCGGCACACCTCTTTGGCGAAGAGGCTCTTCATGACGATGGCGCCGGCGCCGGCGTCCTCCGCCCGCCGCATGCCTTCCACCGTGCCGGTGATGCCCGCCGAGCCGGCGATCACCGGCGTTCGTAGGCGGAGTCCCGCGAAGTCCACCGCCAGGTAGGCGGCCTGCTCGGATCCGGTAGGTACCCGCATGCTCTCTCCCCTCCTGCTCTGCGAACGCCTCCGCCGGCGCGATCGTCTCCGATGGCCCCGTTTGGTCCAGTCAGAGCGTCTACTGTAGCATCGATGGGTTAGGAGGACGACCTCCCCCACCTCGGGAAGCATGCCCAGGACGGCCTGGCTCCGCGGGAGTGAAGACCCCATGGCCTGGATCTACCTAGTAGTTGCCGGCATCCTCGAAGTCGTTTGGGCCTACTCGATGAAGCAGTCCCAGGGCTTCAGCCGGCTGATTCCGTCGGTCGTCACCCTGGTCGCGATGCTGGGCAGCTTCGGACTCCTCTCCGTCGCCATGAAGTCCATTCCACTCGGCACCGCCTACACCATCTGGACGGGCATAGGCGCGGTGGGAGCCTTCGCCGTGGGGATCATCGTCCTCTCCGAACCGGCCACCGCCGCCAGGATTCTCGCGCTGGTGCTCATCGCCGTCGGGCTCGTGCTACTGAAGGTATCCAGCCCCCAGGCTTAGGTACCGCGGCACGGAGTCTTCTGCCGTTGCCCGCATGTGCAGGCTACCCTCGGTGAGATGGCGAGCGGGGCAGACGGGTCTCGGCCCAGATAGCGTCCGTCCGCACCCATTGCGCACGCCAATGTAGGCGTCCGGGCCTCCCGGAGTCACCCCTGGGCCCGCCGAGCGATTGGGTAAGGCGCCTGGACGGCAATGAGGCAACCGCGATGGCACCCGGCGGAAAGGAGCCGCGTGCAGGGTCCCGCCACGTTAGTTCAGGGGAGCGCGCCCGGCGAGGAAGGTGCTCAACACCTGGGTGAGGTGATCCTCGCAGTAGATGCCGCCGCTCTGTTCGTCGACAAGAGCGTGGCGGAGGAAGTCACCCGGGCTGGTAATGGGGCGCATGGCGCAGATGGCCTCGTCGTCGTGCCGGTGGGGTTCCAGCCCCAGGGCCAAGCCGATACCATGCAGGCTGAGCCGCTTGAGCACCAGGCGCTGGCTCACCGGACCCTCAAACCCGCGCACCCAGTCGCTGGAGATGACGGCGGCGATGCCCGGCCGAGCCGCCAAGGGCAGCGCCTCCGGCGAGCCGTCACGCCGCAGAGGGCGCCGGATCAGCGAGAAGTCGAAGTGGTGAGCATCCTGCTGCCAGGGCTCACCCTCGACCAAGTTGAGGAATCGGTCCACGTCCACCGCGTCCGATCCGGGGATCATGGACGTTTCCACGTACCAGTCGAAGCTGGAGTAGGGGGACCCCTCCGGCAGTGCCGGAATGACCCAGTTGCCGAAGGGACGCAAGCCCACGATGGGCGAGATAAGCCCCCAGGGCCAGCGGGTGTAGTAGAGTGAGGTGATCAGCCCAACGATGGCCGCCAGACTCTGCACTGCGTCGTCGTCCACCACTTCCGACGACCAGGATACCGAAATGCTCTTCAAAAAGGACCGCCCACTGCGAGATTCTCGCCAACAGTCATTGGCAGAGGATACACTGGGGTAAATCCGGTGGTCAAGCAACCCCGCTGCCCGGCCATCCTCCCCTATCAAGCGTCACGCACGAGGCCAAGCATATGCCGTCTGTAGCCATAGTCACCTTGGGGTGCCCCAAGAACCAAGTGGACAGCGAGTCCCTTGCCGCGGATTTGTCCCGGCGCGGGTACCGCCTCACCGGCGACACCCAGCGGGCCGATGTCATCATCGTGAACACCTGTGGCTTCATAGCCCCCGCGCGCGAGGAGTCCCTCGGCGAACTCCGCGAGTTGGCGGCCGCCAAGCGCCCGCGCCAGCTGCTGGTGGCCGCCGGTTGCCTGGCCGAGCTTAACCCCGGGCTGATCCAAGACAGCGTTCCCGGAGTGGACGGCCTCCTGAGCACCCGGCGCTGGCACGAGGCGGGCGCCTTCCTCGACCAAATACGCCGGCGCCACGATCATCCGGTCTGGATCGGCAACAGCGATGCCCCGTTCCCCAACGTGCGCCGGACCCCGGTGGGCGTGTCCGCTTATGTCAAGATATCCGAGGGCTGCTCCGGGCCGTGTGCCTTCTGCACCATCCCTCGCATCAAGGGGCCGCTACGCAGCCGCCCCCTCCAGGACGTCGTCGCCGAGGTGACCGACCTGGTGGACCGGGGCTACCTGGAGGTCATCCTCGTCGCCCAGGATACGACCGCCTATGGGCGGGACCGCGGCGAGAGGGAAGGAACCGTCGGGTTGGTGGAAGCCATACTGGCGGCAGCACCTAGGTTGCGCTGGCTGCGCCTGATGTACACGTACCCGCAACACATCTCCGAGCGCCTCATCGAGCTCATGGCGAGCGACGAGCGCGTCTGCCGCTACGTCGACCTGCCTCTGCAACACGCCCATCCCGAGGTGCTGCGGCGAATGCGCCGCCCCACCGACGTCGACGCGGTAAAGCGCCTGCTCGAGCGCCTCCGCTCCGCCATGCCCGATGTCGCCATCCGCACCGCCTTCATCGTCGGCTACCCGGGCGAGAGCGAGGCCCAGTTCGAGGCTCTGCTGCAGTTCGTGCGCGAGATGCGCCTCGACCACGTGGGCGCCTTCACCTACTCCCCCGAGCCGGGCACCCCCGCCTACGCCCTTACCCCGGCCGTCCCGGAGGCGGTCAAGGAGGAGCGTCGCGGGCTACTGATGGAGGCGCAGCAGGCGATCTCGCTGGCGATTCACCAGTCGTTGGTGGGACGGGAGATGGACGTCCTGGTGGAAGGCCTCGGCGACGGCGTCACCGTGGGGCGCACTTACCGCGACGCCCCCGAGGTGGACGGGCTGGCCCTTCTTCGGGGCGAGCACCCGGTGGGCCGCATCCTGCGGGCGAGAGTCGTGGAGGGACTTGAGTACGATCTGATGATGGAGGCGGTGGAGCCTAACCTAACCCCCTGACCCCCTTCGCTACTCAAGGAAGGGCGAACCAGAGAGTCCCCAAACTTCCCGCTCCCCTTCCTTCTCAGGGAAGGGGCCGGGGGTTAGGTGCTCTGGGAAGGGACTCCGCAGTCAGGGGAGTGCAGGCGTGTCTCGTTGCGCCCTACAGGCCGTGGCCGAGGGGGTGGAGCCCCGGCAGGTCCACCGGTAGGCGACCGGTCGGCACCACCTCTCCGCAGAGGACACGAGCAGCTCCGCGCAGCGAAGGGGCCGTCTCCCCGTAGGCGGCCACGAACACACCCACCTCCGGAAAAGCTGTCAAGTCGTACGGGGCCCCCACCGCTAGGACCGCCAACGGCCGGTCCGCCAGCGAGCGCACCAGTTCCACCTGCGCCGGGTGCCGCCAGGCGTCCTTCGTGGCCAGCAGGACGGCTCCGGCGGCCTGAGCCGCCCCGACCGCCGCGGCGATCTCCTCTGCCGTGGGGTCGGCTCCCACTGTCAAGCCAGTCGCCTGCGGCCGGTAGGCCTGCACCTGACCCACCAGTGCCTGGGCGGACTGGGGCGCGATGACCAGCAGCGCCCCCTCAGTCGTCAAGGGCAGCAACCCCGCGTCGTCGCGCACCACGGTGATGGCCTCTTCCGCGACCGTGTCCGCCACGGCTAGGTGTTCCGTGGTGCCCACCCTGGTTGCAGAATCGTCTACCACCGCCGGAGCCCAGTCCAGCAATCCATAGTCGGCCTTGAGCTGCAGAATGCGACGGACGGAGTCGTCGAGGCGGTCATCGCCGAACACGCCTTGCCGGTAGGCCTCCAACATCTCGGCGTAGGCGTCCTTCTGCTCCGCCGGCATATGGCCGGAATCGGCCCCAAAGGCGAGGACATCGGCTCCCGCAAGGAAGGCGGCCAGCGCCGCCTCGCCGATGCTGTAGCGCTCCATCAGGGCGCCCATACCCAGGGAGTCGGTCATGATGACCCCGTCGAAGCCCAGTTCCTCGCGCAGCAGACCCTGCAGCACCGGCGCCGACAGCGTCGCGGGCAAGCCCTCCGTCGCGTCCACGGCGGAAACCTCCACGTGCGCCGTCATGATCGCCCCCACGCCTTCGGCGATGGCGGCGCGGAAGGGGTACAGCTCCACCGCATCCAGGCGCGCTCGGTCGTGGGCGACCACCGGCAGCCCGAAGTGGGAGTCCACCTCGGTGTCGCCATGCCCGGGGAAATGTTTCGCCGTGGCGATTACGCCCTCATCCCGGTAGGCTCGGATCACCTCGGCCCCCAGGTCGGCCACCGCCTCCGGCGAGGAGCCGAAGGAGCGCACTCCGATGACCGGGTTGGCCGGGTTGCTGTTCACGTCCAAAACAGGGGCGAGATTGCAGTTCACCCCCACCGCCCGCATCTCCGCCGCCGTCACCCGGCCCATCTGGTAGGCCCGGTCCGGCGAGCCTGTCGCCCCGATCGCCATGTTCCCCGGCGACACCGTGAAGCCATCGCGCAAGCGGACCACCGTGCCGCCCTCCTGATCGGCGGCCACCAACAACGGTATGCCGCCAGACGCCAGCGCCGCTTCCTGCGCCGCGTTGGTGAGGGCAGCCAGCTGGGCCGGGTCCACGACGTTGCCGGCGGCGCTAAAGAGCACCAGACCGCCCACGTGGTAGGCCTCGATCATCTCCCGGAGGGCATCGGAGAGATGCGGTCCCTCGAAGAAGGTGAGGAAGAGCTGGCCCAGCTTCTGCTCCGGCGAGAGACGGCCCAACAGGTCATCCACCCGCGCCTCGGCGGGGGCCGGCAGCACAGGGGCGGTCGCGGTCGGAGGGGCTGGTGGCGGCGCGGTGGCGGTTGGGGAGGCGGAAGGCTCCGCTACGGGCGGTGTGGTGCCGGTCGGTGTGGCGGCGCGAGAGGGCCCGGCCGTCTCCAGAGGCAAGCCGGGTGCGGAAGGCGTAGCTGGCGGGCGAGGAGAGCCGCATCCCGCGACGCCGGCCGCGGCCAGGCACAACAAGAGCCGGCGCCGCTGCGAGAACGATCCCACTCGTGAGTATCTCACTCTCGCAGAGACGCCGGCGCGAACCAGCGATTCTGTCTCAGACTACAGGACGCGGTACTCACCGTCAATGACCTCAGCACCGTCCCCGGGCCCCCCAGGGGACTTGCCGGTCACGCGGGCCCAGTGTTCAGCCACTACCGACCGCGGAGCCCAGGACTCGAAGAGCTTCAGGGCCAGCACGACGATCAGCACGTCGTCGACCTGACCCAGAACCGGAATGAGGTCGTAGAGGAAGTCCATGGGCCAGAGGAAATAGGCGAGGGCAAGCCCGGGCACAGCCAGCTTGAGCAGGAGGGGCACCCGACGATCGCGCAGCAGGCGCCACCACAGCCGCAGGTGCTGCAGCAACTCGCGCAGTACGACCGGACTAGCGGAGGTCGTTTTCAGAGTCACACCCTCGAGGCCGAACCATAACAGCATATTAGCGCACGTCGGCGTGGGCTGCAAGCGCCAAAGCGGTGTTTCGGCCCGACGCCTCCGGCCCCCGATGCCGTTGACAGCCCCGCCGGCGGCGTGCTACGTTCTCTCGAGATACGAATGGTGTGCCGGAACTCCTGCCGACAGGGGCGGCAAAGGAGGCACGCCTGGTGGTCCCAATGGAGGATGCCTTGGCAGTCATGTGGCTTATTCGCCTGCTTGGCATGCTAGGCTTTGGTGTGCTGGGCTGGCACCTGGGAATCCTGCTGGCCGGCAGCTTCGATGCCGCTCCCCGAGACGTCGCGGCCCTTTCCCTACTCCTATCCGGCTTCGGCCTGATCGTCAGCCCCTGGCTCACCATTCACCCCTATCGCTACCTGCGCGACAACCTTCGCTCCATGCCCGCCGAGGACCTCGCCGCCGCCACGGTAGGCCTGGTGACCGGTCTGGTGGTGGCGGCTCTCTTGTCCATACCCATGTCACTGCTTCCCTCACCCCTGCGGGAGGGCGCCGCCCTAGTCTTCACCATCGCCCTCTGCTACAGCGGTGTCGCCATCATGCTGATGCGCCGCCGGGAACTGGGCTGCATCCTCGGCATCGCCCGGCATCGGGGCGGCCTCGAGAGCGGCGAACCCGCCGCCGGCGCCGAGTCCCGCGAACAGTGTGTCCTGCTCGACACCAGCGCCATCATCGACGGCCGCATCGCCGACATCACACGCACCGGCTTCATCCTCGGCCACATCGTCGTACCCCGCTTCGTCCTCAACGAACTGCAGCACATCGCCGACTCGTCCGAACCCCTGCGGCGGAATCGTGGTCGCCGCGGGCTGGACATGCTCAGCCGGCTGCAGAAGGAATCGGTTACGCCGGTGCGCATCGTCGACTACGAGGCCAACGGGCAAGAGAACGTGGACGAGCAGTTGGTGAGCCTGGCGAAAGCGAACCGCTGGCCGGTGATCACCAACGACATCAATCTGAACCGGGTGGCCCAGCTTCAGGGGGTAACCGTTCTCAACATCAACGAACTGGCCAACGCCGTCAAGACGGTCCTCATCCCTGGCGAGACGGTGCGGGTGCGCGTCATCCAGGAGGGCAAGGAAGCCGGCCAAGGCGTCGGCTACCTAGACGACGGGACCATGGTGGTCATCGAGAACGGCCGCCGTCACCTCGACCACGAGCTGGACACCGTTGTCACTAAGGTGCTGCAGACGGCCGCCGGCCGAATGATCTTCGCCCAGATACCCTGACCGCAGCCCCGGGCCCGGAGCCGGCGCCGTACCGCCCCACCGCCGCGCGCCTTTTCGCCTCGTTGTGAACACGTCCCTCTCTGTGATATTCTGTAGTGCTACTAACGGCACCTAACCGCCGCTTCGGCGGGCGCAAAGAGGGGACAACCATGGCACTGCACGTCTTCAACAGCCTGGGGCGCAAGCGGGAGGAGTTCCAGCCTCTACACGAGGGTTTCGTGGGTATGTACGTCTGCGGACCGACCGTGTATGACCACGCCCACATCGGCCACGCCAAGTCCTATGTCTCCTTCGACGTCATCGTCCGCTACCTGCGCTATCTTGGCTACCAGGTGCGTTACGTTCAGAACATCACCGATGTCGGCCACCTCACCGACGACGCCGACGAGGGTGAGGACAAGATCGTGCGCCGGGCCAGCACCCAGCGCCTCGAGCCCATGGAGTTGGTGGAGACCTACACCCGCAGCTACTTCGAGGACATGGACGCCCTCGGCAATGTCCGGCCGGATATCTCGCCCCGCGCCAGTGGCCACATACCGGAGCAGATCGAACTCATCAAGGAGTTGATCGACAAGGGGTTCGCCTACGAGGTCAACGGGTCGGTGTACTTCTCCGTGGAGAAGTTCCCCGAGTACGGCATGCTCTCCGGCCGCCGCATCGAGGAACTGGTCGAGGGTGCTCGTGTCGAGGTCAACCCGGAGAAGCACAACCCGGCCGACTTCGCCCTCTGGAAGCGCGCCGAACCTGCCCACATCCTACGCTGGAACAGCCCCTGGGGCTGGGGATTCCCGGGCTGGCACCTGGAGTGCTCGGCCATGGGCAGCAAGTACCTGGGCCAGCCGTTCGACATCCACGGCGGCGGCCTCGAGAATCAGTTCCCGCACCACGAGTCCGAGATCGCCCAGAGCCAGGCAGCCCACGGAGAGCCTCTTGCCCGCTACTGGCTGCACAACAACATGGTCACCGTGGGCGGGCAGAAGATGGGCAAATCCCTCGGGAACGCCATCTTCCTCAAGGACCTCTTCCGCCGCTATGACCCGCTGGTGGTGCGCTACTTCATTCTCAATAGCCACTACCGCTCGCCGCTGGACTTCACCGACGAGGCCCTCTCCGCCGCCGAGCGCGGGCTTGCTCGGCTCCACAACAGCGTGCGCGCCCTGCGTCGCGCCCTAGGGAGAGGCAGCGATGGTCCCGTCTCGCCGGAGGTGCAGCGAACAGTGGACGAGGCTCGCGCCGCCTTCTCCAGCGCCATGGACGACGACTTCAACACCGCCGCCGCCCTCGCCGCATTGTTCGACCTGGCCCGCGCCGCCAACACCTTCCTCAGCGCCGGCGGCTTCACCGGAGCCGACGTCGAGGCGCTGGAGCGTGCCTTCCGCGAGCTGGGCGGGGCGGTCCTGGGCATCGTGCCCGACGAGCTCCCCGACGAAGCCGTCGCCGGGCTCGAGGAAGACCTCATCCACCTGCTGATCGAACTCCGGCGGGAGTTCCGCGCCAACCGGCAGTGGCAGGAAGCGGACGCCATCCGCGACCGGCTGGCCGCTCTGGGCGTACAGCTAGAGGACAAGCCCGAGGGCACCACCTACCGGTTGGAAGCGGCGCTTTGACCGAGCTTCTCTACGGGCGCCAGTGCGTGCGCGAAGCCCTCATCGCCGGGCGCAGGCGCTTCCATGCCCTTCTCCTGGCCGAGGGCACCCGGCCCGCGCCAATCGTGAGTGAGATCGTGCGCCTGGCGCAGAACGCCGCCGTCCCCATCAGCCGCATAGACCGGTCGTTACTCGACCGCCAGACCGCGCAGCACCAGGGGATCGGGCTCGAAGTGGGGGATTACCCCTACGTGGAGTTCACCGACGCTCTCCAGTGGCTCGAAAGGCGACCGCAGCCCCTGGTGCTCGCCCTTGACCTCGTACAGGACCCACAGAACGTCGGAGCCCTTCTGCGCTCGGCCGAAGCAGCCGGCGCGGACCTGGTGCTCCTCCAGGACCGCCGTCAGGTCGCCATCACCCCGGTCGTCAGCCACGCCTCCGCCGGCGGGGCCGAGCACCTGCGGGTGGCGACGGTCGTCAATCTGCGGCGCGCCCTGCAGCAGCTGCAACAGTCCGCCTACTTCGTCTACGGGCTGGAGCGCGATCCGGCTGCTCGGCCGTACACCGAGGTCGACCTCACCGGTAAGGTAGTGCTGGTGGTGGGCAGCGAGGGCGAGGGGCTCCGTCGCCTGACGAGAGAGACCTGTGACGCTCTGCTGTCCCTGCCCATGCGGGGCCACGTCGGCTCCCTGAACGCCTCCGTGGCCGGCTCCGTAGTGCTATTCGAGACGGTCCGCCAGCGTCACCTAGCGTCGAATGACAGCGCCTGACGCGGGCGCAAGCGGCGCTCCCTTGCGGAACCAGTAATCGACACCCATAATAGCCGCTAGAGGACGCCGCTCTCGAAGCACACGGCCGTCAGTTTGTCTGGGGGAGAGCCGCTAGCAGATAATGGTCTGGCTCGTCATTGCGTCCATCGGGCCTTGACAGTCCGCGGCTCAGGCGCAATACTACGACATTCGGTCGCGAGATGTGACCACACTCGGTCCCCCTTCCGCACGTGGACGTGGGGCCTCAGTCGGAGCCCGGGCCCACCTTCCGGCCGGCCCGGACGGCTAAGCACCGGCAGCGGCGACCCGTTGCGGTGAAGGCCTGTCGCCCATCACCACCGGCGGCGAGGCAGGGCTGCTTCCGAACCTTACGAGAGGTAGAAGAGATGGCGACGGCACAGAAGGAGAGGGACCTTCTCATTGAGGTCAGGGACCTCAAGACGTACTTCTTCCTTGATGAGGGGACAGTACGGGCGATCGACGGGGTCGACTTCGACATTAAGCGAGGCCAAACGCTCGGCGTAGTGGGGGAGAGCGGTTGCGGCAAGAGCGTGACCGGGCAGTCGATCCTCCGCATCGTGCCCAGCCCCGGCCGCATCGTGGAGGGTAGCATCCTCTTCCATCGCTACTCCGGCGGCAACGGCTCCAGCGAGGCCAAGACGGTGATTGACCTCACCAAGCTCGATGCCATGGGCGACGAGATCCGCTCCATCCGCGGGGCCGAGATCGCCCTCATCTTCCAGGAGCCCATGACCTCCTTCTCACCGGTGCACACCATCGGCAACCAGATCATGGAAGCCATCCTCCTGCACCAGGAAGTAACCGAGGAAGAGGCGCGTGAGATCGCCGTCGACATGCTCCGTCACTGCGGCCTGCCGCGCGCCGAGGACGTCATCAACCGCTATCCCTGGGAACTCTCCGGCGGAATGCGTCAGCGCTCCATGATCGCTATGGCGCTCTCCTGCCAGCCAAGCCTGCTCATCGCCGACGAGCCCACCACCGCCCTCGACGTGACCACCGAAGCCCAAATCCTCACCCTGATGCGCGACCTCCAGGCCGAGATGGGGATGGCGATCATGTACATCACCCACAACCTGGGCGTGATCGCCGAAATGGCCGAGGAAGTGATCGTGATGTACCTGGGCAAGGTCGTCGAGAGAGCCAGCATCGACGATGTGTTCCACGATCCTAAGCACCCCTACACCCGCGCCTTGCTCCGCTCCATCCCCAAGATCGGCCAGAAGAGCACCGCAAAGCTCGAGACCATCAAGGGCATGGTTCCGGATCCGTACAACATCCCGTCCGGATGTACCTTCCACACCCGGTGTCCGAGCTACATGCCGGGAGTGTGCAACGTCCAGGAACCGAAGATGGTGGACGTGGGTAACGGTCACCTAGTCAGTTGCCTGCTGTACGACCAGGGCGAGTGAGGGAGAGAGAGCGACAAATGGCAGCAGCAAACAGCAACGGAAACGGCACCAAGCCCATCCTGGAAGTCCGTAACCTGAAGAAGCACTTCCCCATCGTGCGTGGCTTCATGCGCCGCGTCGTCGGCTACGTGAAGGCCGTGGACGGGGTCACCTTCTCCGTCCCCGAGGGGAAGACGCTCGGCCTGGTGGGAGAGAGCGGTTGTGGCAAGACCACCACCGGACGCTCCATCCTCCGGGCGATCGAACCGACCAGCGGCGAGGTCATCTTCCGTGACCAGGACCTCGGCCCCATCGACGTCGTCAAGGCGGACAAGGAAACCGTCCGCCACATGCGGCGTAACATGCAGATGATCTTCCAGGACCCGTACTCCTCCCTGAACCCCCGCATGACCCTCCTGGACATCGTCGGCGAGCCGCTCGTAGTCAACAAGGTGGCCAGGGGCTCGGCCCTGGAAGACCGCGTCGCCGAACTGCTGCGCCGCGTGGGTCTCCGTCCGGAGTACATGCGCCGGTACCCGCACGCGTTCTCCGGCGGTCAGCGCCAGAGAATCGGCATCGCTCGCGCCCTCGCGCTCAACCCGCAGCTCATTGTCTGCGACGAGCCCGTCTCCGCTCTGGACGTGTCCATCCAGGCCCAGACGCTCAACCTGCTGGAGGACCTGCAGGAAGAGATGCACCTCTCCTACCTCTTCGTGGCACACGACCTGAGCGTGGTCGAACACGTTAGCGACGCCGTCGCCGTGATGTACGTGGGCAAGCTGGTGGAGACGGCTGAGACGGAAGAGCTCTACATGAACCCGCTGATGCCCTACACCGAGGCGCTGCTTTCCGCCGTGCCTCGGCCGGATCCGCGGATGGAGAAGAACCGGATCATCCTGGAGGGCGAAGTGGCCGACCCGGCCAATCCGCCCAGCGGCTGCTACTTCCATCCTCGTTGCCGCTACGCCCAGGCGCTCTGCTCTCAGGAAGAGCCCGCCCTCCGCGAGGTCAGGAAGGACCACTTCGTGGCCTGCCACTTCGCCGAGGAGTTGTCGCTCCGAGGAGTGGTCGAGCTCACCAAGTAGCGGTCAGAAAGGCAGTTGAATGGTAGCAACTATGGCAAGGAATATCGGCAAGTTCTTCCTTATCTACGGCGCCTGGATCGTCTCGGCGGCGTTGGCTCTGCTGGACTTCGTGCTCGTGCGGCAGGCCATCATGACCTTGGTGGTCCGGTTCGTGGGCAAGTGGGGGCGCGCCGCCGCCGTCAACTTCTCCATGGTCATCATAGGCCTGGCTTGGTTGATTGCGATCATCTTCCTGGAGGCGTACTACCGGGAAGGTTATTCCGCCGGGCTGCTGCCGCGGCGGTTCGGAAAGGTGACCCTCTACATGCTGGGCATAGCGGCCGTGGCGGCCCTGATCATCCAGTTCGTCGTCTAGGCACTGTCGTTCAGCACACGCAACAGGGGCCTCGCAATGTGCGAGGCCCCTGTTGCGTGTACCCCTGAGGACCCCCTACCAACGCATGGGCAGCGTGGCTTGCATCGGCGGCCGCCGCCCGGCCAGAAGCACGAACGGGGCGCACGCCTCGGCCCGTACCCCCAGCCTCTCCAACTGGCCCAGGTCCCGCAGCCGCGCCTGCCGCCGAGCCTCGATCACCCTCCTGGCGCCCGCCGGCCCTATTCCCGGTATGCGCAGCAGAGTGCGCCGGTCGGCGTCGTTCACCTCCACGGGGAACGCCTCGGGGTGCCGCAGCGCCCAGGCCAGCTTGGGGTCGGCCCGTCCGTCCAGACCGCCGCTATCATCAAACGCCATCTCCTCGGCGCTGAAGCCGTACTGGCGCAGGAGGGCATCGGCCTGGTAGAGGCGATGCTCCCGCGACAGGGACATGGGCGGCACCTCCTCCAAGGGAGAGCCGGCCACGGGCCGGAAGCCGCTGTAGTAGGCGCGGCGGAGACCGTGGCGGCGGTACAACATGCCGGCGCAGGACAGCAACTCGCGGTCGCTTTCCCCCGCCGAACCGGCGACGAACTGCGTGGTGGGCCCGGCCGTCGCATACCCGACGCGCCGAGACTGAAGCCTGCCGATGCGCCCCACCAGGTCCAGCAGATTCCCGAACTGCTTGTCGGGAGCGATCATGGCCAGGCGCTCCGGGTTGGGCGCCTCCAGGTTCACCGACACCCGGTCGGCAATGAGGCCGGCGCGCTCGACCTGGTCGGCCGTTGCGCCCGGCATGATCTTGAGGTGGACGTACCCCTGGAAGCCGTACCGGCTGCGCACGATCTCCACCGTGTCCAGCAGGCGATCCTGGGTGCGGACAGCGTCGCCACAGAGGCCGGAGCTGAGGAAAAGGCCCTCCACCAGGCCGCTACGACGCATCAAATCGAAGGACCGCGCGAGCTCGTCGGGGGAGAGGCTGCACCGGCGCACCGAGGCGCTCGCCCGAGTAGCGCAGTAGGCGCAGTCGTTCTGGCAGGCGTTGCTGAGGAGTACCTTGAGCAGGGGGACATTGCGGGGGCGAGCCTTCGCCAGGAAGACCTCACCGGCGAAATCGCGTGTAGCCGGGCTCGCCGGCTCAAAGCGGCTGGACTCGGCGCAGGCCGCTCCTACCAACAGTTCGACCTTCTCGTGCGTGTCCAGCGAGCGGATCATGACCACAGTATACGAACATATGTTCGGTCCGTCAAGAGAGAACTCACCGCTGAGGACACAGAGAACGCTGAGAAGATGGCAGTCGGTGTATAGTGATCAGTGGACAGTGGCTAGCGGATGACTCCTCCGCACTGACCACTGACCACTGGCCACTACACACTTCGCCTAGTACCCGCCGTACTGCTCCACCGCCCGGACCATGGCGCGCAGGTTCTCGTCGGGAGTATCGCGACCGCACTGGTCGCCGGTGGAGAGGATGAAGCCGCCGCCCACCGCTGCCGCCTCGATGGCGTCCCGCGATGCCTGCATCACATCCTCGACTGATCCCCGAAGCATCACCTCGGTGGTGTGCAGGTTGCCCATCAGGGCGATGCGGCCGCCGTGGTCGCGCTTGAGACCCGCCAGGTCGCAGTCCCCCATGGGCGCGATCTCCAGCGGGTTGATGCAGTCCAGGTCCGTCTCCTCGGCGCACCAGCGCACCAGGTCGCGCTCCTTGCCGCAGGAGTGCAGCATGGTCGGCACGCCGGCCCGCTTGGCCATGGCGGTAAGCTTCCTGATGGTGGGCAGCGAGATCTCGCGAGCGATGGTGGGCGACTGCAGGGTGATGGTGCCCGAGCCGCCCAGCAGAATGAAGTCGGGCTTCTCCTGCAGGGCCATCTCCATCTGCACTTCGCACTGACGGTCATGCAGTTGCCGGAGCGCCTCCACCAAGTCGTGCTTGTCGTAGTACCAGTAGGCCAAGTCGGAGAGGCCGCCCTTGAACAGCCCGTACCAGGACTGGAAGCCGGGGTAGCCGATGCCGACGCCGAAGGCGCCCAGATCGCCCAACTCTGCTCGCTGCCGGGCCAGTAGGGACGGGTTGTAGCCCACCGGCGGCGCCATCCACTTCTCGAGCAGGTCCCACCGCTCTTCGAGGTCCTCGATGGGCTTGTCGGTCACCGTGGGGGGATCGCCCCGGTAGTAGGTGGTGGCTGAGTGCCAGGGCAGGCGATCCGTCAGGCCGCGGGTCGTCACTACCCAGCGGTCCTCAGTCTTGCGCATGTCCTCGATGGCCTGATAGCGCTCGCCCGGATACTGGTACTGCATGTCGACGTAGGTGAACCAGCCGTCGATGCCGAAGTACCGGACCGCCTCGATGTAGGCTTGCCATAGGGGCGGCTGCCGGAAGTAGTACACCTCCCAGAAGGGCTCGCCGGTTAAGCGGCAGGGCACCATGTTGGAGATGTCCGGCGTGGCCGGAACCCGGTCCGGCTTGCCGCCCGTCATGGCTACAAGCATGCGTTCACGCGGAGTCATGGACCACCACCTACCTCTTCTGCATCCACTGGCGGGCAGGCCCCTACCAGTAGGTCGGCTTCTCCGGCTGGCCGGACTGGGCGGACAGGTTGGCTGCCTCGATCACGCCGATGACGCGGGCCGCCGATTGCGGAGTTACCGGTACTGGGTCTCCCAGGATGAGGTGGTCGGCCAGGCGCCGGTACAGCACTTCCACCTCGCTCCACTCCGACCAGGAGTACGGCCCCTTGCCCTTGGGCCGGTAGGGACGCAGTTCCTCGGAAACACCGTGGTCGCCCGTGTGGTAGACGAGGAGGCTTCCACTCAAGTCCCGATGCGGCGGCCGCACCTCGATGGCTCCCTCGCTGCCCAGCACGCGCATGTAGGCCTTGCGCGACGCCGATAGCGAGCCGAACTCGATGTCAAGCAACTGCCCGCCCTGGAAGCGCGCCACAAGCTTGGCGGCGTCGGCCACGTCTACGTCGTGCCAGCGCCGCTTCTGCGTCCACGCCGATACGGCTGTGACGTCGTCGGGGAAGAGGTTCAGGCCCCAGTCGACTCCGTGAGCGCCCCAGTCGTGCATGAGGCCGCCGGAAACGGCCGTGACGGAGCGCCACCAGTGAGTGGGGTGGCCATAGCCGGCGAGGAAGAGCTCGTAGAGGTAGGGCTGGCCGATCTCGCCCGAGTCCACCGCCTGCCGAAGCGTCAGGTAGTCGCGGTCCCAGCGGCGGTTCTGGAACACGGTGAGGGTGAGGTGCTTGGCCTCGGCCTTGTCGATGAGGCCGGCCGCCTCAGCGCCGGTGATGGTGAAGGGCTTCTCGGTCATGACGTGCTTCCCTGCATCCAGCAGCAGGTGCGCCACCGGCGCGTGCACGTTGTGGGGCACGATCACCAAGGCCAGGTCGATGTCGGGGTCGGCGGCAAACTCGTTGGTGTCGGTGTAGGTGCGGATGCCGGGCCAGTCTCGGGCGGCCAGTTCCATCTGCTTGGGGTTGAGGTCGCAGGCCGCGACCAGTTCGAGCCCAGGGGTGGCGCCCGCCAGGGTGCCGTGGTAGTGGCTCATGCCGAAGGCGCTCCCGTAGCCAACCAGCCCCAGGCGCACATCCGGCCGGGGTTGCTGTCCCAGGGCCCACCGCGTCCCGTGGCAGGTCAGGTCCAGGAAGTGGCGGTTGGTCATGGCGGAGGCGTCGTGACCGAGGCCCAGGTAGAACACCCTACCCTTCCCCACGCTCCTGACCCAGGAGATGGGCACGGCCTGGCTCAGGTAGGTGGCCTCCAGGAGCGTGTGGAAGTCGCCCCGCGGCGCCACCGTGTAGAGCTCGTCCTCGGTGACGAAGGACTCCGGCGCCCGACGGGTGATCTGGTGCTCCCCGTCCACGGTACGCACGGTGAAGGGCATGCGCGGCGGGTGGCCGGTGAAGTCGGCCCCGACCAGGTCGTGGTAGATGGTGTTATCGCCGAAGGCGGCCATGCCCCCGTGCAGGATCACCAGCGCGCCGCCCCCTTCCACCCAGGCCGTCAGCGACTGCGCCTGGTCGTCGGTCATCTCGCCTCGGTCGGCATAGATAACCAGGAGTTCGTAACGGGAGAGGCTGGTGAAGGCGTCCATCTCGGTGCCGCGCTCGAGAGTGGCGATGCCGCGGCGGGCGAGCTCGGTGGAGACGACCTGGTAGGCGGCGTCGGCGGGATGGAAACCGCCGAAGCTCCGCGCGAACATGAGACCCTTGTGCATGGCGTTACTCCGTGTCGTGGTCGGAGGAATGTAGCGGGGATGGTGGTGGGAGTCAATGGAAACGAGATGTCCATCCGCCAACAGTCCTCGCCGGTCGAGAAGCGTCTCCGTGTCCCCACCATGGCATCCGTCGTACCAGCTCGGATCGCCCGAGCGGTGCCGGCGTTGGCCCAGTCACCACGATGTGTAGCAGCCACGCTCGCCAAATGGGCATTGGTGATACGGTCTACTGAAACAAAAAGTTACGGTATCCCTCATCTCGCTTGACGCCGTAGCATCGGCAGCCCATTATGCTGGCAATGACCGACTGATCCAGTAGTCGTGGCCATTCAGAACGGAGCGCAGTTCCCTATAGGTCGAAAGCTCCAGGCCGAGATCGGATCCCGGCGAAGCCCAGGGCAGGCAGACAGAGCAGGTTGATCCGACTTTTGCAGCCGGCGTGGGGTCCGGCAGTTGCGGAGGTAGGGATTCGAAGAGGGAGCCGGAAGTGTCTAGCACGCACAGAGTGGTCTTTCCGTAGTTCGCCGGAGGTAGAAACGGCATCAGCATTGAGGAGGGCACCACGCTACGAGACCATGCCTTGCGCCTGGGCGTACCGCTACTCAGCGCGCCCTAGCTGCGATCTGGGGCTGTGGGTCCGCGCCTAGGCTATCGAGCAAGACACATCGCCGTCGGCAGAGGTTAGGCGAGGAAGTCATGCGATCACCTCTCGGTAGACGAAGGATAACTAGAGTTCTTGGTCTGTCGCTATGTTCACATATAGCCTCGAGCTGCTCCGGTACCCGCTTGCCGCTCCCCTCGGTTCCCACCAGGAGGCACACAACGCATCCCACCTCGACCAACCCAACCAGCACGGCAAGCCCCAAGCCAACCGAGACGGGGCAGTCTGATGAACACCCACGTGCCTGACGGTAGTCTACGACAACTACCCTCACGATCCACGGCTGCGGACGGCCTGGGGCCTCTCGTGTCATCTGCAGCACGACGGTCGGAGGGTTCTGTTCGACACCGGTGGTGACTACGAGACGCTCTCAGGAAACATGGACGTCCTGGGCATCATGCCGGAGGAGCTAGAGGTGATTTGCATCTCGCACGACCACGGGGATCACACTGGCGGGCTCCAGGGCCTGCTGGCCGACACCGTATCGCCTGTGGTCTACGCCCCAGGCCCCTGTGCCGCGCGTCTGAAGCACATCGTCGAGGCAGCGGGGGCCAGGGTGGTCGGAGTGCGGGAGCCGGTCGAGATTCTCCCGGGCGTCCGGACTACCGGAGCGCTCGGCGAGTCGGTCGTTGAGGAAGCCCTGGTCGTCGACGCACCTGTCGGTCTGCTGGTCATCACCGGATGCGCGCACCCGGGCATCGTGCGGATAGTGGAGCGTGCCCGCACTCTGTTCGAAGGTAGGTCAAGCATCCATCTGGTGATGGGCGGATTCCACTTGGGTTCCACCACCGAGACAGACATAAAGGACATCGTCTCGGCGTTCCGTCGTCTGGGAGTGGAGAAGGTGGCGCCCACCCACTGCTCCGGGGACATGGCGAGAGAGCTATTCTCGGCCGAGTACGGCCCGAACTGCTTGCTGGCGGGAGTGGGCTGGCAAATGACCATCTAGCGTCTACGGACGAGCGTCGGCGGCCGAGCAACGAGCCGCCTGGGAACGGAATCCGGCAGGACAGAACCTGCCAACTAGGTCAGGACTGACAGTTGCCGCCTTGGCATGGGGGCAGGTCACAAGCAGGAGCGCCAGATGGACACTATATCGGCTCAGGTTAGCGTCTATCCCTTGAGACAGGTCGAAATCAGGGGACCGATAGATGAGGCATTGGCCACACTCCATCGATATGACGTGCAAGTCCGGTCGGGCGAAATGAGTACCCAGATCTGGGGCGAGGAGAACAACGTCTTCGCGGCACTGCAGAGCGCCTTCCGGAGAGTAGCCGAGGGAAGCGACGTGGTGATGGTCGTCATCGTCTCCAACGCTTGCCCCAAGCCATGGGACCCGTGCGGCAGTGTCTCCTAACCCTTTCGCCGACCACAGAGCCGCCGCACTATATGAGTCCTGGTACACCTCTCCGGAGGGACGGAGAGTCGATTCACTGGAGAAGAAAGCACTCCTTCGGACGCTGGGTGAACTGGGACCGGTAACCAGTGTGCTTGAGGTGGGCTGCGGCACCGGTCACTTCACCCGCTGGCTGGGAAAGAAGGGAATGGCCAACGTCGGCCTAGACACCTCAATGCCCATGCTCGAACAGGCGAAGTTGCTGGGCACAGACGCTCTTGTGCAAGGCGATGCCTTGGCCTTGCCCTTCGCCAACGGGGCGTTCGACGTAGTGGCGCTCATCACCACACTGGAGTTCCTCGCCGAGCCACAGAAGGCTCTGGTCGAAGGGCTGCGAGTAGCCCGGCTGGGACTGCTCCTGGGAGTCATGAACCGCTGGAGTTGGCTGGGAATATCGCGCCGGCTGACCAGTCTTGTCAGACCAAACGTCTACGATACGGCTCATTTCTACAGCGTGCCGGAGCTGGAGCGACTGCTGGAGCCCCTGTCCGAAGACGTTTCGACG
>Ga0123329_1001325_pt1 | contig 23667 bp, 19 predicted proteins | sample BioC12SIPDNA_FD_89703 | JGI IMG/M metagenome (GOLD analysis project Ga0123329, IMG submission 89703) | Anaerobic biogas reactor microbial communites from Washington, USA - Biogas_R1_B C12 SIP DNA | ecosystem: Engineered > Bioreactor > Anaerobic > Unclassified | place: Washington, USA | collected...
CTGCCCCACATAGCGTTCGTTGCGTACCAGCACAATCCTGTCACGCGAGATCTCATCGAGGGCAAAAGGGCCGCTCTCATTGGGCTCGATGAACCATGTGTCGGGATCGCGCTCGGCTTGCTCGACGTCGATGATCGCCGCTGTGGGGTATGTGAGTTTGGGCAGAAAGTAGCTCTTGGGGCTATCGATGGTGATGCGCACAGTGTGCTCGTCAACGACCTCGAGGCCGGCAATGCCGCTCGCCTGCCCATAGGCAAACTCGGAGGCGCCCATGATGTCATCCAGATAACTCAAGGCCACGGGTGACGCCAACTCGGGGCTGCAGGCTCGCTCGAACGAGGCCACCACGTCGGCCGCACGGATCGGTTTGCCGTCCTCAAATGCGGCCTCATGATGTAGGTAAAAAGTCAAAGTGCGACCGTCTGGGCTTGTATCCCATCGTTCGGCAAGCGCAGGGATCACCTCGAGCTCGGCGTTCAATGCCACCAGGCCACTGAACAGGTGAACCACATACTCGCCTGAGGTGCTATCTTGCACCATGGCCGGGTCGAGGGTAGGGGGCATGTTGCCCACGAGGCGCACCTGCCCGCCGCCTGCCCCTGCTTCTATGACGGCCGGAGCTGGCGTGGCGGCAGTTGTCGCACCCGACGAGCCTCCGGCGCGACTGATGTAGCGAAAGGCCACCACCGCAGCGATGCCGCCACATAGCAGCAGCGCTACCAGCGCTGCCGCGACGATTGCGATGATGATCCAGCTTTTGCGTGACATAGATCTCACGTTTGTGGCCAGGGTGGGGTGCTAAAAGAGCGCGCCTACGATGGGCCTCTACTTGGTGCCGCGCATCCGCGGGTCGAGCGCATCGCGGAGGCCATCACCCAAAAAGTTGAATGCGAACATGGTCACGGCCAGGAATAGCGCCGGCAACAGCACTTGGTGCGGATACGACCGCAGGGCTTTGGCGCCGTCAGAGATCATGGCTCCCCAACTCGGCGCTGGCGGGTCGACGCCCAGGCCAATGAAACTCAGAAACACCTCGGTCGAGATGTACCCGGGGATGGCCAGCGTCACCGACACCAGAATGGGGCCGATGATGTTGGGCAGAATGTGCCGCCAGATGATGCGGCCATCACGGGCGCCGATCATGTGCGAGGCCAGGATGAACTCTTTTTCTTTGAGCGAGAGTATCTGGCCACGGGCCAGGCGCGCGATGCCCATCCATGCTGTGAGGCCGATGCCGATGAAAATAAAGAGCATTCCGCCGCTCTGCAGGCCCAGCAGGCTATCGACCACCTTATTGATGCGGTTGAACTCGTAGGCCGGGGTGCCCGGCGTGGCGGCGCCACTAAAGCTACTCTTGAAGAACGCCATCATCAGAATGATGAGCAACATCGTCGGGAAGGCGTACATGATGTCGACGATGCGCATCATGATATTATCAACCTTACCACCGTAATAGCCCGAAACCGACCCATAGATGAGCCCAATGAGCAGGGCCGTGAGGGCGCCCACAAAGCCCACAGGTAACGATACACGTGTGCCATAGATGACTCGGCTGAGCAAGTCTCGCCCCAGGTAGTCAGCGCCCAGCGGGTAAATGTCGCTGATCTGAGTATAGGTTTCCATATGCCCCGGCATGACCTTGGTCAACCAAAGCGGCACGGCGTTGTTGAGGGCTGCATCTCCGGCCGTAAAGTGCATGGGCGCCACAACATGTGCAAAGGCTGACATCAGAACCAGCAGCACGATCAAGATCAGGCCCAGAACGGCCGCACGGTTGCGCGTCAGGCGATAGATGGCATCTTGCCACAGGTTGGTGACCTTTTGCTGGTTTTCACTATTAAGACCCTGCGCATCGGCTCGGCCAGAAGCCAGAGCGCGGGCGGCGGACTCTTGCTTGGTCATCGCACTAGCCTCTTCTTTTTACTCGAACTGGATGCGGGGATCGAGAAATGCATAGGTGACGTCGACGAACAGGTTCGAGGCCACCAAGAAGAGGGCATAGAGCAGCGTGGTTCCCATAACCACCGAATAGTCGCGATTGGTGATGCTGCTGATAAAGTACTTGCCCAGACCTGGAATGGCAAAGATCTGTTCGATCACAAAGGTGCCCGTCACCAACGCCGCAAACATCGGCCCCAGCACCGTGGCCACAGGGATGAAGGCGTTCTTGAGCGCATGCCGCACGATGACCACCTTCTCGCTGAGGCCTTTGGCGCGGGCAGTGCGAATATAGTCCTCGCGGATGACCTGGAGCATGCTGGCTCGTGTGAGGCGCGCGATAATGGCGGAGGAGCTAAGCCCCAGCGCGAGCGATGGCATGAGGATATGCTTAAGGCTGCCCCACCCAGCTACAGGCAACCAACCCAGCGTAAGGGCAAAGACCAGGATCAAAATCGGGCCGATAACGATGCTGGGCACCGAGACGCCTACGATTGCCAGCGCCATGCTCAAATAGTCCCACGCCGAGTTCTGTTTGAGCGCTGCGATGATGCCGAGCGGCACCCCCACCCCCACAGCGATGAGAAGAGCGGCGACGCCTAATGTTGCTGAGACCGGCAGATGTGCTGCAAAAATCTCATTGACGGTGCGGCTACGCTGGGTGATTGAGGGGCCAAAGTCCCACTGCAAGATGCCGGCATAGTCGCCACTAGGATTGCGCGTAAACCCCATATAGTCGGTGTACTGCTTCCAGAGGGGCTGGTCGAGCCCATAGTGCTTCATCAGGTTGGCCTGAATCTCCGCAGGTCGGGGCTTTTCGGTGTCAAAGGGGCCGCCGGGCACAGCGTGTACGAGCAGAAAGGTCACAATCGAAATGAACAGAATGACGGGTATGGTCCATATCAGGCGTCTGATGATGAATCGGCTCATCGCACCATTCCTTCAGGGCAACACGATGGTGAGGGCCGTGTGGCCGGCCCGCACGGCCATCGTGGCCAGATCGATAATGTGTGCAGTATAGCACTTAAGAGCGAGTTGACAACAAAGAGACACGTGGTCTTGCGGCCACGTGTCTCTTTGGCGATCACGCCGGGACTCTACTTGCCCTCGACGCTCCACTTGTCGATATGCTCGCCGCCCAACGGGGCATATGTGCGGTTCACATACGGCTTGGTCAGCACAACGCGGGTGTAGTAGTAGATAGGTGCAATGACAGCCTCGTCGACAGTGAGGATCTGCTCGGCCTCATAGTACAGGCGAGCGCGTTCCTCAGGATCGGACGACAGCGCAGCATCTTCCACCAGCTGCATAAAGCGCTTGGCCGAGTCTGACTCGGGGTCCCACTTGGGCTCGTTGGAGCCCTTGATCGGGTGAAAGACCTCAGCGACCCAGTTGTTCTCGTCGGGGTAGTCGGCGCACCAGCCCATGCGGTACACCTGCGGCGAGTCCTCGTGCACCGTCTTCAGGTAGACGGCCCACTCCTGGTTGGCCACCTGTACCTCGACACCCAGGTTCTCTTTCCAAGATGCCTGGATGAACTCGGCGATCTTCTGATGGCCTTCGGATGTGTTGATCATGAGAGTGATCTCGGGCAGGCCCTCGCCGTTGGGGTAGCCAGCGTCTGCCAGCAGCTGCTTGGCCTTGGCCGGATCAAAGGTGATGCCTTCAAAGGCGGGGTCTTCGGCGGGGCTGCCAAAGATGCCCGGGCATGCAAAGGTCTTGGCCACTTTCTGCTCGCCCTTTAGCACGGTGTCGATCAGCTTCTGACGGTCGATGGCTGCCGAGAAGGCCTGACGCACCAGCTTGTTGTCAAAGGGCGGTTTGGTGTTGTTAAACCCATAGTAGTACGTGCACAGGTCCGGCGCGATGTACAGCTCGGATGACAGCGTCGCGTCGGCCTTGATGCGGTCGATGTCGGCCAGCGGCGCGTTCGCCACATCCAGCTCGCCGTTCTCGTACATGGCAAAAGCCGTCGACTCCTCGACCACCATGGCCCAGTTGATCTTGGCGATCTGAACGTCTTTGGCGTCAAAGTGGTGCGGGTTCTTGATCATCGTCATGTGGCTCTCGTGCGCCCATTCGGTCATCACGTAAGAGCCGTTGGTGACGATGTTGCCGGGCTCGGTCCACTTCTCACCAAAGGTTTCGATGGCCTCGCGCGGCTGCGGGCGGTTGATCCACATGCCAGCGATGCCAGGGAAGTAGCCGGCTGGCTGCTCGAGGGTGAACTTGACTGTAAAATCGTCCACTGCCTCGACACCCACCGAGTCGAGATCGGTCGACTCACCGGTATTCACCGCGTAGGCGTTCTTGATGATATAGTCGACGTAGGCATAGTCCGACGCTGTGTTGGGGTCGATGGTGCGCTTGACACCATATGCCACGTCATGCGCGGTAACCTTGTCGAGCTTTTCAACCTTGCCGTTCTCGGGGTTGTAGCGGACCCAGAATGCGTCATCGCGCATTTTGAAGGTCCACTCGAGACCATCGGCCGACACGCTCCACTCGGTGGCCAGCTCGGGGATGACATCCAGCGTCTGGTCATCAAAGTCGGTCAGACCGAGGAACAGCAACTCGTCGACCTGCACCGAGGTGGTGTCGGTGGCCAACGAAGGGTCGGCCGTCGGCGGCTCGGTATTCAGGTTCATGTTGATCTCGGGGCCTGTGGCACCGCCCTTGGCGCATCCGCTCAGGACGATTGCCAGCGCCATCAAGACCGCCAGCACTGCGAACAACGACTTTTTCCGCAACATCTTTCCTCCTGGAATACTCGGAGAACGATAGTGCAGGAACGATGTGACCAGCCCGAGACTGCGGCGGTTGCCCCCACCCCTTTCCTGCTTGGCGCCACTCTGTCTGCCCGGCCGTCTCGCGCCGGGTCTCTTGGCAGCACTTGGTCACTATTATAAGCCGTTGTTGGCAAACTCACAATGGATTGTGCCGGGCTTGCCAAGAGGGTGCGGCTCTATTCGGGGATGATGAGAACCTGTCCCGAATAGATCTGATTGGCATTCCGTAGACCATTGGCCTGAACAATGCTTCGCACCGACACGCCGTAGCGCGCCGCGATGCCGCTCAGTGACTCGCCGTAGCGCACTTGATGGGTGCGTTGTGGGGCGGTGTTCACTGGCACCACAATGCGCATGCCCGGGTAGATCTGGTCCTCATCAGTGATGGCCGGGTTGGCTGCCACGATCTCGCCGATGCTGGTCTTGTAGCGGCGGGCGATCATGCTCAGCGTCTCGCCTTGCCGCACCCAGTAGTCTGTGGTGCGCACGGCTGGCCCTGAATCGACCTGGGCGTCGGCCGGTAGATAGAGCGTCTGACCGAACTCGATGCGGTCAGACGCGCCCAGCGCATTGACTGCCTGCAGCGCCTCGACGGTGGTGCCATGCCGTCTGGCCAGCGAGTAGAGCGTGTCGCCCTCGCTGACGATCACGGTGGTCAGTAGAGCGGTGTCTGGCGTAGCCGTGGGCCCGACGTCGATCGAGGGAGATGCGCTGGCTGCGACCTCTGGCGTCGACGTCATCGGCAACGTGGGGACTGGGGTCGCCGCCATAGCCGTGGCCGTAGCGGCCACGATGGTCAGTGCCGTGGCCGGGGTCGGCGTAGCTGCGTCAGACGGCTCTGTGTCGCTCTCTGCGGCGCCCTGAGCGGCCACGGCGCTATGCCCAAAGACCTCTTCGATGGCCGGTAGCTCGCGCGCTGGTTTGTGGCGCTCGCAGCCGCCTAGTGGCGCCAGCGTCGCCACGATGATCGCCACCAGCACGATTCGGCGTGTCCTCAACGCTGGCATAGGGCCTCCTGCGTATAATCCTGCATCGCGCCTATTCTAGCACGTCTGGCGTGCGCCTCAAGTGCGGCAGGGGGTGTCTCTGTTCGCTACGGGGCAGCGGTGTCGGCTGAGCACGTTTGTACTATAATGTCGGCACGATCTCACGGCCAACCAGCCGAACCAGGAGGAAGCATGATCGTCGGCATCGCGCACGTCTGCTATGTTGTGGCTGATCTAGACACTGCCCTGGCGTTCTATTGTGGCAAGCTCGGCCTGCAAGAGGCCTTTGGTTTCTACCGCGAAGACGGTACTCGTTTTGGCCAGTATGTCCATGTGGGCGGGCGCAGCTTTATCGAGTTGTTCCAGCGTGAGTTGGCTCCGCGAGCTGAACAGCAATCGTATCAACACCTCTGTCTTGAGGTCGACGATGTGGCCAGCACCGTGGCCGAATTGCGCGCCAAGGGTGTCGAGGTGTCCGATGCCAAGCTGGGCGGAGATAACGCCTGGCAGGCATGGATCACCGATCCCGATGGCAATCGCATTGAACTCCATGGCTACACCGAGACCAGCAAGCAAGGGCCGTTTCTTGCCTAGGCTGTGGGAGGCCCTGACATGAGGATTCTCGTAACTGGCGCAGCGGGCTTTATCGGGTCACATCTGTGCGAGCGGCTGTGCAGCCTGGGGCACCAGGTTGTGGGGCTCGACTGCTTTAGCCCCTACTATGCACGAGCGCTCAAAGAGCTGAATGCGCAGGATGTGCGTGCAGCCGGCGCCGATCTGCTCGAGCTTGACCTGGCTACAGACGACCTCTCGAACGTTGTCGAGGGCGTCCAGGCGGTCTACCATCTGGCCGCGCAGCCGGGCATCGCCGAGCATGTTCCCTTCTGCGACTATGAGCGAAACAACGTCCAGGCGACGCACCGTTTATTGCAGGCTCTGCTGGGTGCGCCCAGCCTCAAGCTGTTCGTCAATGTAGGCACCTCGTCGATCTATGGCGCCGATGCCACTCGCGACGAGACTGCCGCGCCCGAACCAACTTCGTACTATGGCGTCACCAAGTTGGCCGCAGAGCAGTTGGCCCTGGCTCTCTGCCGCGATAGAGGCTTTCCGGCCTGCTCGCTGCGCCTTTTCTCGGTGTATGGCCCGCGTGAGCGTCCGGAGAAACTCTATCCCAAACTGATTCGGGCCATTCTCGAGGGCCAGGAGTTCCCGCTATTCGAAGGCAGTCGTGAACACCTGCGTAGCTTTACTTATGTTGGGGATATCATCGACGGCTTTTGTGCAGTGTTGGAGCATCACGACGTTGTGCTGGGAGAGATCCTCAACATCGGGACCGACACGGCCATTACCACGGGCGAGGGGATCGATCTCGTGCAAGAGATCATTGGCCAAGAGGCGCGCATCGTCACGCGGCCGCGGCGCAGTGGCGATCAGCTGCGAACCCATGCCAACATCGCCAAGGCGCAAAGGCTGCTGGGCTACGAGCCCAGAGTCTCACCGCGTGAAGGGCTGGCTGCCTCGGTGCGCTGGTATCGTGACCGCATTTGGGGCAAGGTGCGCTACTGATGCGCGAGTACGTCATGCCGCTCTTTGAGCCGTTGGTGGTGCGCGGCAAAACGCTACGAAATCGTATTGTACTGCCGCCCATGATGGCGAACCGCCCGCTGACCTCGCCCGCCGCCGTGGCATGGTATGGCCAACGGGCGCAGGGCGGAGCTGCCCTGGTCATTGTCGAGGCCACGCGCTTGTTCCAGTTCGATGCTGAGCTGAGCGCCGATAACTTGCGGCCGTTGGTGGCCGCGATCCACGCTGGCGGCGCGCTGGCGGCAATCCAGCTTTACCCCATGTTGGCGAACCGTCTGCGCGAGCCTCACGAGCTCACTCTCGACGATATTGACGCGCTGGTGGCCGCTTATGCCCGCGTTGGCGCAGTCTGTCGCGAGGCGGGGTTCGATGGCGTCGAGCCGCATGGGGCGCACAATTACCTGCTGAACCGCTTCTTCTCGCCGCTGCAGAACCAGCGCCGCGATGCCTATGGTGGGCACAGCCTCGAGACACGCATGCGCCTTGCCGAGCAGGTTGTCTCGGTGCTGCGCCCCATTTGTGATGATGACATGATTCTGCTCTACCGCCATACGCCGCAGGGGCAGGGCTATGGCATCGATGACAGCCTGACCCTTGCACGGCGCCTGGTGGCGGCCGGCCTGGACATCCTTGACCTGTCGCCATCGTCGATCGACGCGCCGGGAGACCTGACGGCGCCCTTTGCAGGGCTTGGCGTGCCGGTGGTCGCTGTCAATGATCTCGATGTGATCTCGAGCGCTGTCGAGGTGCTAGTTCAGGGCCGTGCTGATCTCGTGGCCGTTGGACGCGGCTTGATCGCTGATCCTTGTTGGCCCACAAAGGTGCGCGAGGGCCGTGAGCACGAGATCATCAGTTGCATCAAGTGCGATGGTTGCTCGCGCGATCAGCAGGCCGGTGTGCCGGTGGGCTGCACCCAGTGGCCCAAGGAGGTGCACCATTAGCCGCGGACGGGGAGCGCTGTTGCTGTCGATCACAGTGCTCATCTGGGGATCGACGCTTGTCATCACGCAGGCGGCGATGCGCCACTTTGGGCCAGTGCAGTTGGTGTTGTTGAGGTTTGGCATCGCTTTTGTACTGCTGCTGCCGCTGGCCTGGCGCCGTGGTTTTCGATTGCGGCAGATTCTGCGCCCCGATAGTCTGTTGTTAGGGCTAACGGGCCTGGCCCTCTTTTACATGCTGCAGAACCTTGGCCTGGCCTATACCAGCGCAGCCAGCGCCTCGCTGATCCTTGCCGGTGTGCCCATCGCCACGGCGCTGCTCGAGGCGTCTGTGCAGCGACAGCGGTTGCGCCGCACACAATGGCTGGGCATTTCGCTGGCGGTACTGGGTACGGCCCTGGTTGGCGGTGCCGATACGGCGACGACTGCGCCCAACCCTTTGTTGGGCAACCTGCTGATCCTGGGCTGCGTGGCCGCCTGGGCCGTGTATACTCTGCTGCTCAAGCAGGTGCCGGCTGGGCGCGACATCTTGTGCGTCACTGTGAGCAGTTTTGGCGCAGGCATCTTGATGGTGCTGCCCTTTGCAGTCTGGGAGACGGCGAGCGCTGGCTTGCCACAGCCTGACCTGCTGGCCGTGGGCGCGGTGCTCTACCTCAGCGTGGCCGCCTCAGGCCTGACGATGTGGTTCTGGAACATGGGCGTGCAGGTGCTCGAGGCAAGCACCGCCACCACCTTTGTGAACCTTGTGCCGGTGATGGGCCTGGGCATCGCCCTGCTGGCCGGCGACAGCGTATCGCTCTGGCAGGCGTTGGGCGGCCTGTTGGCCCTCACAGGCGTATGGGTCAGCGCACACCGGCCGCGAAAGCGCGAGCCTGCTCTGGAGATACGTTGATGGCCGCCCGCACCTCACAGGGCGATGCTAAACTGCGTGCCCTGTTGGCAGACGCCAAGTCGAGCGATGCCGCAGGGCAGGCCGCCCTCGACCGCCTCTATCGCCATTACGACCCCCTGATCCGAGCGTCTTTGCCCAAGGGCCTGCCACCCGATGACGCCGAGGATCTGGTGATGGATGCCTGGGCGGCGGTGGTGACCGCTCTCCGTCAGGGCCGTGGCCTGCGCGATCATAAGGATGTGGTGGCGCTGATCGCTGCGCACCTGCGGAGGGCTCGTCGGCCGCTAGTCGATGCGGCGCCTGCACGTCGCCCCAGCCTTTGGGCCAGAGTGTGGCGGCTGGTGCGGCTGCTCTTGCCCCCTGAAGGAGAGTAACCCCATCGCCGCCATCACAGGCGCAACCCTGTGGGGCTGGACGCGTATCGAAGATGATGACCAACCCCAAAAGGAGCTGGCGCGATGGAATCGACGCGTGTCTTTCGCCCTGACCCACGCTACCGCACGCAACTGGCTGCGGGCGTGCTGCTTGTTTTCCTGCTTGTCTTCGCGCCCTGGGCGCTGCTCGCGTTAATTCCCGAGATCGGCGGCGCTTTTGCGGCCTGGTACCTGGCCGCCAACGCCGTCTGGGTGATCATCGCGTTGCTGCTCGTCCCATCGTACGTGCGCTCCATTCGCTATGAACTGGGCGATCAAGAACTGATCGTCAAGCGCGGCATCATCACGCAGGCCACTGACCTGGTGCCCTATCATATGGTCACCAACGTGGCTTTGCGGCGTGGGCCGGTGGCGCGAGCGCTGGGCCTGGGCACGCTCAAGGTGCACACAGCGGGCTATTCAGCCAACAGCACTGCCGAGGCCACCATCGTCGGCGTTGCCAACTATGAAGAGCTGCGCCAGGCGATTCTGACGCGTTTGTATGGCGCTAAGCCCAAAGCCGCCGCCATTCCCACGGGCTCAGAGCAGGCGTTGCTGGCCACGCTGGTGGATGAGGTGCGTGGCCTGCGCGCCGACCTGCAGCGCTGATGTAGGCGCCTGTCGATAGTGACGGCCTCGAGTTCGACTCGGGGCCGTCGCTTTATTGCCACGGCGTGATGTCTGGGCGATGTGAACGCCTGTCGCCTGACTGTGCATGCCGTTTGCAGCTGTGTCTCGTCTGGCCTAGCATGCGCCTCAGTCGTGTTCGCAAGGGAGGATGCCGTGTCGCTTTGCACCATCAGTTACTATAGCCCAGCTCTTGGCCGCGAAGCCGAGATGCAGGTCATCGTGCCCGAAGGGCCTGGCCCTTGGCCTGTGCTCTTGATGTTGCATGGCCTCACCGGCAGCTATGCCAGCATGGTGCGCCATCATCAAGCGGCCCGCCTCTTTCGCGATGGGTCTGCACTCGTCGTCATGCCTGATGGTGGGCGCTCGTTCTACTGCAACGAACCCTGGGAAGGGGGCATCCGCTGGGAAGATGCCATCTGGCAGGATGCTCTGGGCTATGTCGAGCGGGTGTTCCCCACGCAGCGGCGGCGCGAGTCTCGTGCGGTCATGGGGCTCTCAATGGGTGGCTATGGAGCGCTTTTGTTGGCGCTACGGCACCCCGATCTCTTTGGCGCTTGCGCCTCTGTTTCTGGCTCCACCTACTTTGCCCATGAACCTTCGGAGCGCCATGCCGGAGACGATGTGGGGCGCCTGGGCGCGGCGCTGCCTCCGACGAATGACCTCTTTGTTCTGGCCGAGCGGCTCGCAGAGCGCCAAGAGGCTTTGCCCGCCATTCGGCAGTCTTGTGGCACCGAGGACTTTTTGTGGGCCACCAACCTGGCCTGGCACAACCACTTGCTTGCCCTGGGCGTGCCCCACGAATGGGTAACACACCCTGGCGCGCATGATGATGCCACCTGGGATGCTCAGGTGCCGGCGGCGGCCCGCTTCTGTCTGACTCACGTCTCTCGGGGAGGCTGAGCGATGGCTGTCATTCTGACCAACGGCGGCGGCAGTGTGGGTATCGGCCGCTCGTGGGACCTCTTGAGCAGAGGTGCGTCGGCCCTTGACGCCATCGAGCAGGGCATTCGCCTTGTTGAAGACGATGAGACCAACCACTCGGTGGGCAAGAGCGGCTGGCCCAACCTGTTGGGTCAGGTCGAGCTGGACGCCGCCATCATGGATGGCGCCACGCTCGATGCAGGCTCGGTGGGGGCGGTGATAGGCCAGCTGCATCCCATCAGCCTGGCGCGCCGCGTGATGACTGACCTACCACACGTGATGCTGGTGGGCCGTGGCGCCGAGCGCTTTGCCGATGAGATCGGCGCTGAGGCAGGCGATAACCGCACCCCCGACATCACAGCGCGCTGGCGGGCCTGGGTCGAGCGTTGGGCTGCCGAGAGCGTGACGCTGGCTGGCCCGTCGGGGCCTCTAGCGCCGCTGGCGCGCCTGACGACCGATCCGCAGAAGGCGCACGGCACCACCGTCTTTCTGGCGCTCGACGACGGTGGCCACATCGGTGCTGGCGTGAGCACCAGCGGTTGGGCGCTCAAATACCCTGGCCGCCTGGGCGATTCGCCGGTCATCGGTGCAGGCATCTATGCCGATGATCGCTATGGGGCGGCCGGTTGCATCGGCCATGGAGAACTGACCATCCGCGCGGGCACCGCGCGTGCCGTAGTGCTTTACCTCAAGATGGGCATGGCATTGCCCGACGCTCTGCGCGAGGCCGCCCGCGATCTGGAGGCTCTCACCACCACTTTTGCGGGTTCGGTGACCATCTTTGGGCTCGACCACAGTGGCCAGACGGCTGTGCTCGGCTGGGGCGTACAGCCCGACACGGGCTGGGTATGGCGCCAGGGCATGGCCGAGGCTCAGCCGGCTGTCGTCGAGCGAGCAGAGCGTTGTTAAGCCTCGGCGACGGCGTTGATCTCTGAGGCCAACGCGGCAGCGCCTTCCTGAACAGCGGCCTCAGCGCCTACCACCTGGGTGTCGATGGCGCTGTTGACGGTCTGTGCGGCAACCTCGACGATACCGGCGCCGATCTCGGCTTCTTGCATGATCTCGGGGGCATACTCGCGCGCACCCTCGACGACGGGCATCACGCTGATGCGCATCAAGTTGGCCGCACCGCGATAGGCGCTGGCCAGCGGATCAACCACGGCTCGCAAGGCCTCACGGATGCCCCGCATGGCCCCCCGCGCGCCGCGAGTGAGGGCGTCGCCCACGGCCTGCAGCGTCGGCAAGCCTGTGCGTCGCAGTCGCTCTCGCACCCAGCGTGCTGCTGCCTCAGGCGCGGGCGGGTCTCCGTTGAGCAGCATCTCGATGGCGAGGCGAATGCCGAGCCGCAATAGGCGGATACGCTCGATGACCTGCGCTACCAGGCGCTGGATCATCTGTCGGAGTTGCTGGCCGCGCAAGATGATGGCGTTCACCACGCTGCTGGTAAGAGTCGTCAGGGCTCGCTCCGCGTTGAGCCGCATGTTGCGCACCATGGGCACCAGCCGTCTGTAGGCGCTCTGCAGAAAAGAGGTGACGCCATTGCGGATGCGTTCACCAACGTCGCCCATCACCGACAGCACCCAGTTGACGGCACGGCCGGCGGCCTCGCGGATCTCGCGTGCGATGCTTTGTGCGCGAGAGAGGATGGCCGAAAGTGTGCCGCTCAGGCTCGCCAGCAGCCGCGTGATAGCACCCGCTATCAGAGCGCCAGCTGTGCGTATGGCGCGAGTGGCCGCCTGCACGCCCTGACGGGCCAGGTCAACGATCCGTGTGCCCAGCCCGTCGACCAGGCGTAGGGCCTGACGGGCGCGATCGCCCACCAGGCCAAGCACACGCTGTAGCGCCTGGCGTGCTGCACCCAGCCATGTGGGTTGGCGTTCGGGCTCAACCTCAGCGGCCTGCGGCTCTGCGGCCGGCCCTGCGGCCGGCTCTACTGCCTGCATCTCGGCCGCCGATGGCTGCGGTGCGGCGCCCTGACTCGTCGCCTCAGCCTGTGTTGCCGTGGGGGGCTCGGTCTCTGTAGCCTGCGCCTGGGCTGTGGTCTCATCCACCCGGGCCTCGGCGGCCTGTACCTCGCTGGCTACGGCCTGCCCCGCCGATTCGGCCTGCGTCGCGCTTTGTGCCTCGGCTGTGCGCGTGGTTGTCGCCGTCTCTGTCTCAATGGACGTCTCGGGCGCCTGCGGCGTTGCGGCCTGAGCCGTCGACGTCGCCTCGTTGGCTGTCGTACTGGCTTGTGTTGGGGCCTGTGTCGTCTGCGTCTCGGCTGGTGTGTTCAGCGTGGCAGGCTGTGCCTCGGGGCGGCTCACTGCACCCGGCCCCTTCGAGCCCCCCTGTGATAGCTGGTTGGGCTCTGCGCCTGGCTTGACCATCTCAGGCCTGGGAACGAACAGTGGCTTGGGCGGCTTGCCACCGACAGCGGGCTCCGTGGCCATTGGGCTCTCTGGCGGGCTGCTGCTCGCCATATTGCGAGGCGAGACCTTGGGACCAGGCACATGCCCCGAGGGGGGCGGGTTGGCTTCGTCGGGGGTTTCTGGCTCTCGTCCCGCAGCGGTGTCTGCGAGAGTGACCTCGGCTGGTGTCGCAGCAGCCTCTTGCGGAGTGGCGACGGGCGGTTCTGCCGTCGCCTGAGGCGCCCTGGGCCCGCCACCCAACAGGGCATCAAGATCATCATTACCGGGCACACGCGCTACGTAGGCGTGAGCTGCGCGGTTACCGATCTGGCGAGCGAGCGAAACGATGTCTGCGGCAGGGAGCGTTGTGGGGGCGGCGCTGCGCTGGACGCGCAAGAGGGCCAGGTCATCACGCGATGGCGCCCGCCCAAGCGGGCGTAGAGCGCCCTCGAGTCGGCGTTCGGCCCGTGTGGGCACCAGACGCTTGAGTTGAGGCATCGGCGCGCACCAACACCTTCGCTAGCCTGCAACCAGTATATCACACGCGCTCGTGTCTGGATAGGGTCAGTCCTCGACTAGGCTACTTCGATGGCGTTCTCCCCGCTATCAAGGGGCAGGGCCTGGCCGATCACCCAGGCCTGTTGTCCGGCTTTGTGACACGCGGCCAAGTAAGCATCTGTGTCATCCGGCGTCAGGCTCACCAAAAGTCCACCCGACGTCTCGGGGCAGAAGAGCAGCAGCTGGTCTTCATACTCCAGATGATTGGCAAAGCGCACCTGCGGCCCATAGTCGCCCATGTTCTTGCTGGCCATGGCGGGAAAGAGCAGGTCTTGAGCATACTGCTGCGCCCCGGCGAGAAAGGGAATAGCCTCCCAACGCAGGCGCAGGCGAACGCCGCTTTCTCTGACTACCTCATAGCTGTGGCCCAGCAGGCCAAAGCCGGTGATATCGGTGACGGCGTGGGGCGTCACCGACTCTAGCGCTCGCGCTGCATCGCGATTGAGACGCTTCATCGAGTCTACCGCCCCGGCCATGTGTTCGGGAATGGCCTCATCGGCCTTGTGGGCTGTGGTGATGATGCCAACGCCTAACGGTTTGGTCAGCACCAGCAGATCGCCTGGCTGTGCACCGGCTTTCGTGCCCAGGCGCCTGGGCGATGCCATACCCAGCACAGCCAACCCGAACTTGGGCTCTTCATCGTCCAGAGTGTGCCCGCCCGCCACGATGGCACCTGCTTCACGGACCTTCTCGGCGCTGCCCAGCAGCACCTGCGCGATCATCTCTTCAGGCAGTCTCGCTGGAAAAGCCGCCACGTTGAGCGCGAGAAAGGGTTGACCGCCCATAGCGTAGACGTCGCTCAGGGCGTTGGCCGCGGCGATGGCGCCCCAATCATACGGATCGTCTACCACCGGCGTGAAAAAATCGACCGTAAAGATCAACGCGCGCTCGTCGTCGAGGCGCCAGACGGCGGCGTCGTCTGGCGCGCTCAGGCCAACCAGCAAGGCGGGATAGAGCGATTCGTCAAACACCTGACTGAGTTGACGCGTGACCCGCGCCAGGGCCGCAGAGGCCCGTTTGGCGCCTCAACCGGCGGCTTTGGCCATTTGCGTCAGACGTATGGCGCTTTGAGCATCGGTAGGGGGCAGTTCACAATCGGTCATGCTGTTCTCCCAGCTTGATGATCAGAGTATAGCATGCCCGCGAGCCACCAACTAGACTGGTGTTGACGCATCTATCCGGCTTCGCTATGCTGCTCTGAATGGAGGGGCTTATGCACATCTGTGTGTTCTGCTCTTCGAGCGCCGCCGTCGACCAGCCCTATGTAGACGCTGCCGTCGAGCTCGGACGGTTGTTGGGCCAGCACGGGCACAGCCTGGTCTATGGCGGCAGCAATGCCGGGCTGATGGGCGAGCTGGCCCGCGCTGCACAGGCCGCAGGCGCCAGGGTGCATGGCGTCATCCCGCGGATGATGGTCGACTATGGCGTGGCGTATGCAGAGGCCGACCGGTTGATCGTCACCGAGACGATGGCCGAGCGCAAAGAGATCATGGAGCAGGACGCTGAAGCGTTTGTGGCCCTACCCGGCGGTTTTGGCACTCTTGAGGAAATCGCGCAGGTCATCACTCTCAAGCAACTGCGCTATCTAGGCGGCCCGGTCGCCTTTGTCAACACTCGCGGGTTCTACGATGGGCTGCTGGCGTTTTTTGAGCAACTCTACCGCGAGCGCTTCGCCCATGCAGCCTATCGCGATAGCTACTTTGTGCACGCTAGCCCGGCGGCAGTGCTCGACTATATCGAGCGTTATGAGTCGCTCGAAGCGCCGCTCAAGTGGGTTGGGCGCGAGGTCCGCCTGACAGGATCTGCGGGCAACGACTAGCGGGCAATGAGCTTGCGCCTGATGGCCGTCCAGAGCTCTTCGAGTTCTGCCATGCCGAGCCAGCGTGCCGCCAACACGTAGCCGCCGCCCCCCAGTAGTATTGGCACGCCTACCCGTATGGCCTCGCCCAAGAACCCTGCCAGCGGCAAACCGCGCAACACCAGGTAGCTGCCCCCGGCCAAGAGCGCTACCGGGGCTGAGCCCGCCAGCGCCTTGAGCGCCATGGTGCCGACACCCAACCCGGCCAGGCCCCCGTAGCGGCGACGAAAGAGCCACAGCATAATGAATGCATGGGCTGTGAGTTGCACCGAGTTGGCCGCCACCAGCCCGTAAAAGCCCCAGTTCAGCGCAAAGGCGAGCGTTGGCGCCACCAGCAGGTAGAGCAGGACAGTGGCGATACCCACCAGCACAGGGCGCACTGTATCCTTCTGTGCGTAAAAGCTAAAGACCAACGGCAGGTCGATGGCGGCAAAGGGTAGCCCGATGAGGTAGAGCTGCAGGGCGCGCACTGTCTGCGCCGTATCGCCGGCGGTGTAGGCGCCATGCTCATAGATCAACTCGATGATCGGCCGGCCGAGAACGGCCAGGCCCACGCCAGCGGGGATGATTACTGCCAGCACCAGGCGAAGGCCTCTGGCCAATGTGGCTTTGAAGCGCGTATCATCACGGGCAGCATCGAGCTGCGAGAGCGTGGGCAGCACCGCCAGCGAGATCGCCATCGACACCGGGCCCAATGGCAGTTGGATCAAGAAGGTGGCCTTGTTCATGTAGGTGATCGCCTCGGCAATCGTGCGCGAGGCCAGGTTGCGATCGATGATGACGCCCACATTCTGAACCACAATGCTGAGCACCACCGGCGCATAGAGCACCAACAACCGTCGGATGACAGGATGACGCCAATCGAGGCTGGGCCGTAGACGCACCCCTCCAAGCCCCGGCAGCTGCACCGCCAACTGTGTGAGCGCCGCTATCACGATCGCCAGGCTCAGTGCCGGCACGCCCAGGCGCGTGGCCAGCAGTAGCACGGCCACGATGACGCCCAGGTTGTGAGCCGGAGCGCCCAGGGCCGGGTATGCGAAGCGTTTTCGCGCATAGTGAAAGGCCTGCAGAATGCCCGAGAGCCCATAGATTAGGATCGATGGTACGATTAGGCGGATGAGCAGCGTGGTGGTGGCCAAGAGCTCGGGGTCAAAGCCGCCTACGAGGGCGGGCGCGATCCACGGCGCGCCGATCTCTAGCAGCAGCACTACCACGATCAGCACCACCGCCCACAGGGTAAAGAGCACCGATAACACATGGTCGCGCTCTTGCTCTTGTTGCGGGGTGGTGTACTCGCTGAGCACCGGCACCAGCGCTGAAGAAAGCATACCGCCCACCAGCAGCTCGTACACCATCTTGGGTACGGCGCTGACGGCGTCAAAGGCGCTAGTTGCGCCCGAGGCGCCAAACGAGCCTGCGATGACCGCCTCGCGCACCAAGCCCAGCAGGCGGCTGGCGATGTTGCCCGCCGAGTTGATGGCCGCGTCGCGGGCCACCGAACCGGTGCCCGGCGCGCCAGACGGCATCACTTCAAGCGGCTCATCGACGCCCGGTATCTGCGTCACGGAGTTGACGACAGGATCTCGCCAAGGGCGACGAACACGGCATCGAGATCAGCGATGCTGCAGTAGCCCATGTGGCCGATGCGGATAACGCCCACGCTTGGGTCCTTGGTGGAGCCACAGTGGATGGCATATCGCTCAGCCAATGCGTTGAGCACGTCGCTGGGCTTGTGCGCCGCAGGCAGGGTGAGCGCCGTCACCGTGGGTGAATAGTGTCCTGCCTCGGCATACAGGCCAAGGCCGAGCGTCAACGCACACGCGCGGCAGTGAGAGGCCAGCGCCTCGTGGCGAGCGGCAACCGCCTCGATACCCTCGGCGACCATGCGCTGCAGAGATGCGTGCAACCCATAGAGCGTCGACACCGCGGGCGTCGACGGAGTTTGGTGACGTGCCGCGTACTGACGTGCCAATCCCAGGTCAAAGTAGTAGCGCGGGTTCTGGGCTGTCTCGTAGGTGCGCCACGCCCGATTGCTCAGGGCGATCATGGCCAGCCCCGGGGGCGCCATCCACGCCTTCTGCGAGCCGGTGAGCACCACGTCCACGTCCCAGGCATCCATCTGTAGGCGTGTGCCGCCCAGGCCGCTGATGCTGTCGACCATGATGAGCGTCTCGGGGCTGGCTGAGCGGATGGAAGCAGCGATGGCCTGCACATCGTTGAGCACGCCAGTCGAGGTTTCGTTGTGGGTGAGCACAGCCGCCTTGAAGGGCCCCTGCGTCTCTACGGCCTCTCTGACGACGGCAGGATCAACCGCCCGCCCAGGGGCGAACTTGAGGCTGGTCACATCCGCTCGATAGGCACGTGCGATCTCGTCAAAGCGATCGCCGAACGAGCCGCACGAGATCGCCAGCACACGGTCGCCCGGCGAAAGCGTGTTAGCGACGCTGGCCTCCATCGCGCCCGTGCCCGACGACGTGAGGACCAGAACCTCCTGCTGGGTCTCAAAAAAGACTTTGAGCCAGGCTGTCGTCTCGGCAAGCAGCGCACCAAACTCGGCGCCGCGATGATTGATCATCTGTTGCCCCACGGCCATCTGCACATCGGGGGGTAACGGTGTTGGCCCAGGGATACGCAAGTTGATCATCGCATGCCTCCGATTAGGCGTTCTGCAGCACGATGTAGCGCCGAGCCTCGTCGAGGTTGTCGGCCAGCGCCAGATAAAAGCTCGTCTCGTGCGTCTCGTTGGCGGCCAGCCGCACCTCATACATGCTCGAGAACAGGCGGCCCACCTGAGCCGTGGCCCAGAGCCCCACTGCGTTGCGGTTGCTGACCAAAAGTGCCGCACGGGCACTATGCGGGTTGACCACGGCGGCCCAGCGCTGGCCCCAACGTGAGCTGCCCACCAGCGTGTCGTGATGCCAGTCATCAGCGCTCACCAGCACCAAATCCTCAACCGCTCCTCCCAGGCTGGGCATGGCGTTGAGCCCGATCAGGCATTCGCGGGCTATGGCGCGGCGGTTGATCAGTCGATAAGCCATCTTGAGCACAGGTGAGTGCCCCAGGGTGGTGACGTCGAACTCGACCAGCAGATCGCGCAACTGCTCCTGTGCGGGCTCAACGGTGAGGCGCACGCCGGTCCAGCGGAGCCCCCAGCCGTCGGTGGTCTCGATGGGGGCCGCCGTGCGCGGCGCTTGATGCAAAAAGCCCTCGGAGCACCAGGAGTCTTTGGGCAGCAACACCGGGAAGATGCCCCCATAGAAGGGATGCACCCAGGCCAGACCGCGCGTCTCGGGGTAAAAGCTCGCCAGCTGCTCCTCACCGTCTAGCAGCCACGAATACGCCGACGGGCCATAGTCGGCCGACACCTTCACCTGACTTGTACCGTTCTCGATCTGCCAGACGTCATGGCCTCGGTCTCGGACGGATCTGACGCGGACCGAGCCCCCCAGGCCGAGGCGGGCCACATGGAATGGCGTGCGGGTGTGCAGCATGGGCAGGGCAAGCTCGACCTCACCGCCGTAGACGCCGACCCGTTGTGCGGGTAGCGTCAGCTGTATGCTGTGTTCTGCTCCCTGCCCCTGAATCAGACCGGGGGCCCGCCATTCGTCACGATCGACGCGCAAGGCGGGCTCACAGCTCAGTCTGATGCGACCATCAAAGGCGCGGTTGAGCATGCTGCTGGCACGCACCGTGGTCTCTACCTGGTCGCTCTCGGTCAGCAGCAACCCTGGCTCGATCGTCGCTTGGGCCACCGCACGCACGCGCAGCTGCTGGCGTGGGGCCTCTGCCCAGCGCAAGAGCCGGCTGCGCACGTCGGGCCACTCGCCTTGATGGCCGTAAAGAGCCACGGTGAGCGGCGTCGAGCACTCACCGGCAGCGAGGTCCTCGACCGCGCCACGAAGATACATGCCACTGTGCCCGGGGCGTATGTCGCAGACACCACTTTGCCAGGCCACGCCGGCCGCGAGGCCCCGTCCTTGCCAGGCCTGCCAGGGCTCGGCATAAGCGGCTGGGTCGCGTGGTATGTCGCCGTGTAGCCGTGGCCACCAGCCGGCGCTAGCCGTGACGATGCCCTCGGGCAATGGGACAACGGTCGTCAGTAGATCGCGCTCTCCTTCATCGAGCGACAGGCGCACCGTGCCCTCGCGCTTGAGGTCGCCGCGGTTCTCGATCCACGCGGTGGCAACGACCAGGCCCGTGGGAGCGATGCTGACGCGCTGGCAAAGCACCAGCCCAGGCTGCGCTTTGCTCTCGGCGCTTAGCCGCACGATGGCGCGGCCAGCAGTCTGTTCCAGCGCTATGCTGAATTCGCGGCGCTGTGCCTCTGAATGATAGAACGGCGGGCCCATTGCCGGGCCAAAGGAGGCCAGCTTGTTGCGCGTCTGCTTATCGGTCAGGGTGACCTCTCCGCGCTTGGCAGCCACGGTGACGCGCAGTCCGTCGGTCTCGATGCGCGCCGATTTTCGCTGGGCTTGTGAGACCAGCCCGCCAGCGCCCACGCTAAAGACCTGCAAGGTCTCGATCAGCGGGGTGTCGCAGCCTGTCACCGTCAGCCGCGCCTCGAGGGTATACACGCGCTCGTCATTGGTGGTCAGCTCTACAGGGATGCTCAAGAACCCCTCTGCTGGGATCTCGACCTTGCGCTCTTGCCACGAAAGCTTGAGCCCCTCGCCATAGAGCCGTAGGATGCCCCCGGCCGTCTCTGCGCGACGGTTCTGGAGCTGCAATCCGATCGTCCTGGGCTGTCCGGGCCCCACCGACAACTCGGGCGTATCCGTAGATATCTCAATGGGCTTGCGGGCGCGAATGCCCGAGAAGAGCTCGACATCGTCGTGGCCAAAGGTGATGACCGAGCGCACTGCAGGAGCGTCGCCGTTGTCTTTGGCGAAAGGCGCCTGGTCGGTGACCTTGACTGTGGCCACATGCTCCACGGTGGCCCCAGCCTGCACCACGAACATCTCACGGTGGTCGATCTCGAGGCCGTCGGCGCCGCGAGCGTCCACCAGAAAACGCTGCATCGTATCGGTCTTGTTGGTGATGCGCCAGTTGATGGTCACCTCGTCGCCATGCAGCGCCTCGATGCCGCGTGGGATGGCGGCCACAAAGAGATCGTCGGTGTCGACGGCCACCGGCGCCTGAGCCTCACGATCGATCCACACCGCCAGCGACTCGCCGTTGGCCTGCCAGCGCATCGGATAGACCTTGAGGCCCTCCCAACGATAGTCGTCCTCGTGCTGAGTGACGGTGGGCACATAGGTGTCGTACCAGTCGTAGCGCTCAAAGAAGGGCTTGCAGATCGGCATCTGCACCACGCCCGGCACATAGTTCTGCATCCAGACCGAGGTCTCAGGCCGCCAAAAGTGGGCCGTCTTTTTATAGACAGGCACGGCCTTGAGGTTGTTTGACCAGGTGCCCAGGGTGTGACGCTTATGCCCCTCTTGAATAGCGCGGTTGACACAGGTCTGCACCAGCTTGCGCCCGATAGAAAGGCCGTGAAAACGCGGATTGACGTTGAGCAAATCGAGATAGCCCTGGTCAGGCTCGCCCTCAAAGCTGGCATAGCCGGCTATCTCGCCGTCGACCACCGCCAGGTACACAGCGACAAACGCCGAGTCGGTGTGCCAATCGCGGATCATCTCGGCCGTCATGGGCTGGCCTTCGATGAAGGTACCCGGCCAGGCTAGGTCGCTCTCGTTGAACATACGGGCGATGCCTTCGGCGTCGCGCTCCAAATCCATCTCACGAATGACGAGTTCCATGTGCACTCCACAGCGTGGCATATCAGGCAGGGATTGTAGCACGCAGGGCCAAGCAGTGTCGAATCTCAGAGCGCAACCCCACGCCTTGTTGAGCGTACAATGAGTGCTAGCGATCTGTGATGAGGAGTGTGACTGATGAGAACGCAACGTTCCGCCGACTCGATGGGGGCGGGCATCTTGCTGATCGGGCTCGGGTTGGTGTTCTTGCTGCGGCATCGCATCGACTTTTTGCCCTGGGTGTTGGCGGTGATCGCCGTGGCGCGGGTGCCTGCTGCCCTGGCCGGCGACGGTGGCTGGAATGACTGGCAGGCTCCTTTTTGGCTGCTGGGCTTGGCGATCCTGTTCGGCACCGGTATGCTGTGGCCTGGCATTCTTGTGCTGGCTGGCGTGAGCATGCTGCTGCGCGCGGCGGCTGCCAAGGTTGTGGCCTCTGAAGAGCAACAGCTGGCCGATGAGCCGGTGACTGTGGCTCCCATTCCCTCGGTGACGAGGTCTGCGCCACCGCCTGTGCCCGATGAGGGTGATGTCAACGCTGATGAGGCATCTGAAGGCGTGGTTGGCGAAGTGTGGGCTCCTGCGCGTGAGACATCGCCGCTCAGCAGCGCTGATCTGCAGGCGCTGGAGCAGGAGTTGGTCGGCCAAATCGAGGGTGAGACACAGGCCCAGGTGCCAGCGCCCGAAGAGACGCCTGTGGCCAAAGCAGAATCAGAGCCCGAGACGCCCTGGGTGGATCGGGCTGACGATGCCTCGGACGACGCCATCGTCTAAGTATGATCGCACATGGCAGATGGCCAGAGCCACCATCGACGCGGGGCTCTGGCCGTCTGCTATATGCGAATGCTGCTGACGAGCACGCTATCTCGACCTCAGGTCGATGCGAGAAAGACGTTGACATCCGATTTGCCAGTTGATATACTGGACATGCTTGCGACATAGGGACTGTCGCGCATGGCGTTGGCGCCATACCTACTCTATTCCTCCAACGTCTCGTTGCGCTTGACAGTTACCATCGTAAGCAGCTAATCTCTCGTGAGCCACGGGGAGACGTCTTTCCCTGATTGGTCTCAAGCCTGTGACAAGTAGATCTCTGGAGGGAGGCGCGATCGAGCACAAGAGGCAGATAATTCGCTCTCAAGCATTGTCTGAATAGCATCCCTGGAGGAAAGAAATGAGTCTGGAAAAGCTGTCCCGTCGCAGTTTTTTGATCGCAAGCGCCGCCACCGGCCTCGCCGCTGCCCTGGCAGCGTGCGCGCCCAAGGCCACGCCGGCCCCGGCCGCTGAGGCGCCCGCTGAGCAGCCCGCCGAAAAGCCGGCTGAGCAGCCCGCCCCTGCCACGCAAGAAGAGTTCACCGTGCGCTTTATGTGCCGCGCAGGCGCTCGCAACATCCCGACCTATGAGAAGGTCATCGCTGAGGACTTTATCCCCAACAACCCGGGCATCAAGGTTCAGATCGAGCCGGCGCCCGATGGCTGGGTTGAGAAGCTGCTGGCGCAGATGATCGCCGGCACCGCCGTGGACCTGTTCCAGGCGTGGGGCAACATCTTCTTCAACTGGGTCGAGCGCGACCTGCTGCTGGACTGCCAGCCGTATGTCGAGGCGACCATGACCGACGCCGAGATCGCCGACTTTAACGACTTTCAGTGGGAAGGTCTGATGATGCGCGGCCGGCGTGTGGGCATGCCCAAGTACATCAACATCATGACCATCCGCCTCAACAAAGATCTCTTTGAGCAGTACGGTGTGCCCTTACCGCCCGAGGATGGCGAGTGGGATCATGACGACTACAAAGAGATGGTCTGCGCGCTGACCGAAGGCGCCCGTTCGGCGGGCAACAACGGTCAGTGGGGCGGGTGGCTGCCTGGCTGGTCGTGGGACCGGTTTTGGAACCACGTTCACATGTTTGGCGGCAAGGTAGTCGACGAAAAGTACGGCAAAAAGTGCATGCTGGGCGAGCCCGAGGCGCAGGAAGCGCTCAAGTGGATGTACGACCTGCAGTGGGTAGACAACTGC
>Ga0123329_1001327_pt1 | contig 23632 bp, 26 predicted proteins | sample BioC12SIPDNA_FD_89703 | JGI IMG/M metagenome (GOLD analysis project Ga0123329, IMG submission 89703) | Anaerobic biogas reactor microbial communites from Washington, USA - Biogas_R1_B C12 SIP DNA | ecosystem: Engineered > Bioreactor > Anaerobic > Unclassified | place: Washington, USA | collected...
ATCGCCGAGGACCGCATCGCCACTGTCGCGTGGCTGCGGGTGGACCCGATCTGGCGCGAGCCCTGGCTTCTGCTGCTGCTTCTCTACACGGCACTTCAGGACTGTCATAGGAATGGAGCGGTGAAGGTCCGCCTTGAGGCCCAGATTCTTCTGCTGGCCAACGCAACCATGTTGTTCGATTCAGGGCACCTCGTGGATAAACATTACTGCCGCGACGATGAACACCGCCTTGATGTATACCCGAGCCTGTACGCCGCATGGGAGCCGGTGGACCGCTGGGACGCCTTGACGGAGTTGCTGACCGGATCGCTTTGTGATGATCAGGCCGATGCATAATGATTCGGCGTGTGGGGTGGGCACGTTGCTGCGCCAATCGTCATCCAGTAGAATCCGCATTCATGACCGAACGTGAGGTTGACAACGTCAAGCCGGCCCAGGGATCGCCGGGAGATTACGCCCGGCGCATCACCCGCTCGGTATTGATGCACGTCGAAGGGCTGGCACAGGAGGCCGGGGCGTCGGCCGTATTCATCTACGCCGATGCGCTCGCTGACAAGGCAAGCGTTCTTCCTGAAGAGCTTACCGGGAAGGCCGTGTACGTATCGCGCACCGGCCAGACGCAGGCAGACATCGAGCAGGCGGGGCACCGCTGTCTCCGCGTTCCAAATGTGCCTCTGACGCGAATCGGTCAGATCAAGGTCGCGATCTTCCTCGCGCTGTCGCGCGATATCGTTCGCCCGGGCGATGTCATCGTGTTTTTGGCCGGCATCGCCGAGAGCGCCACGCTCGACACCATCATGATCACCCAGGTCGGGCGGGAGTTCGAGATGTACTCCGCGGCGGAACGCGGTGATGAATTGCCGACAGGGGTTCGCGCAGACGTCTTGGAGCGGGTGCTTGACCTGGCTGCCGAACTGGGAAACGAGGGTCGGGAAGGCAAACCCGTTGGAGCCCTGTTCGTCGTGGGCGACGCTGAGAACGTCATCGGCATGTCCCGGCAACTTATCCTCAATCCGTTTCGCGGTTATGAAGAGAACGAGCGGAATCTGCTCGATCCTGCGCTTGAAGAAACCATCAAGGAACTCTCGACCATCGACGGAGCCTTCATCATCCGCGGCGACGGGATCGTCGAGACCTGCGGGGCCTATTTGAAGACAGCGACCCAGGATGAATTTGAGCTTCCCAGAGGCCTGGGCGCACGCCACCACGCCGCGGCGGCCATTGCATCCCTTACCGACGCCATTGCAATCACGGTCAGCGAATCGACCGGGACCGTCACGATCTTCCGCCAGGGCAAACCTATTACCGAGATCGAGAAACCCCGCAGCACGGCACGGCAGCGTTCGCGGTTCCTGTCGGGGGATTCAGGTAGTGCCTGATCGTGCCCGCCCCCTCCCGCCCGTGCAACCAGCATTACCGTAAGGACGATTCATGCAATGCTTCTCGCCGGCGTCACCACGAGACGGCTTGGCCCGATCGGCAAACTGGCCCGCGCGGCATTTCTGACGGTTTGCTCATGACCTGATGTGCCATCCGAGCACCCCTCGACATCCGGAAGCCGCCAAGTTCTCGATTTTGTGCTCCTGTTGCGCCGAGAGCGATTGGGCCACCATCATGATCTCCGTGTCTCGGCCAACGCATCCTCCACCGCCATCCACTTGCCGTCCTGGAACACCTCGACCGCCAGCCAAAGTTCTCTCGGAACCGGTTCGAATGACGCGAACCACTCACCAGGATTCGCGCCGCGCTTCTTGCCAGCCTTCGCCATGTTTCGGTAGGTCGCCGGGCTGATGCCGCTGAGGGTCCGAAACTCCCGCCACGAGACCGGGGCCGTCGAACCCTCCACGCCGAAACGCACCAGCCCCTTGCCGTAGACCGCTGTCTCGGCCATGGACAGCGAGCGGAGTTTGCCGCCGGTTTGGAGGATCTTGCTGGCGGTCTTCTCCCACCACTGATTCGCCGAAAACCAGACTGCCGGCCGCTCGCCGGGGTCGATCCGACAGGCCGTGGGCTTGAGAACCCCGTCCTCGATGATGGCGACGAACTTCTCTCCGGTCGTGTAGTGCCATAAGGCCATGTCTGAACTTATTTTGTCTCCTTTGGATTCCTGCGATTGGCAACGAAGGTACGGGGCGGTAGCATACCTCGACTACCTAACAAACGACAACCTTATCTTGCATTTCACCAGCCTTGGAGGTTATCCTCATGCCCCGTTTGGCGGGCTGTCGGCTTGCCCGCTGGTGTTTGGTGCCTGAGGTCCGCTATGCCACTGCCTTCGGATGAAGAACTGAGCGCCTACCCCATCGAAATGGTCGACCGCATCGACCAGGAAGTTCTCCATTGGCTTGAAATATCGACAGAGGACTGGTCGGCCGTCGACACCGATAGTCTCTCGAAGTCCCGCGCTGTGGCCCTGCGGCTGCTGGTATGGAGCGGCCTGCTGGAGCTTCGCCTCCAATTGCTTGTTTGGGCAGGTGGTACGTCGCAGTGCGCCCGAGCAGCCGCCGTGGTATCCGGGCGATTTGAGAGCGTTCTGCCGGAGGCCGTGAGCCGCGTGCTGCCCGGCTTTGACAAGCACGTCCGCGTGCAGCCCCAGACGACGTTTGGATATCGGCTGACGCTGGACGGAGTCCAGGCTCGCGCCGACGCCGCGGACGCCAATGGCGTCAACCGCATCATGGTGCTGGCTGCGTCGAAGCGCGTCCTGTCCGGCCGGGCGAGTGTTCGCGTGCTGGATGTGAATGCGACGGTCGGGCCCCTGGCGGCTGCCGCTGCGGCGAGGGCCGAGGCCAGGGTGGGCGACATCCACGTCGTCGTGAACATGCCGCCGGCGCAGCACGCGGAGCCGGCATCGCCAACGAGCAATCAGGAAGCAACCTCGGATGATGACCGATCGCAGGACGATTCCGCCCCCGACGGTCCGGTGCAGCGATGCGGCAACTGGGATAAGGACCGCGTCGCGGAGGGCATCACCCGCCACATCGAGCAGAACTGGGACCGGTACATCGCGCTGGGCCGGGACTGCCTGGTCGGCAAGAAGGGCGCGAAGAAGGCCCTCGCCAAGGCCTTCGGCCCCACGGCCATCGCAGAGCGACTCAACAAGGCCGAGAAGATCACCGATCCGGCCTTGACCTGCGGCCCGACGCACATCAGCGGCAACGCAGTGTACCAGGACCGGATCAAGCCCCTCCGTGACGGCGAGATTCCCGAGGGATGGCCGGACGATGAACCCCCGGTGCCCACCATGGCCGACGATATCCGCGAGATGATCGAGGGCGCAGGGCCATGAGCGTCGCTCCCGCACCCAGCCGCCCGGCGAGCAAGCCCAAGGAGATGACGCCCGAGGAATTCCTCGCGGCTATTCCCGCTCTGCTGGACGGCACGTTCTGCTCGGCCAGGTGGATGTTCGATTCCTTCGACGTCATTCGCAGGGGCCGCGAGCGGGTATTCAGGTTCGTTCCCGGCCGCTATCCGCCCGGCGGTGCCGATACCCGAATGGTCCGCTGCCCAGCCTGCGGGCGGCTATCGCCGCGAGGCATGGCGACCGACGAGCCCTGCCTGGATTGCCAGGACGGCCAGTTCGTGGCGAAGGTGGAACGGTACGAGTCCGACCCCGTAATGGCCGAGATGAAGGAGGAACTGTCCAAGCGGTGGTGGCGGAGCCGCCCCCTGTCGGAGGAGGCTGCCATCGACCTGGGGGCATTGCTGCAGAGTCGATCCGCCTTCTCGCTGGCGAGCGAGGTGAGGGATTTCGCGAGCGACCAGAAGGCCGAGGAGCGGGCCTTCGCTGGCAACGAGCCCGTGACCAGCGATGAGCGCCCGATGGGCAAGGGCTACTTGTCGCGTGAAGCAGCACTCCGGCGTCTGACATGGCTGTTCAACCCGAAAGAAGGCTCCACCCGCGCTCGTGGCTGCCGGATATACCTGCTCAGCGAGAGCACCCAAACCCTGCAGGCGGAGATCGACTACTACCACCGGAAAGTCAAGGCTCTGGGTGGCCAGATTGCCGGCCGGAAACTCGAAGAACTGGTTATGCCCAGCGCCTGTCGTATCGACAACCCCCACAAGCCCGACCGGCCGCTGCGGCGTCGGAAAGTCCGCCGCAAGCGCCGCACATCGCGCCGTACATAGCTCATACATGGGCCGCACATAAGCATTCTTGGCCCAAATCCCCTGAAAACCCGCTCGTACATAGCCGTACACCTGTAGCCAGCCCCCTTATTACGGGGGCGCACTGGTAGCGCCCGCCGCCTGCCCCGCCCAGTTGCGGGGCGGAGCTCAGACCCCTCTCGTTGCCGTGTGCGCTGCACACGGCTGATCCCTTTGACCCGGAGAAATTGCCATGGATGGTCCCTGTCCGCGCCTGGCTACCGTCGGCGAGATCGCCCGGCGGCTCGGCCAACCGACGCATCGCATCGAGTATCTAATCCGCACTCGCCGGATTGCACCCCGAGCCCGCGTGGCCAACCTTCGGGTCTTCGGCCCGGCCGACGTGGAGTACCTCGCGGCTGAGCTGCGCCGCATCGAGGCCCATCGGGGACCGAGGCCATGAGCCCAAGCTTCCGCTGCTACGGCCTGATGGACAGCCGGGGGCGGTGGCGGGCCTGGCGTTTCGGCCCGACAACGCCTGAGGTACAGCGCGAGCTGGAGGCCGAGGCACGAAGCGCCGGCCAGGTGCTCTTCGCCAGTGTGCAGACGTTTGCCGCACCGGCTGACGATATCACGGGATTGGCATTCTGGCGTCAGGTCCGCGAGCAGTACACGGGCGACAGTGCGCTGCCGCACCTGGCCCCACTGTACTTCGACATCGATGCCGAAGGCGATCTGGACAGAGCGCTGTTGTGGGCCCGGACGCTGGTGGAGTTCTTTGTGACCCAACTGGCTCTGCCAGAGCCAGCGGTGCGGGTCTGGTTCTCGGGCAGCAAGGGGGCCCACATCTTGGTCGACCCCGTCGGGCTGGGCATCCAGCCCAATGCCACGCTGACGGCTGACATGAAGGCGGTCGCCCTCGAACTGGTCCTGCACCTGGCCGCCGAAGGGGAGGACGATATGACCATCGACCGGGCGGTCTACTCGCTGCCCCGTATGCTGCGGTTGCCCGATCAGGTGAACCCCAAGAGCGGGCTCCACAAGGTCGAGCTTCGGCACCAAGAACTGTGCCAGTTGACCGCTGATCAGATCACAGATCTGGCCCGGCAGCCACGGGGCAGCCTCTGGTCGGCCGATGATCTTCCCGATGGACCCGTGCCCGCTGCAGCCCAGTGGTGGTCGAAAGCGCTGGCCCGCGCCCGACAGCCGCGCGAGTTCCGCATCCGCACGGCCGAAGTCGCGGGGCTCAAGGTTCGCCCCGACGGATATGTCGTGGATGAGTTGGCCACTGCTGACATGCCGCCCTGCATCGCGGGTCTGGTCAAGACTGCCGCCAGCCCAGGCAGTCGCAACCGCGTTGAGCTTCAACTCGCCTGCTGGGCCAAGGGGGCGAAGCTGCCCTTTGACAAGGCCCTGACGTTGCTGGCGACATGGACGGCGGCCAACCGGGCGGAGCTCTCGGCCGACAACGCCCGAGCCAAAGCCGAGTCGATTGTCCGGTCGGTCTACGGCAATGCCCGGTACGGCTTCAGTTGCATTGCGGCCCGGTCGGCGGCGCGAGCCGTGGGTGTGCTTTCGCGGTGCAACACCTGCCGCATCGTTCGGCCCCGTTCATTGCGTCAAGTCTACTCGCTGCGTATCCGCCACGATTCGCAGTGGAACCCACCCGAAAGAATCTCCCTGGAGGATGCCCGTGGTCTTACTGCCCGAATCATTGACCGCCGAGTTGCGGCCGCCCGCGCCGATCGTCCTGCCGACTGCGCCGCCAGGCGTCGGGAAGACCCATTCCGTCCTGCAGGCTCTGGCCGCGCACAGAACACGGGCCGTCTATGCCACGCCCACACATGAGCTGGCCATGCAGGTGCAAGCCGACCTCGAGGCCCTCGGCGTCTCGACGCACTACTGGCGGAAGGGGCCGACCGATGAAGATGAATGTCCGCATCAGGACATGGTCGAGTTCTTCAGGGGCCTGGGTTACCTGATCCGCTGGGGGCCGTGCCAGAAGTGTTTCAAGCGGAAGCGATGCGCGTACCGCCGATTATTCACCAGCGGAGCGAACAAATCAGCCCAGGTGTTGATCGTGACATCCTGGCATCTCCGACGGGAGGACTTGTGGACGCTCAAGGCCATGGAGAACCGGCCGCTGGTCGTGCTGGATGAAGATGCCCTCTCGGCCCTGGCAGCGCCGGTGGAACTGACCGTGGAACGGCTCCGCAGCTTCGTCGAAAACCTCGGCGTATTGCGGTTGGCCATGGGCGGAACCGGCGATCCGTCCGTCGCCTGGCTGACCCGCCGCCTGAGCAAGCCGCTCGAGGGTGACGAGGCCCTGTTGGCGCTGACTGACGCTTACCGCCGAGCTACCGAGGACATCCTGCGGGCCTGCGCCGTCGCCGGGCATGGCCAGTGGCGGGAATCCCAGGCCGTGCTGCACCAGATCGTCACCAACCATGACCAGATGCTCCTTGGCGATGACGATCTGTTCTTCGATCTGGTCGGCCACGCCTACAACGCGGCATGCCGCAGAACCGTTCTGCCAAACATCCTGGCCGATCTGCGCGAGCTGCTGACAGAACCTCGACCTGTACACCTGTCGATCGGTGCGTGTCGTTGGACGAGACAAGCGTTCCTGCCGCCAGACCGGCAGATTCTCATGCTTGATGCGACAGCCGAGCCGACCGTTGTGGCGGGCGTGACGGGCCGGCAGGTCGAGGTCGTCGAGACCCCGCTGATCGAGCAGAGGGCGACGGTCTACCAGATCATGGACAAGATCGCAACGAGGTCCGGCAACCGCCGCGACCTGGCCCGCGAAGAAAGCTGGACCCGCAAGCTCGCGACTGAAGTGGCCCGGCGGCACCGGGGGCAGTCGATGGTTTGCATCACGTTCAAGGCCGACGAGAAAACATTGCAGGAACTGCTCGATTCCGAGCACGGTAGCGCCCGAGTCGTTCACTACGGAGCCCTGCGGGGCCTGAACGCCTTCCAGGGCTTCGAGGCCGGGCTGATCCTGGGAAGGCCCATGCCCAACGAGGCGCAACTGCAGCTGCTGGCCGTCGCGGCGTTCGGGCGAGGTGCCCTCGACGAAGATCTCCGATCACCGCCGCTGGAGTGGCAGTTGCACACCCACCAGATCGGCCCGGATGTCTGGCAGGTCCGACGCCAGCAATATCCCGACGAACGATGGCAGGCCGTCTGGCGGCATGTGGTCGTCGGGGAACTGATGCAGGCGATCGGTCGGCTTCGGCCGCTGACGAACGACGCGACGGTCTACATCGCCACCAACGAGCCGTTGCCGGACACCCTGGAAATCTTGCCCGTGTATGCCGCCGAAGTCTTCCCGTCCATGGCGACCTCGACGCGTCGCTCCGACTTCCAGGACCGAGTTCGACAGTACGCCCGAACCATGGAAGACCTGGCCGCCGAGGGCGTCGAGCCAACCAATCGGGCCGTGTGCGAGCGGCTGGGCATCAAGGAGTGTAATGGCTTTCGATACAGGAAGTTAGCTATGGAGGGCGAGGCGAGAGCGCCGCCCTGATCCAGAGCCTTCCCAAGTTCGTAAGGCACTGTTGTTGAGAGCCTTACGGCAGAAATGAGCCGTTTGAGCCCCGAGTGTTTCACTTATCCTCTATATATATAGCGTAAGTGAAACACTCGGGCCGTTTTTCCAAAATCGGTCCAGTATTCCGAGAATGGCCGCGTCCACTTCGGGCGTGGCCCTCTTCGTTCCACCACCTTCCACTTTCCACGAAAGGACCACCATGGTCGACACCAAGTGCGCCACCGCTGCGCCCTCCTGTCCTGCCAGAGGGCCCAAGCCCTGTCTGCTGTGCGGCAGGCCCGGGGTCATCGAATCGCTGTACTTCCCTGGCCCAAGCAGCCCGGCTGCGCCGCCTCCGGGCAAGGGCCGGATCATTCGCTACCGCCTTTGTGAGGCATGCGGTCGCCAGCGGCAATCGCTGCTGGAGATCATCGAGGCCCGGATTGAGAGCGACCTCCGCTCCAGCGGCCTGATCTGAACCTTCTACACCGAACCCAATGTTCGCCCGTGCCCGGCTTGCAGGCCGTCGGATGCGGGCGCTACCCCACCTGGCCTGCCGAGGATTCTTCACAATGATGCAATGGACTGACGAGAACGCCAAGGATGTCGAGATGCTCAAGCGGGTTGACCTGTCGCCGCTGGAGACTGGCCCCGCCGAGGGCAGCGAGCAACTGGTCAAGAAAGTGCAGCGCCACAACAAGGGGCTGAGCGACCTGACCGAGCGGTTCGAGAAGCTTGCCCGTGACCGGGAAGAACTCAACCGGTCGGACCACTGGTTCGAGCGCGACAGCAAGGCCGTCCTGGCTGAGCGCCGCCGTGTCGTCGCTGAGTCGTGGGATGTGCTGGTGACGCTTCGCAAGCTGGTTCAGGATCGCAAGGACGTGCTCCAGCAGTTGCTGGCCCACGTCGCCGGCAAAGTCAGCGACCTGGATGAGCAGTGTGGGCAGGCGTTCGATAGCGCCCGCAGAGCCATCAGCCGGGCGAACCGCGACTTCCTCAAGTCCGAGCCTGTTCGCGCTCAGGTCTGGGTTGAAACCGAGGCCGACAGCGACGATGCGGTCGTTGCCGTGCGGGAGCAGATCGCCCCGTTGCAGGCCATCTTCCGTGTGCTCGAGTCGGCCTACCACCGCGCCGGCTGCGGCAACTCCCTGACCGTCCGTCAGCGTGAGGTCTACGAGCATCTCAACTGAAAATCGGGACATGCCCCGATCCGGTCGTCCTCGTGGCGGCCGGGTCGGGCGCATGCCCAGTTGCCAAGGAGAACGACGTGCTCAATGCAGCCACCGGGCCCGTCCGGGCAGACGGGCGGACCATACATCGACTGACGTGCAACCATTGCGGTTCGACATTCACGGCCGTCCGCGACAACGCCAAGTTCTGCTCGCGGCAATGTCGCCAGGCTCGATGGCGTCAACGTCAAGCTGCCCTGCGACGCCAACACTGCTGTTCGCACTGCGGTCGTCCGTTGAGAGATTCGCGTTCGCACAAGCAGTTCTGCTCCAGCGCCTGCCGACAGGCGGCATACCGGCAGCGCGCCAGAATGGCAGGTCGATCATGACCGACTGCCACCGCGTTACGGTGTCGCGACAGATGGTTACGGTTCGGCGACAGATCGTTACGCTGCCCGCGACGCTAAGGCGTATCTGTCGCGGAAAGCGTAACGGGTCCTTCCTGGCCGAGACTGCCAAGATGGCGGCGGAACCAGTCGCGTCCTACATCAGACTTTGTTTATTAACACGCACGAAAATGCCACCCCTTCCGGAGGCCCACCAATGCCCCTGACCCAGCGCCAACGCACCGTCCTGCTCGGTGTGCTCGAAGATCAGCGCCGCCTGGCCGACATGCCCACGGATGTCGGCTCACGTTTGGATCGCGGCCGGCAGCGCATCACCGTCCGCAACGCCCGCAGTGGCCTGGTGCCCATGAACCTGCCCGGTTGGCTGGGCCGAGCGCCCACCAACAGCGACCATGTGTTGTTCCATCGCGAGTACCTTCGTTTGGAGGGCATGGGTCTGATCGAGCGTGTTAGCCTGACCGGCGGTCGGCGCACCACGCACCTGCGGCTGACGCCGGTGGGCCGCCGAATGGCCGAAGCGCTGTGGGCCGAGGAATACGGGCCAGACGCCGATGACGACATTGACTGGTCGAACGTGGAGTTCGAGCCGATCGAACTGCCGGTGGACGCGAGCGAGGGCGACGGGGTGTCCGGTTGAGGCCCGGCCGCAAGAGGAACACCCCGGCGGTGACCGGGGTGTCTGGCGAAGGGAGATGGATGCGGGTCAGCGGTTCAGTTCAAACTTCCCGCGTTCGGCGAGGCGGAACCGGCTGGCGTCGCCTTTGGACTTGATCTCGCGGCGCATCGCGGCGCTGAGTGTGTTGGCCGGCGTCTTGCCGCCGTTGCGGGGTGCCCACAGGCTACGCTGGATGGCCAGATCGACGATTGTCTGGCAGCGCATCGGGTCGCCGGTGCCCAGGCTCAGCAGGTGCGCCGCCGCGTCCAGCAGGCTCATCGGCTTGGGCTCACGTTTGGCCCCCGTCGCGCCACGTTCGCCCGTGTCGCGCTGGGGCGCGTCGGTGGCGTCCTTGGTCGCCTCCTTGGCCTTCGCCGCCACGGGGGCCGCGTCGTCGAGGCACTTCCGCAAGCGCTGGGCGCTCTTGATCCTGATGGTCTTGCCGGTCTTGACCGACCGGCCTTCCCAGCCGCCGTTGTCGTGCTCGCGGGTGATCTTCACCGGCACGAGGTTGCCCGCGACCTTCACCAGGTACGTCGCATTGATCTGTACGTCTGCCTTCTTCATGGGTCAGTCTCCTCTGCGAGCTTGGCTCGCGGCTTCGAAGCCGGCCTGGTAGGCCCGCTCCATGATCGTTTCGATTTCCCACACCGCCAAGGTGTGGAAGTCCTCTTCGTCGCTGTGACGCGATTCGAGCGTGGTGATCTCCAGTTCCTCCCGGGCGATCCGCTCGAGCGTCTGGTCCATGGTTTCGCGGGGCATGGCATTCTCCTTCCGCGCTGGGTTCACATGTGCAGTTCGTCGAGGCTGCGCTGAATCTCGGATTGTTCAACGCCGGAGAAGAACGCCAGCGTCTCGATCAGGTTTTCGCGGACGTGCTCCAGGGAACCGACCGAAGCCCAGGTGACCTCGTCGTCCTCGTACTTCTCCAGTTCGCACTCGATCCAGTCGGCGAGGCTGGCGATGTCGGCCTGCGCTCGCTTGAAGGCGTCCATCATGCGTTGGGTGTTGTTTTGGGCGGTCATGGCGAATGCTCCTTGCGGTTAGAGGTCGCTGAGCCGAAGCAGCTCGCGGTAGTAGTCGTGGATCATGCTGTTGGTGCCCCGGCAACCATCGAGGTGGTGCTGCAGGCACTCGGCCATCGACCACATGTCTTCCTGGCAGTCGGCGGTGACGTTGTGCTCGCGGCCGTCGGGCATGTCGGGCGTGAGGATGGTGACCACCACCACGTTCGGGGCGGTGCCCGAAGCGGCCCGGCGTTGGGCGGTGGCGTAGTGGCCTGGTTTGCCTTCGAAGTCGATTCGTGTCAGTCGCATGGTTGGCGTCTCCTTTCGGGTTCAGGCCTGGCAGGTGGCCTTGTCGTGCGTACGGACCTGGTAGGTCTCGATGTGGCAGGTGTTGGCGTTGTCGACGATCAGCTTGACCGTCACGGTGTCGCGGCTGCTGGGGTAGGCGTCGAAGACCTCGAACCAGCCGGTGGCCAACCAGATCACGTCGCCGGGCTTGAGGTCGTGCCAGTCGCGTTGGGTGGCGTTCTTCGCGTTTGGTTTCGTGGCCTTCTTCATGGCGTATCTCCTTTCTGTTAAGTCGCTTACGCTCTTTATTCGACGTTGGCATGTTACCTCGACCCCGCCCCTCATCAAGGCGATTACTGCCCCGGCTGGCGGGATTTCTGATCGCCGTAACTATCGAATCTTCCAATACATGTGGCCTTTGGGACGCCCCGGAGGCCTGTTTTCTGGAACACACGGAGGTTGCTGATGACCCACGGGATGGACCCCGGGCGGATGACGCCCGCCGAACGCGCCGACGAAGTCGGCATGCTGCTGTCGCTGGCCATGATGCGGCTGTGGCTCAAGCGCCGCGCCCGCGCCGGGCGGGCCGGTTCGAGAGAGTTTTCGCAGGTCGGGCAGGATTGCCTTGAGCTTCCGCGCCCCACGAGCCCTGATGGTCTCGTCCACCAGCGAAAGGAGTAAATGAATGCAACAGACCGTTTTAGAAACACTTGCGAGAATTGGCCGCATGGACGTGGACGAACTCCGCGACCAGTGGAGAGCGCTGTATGGCACCGAACCGCCGGCCAGCTACGCCAAGGCCCAACTGGTCCGCCGCCTGGCGTGGCGGGTTCAGGAACTTCGCTTCGGGGGCCTGTCCGACCGGGCCCGGCAGCGCCTGCGGCAGATCGCTGACGGCGACGAACTGGCCGGCGGCAAGAAGCGCCCGCCCAAACCCCGCAAGCGCACCGCGCTGGCAGCGGGCACGCGCCTGGTCCGGCAGTGGCGCGGGGTCGAGCACGTCGTCACCGCGCTGGCCGACGGCGGCTTCGAATGGGACGGCCGGCGCTACCGGACACTGTCGGCCGTGGCCAAGGCCATGACCGGCCAGCACGTCAGCGGGCCGCGATTCTTTGGGCTCGCCAGCACAAACAAGGAGGATGCATGATCGCCAGGAACGACAAGACCAAGCCCATCCGCTGCGCCATCTACACGCGGAAGAGCCACGAGGAGGGTCTCGAACAGGAATTCAACAGCCTCGATGCCCAGCGCGAGGCCTGCGAAGCGTACATCGCCAGCCAGAAGCATGAAGGCTGGAAGGCGCTGGCCACGCATTACGACGACGGCGGTTTCACCGGCGGCAACATGGAGCGCCCGGGCCTCAAGGCGCTGCTGGCCGACATCGAGGCCGGCGGCGTCGACGTGGTGATGGTCTACAAGGTCGATCGGCTCAGCCGCAGCCTGATGGACTTCTCCAAGCTGGTGGCCCTCTTCGAAACCCACGACGTGGCGTTCGTATCGGTCACCCAGCGCTTCGACACGACCAGCAGCATGGGCCGGCTGACGCTGAATATCCTGCTGTCGTTCGCGCAGTTCGAGCGTGAGCTGTGCGGCGAGCGCATCCGGGACAAGATCGCCAGCGCCAAGCGCAAAGGCAAGTACGTCGGGGGCAGGCCGCTGCTGGGCTACGACGTGGATCGCGAGCGGATGCGGCTTCTGGTCAACGAGAACGAAGCCAAGCTGGTACGGCACATCTTCGAGCGGTTCTGCCGGCTGGGCTCGTGCATGCTGGTCGCCCGGGAACTCAACGCCCAGGGCCACCGCATGAAGGCCTGGGTCACCAAGAAGGGCAAGCCCATGGGCGGCGGCATGTGGAAGAAGACCGACGTCCACCACCTGCTGACCAACCGGCGCTACCTCGGCGAGGTCATGTACAAGGGAGAAAGCTACCCCGGCGAGCACGACGCCATCGTGGATCGCAAGCTCTGGGACCGCGTGCAGAGCATCCTGTCCGAGAACCGCGCCGTCCGCGCCAACCAAACGCGCAGCAAGACCACAGCCGTGCTCAAGGGCCTGATCCGCTGTGAATGCTGTGACGCGGCCATGGCCCCGACGTACACCAACCGGCGTGGCAAGCGGTATCACTACTACGTCTGCCACGCGGCGGCCAAGAAAGGTTACGACACCTGCGAAGTCCGCAGCGTCCCGGGCGGGCAAATCGAGCAGGCCGTCTTCACCTACCTGCGGGAGATCTTCGCCGACCCGGCCATGGTCGCCCGGACGTTCCGCGCAACGCGGACGCAGGCGGCGGCACAGCGCCGGGCACTGGTCCGACAGAAAACCGCCCTGGAGAAGCGACAGACCGAACTCCGCAAGGGAATCGGCCGACTGGTTCGCGCCGCCGGTGACACCGATGACGGCCCCCTGGCCGACGAGCTGCGGAAGCTGAACGACGAGTACACCGACGTCGAGGCACAGGTTCAGCAGATCGAGGCCCAGCTTGACCAGCAGGAAGGCGTGCCCACTGAACGCGACGTGGCCGACGCGCTGCGAACGGTCGAGCCGCTGTGGACCGAACTGTTCCCGGCCGAGAAGGAGCGGATCGTTCGCCTGCTGGTGGAAACCGTCAACGTCCGCCCCGATGGCCTGACCATCCGACTGCGACCGACGGGCCTGGTTACGCTGGCCGCCGAGGTATCGCCGCAGGAGTCTGAGGAACCTGAACCCCAGGAGACCACCGCATGAAGCGCCCACCAAAGAAGGGCACCATCACCGCCGAGCCCACCGTCCGTCGCGACGGCGACGCCATCGTCATCGACATTCCCATGGCCCTGCGCCATCGCGGTGGCCGCAAAGAAATCGTCCTGCCCCCGGGCGTTGCGCCCGTCGCCGAGAGCGCCGCCGGTGAGGAAGCGCCCACAGCGCTGGCCCTCGCCTTGGCCCGCGCCCTCCGCTGGCAGGAGATGATCGAATCGGGCCAAGCCGAGTCCAACAGCGACCTGGCCCGCAAGCTCAAACTCGACCAGTCCTACATCGCCCGAACCACCCGCCTGGCCTCCCTGGCCCCGGATCTGGTCGAAGCCATCCTCGACGGCCAGGAACCGGACGGCCTGTCCCTCCGCTCCCTCCGCTGCGACCTGCCGCTGGCGTGGGAAGAGCAGCGGCTGATGCTCGCCAAGTAGCCCCGGCCCTCTCGGGCACAGCTTCTCCTCTCCTCTACTCAGCGGTGACGTCCACCGAGACCCGTCTAGTAGAAATACTATCGCCATTGTTTGACGTGGACGAACCATCGCGGTAAACTTTCTATCGCGGCGAGTCGATAGACCTTATGGGTAGATCGTTCGCCCATGACGAACAATGTCACGAGAGAAGCTAACCATCCCGACGACGGGCGTCGAACTGGTCAGGAAGCTGGCGGCCGACGGCGACCGCATCTTCAGCACCGACCGGGCTCGTGAGCTCGCGCCGTCGGTCGGGCTCTCGGAAGGCTACCTGCGGCAGGCGCTCCACCACCTCGTCCGGGCGGGCTGGCTGATTCGCGTTCGCAAGGGACTCTACGTGATTTCCTCGACGACGCCGGGTGTCAGCCCAGTCCACGAGTTCGAGATTGCCATGGCGCTGGTCGAGCCTGCCGCCATCAGCCACTGGTCGGCGATGCATTACCACGGCCTGACCGATCAGGCACCCAGAAAGGTATTCGTACTGACCACCACCGAGGCCTCGGTTCCGCGCAGGCCCACGGGCAGCGACCAAGGCTACCGCGTCGGCGACACGCTCTTCCAGTTCATCCAGACCAAGCCCGAGCGGTACTTCGGCACGAAGAAGATCTGGGTGGGCGAAGCGCGGATCACGATCACCGATCCGGAGCGCACGCTGATCGACGGCCTGTTGATGCCACAGCACTGCGGCGACTTCGCCGAAGTCCTGCACGCCTTCAGTTCCCGAGGTCAGCAGCTCGATACGAAGCGGATCATCGAGTACGCACTCCGGCTGGATGCGGCCACGGCGAAGCGTCTCGGATGGGTGCTTGATGAACTGGGGCATCCGCCGGAGCAACTCGATCCGCTGCTGGCGGTCCCGATCAAGGGCTACCGGCGTCTGGACCCGACGGGGCCGCGACGGGGTCCCTGCAACCGACGGTGGATGATCCAGGAGAACCTGCCAGGGAAGGTGAAGCGATGAAGCCACTGCGGACACGACTCGAGGAGGCCAGGAAGCGTCTGGGGATTCCATGGGAGGTCCTCGAACGCGACTATCTGCTGTCGTGGGTGCTGGCCGGGATCGGCCAGGTCGAGTCGCTTCGGAAGGCTCTGGTCTTCAAGGGCGGCACAGCGCTGAAGAAATGCTACTTCGGCGATTACCGGTTCTCCGAGGATCTGGACTTCTCGTGCGTGGAGGGAGCGCCGACAGGGGCGGCGATGGAGGAAGCCATCGACCAAGCCTGTTCGGCCGCCGCCGTTCTGCTCGACGAGTACGCGCCGGTCGAGATCACCTGGGAGCGATACACGGAGAAGGAACCGCATCCGGGCGGGCAAGAGGCGTTCACCATCCGGGCACAATTCCCGTGGCATCGCCAGCCCCATACACGGGTGATCGTCGAGGCGTCCGTGGACGAACAGGTTCTCCTGCCGCCTCGACAACGGTCGGTGATCCACGAGTACGGCGAGCCCCTCGATGCCGAGATGAACGTGTATGCTCTGGAGGAGATCGTCGCCGAGAAGCTTCGCGCCATCCTCCAGCACGCCGAAAAGCTCGAACATCGCGGCTGGAGTCGGTCACGTGCCCGCGACTATTACGACCTGTGGCGTGTGCTCCAGACGTATCGCGACGAGATGCGACTCGACGACTTCCGCACGTTCCTGATGAAGAAGTGCGCCATTCGCCATGTGGCATTCGATGGACCCGACGCATTCTTCGAGCAGACCATGCTGGCCTACGTCGAGCGAACCTGGGAGAACTGGCTCGGGCCGCTGGTGGCCGATCTGCCGCCGTTCGGCCTGGTGGTCGGGGAACTGCGCCCACAGATCGAGGCCCTGGTGCAGTAGCAACCCGCGTGTTTGGGACGATAGCGAGAAATCACGGTCAGCAGCTTCCCGCCGGGCCCCCTTTACTCAGCCTTCATCCTCATTATCTGCGGCGATCTCGCCGACCACGTCCACCACGTAATCCCCGTACCCCCAGCCGATGCCGTCGGCCTGCTTCGCCAGTTCCGTCAGCCGAGCCTGCACCTGCCCGTACAGCGACCGGCCTTCCTCACTGGCCAACAGCTTCTTGATCTCGTGCAGCGTGGAGCACAGGCCGTCGTAGAACCCCTCGTCGATGTCACCAAACTCGCGAGTGAACTGCGTGCCGGTCTCCACGTGAACGAGCATCAGTTCCAGCGTCCCGGCCGGGTCGGATGTCGCCCGCTGATACTCACGGATGGCCGACCGGGCATCCTTCATATCCAGGCGTTTCGCAGGCCAGCCGCGCTTGTCGTAGAACGCCGTTTCGATACGCTTCAGATACGGCACGAGGACGTCTTCGCCAATGGAATCCCGCAGCAGCCGTGCGGCCAGAAAGTCGCGGTTGTCCGGCGAATGCCCGAAAAGGTCCTGGATCAGCCCCGTAAGCTGAGCCCTGTCCCAATGCTTCAGCTTCGCCTTGATCTGCGACCAGGTTGGTTTCTTCTGCTTGGCCAAGTGCCTCTCCCAGCCTCACCGACCACAACATCTCTTGTACTTCTCGCCGCTTCCGCAAGGACATGACGCATTGCGCCCAATCTTCTGCTTCTCTTGGGCCGGCAGCACCAGCGGTCCGCTGGTGACGTGGCTCTTCCCGTAGGCCGTGGCCGAGCACTTGAGGCGTATGCCAAAGTGTCCGTTGCCTCGACTGCTGGGATACTCCGCCTCCTCATTCCCCGGGTTATCCTGCTCATACCGGCACTTCTCATCGTCCATGAATTCCAGCATTTCCTGAAGAACGATCGGCATAGGTCGCGGAGAAATCATGAATCCCGTGGTATTCACCCACGTGAAATACGTATAGAGGCCGACGGCCTTCGTATCGTCGAGAGGGTAGTACTGGTCACCGGGCTCGTCGAGATCATCGAGGCAAAGCATTCGTCTGGAGCTGATTGGGCAGATGACCTTCGCGCCTTTGCCGAGCAATTGGGATGGTTGCAAGTCGGGATCGATGACAAAAACGGGATCGGTCGATGTGACAAAGAGTGGCTCATCGACAAACAGCATCGACCATCGCTTCTTCATCAAGCCTTGAGCAAGGGCTCCTACCTGTGGGCGGATCGAGTGTATGAACTGCTGGTGAAGTTCATCTTCCGACAGGGCCTTCATCGCCCTCCAGCCATCCTTGTCGAAAGGCACTTCGCGGTCGCCAAGAACGATAGATTCCACTGCAGGAATTCCATGTCGGTCCCTGGGTGCTTGGTCGAGCAACTCCAAGAGTTCCTGCCGAAACTCAATCATGCTGCCTTTGCGTGCTGGATTGCGAAGGAACAAAGTCGCCAGGAACAGGGAGAGAAGCTTCCGAATCGACAGGCTGCCGAAGTCTATGAAATCATCGCAGAGGTCCGGCCAGAAGCGCAGATCGGAAACCACTCCTTCAAGTCGGCTGAACTCCTGCTCGATTCTGTAATCAGGGGCTCCATCCTGTGAGAACAGCGTATAAAGGTCTCGCTGAACCGCCATATTGTGAGTGCCGACCTGCTTTTCATCTCCATGCTCCCGATGGAGAACCCAGGCCTTCGGGGCTTTGCTTTCGGCGGTTTCAGGTATGGCAAATCCCCTCAAGTAAAACCTGGGAACCCAATGGTGCCGCCTCGGTTGCTTCATTCCGCAATCACACCGCTGATCCCTTCGCTGCGCGGTAGTTCTCATCCAGCGCCGGCTGCATCAGCAGGATTGCCGCGATGCGGCGAGCCGTGTCGGTGGCGTGGCGGGCTTCGTCAATCCGCAGAGGCCGGCCGAGGATCGGCTGCTCGCGGTAGCTGAGCCATTTCTTGATGACCTGGTAGCCGCCGATGAAGTAGTCCCAGGTGTTGGCGGGCACGTTCTTCCAGTAGGCCCGGTCGCTGAGGTAGACGTCCCGCGTGTCGGGCCCGAGCAGGTCAGTCATCTGCCGGGCCGTCAGGCCGTGGGCGTCGGTGGCAGATGCGATGGCGTCGCTCTCGGCCTGGCTGTACTTGCGCGTGACGACTTTGCCGCGCCCGGGCATGGTTGCCCCGCCGGAGCCCTCGTGGCCCCAGCCGGCGGTGACGGCCAGGTCGCCCGCATCGGCATCCAGAGGCCCGCCCACGCCCGTGATCACGCCGATGGTCTGGAACAGCGCCCCGATGCCACCCGCCGTCACGCCCGCAACCGGTCGCTCGCAGTCCAGCAGGTCGGCCAGGCGTCGGCCCAGCGCAACCGACGCACGCAACGCTTCGGCGTCAGCGGGCAGCGGAATACGCGGCCAGTCGCGGCGGATGCCATCGGCGTTCTCCTCGATGTAGGCGGGGCTGTAGCCGATTGCCAGCGCGTGCAGCCAGATCAGCGACGCCACGTCCCGATCCGCGTCCGGGTCGCCCAGACCCAGCGAGGCCAGGTATTCCCGCGCGGCCGCCGACAGGTTCGCCCGGGGCCCGTCCGCATCGTCCGCACCGCCGTCGAACAGCCCGGCCTGCTTGCGTGATGGCGTCGGCATTGCCTGGAACGGAATGAAGTATGCGTCCTTGTGCATGACGTGCTGGTCGCCCAGGTGCCGCGAGTGGTACAGGCTCGCCCCGTCCTTGGCCTTGGGGGCATGGCAGCGGGCAAGCAGGAATTCACCATCAGGGAGCATCTGCGAAACAAGCTGCGGGCGCACCTCGTTCCACAGCTTCGCCCTCGTCTCGATGTAGGCCCATCGCCGATCGAACGGCCGGAAGAAGAAGAACTGGACTTTGCCATTGTCGTAGCTTGCTGTTCGGAGTAGTTCTTCGCGAGTTCCAGCGGCGTCGAAACGGGCCGCATCCGTCGTCAGCCCCTGGTGCATGTCGGTGAGCTTCTCGAAGGGCACCTTCGGATCGAAGTACGCCTTCATCCGCTTGACGATCTCGTCGCGGTCGAAGGCATGGACCGCCTGGCGGCGGTTGTCGTTGAGCCCGAGCATGGGCGGCACGACCGCCAGTTCCGGCAGGCTTGGCCAGGACATGTAGCCCTCCGCCTCCGTCTGCGGGCGGAAGGAAAAACGGTTGTCTCGGTCCGGATTGGCCTTCTCGTAGGAAGAATCGAGTTTTTTCGCCTCCAACGACGCCAGTAGATCGCGTCGCTTGCTCGCGCCCCAGAAGTGGCGGAAGCGGACAATGGGCTCCTTGAGGCGTTTCTCGCGCCGCACGATGACACACACGGCCGTTCCGACGCGGATGCCCTGACGGTTGTACTCGGTGGAGAAGACCGACGGGTCGGGTTTCCCGTCCGGCGTGACCTTGCCCGTCTCCCGGCTGTCGCCGTTCATGCAGTCGAACCAGAGCTTGTCGAATTCACCCAGGAACCGCTGGCGGACAGCCACGAACGATGGCTCAGCGAGGTACGAAAAGTTCGAGATGAACGACACGACGCCCTTGCCGGTCATCTCGGCGATGCGACGCTCAGCCAGGCGGAAGAAGCGGACGTACAGATCGTCCAGGTAGTTCTTCGTGATGCCCCAGTCGGCCAGTCCTTCCTTGTACGGTTCGATCAGCCGGGCTTCCTCATCGACGGCCACGCCGGCGAACCCGTTGTACGGCGGGTTGCCGAGGACCACGAGGATGCGGGCGTCGCGCTTGACCTTCTCGGCCGCGTCCCGCTCGGCCTGGAGTTCTGGGAACAGCAGCCTCTTGGGCTCCTTGGGAGGCTCCCACCCGGTCAGCGAGTTGGTCAGGTACACGCCGACGCGTTCGAGCTTGGCGTTGCTGAGGGGTACGCCGAGCTTCTGGAGCATCAGCCCCAGTTGCAGGTGGGCCACGACGAAGGGGGCCGGGAGGATCTCAAAGCCGAACACGCGGGACATGGCCGCCTTCTTCAGGTCGGCCGCCAGCAGATCGTCGCCGCCCTTCGCCCGGAGCGTGTTGGCGATGTGGTCGAGCACCTCGACGAGGTAGGCCCCCGTCCCGCAGCACGGATCGAGCACGACCACGTTGGGATCGGCCAGGCCGTCGGCGACGTTCAGCTCCTCGCGCAGCACCGTGTCCACGCGGGCGACCTGGTAGCGGACGATTTCCGGCGGGGTGTACCACACGCCGAGCTGCTTGCGGAGCTGCGGGTCGAAGGCTTCAAGGAACGGCTCGTAGAAGTACTGGACGGCGTGCTCGTCCTGGAACTTCTCGAAGAACGCGGCGCGGTTGACGCGGCTCAGCGCCGCTGCCGTCCAGTCCAGCACCTCGACCAGGCCGAGGGGCCCGAGCTTGCTGGGCGTGGCGACCTCTTCGTAGAGGGCGCGGATGAACGGCACGTGCAGCGACCATTCGGCCATCCGCCAGTCGAAGCTGTCGGTCCGGTTGGGGTTCTCGCGGTGCCACAGCACCCAGGCCGAAAACACCCCGTAGAAGATCGTCTGCACCAGCGTCGAGCGGAAGAAGTGCTCGCCGTCGTCGCCGGTGAACTTCATGCCCAGGGCTTCCTGGAGGGCCTCGCGGATGGACGCCAGGGCGGGCAGGTCGGCGGACTCGACGCGCAGGCGGGCGTCGCGGGCGTAGCTGGCGAGGAACCAGGCGAGGTCCTTGGGGTCGGTCAGCGCGGCGTTGTGCTGCATCGCGCGAAGCAGGTAGCCGGTGAACCGCTCGCCGTGGGCCTCGGTGAACTTGCGCGGGTGAGCGGCCGCCTGCCAGAACGCTTCGTCGCTGTCGGCAAGCTGGTAGCACTCCAACGCGGCGGGCTGGCCCTGGCCGTCCTGGGACACCATCATGAACTCGCGGAAGTTGGTCACGAGCACGAGCCCGTACTCCCGGCAGTACTTCGCCACCTGCTTCGACTTGGCGATGGCGGCGACATTGCCGGCTGTGGGCTTGGCCTCGATGGCTCCGCGTGCGGGAATCTGCCCGGCGATGGGGTTCGGGTCGTTCTTGCGGACCTGCTCAGCCGTGAACAGCCCGCCGTCAGGGATGCCGGCCCCGCGATTGGCCAGGTTGATGACGCAGCGGACCTTGGGCTTGAGCGTCTTGCCGATCTCGTTCAGCAGGTTGGCCAGCGGGCCGTAATACGAAGTCTCCGGTACAGCCGCCCCCGTCGAGCGGATGTCGCGCAATTCACGAAGGTAGGTCTCCACCGGATTCATGTGGTTCTTGTACCGGAAACAGGGCTTTTTCGCAATGATGCGCTATCCGAAGCTCGCGGCAGTGACCGGGCAAGATGCGAGCATCCTCCGGCCAGCCACGGCCCAGCGTCATTGCCGCCCAAGACACGCGAGAGTACGATACTGTGGCGCTGTGATGCGTACATCAACGCCAGCCAGCTTCTGGATCGCGGGGCTGACGCGGCGTCACGCTGTACTGTCGAGCGGCCCGAACGAATATGAAACCTGATCTGCAACATCTCATGTCCATAGCCGATGCCACAGTTCACGGCGTCGAGCAAACGCTTCACCTCATGGGCGTCCTGGTAGACGCGGCTTCGGATCAGGGGAGTGTCACCGGCCTTCGCCACGCAATCGGTGTCCTGGATGGCATGGCGCATGACCCTCTGCCTGACGAGCAGAGAGCCCACCTGCACTACTGCCGGGGCAATGCATTCTCCGCGATACGAAATCTGGAGCGATCAGGGAAACCCGCCGCGTGGGACTGGCACCAGGATGAGTTCGAGCAGGAGATTCTCTCGCTGAGGATTGCATCTCAAGCGGCGGCAAGGGCCGACCTCCCGCCAGAGGTGCGTTGCCCGATGATGACAAACCTTGGCAATGCGATGAGCTACGTGGGCAGGTTCGTTGAAGCCATCGACTGGTGGAACCGCGCCCTGACCTTGGACTCCCGTTTCGGCATGGCCATCGGGAACAAGGGCTATGGGTTGTTTCACTACGGCCAGCAGCTCTACGATGACGGGCATCGGGCGCTGTTCTACAAGAAGGCACGCGACCTGCTGGCCGCCGGCATCGCGCAGGGCTGCGACCCGGCTGCAAGGGCAGCATTTGAGCGACTGGTCGCCGACATCGACAGGGTCTTGCCGCCCGAGTTTGTCGAGCACCCTTTCGAGGACGAGGAGTTCTCGTTGGGCAAGACCAAGGCCGAGAAGCAATACCGGGCATGGTGCCTGGAGAACCGCCTGTTTCTCAATCCACTCAATGACCTGGGGCCGTTCTCCGTCGCAGCCCAAGACGTGTTCACCGTCCCGTCCATCGTGACGCCCATCGACGAAGGGCCGCGCTTCCATGGGTTCTTCAACCAGATGAAGCAGGAGTACGTTTCCGCCAGACTTCTCTTCTACGAAGGGGCGGCTGCGACTCGGGCCCATTTCTCCGACCGCGACGTGTTGCTGTTTGACACCTTGGACTACCCCTGCTACGCACTGGCGGTCGAGAAGCAGAAACTCGCCTTCCGATCCGCCTACTCGATCCTGGACAAAGTCGCTTTCTTTGCGAATGCATACTTGGGGTTGGGCATTGCTGACAGGCAGGTGAGCTTCAGGAGCTTGTGGTATGAGAAGCAGGACCCCAAACGCGGCCTTTTGCCCGAATTCATATCGCTGGATAACTGGCCGCTGAGAGGGCTATTCTGGCTCTCGAAGGACCTGTACGACAGCTCGCCAAGCTTCCGCAACGCCCTGGAACCCGCCGCTCGCCGGTTGGCCGAGATTCGCAATCATATAGAGCACAAATACCTGAAGGTGCACGACGAGATGTGGGCAGGGCCGGGGGACGGCACTGCTCCGCCCGGTTTGAAAGATACACTGGCTCACTCCGTCTACCGGGAGGAGATGGCCAACAGCGCCTTGCTGATGCTGAAACTCGCGAGGGCCGCGCTGATCTACCTCTCGCTGGGAATCCACGTCGAGGAGCGGCGTAGAGCGCGCAATCGGCCTGCGGACCAACGCATCGGCACCATGCCGATCATGACGTGGCCGGACAAGTGGAAGCAGTAATCGTGGATAGGCGTCGGCGTGATGGAAGCCGGTCCTCGAGTTGGCTTTGGATGCTGATGCCCTTGGTCGAGCGGTTTGCCATTGCCCTTGCATGACCTTCCATGTGCTTGGGAACTCGATTTGGCCGAAAGTGCAGTGCTTGCGGCAGGTGGCTTCGCATCAACGACTTGCGGAGCCTTGGACGCGCTTGGGGGTGGACCAAGCGAAACAGAGATTCCGAAGCGAAAGAGAGAGATCGGGGGCCGAAACGGGGCGTTCGGGGGTGGGGCGCGTCCAAGCGTGCGGCCGCTGCACGTCGGGCGGGGCTCGCGAGAGCCCGCAAACAGTGGCCGAGAACGCGACGGCCCGCCGGGGTGTCGGCGGGCCATCAAGTGCGTGATACGTTTCGCTCCGAGGAGCACAAGTGGGCCCTGGGGGATTCGAACCCACGACCAAGGG
>Ga0123329_1001330_pt1 | contig 23606 bp, 23 predicted proteins | sample BioC12SIPDNA_FD_89703 | JGI IMG/M metagenome (GOLD analysis project Ga0123329, IMG submission 89703) | Anaerobic biogas reactor microbial communites from Washington, USA - Biogas_R1_B C12 SIP DNA | ecosystem: Engineered > Bioreactor > Anaerobic > Unclassified | place: Washington, USA | collected...
CTTTTTATGCACAGATTGTGCGATATGACAACAAATTCTGCATAATTCCTGTGGATAACGCTTCTGACCCCACTGTTTGCGACGATTTGTCATCCGAGGCTATTCAGAATACGGAAACTCAAGCTGAATCAGCAATTGACAAGGGCGCTTTGGGGGTGTACACTGCTTTTAATCCTGAGTGATTTTGTCGGGATTGGGAGGAAGAGTGAAACTGACGGCCAAAAGCCATTATGCTATGCATGCCATGCTGCACTTAGCGCAGCATCAGGATAAAGGGCCCCAGCCGCTTCGCAGGATTATCAGAGCGGGGCAGCCCAGGGAATACACGGAGCAACTCTTAGGCGCCCTGAGGCGCAGCGGACTGATTGTCTCGGTTCGCGGCAACAAGGGGGGCTATTTGCTGGCGAAAAACCCTGGGGAGATTACGGTGGCCCAGATTATTGAAAGCGTTGAGGGTCCCTTGACCTTGTCCCACTGCGTGCTGGACGCGGACACCTGTGAAAACAGCCGCGTCTGTGCGCTTAAAGGCACCTGGGAATACCTGACCCGGGGCATTGAAGAGGTCATGAACACCGTGACGCTTAAAGACATGCTGGCCAATCCCTCCCTCATTTCAAATGCAGAGAAGGTGACCCATTGAACAGGATATATTTGGATAACGCCGCCACCACCCCCATTTCTCCTGAAGTGCTGGAGGGCATGATGCCCTATCTTAAGGGGCATTTTGGCAACGCTTCCGGCATTTATGCCACCGGCCGCGATGCGCGCCAGGCTGTGGATGAGGCGCGCAAGCAGGTGGCCCAATTGATCGGTTGTAAGCCGGGCGAAGTTTATTTCACCAGCGGCGGCACAGAAAGCGATAACTGGGCCCTTAAGGGCATCGCCTTTGCCAACCGCAATAAGGGCAATCACATCATCACCAGCGCCATTGAGCACCCTGCAGTGCTGGAAACGGCCAAATGGCTGGAAACCCAGGGGTTTGAAGTGAGCTATCTAATGCCGGATGCCTCCGGGATCATCAATCCCGATGAGGTTGAAAAGGCGATCACAGACCGCACCATCCTCATTTCCATCATGGCTGCCAACAACGAGATCGGCGCCCTGCAGCCGGTGGCCGCCATTGGCGCCCTGGCCCGGGCGCGGAAAATCCCCTTCCATACGGATGCGGTGCAGGCAGTGGGCGCCATTCCGGTGGACGTGAAGGCCTGGCAGGCGGATCTCCTGTCCCTTTCCGGCCACAAGTTTGGCGCGCCCAAGGGGATAGGCGCCCTGTATGTGCGCACGGGCACCCGGATCACACCCCTGCTTCACGGGGGCGCCCAGGAGCGCAATCGCCGCGCCGGCACGGAAAATGTGCCGGGCATCGTGGGCCTGGGCCTGGCGGCTGCGCGCGCGGGCCAGGGGATAGAAGAAAAAACCGCGCGGATCACCGCGCTTCGCAACCGCCTGATAGACGGCATCATGGATGCCATTTCCCATGTGCGGCTCAACGGGGACCGAAACAGCCGCCTTCCCAACAACGCCAACCTGTCCTTCCGGTTTATCGAAGGAGAGGCGCTGCTTTTACATCTGGATCTTAACGGCATCGCGGCCTCCTCCGGGTCCGCCTGTGCCTCCGGCTCCCTTGAGCCTTCCCATGTGCTCTTAAGCATGGGCCTGGATGCGGAGGAGGCTCACAGCAGCCTGCGCTTTACCCTGTCTGAAGCAACCACCGAGGAAGAAATTAACACGGTGCTGGGCGTATTGCCCGGCATCGTTGACAAGCTGCGGGCTATGTCCCCGTTAGCCAGCTAAGGAGCGAAATATATGTACAGCGATAAAGTCATGGATCATTTCAGCAATCCCCGCAATGTTGGGGAGCTTTCCGACGCCAATGGCATCGGCACCGTGGGCAACGCCACCTGCGGGGATATTATGAAAGTCTACATCCGGGTGGAGGAGGATGTCATCCAGGATGTGCGGTTTAAGACCTTTGGCTGCGGGGCCGCCATTGCTACCAGCTCTATGGCCACAGAGATGGTGCGGGGAAAAAGTCTGGAAGAGGCGCTGAAGGTCAGCAACAAGGCGGTTTTGGAGGCTCTGGACGGCCTGCCGCCGCAAAAGGTGCACTGCTCGGTGCTGGCGGAGGAGGCCATCCACGCCGCCATTGAGGACTACCGAAAAAACCGGGCCTGAGGACTTAAAAAGAGGAGATTATGCCGGAACTGAGAGGAAACTTAACGGGAATCAGGGACAGCGTGCAAAAGGAACTGGCTTTGCTGTTTGATTTTCCCGTGGGGACGGATGAATTCCTCCCCTTTGAGCTGGCCCAGGCGCTGTGCCGGTTTTCAGCTCAAATCCGGCGCGAAATCGCTCTGTATCTCTCCCGCAGCGGGGAGGTGCTGGATATTGCCGTGGGGCACAGAGATTCTGTGCCCCTGGCGGATTTTTCCCTGCGCCGAAACGAGAACAGGCTTAGCCGGGTGCGCTGCATTCATACCCACCCGGACGGGCAAAGCCTGCTGTCGGATGTGGATATCTCCGCGCTGAAAGCCCTCAGGCTGGATGCCATTTGCGCCCTGGGGGCCCATGAGGACGGCAGCGTAGCAGGGGCCAGCGTCTGCTATCTGTTGCCGGATGAGGTATCAGGCTACAAGCCTGGCCCCGTGATGGCAACAGGCGCCCGGGCGCTCAGCCACCCCAAATGGATGGAGGCCATCTACCTAAACGACCAGGCGGCCCCGGTAATGGAGCAGCTGACCCAGGCGGAAGTCGAGCGGGCCTACCTGATTGGCATTGACAATCAGGCTTCTCTTGATGAGCTTGCGGCCCTGGCGGAGAGCGCGGGGGCACAGGTGGTGGGGCGCGTCCTGCAGGCCAAGTCCGCCATGGATCCCAAGACCTACATCGGCCCCGGCAAGGCCATGGAGGTGTCCCTGGATGTGCAGGCGCTGGAGGCTGATCTGGTCATCGCGGATGATGAGCTGACCAGCGTTCAGCTAAGCCATCTGGAGGAGCTGACCGGCAGCCGGGTTATCGACCGCACCACGCTGATTCTTGATATCTTCGCCCAGCGCGCCACCACCAGCGAAGGCAAGCTGCAGGTAAGCCTGGCCCAGTTGAAGTACCGCTCCAGCCACCTGGTCGGCGCGCGTTCCGCCCTTTCCCGATTGGCTGGCGGCATCGGCACCCGGGGCCCGGGCGAAAGCAAGCTGGAGATGGACCGGCGCTATATCAGGCGGCGGATTCAAATCCTGACCAAGGATTTGGAGGAATTGGAGCGCCAGCGCGCCATCCGCCGGAAAAACCGGCAGCAAAACGATATCCCGGTGGTGGCCCTGGTGGGCTACACCAACACCGGCAAGTCCAGCCTGCTTAACCTTATTTCAGGCGCCCAGGTTAGCGCGGAGAACCAATTGTTTGTGACCCTGGACGCGGTGTCCCGCAAGGTGGAATTGCCGGACGGGGACAGCTTTCTTCTGGTGGACTCGGTGGGCTTTATCAGCAAGCTGCCCACGGATTTGGTGGAAGCCTTCAAGTCCACCCTGGAGGAGGCGGCGCTGGCGGATGTGCTGGTGATTGTCTCTGACGCCGCCAACCCCCAGGCCCGACAGCAGCGCCAGGTGGTGGAAGAAGTGCTCAAGGACCTGGGCGCCACCAGCCAGCCCCGGATTGAGGTTTTAAACAAGGCGGACATCGCGGACAAGGGAAGCAAAATCGCCCTGCCGGATGCCCTCATGGTGTCCGCCCGCACGGGGCAGGGAATCGATCAGCTGCTTGAGGCCATCGCAAAAATCCTTAGGGACAGCGAGCGGGAATACACCGTGTTTGTGCCCTTTGTCCAGTACGAGGCGCTAAATGAGCTGCGAAAACAAGGCCGGATCCTTAAAGAAGAGCATCAGGACACCGGCACCCGGGTTTCGGTGCGCTTAAAGCCCGTGGCCATGATGCGGCTGTCCGCCCAGTATCCAGGGCTGTTTGTGCCGGAGAAGACGGATGATCGTTAGGCTTTTTTCCTTGTTTGCCGCGGTTGTTGCCATTGCCCAGGGGGGCATCCGCCTCAGCGTGGACCAGACCTCTTTGGGCGGCAATCTCTATCTTGTCAACCGCACCTTTCAGCTGGCAAAGGACTATGTGCCGCCTGATTTGGTGAAGCCCGCCGTCCGCGTGACCAGCGGCAGCCTGACCTTGAGGCAGGAGGCGGCAGTGGCCCTGGAAACGCTGTTTTTGGCCGCTAAGGAGCAGGGGCACAATCTGGTGGCGGTGTCCGGATACCGCAGCTATGACAGCCAGAATACTATCTACCGCCGGAAGGTGTCCAACACCGGAAGCGCTGAGAAGGCGGGCCTTTTGGTGGCGCTTCCCGGATGCAGCGAGCATCAGCTGGGCCTGGCGGTGGATGTGGGCCGGGTGTCCAACCAACAGCTAAACGGCAGCTTTGGCCGCTCCAAAGAGGGGCAATGGGTGCACGAGAACGCGCACCGTTTTGGCTTTATTGTGCGCTATAAGGCGGAGTGGACGGAGATTACCGGCATCGCGGACGAGCCCTGGCATCTGCGCTATGTGGGGCAGCCCCATGCGGAGGAGCTTTACCGGCTGGATATCCCCCTTGAGCTGTATGTGTTCCAGCTGTCCCAGGCCTCCTTTGGCGCGTATTTCACGGAGGGATTTGGCGGATGAAAAAAAGGCTGTTTTTGCTTTTCCTGGCGCTTTGCCTGCCCCTGATCGGAGCGCGGGCCCTGCCTGAATGGCCCCATCCTCTGGCCGCTAACCTGCTGGAAAACCGCAATGGCAACCTGACGCTGGTGAACCGTCAGGCGCTCCTTGCGGCGGACTTTGTGCCCAACAACCTGGTATCCTTAAGCGGGCTGCGCAGCGTCAGCGGCCCTCATATGCTGCGCAAGGAAGCGGCCCTGGCGCTTATGGACATGTTCGCGGCGGCGGAAGAAGCGGGGCATACGCTGTATGTGAAAAGCTCCTACCGCAGCTATGGCACGCAGGACACCATGTACCATAACCGCCTGGAGAAGTACAATCGGGATGACGGCGTGGTGGCCTTCCCGGGTTCCTCTGATCATCAAACAGGCCTGGGCGTTGATGTGTTAAACTGGGAATGGGCCAATCAGGACGGCATGCGGCCTGAGTTTGGAAATACAGCGGAGGCCCGCTGGATGGAAGCGCATTGCGCGGAGTTTGGCTTTATCATCCGTTACCTGCCCGAAAAGCAGGAGATTACCGGCATTATTTATGAACCCTGGCACTTGCGCTACATGGGGCGGGAGGTGGCCCGGTATATCATGGACAACCGGCTGTCTCTGGAGGAGTTTGACCAGGAAGTCAGGCAGGCCATTATGGATTACGAGGCCGCCGGCGGGGATTTTGCCGCCCTGTGTGCCCAGCTTAACGCCCTTCCGCCCCCCAAGGAATTGGCGGAGACGGATGAGGCGGGGGACAGCGATGTCTCTATCTTCTATCAACCCTGAGAGGAAATCATGAAAAAGCTGATTGCAGTTCTGGTTCTTTGCGCACTGGCGCTGACGACAGCGTTTGCCGCTGAGCCTGAGGCGACCCCAGCCCCTGAGGCAGCGCTGCCAGCCATCATGGATCTGGGGGGAACGCTTTTTTTGGTGAACGCCCAGAACCGCATCAGCAAATCCTATGTCCCTGAAAATCTGGTCAAGCCGGATGTTCAAACCCGCAAACAAAGCCTTCAGGAAAATATCCTGATGTGTGAGGAAGCTGCCCGGGCGCTGGAGGAGATGTTCGAGGCCGCTTTTTTTGAGAAGGGCTACACCCTGTATGCCACCTCGGGCTACCGTTCCTATGGCATTCAGCAGCTTCTCTTTAACGCCAAGGTGGAAGAGGTGGGCAGCAAGGCGAAGGCCCAGCGCCGGGTGGCCCAGCCCGGGACCAGTGAACATCAGCTGGGCCTGGCCATGGATATCCAGACGCCCACCCAAACCAACCTGAACGCCAACTTCGGGGATACGGAGGAGGGCATCTGGGTGGCGGAGAACGCCCACCGTTTTGGCTATATCATCCGCTATCAGGAGGAGTGGAAGGAGATCACCGGCATTATTTTTGAGCCCTGGCACCTGCGCTATGTGGGGGTGGCCCACGCCACGGCGCTCTATGGCCTGAATGTGCCTTTGGAGATTTACTCGGACCAGGCGCGTAAGCTGCCGGAATATGTGCTGACAAAGGGAAACCACTACCTGCTGGAGGGCTTGATCGGCCAGATGATTGCAGGGGATACGCCTGAAGCGCTGGCAAGCCTTGGCCAGGCGGAGACAAAAGAGGAGGAGGCCGCCATGCGCGCCGCTTCCATTGCTTTTTTGCCTGAGGATACCAGCTATGACCAGGCGGTGTGGTACGCCTACCCCACGCCCCGGCCTACTTCGGCGCCCCGGGTGGACAGGGATGAGGAAACCTCCCTCTTCCAGGCAGAGGGGGGCTGATGGCCTCCATGCTGGACCGGCTGCGCGCCGCACAGCCCGTCAGCCACCAGGCAAGGCCCGCCTTAAAACAATCAGAGCTGCTGATCAAAGAGACGAAAGCTCCTCTGCCGCCCGGGCGCAGCTTCTTAAGCGCCCAGACCCTGGCCTATTTGGGGCTTGAAAACGGGGCGGATATCCCGCTTGAGGCTTTTCTTTTTTTAGATACGGAGACCACGGGCCTAAGGGGCGGAGCGGGCACCCTTGCTTTTTTGATCGGCGTCGGCTGGCTTGAGGGGGAAGATTTTCGCGTCCGGCAATATTTTATCAGGGACTATCATCAGGAAGCCCAGATGCTGGATAAGGTGTTTGCGCAGTTTGAGGAAGCCCGCTGTCTGGTCACGTTTAACGGCGCCAGCTTTGACCTGCCCCTTCTTGAAAGCCGGGCCACGGTCAACCGCCTTAAAGAGCGCTATCAGCCCCCCTTGCACCTTGATGTAATTCATGCCGCCAGGCGTGTGTATAAGCTGCGCCTCAGGCAGTGCGCCTTAAGCCGGCTTGAGGAGCAGGTGTTTGGGCAGCCACGGGAGGACGATCTGCCTGGCGCTGATATCCCGGCGCGCTTTTTTGAGTATCTGAAAACCCGGGATGAGGGCCTGATGACCGAGGTGCTGCGCCACAATTATCTGGACATCCTTTCCCTGGCGCGGCTGAAGTTATTGATGAGCCACCTGCACGAAAATCCCATGGACGCCCGGCACCACCGGGATATTTTCAGCCTGGGCAAAGTCTATGAGAAGCACGGTCAGGTGGAGAAGGCCGCCAGCTGCTTTAGGGCCTGCACGGACCAGGACGTCAAGGCCAGGGCCTGGGTGCGCCTGGGGGACATGTACAAGCGCTGTAAAAGCAATCTGAAGGCGGCGGACGCCTATGAGGCGGTGCTGGAGGAGAGCAGCATGAGTTTTCATGTGTGCACCGCCCTGGCCAAAATCTATGAACACCGGCTGAAGGATCCCGGGCGCGCCCTTGCCATTGTCAGGCAGGGCATGCTATATTGTGCTGAACGCCGCCAGCTTTCTGCCAGGGCGGCAGCGGAATATGCAGCGCTGGAGCATCGCTGTCTGCGGTTGATGAGAAAGGTTGAACACTGTAAGCATGGGATTTATGAGCAAACTGAAAATGCGCCAGGCGCTGCTGAAGCACCAGCGCGGACAGACAAAAGAAGCGCGGGCCCTCTATGAGGAGCTGTACCAGCAGGGCGAGGTATCGGCCAGCTATATGTTGCCTTACGCGGTTTTGCTGCTGCGCTCAGGGGAAGAGGGCGCTTTTGAAAAGGTAAAACAGATCATGGTGAAGGCGCAAAAGGCGCCGGACATGAACCCGGAGCGCAAACAGCAGCTGCTGATGAACTATGCCGTTGCCAGCTGGAAGACCGGGGACCTGGACAAGGGCGTCCGGCTGCTGGAGGCCTCCCACCGGGAGACACCCTGCGGGCTTACCTACCAATCCCTGGGTTTTTTGTATATAGAGCAGGGGGACGCTGAAAAGGCCCTTGCCTATAACCTGGAGGCCCTGGAATACGATGATGAGGACCCGGTGATTCTGGACAACCTGGGGCAAACCCATTACCGGCTGCTTAAGGACAAGGAAAAGGCCCGGGGCTATTTTGAAAAGGCGCATCGGATCAAGCCCGGCCAGATTGACACCCTGTATTTCCTCTCCCGCTATGATCTGGAAGCAGGGAAGAAAAGGGAGGCGCTGGAACGGCTGGAGGAAGCGCTGGAAGGCCGATTTTCGCCTTTGAATTATGTGACCCGGGAGATGGCTGAGGCTGATGCCGCGCGCATCAGAGAGGCCCTGAAGGAAGGGGAAAGCTGAGTTGCTGGACTGGCTGCAATCGGACCCCTGGGGTTTTCTGCAGTTCATGCTTTACCGCGCGCCCGCGGTGTTGTTGGCTATTTCTTTTCATGAGCTGGCCCACGGCTACGCGGCGCTGAAAAGCGGGGACACCACCGCCCGGGATTTAGGAAGGCTGTCCTTAAACCCCCTGCGCCATCTGGATCCCCTGGGCACCATCAGCCTGTTTCTCCTGGGAATCGGCTGGGCCAAGCCTGTGCCGGTCAACCCCAACCGCTTCCGCAACCGCCGCTGGAACGACCTTTTTGTGTCCCTGGCCGGGGTATGCACCAACTTTGTGCTGTTTTTGCTGGCTATGCTCTTATCCGTGCTGATAGGCCGTTTTTTGTATGCGCCGGAGGCATTGGATTACCTGGGCGCCTCCTTTTTTCTGAGCTTTCAGGAGGACGGCTTTATCCTGCAGCTTTATCCCCAGCTGGCAGACAGCCTGGGCGCTTTGATCAAGTCACCCGTGCTTTTGCACCTTCAGCGCTTTTTGTTTCAGCTGGCGATGATCAACCTGGGCATGGGGCTGTTTAACCTTTTGCCCATCCCGCCGCTTGACGGCTTTCATGTGGTGAACAATATTTTCTTTAAGGGAAAGCTGAATCTGGGGGGCAAGGTTTTTCGCATCGCGCATATCGCGCTGATTATTCTTTTGATCAGCACCAATTTCATCGGAAGCTGGATTTCTCAGGCCATATACGCCGTGCAGGGCGCCATCCTCCCGGTGTTTTTAGCTATTTTCCCTCTGTAGGCTGAGATGAGCAGCATTCACATTCGCTTAAGCCAGTTTGACGGGCCCCTTGATCTGCTGCTGCACCTGGTGGGCCGGGCCAAGATTGATATTCAGGATATTTTCGTCTCAGAGGTGACCGACCAGTACATCCGCATCGTGCAGGAGGCGGGGGAAATAGACATGGACGAGGCCAGCAGCTTTGTGACCATGGCGGCCACGCTGCTTGAGATTAAAAGCCGGGCGATGTTGCCGGTGCCGCCCAGCCTGCCGGAGAATGAGGAGACGCCGGAGGCGCTGCTCATCCAACAGTTGGAGGAATACGCCCAGTTCAAGCAGATTTCCCTCGAGATGCAGGCCTTTGAAGAAGAGGCGGGCAAGGCCTTCAGCAAGCTGCCGGATGAGTTTCCCCTGCCCCAGCCGGAGTTTGAGATTTCAGGGCTGACGCTGGAAGGGCTGATCCGGGCTTTCATCAATGTCAGCCGCCGGGCCGCCCGGGAGCAGGAGCCCCTGGATGAGATGCCCGACCGCCACATTCAGGGGGAGCGCTATTCCGTGCCTGCCTGCATGGCGATGATTTTAAGACAGCCCAGAAAAGCCCCGCTGAAGTTTTCGGGGCTGCTAAGCCGCGGCGCCTCCCGGGAGGAGGTGGTGACGGTGTTTTTGGCGATGCTGGAATTGATGAAGCAGGGCAAAGCCTGGGCAGAGCAGGACAGCAACTATGAGGACATCACCCTGTTTGTAGGGCGCAGAAAAGAGGGCAGGGATGCGTGACGAAAACCTGGCTGGGATTGTTGAGGCCATTTTATTTGTGTCCGGCGAGGCGGTGAATCCGGCTGATATCGCGGCGGCGCTGGAGCTGCCTGAGAAGGCCGTCAACCAGGCGCTGGACAGCCTTGAAGGGGAATACGAAAAGGAAGCCAGGGGCCTTTCCATCAAGCGCTTTGGAGGAAAGGTGCAGCTGACCACCAAGGCGGAATGCGCGCCCTATATCGAGCGGGTGCTGCAGCCCATTCAGCGCAGGTCACTTAGCCAGTCCGCCCTGGAAACCCTGTCTATCATCGCCTATAAACAGCCTGTGACCCGCATGGAGATTGATGCCATCCGGGGGGTAGGGAGCGACTATGCCATTCAGTCCCTGATGAACAAGCGCATGGTCAGGGAGCTGGGGCGCAAGGACACCCTGGGCCGTCCAATTCTTTACGGCACCACGGAGCAGTTTCTCTCTCACTTTGGCCTGAAGGACTTGCAGGAGCTGCCGGAGATTCCCATGGGAGACGAGCAGACCAGCTTCCTGGAGGCGGATCAGCTATCAGAGGCCTATATCCAAGGGGAATAAACAAACAACAAAAAACAGGAGCCGGTATGTTTACTCATGCCGGCTCCTGTTTTTTGTTGTAGATTAAAGGGCTTTAAGGGTGTCCCTGATGTGGCTGTAGACCCCGGTATAGTCGGAGTTGAAATTGGCAGGGCAAACAAAGTGCAGCATCAGCACCCGGTTATTGGCCAGCAGCGCCATGTGCACCCGCCCCCGCACCACGGTGTCATCGTGCATGACGCCGCGATAATTGACATAGTAGCCGCGCTGGCCCATCAGGGTGCGCTCCGCGGTGTCATACAGCCGCCATTCCTTGTAGTTTACCTGTCCCAGATCGGTGGCGTAGGTGCGCACATCCTGGGAGAGGTTGTTAAGGCTGTAGGTGCCGCTTACAGTGGAAAGCTGAAAGACAAACTGAACGGAGACATCGTCCTTCATCTGCTCGGGCGGCTCGCTTAAGATATAGGTGTCCGGCTGACTGTCATCCACCGTGTAGCCCGCCGCGCTTTCAAAGGTTATACCCAGACTGGTGGCGGTGTAAGTGGCGTAGGTGAAGGTAAGAGCCTGGCGGGGGGTGGGCGTGGGCATGTCGATGGGATCAAGGGGGATGGGCGTGGCGCCGGCATAAAGGGGGACGCCCAGCTCATCCAGCTGGGTTTCCGCAGTCAACGTGACCGGGCCCTCCTCGCTGGCCGGATCATAGCCCTCCGGCAGGCCCTCAATCACCGGGGGATCGGTGGGCAGCTCCATGGGATTGGGCTGGGCTGCCAGCGTGGGGGTTGGCGTAGGAACCTCCGCCGGCGGGGTATCGCTGGCGGGCTGGCAGGCGGTCAAAGTCAGCGCTGCCAGAATGATAACGATGGCCAACAACCGTTTATTCATGTGACAAATCCTCCATCCCTTGGGATCAGTGTGGTTACTTAAGAATATTGTAACAATTATAAACGCCTTCGTCAAGCAGCGCAAGCCCGCTAAGGCAATTTGTTACAACAGCCCCTGATAAGCGCTGTCCGGGTCAAAGCCCTCCCCCTGGGGATTTGGGGCGCCGGGGTCTAAAAAGGCGTCCGCCTCGCTAAAATACCGGGGGTGATAGACCCGGCGGTCAAGGGCGAAAATCCGGTCGCTGAATTCACCCGGACGGGTGCGTTTCAAGGCGGATTGCATCTCGTTGAGCTTGGCGTCCAGGTCATCCAGCTGACTTAGCACCTCCGCCTCCGGGAACTGGGGTTTGCGGGGACTGCCGTATTCCGGCAGGCCATGGTGGCTGATGATCATGTGTTCAAGCAGCAGGGCATACTCCTCATCCGCGGGATAGCCCAGGCTTTTGGCCACATCCCGCACCTCGGAAACCCCTGTCACCAGATGCCCCAAAAGCAACCCTTCTTTGGAATATTCGCTCACATTGCCCAGGGTGTCTGAGACCATTTCGGTCAACTTTCCCAGGTCATGAAGGATGATGCCTGCCAGCAGCAGGTCTCCATCCAGATAAGGGTAGCAGGGCAAAATGGCCTGGGCCACCTTGATCATGTCCGTTAAATGATGCAAAAGCCCGCTGCGCTCCGCATGGTGCATGCTTTGGGCGGCAGGGTAATAGTGCAGTTTTTCCCCGGCGCGTCGCACCATCACCCCGGTGATGGCCTTGACCACGGGGTTTTCCATCTGCTCAATGACGGCCTGAATTTCTCCAAACATCTCGTCTGCGGGCCGGGGGGCTGCCGCCACCAGGGCGGAGAGGTCCACGTTGTCCTGGGCATCGGCGGGACGATAGCGCTCAATTTTAAACTGCAGGCGCTTATTGTATTCGGTCACGCTGCCCCGCACCTTAAGGACGGATCCGGGCGCGGGGGGCTCGTCATCACAGTTCCAGACCTTGGCGTTGATGTCGCCCGTGTTGTCCGCCAGGGTGATGTCCAGATAGGGCTCATTGTTTTTGTTCAGGCGCTTTTCAGAGTTTCTGACCAGCAGAAAACCCTCGAAGCGCTCATCCTTGCTAAAGAGGTTTACAGCGGTTTGGTTCATTCTCGATCTCCTGACGGTTGGTCGTAGCGGTTTTCAAAGAGGGTGAAGTCCTCGTTCCAGTGAAGCCTGATGGTGTCCAGAGGGCCGTTTCGCTGTTTGGCCACGATGACCTCCGCCTCGCTGGGGTCTATGTCCTCCTCTTTGTTGTAGTAGTAGGGGCGGTGCAGGAACATGACCACGTCCGCGTCCTGCTCAATGGAGCCGGAGTCCCTCAGGTCGCTTAATACCGGACGCAGGCTGCCGGTGCGCTTGACATTGGCCCGGGAGAGCTGGGCGCAGGCCAACAGCGGCACCTTCAGCTCCAGGGCGATCCCCTTAAGTTTGCGGGAGATTTCGCTCACTTCCAGCTGACGGTTTTCCACGCGGCCATCAGCGGTCATCAGCTGCATATAGTCCAGCACAATCAGGTCAAGCCCCCGTTCCATCATCAGACGCCGGCAGCGGCTGCGCAGCTGAGCCGGCGTGAGGGAGGCGCTGTCATCCAGGTACATCTTGGTTTCAGACAAGGGCGAGAGGGCAGCGGCCAGGCGCTCCCAGTCCTTGTCTAAGAGGGTGCCGGAACGGATGCGCTGCATGTTGACCCGGGCATCGCCGCAGAGCATGCGCATGGCCAGCTGTTCTTTGGGCATCTCCAGGCTGAACACGGCCACGGATTTGCCGTGGTGCGCGGCATAGCTGGCGATGTTCATGGCAAAGCTGGTCTTGCCCATGCTGGGGCGGGCACCCACCAGCACCAGCTCACCCCCGTGCAGGCCGGTCAGCAGGCGGTCCAACAGCACAAAGCCTGTGGGCACGCCGGATATCTTGCCCTTGTTGCGCACCAGCTCCTCAATCTGTGCCAGGGTCACCTTGATGACCTCCCGGATAGGGGTCAGCTGCTGGGAGCCGGTGCGCTTCATGACGATATCAAAGATCTCTTTTTCAGCAAAGAGCAGGGTTTCTTCAAGGGTGAGCTTTTCCTCAAAGCAGACCTGGGTGATCTGGGTGGAGGCTGTGATCAGCTTCCTGAGCGTTGCTTTTTCCAGCACGATGTCCAGATAATGCTTCAGGTGGGCGGTGGTGGGCACGGAGCGGATCAGCTGGATGAGGTATTCCGTGCCGCCAATCCCTGCCAGGGAGCCTATGCGCTTCAGCTCCGCATCCATGGTTACCAGGTCCACCGCCCGCGCCTGGCTGAAGAGGGCCTGCATGGCACGGAAAAGCACCGCATGCTGCGGATAATAAAAATCATCCGCGGCCAGCGATTCCATCACCAAAGTCAGCGCCGCCACATCCTGAAGCGCAGCGCCCAGGACGGACTGCTCCGCCTCCAGACTCTGGGGCGGGATGCGCAGATGTTCTTCACCCAGGCCCGCAATGGCGCCTGTCTGTTCCATGCTCATGTGTTGGGCTTATTCCAGCGGAAGCACGCTGATGGTCATGGCGGCCTTGACGCCCGCATACAGCGAGATGCTGGCCTGAACCTTGCCCAGGCTGCGGATGGGCTCCGCCAGGTCAATCTTGCGCTTGTCCACCGTTACCTGGTGCTGGGCGCTTAAAGCGTCCGCCACCTCCTGGGCGGTGACGCTGCCATAAAGCCGGCCCTTCTCGCCGCTTTTCGCCTTGATCTGAATGGTTTTCCCGTTGATCTGGCGGGCCAGCTCCTCCGCCTCCTGAACGCGGGCGGCTTCCTCCGCGCGCTCCTTTTCATTGCGGCGTTCCACTTCCTTTACCGCGCTGGCGGTCGCCTGGGTGGCCCATTTGCGGGGGAAGAGATAGTTGCGGGCGTAGCCGTCGGATACGTTGACAATCTCACCCTTTTTGCCGCTGCCCGGCACGTCTTGAAGCAAAATCACTTTCATGACAGAAACCTCCTTTTATCGTTTCACCATGTCCTGTTTATCTCCGTGCAAACCCCTGGAGTCCCGCGCCTGATCCAATATGCCGATGAAAACAAGCAGGGGCTGCAGAATCACAAAGATCAAAAGCAGCAACACCCTCTTAAGCCAGCGCTTCAGGCGCCCCTGGCTTAGGCGATGATCAAGCACCGCGAGGCCCTGAAGGGCGTATACCGCATAAAACACGTTAAACATCAAAGAGCCCGCCAGCTGCACCACCATATTGAAGTCCAGCAGCATCAAAAGATAGCCGGCTGCCAGCACCCATAATTTTTTGCCGATGGGCCGGGGAATGTACCACTTGGCAAAATCCGGCAGCCCCAGATTGGGACAGCCATCCGGCTGGGCGGACTGGCCCAGGCGCAGCGCCGCATAGCCCCCGATGGCCGTCATATAGATGCCCAGGCTGGTGAGCATTCCCTGGAAAATGGACTGTAGCAGGGTCTCCAGGCGAAAGGCGATTTGCTTGTAGAACTCCTCCAGCACCACCGGCGTGAAGGTCCAGCCAACCCCGTTTTCAATGAACACCTGGGTGCCGCTGGGCTGGCCGTGGGAGATCAGCCCGCTTTTCCACAGGTTATAAAGCAGGCCGTCCCGCTGGGCCAGGCTGTCCAGGGCCGCAATCGCCTCCTGGGCGGCATAGGGGATGGCGTTGCCCCCGGAGGCCTGCTGTAAAAGCAGATAAAGGGCCAGCACCCCCAGCACATAAGCCCCCAGCACCAAAACCCCCGCCTTTAAATAAGGCAGCTTCATTTCAATGCTGACAAGAAGCGCAAGAGCGGGCGGCAGCATGTACACCAAAACCATCAGGCCCGGCATGTCAAAAAGCCTGATGGCGCCCAGGGCAACCAGGGCACTGCCTGCAAAAAGCGCCAGCCAACCGCCCACCGCTGAGAGCATCATCCCGGCCAGGGGAAAAAGAATCAGGCCCAGATAGATAAAGTACAGGGCGGAAAGGGGCATGGAGGACAGGACAAACACCAGCGCCGCCAGAATTGCCAGCAGCAAGAATGTACGTCTGTAATTCGTCAATAGCCTGATGCCGGTCATCTCCACGCCTTTCCTGTTGTGCTTGGTCAGATCATTCTACTTGCCGCTCCAAAGGGTGTCAAGGAAGCAGGCTTATAGAATAAGGTCGCTGACCACATCATCCATCACGGCCATGATATAAGGCTTTCCCCGCTCCGTGAGGGTCTGGCGCGCGATTTCTTCGCTGTTGACCGCTACCAGCTGCCCCAGGGTGGTTTCCACGGTGAAACTGCGGGGCGTGCGCAGGAGGGCCGCTGCGGCCAGATAGGAGCCATTGCTGCCGTTTTTATAGAAATAGAAGCTGTGAACGCCCTTGCCTGCCCGGCGCTGTCTGTCCACCATGCTGCCGGGAACCCGTTTCATAAACCCGCGTTCGCTGGCTAAGATCAGCTCGCTCTCGTCCCCAATGCCCCCGGCCCAGCCCAGATAATCCCGGGGATTTAGCTTGATGCCCCTGACGCCGCCGGTGACCCGGCCCATGACGGGAACATCCTCCTGAGAAAAGCGGATGATCATGCCCTCATGGGTGAGGCAGAAAAGATCATCCTGGGGCAGGGCCTGGCACACATGCGCCAGGGCGTCCCCCTTGCCCAGCTTGAGGGCTGCAAACTTGCCCCGGCGCACCTGATAGTCCTCTGCCAAAGAGCGCTTGACCATGCCATGTTTGGTGAAGAAAAACAAGTCCGGCGTGTCCTGAGGCGTGTTTTCACCCACATCAATCAGGGACACGCATTCTTCGCCTTCCTCAAGGCCGCTCAGCACCCCGGCCAGCAGGGTGCCCCGGTCCTTAGGACGGGTCTGCTCATCCAGCTGGTGCACGGGCAGCTGATAGCAGTTGCCCAATTGGGTGAAGAACAGCAGCGTGTGATCGCTCATGGTTTCAAAGACATAGCGGGGCATGTCAGCGCTTGATTCCGGCAGTTCCGATCTTTCATAAGCCTTGGGGGAGAGGCGGCGCAGCTGCCCGCCCCGGGTGAGGATAACCACGGTTTCCTCCGGCACCGGAATATCAAGGGGCAGAGCGGCTTCCTGGGCCTTTTCGTCCACCTTTATTATCTCCGTGCGTCGATCATCCCCGTATTTATCGGCGATTTCCTGAAGCTCTTCTTTGATAAGCTGAAGCAGCAGCTTTTCATTCCCTAAAATGGCCCGCAGCTTTTTCACCAGTTTCTCAACCGCCTCATGCTCCTTGCGCAGGGTGAGGATCTCAAGGCCGGTCAGCCTTTGCAGGCGAAGGTCCAAAATGGCCTGGGCCTGCACGTCGCTTAAGCCAAACCGGGTCATCAGGCCTTCCTTGGCCTGCTTTACGTTTTGGGACTGGCGGATGAGTTTAATCACCTCGTCCAGGTTGTCCACCGCGATGATGAGCCCTTCTAAGATATGGGCTTTTTGCTCCGCCTGGTTTAAGTCATAGCGGGTGCGGCGGGTGACCACCTCCCGCTGGTGGGCGATATAGTGCTCCAGGGCTTGGATCAGCCCCAGCTGCACCGGCTTGCCCCCCGCGATGGCCACCATGTTGACCCCCACCGTGGACTGAAGATCGCTGTAGCGGAACAGGTAGGCCAAAACCGCTTCCGGGTCCGCGTCTTTTTTAAGCTCCACCACCGCTCGCATACCGCTGCGGTCCGATTCGTCCCGGATGTCATAAATGCAGCCCAGGGCGGCTTTCTTGGTTTCTGACAGCGCCAGAATGCGCTCCAGCAGGAGCGCCTTATTCACCTGATAGGGTACCTCGGTGATGCACAGCAGATGCCTGCCCGCCTTGCCCGATTCAATGTGAACCCTGGCGCGCAGCTGAAGCTTGCCCCGGCCGGTGAGAAAGGCCTCTTTAATCTCCGGCGTATCCAGCAAAACGCCACCGGTGGGGAAGTCCGGCGCAGGGATAAGCGCCATCAAGTCATCAAGGCTGGAGTCCGGCTTGTCAATCAGCCGGATCGTGGCCTTGATCACTTCACTCAGATTATGGGGCGGGATGTTGGTGGCAAGGCCCACCGCAATGCCCGTGGCCCCGTTGACCAGCATGTTGGGGAAGCGGGCGGGGAGAAGCTCCGGCTCCTTCATGGTGTCGTCAAAGTTCAGGTGGAAGGCAACGGTGTCCTTTTGAATATCCCTGAGCATCTCAATGGCCAGGGGAGCCATGCGGGCCTCCGTATAGCGCATGGCGGCCGCGCTGTCCCCGTCGATGGAGCCAAAGTTGCCGTGGCCGTCCACCAGCATGCCCCGCATGGAGAAAGGCTGGGCCATGCGCACCAAGGCGTCATACACAGAGCTTTCCCCATGGGGGTGATATTTGCCCAGGCAGTCTCCCACGATGCGGGCGCATTTGCGGTGGGGTTTATCCGGGCTTAGGCCCAGCTCGTGCATGGAAAAAAGAATGCGCCGCTGAACCGGCTTAAGCCCGTCCTCCACCCGGGGCAGAGCCCGCTCCAGGATGACGTGCTCCGCGTAGGGCATCATGCTTTTTTCCATCACCTCCTCAAGGGGGGTCTGGATGATTTCGTCCAGGCGCGCTTCGAAGCTTTTTTTGTCGCTTTTTTTCATTTTCCGCCTCCCTTAAGCCTGAATCTCTTCAAACAGGTCGGCCTTGTTGAAGTTGGCGTGGCTGATAATGTATTCCCGGCGGGGGTCCACCTTGTCGCCCATGAGGATGGTGATCAGGCGGTCCGCCTCGGCGCCATCCTCAATGGTCACCTGCATCAGCTTGCGCTGGGCGGGGTCCATGGTGGTCTGCCAGAGCTGTTCCGGGTTCATCTCGCCCAGGCCTTTATAGCGCTGAAGGGTGTAGTTCTTCCCCTTGGGCAGGATTTTTTGCAGCTCTTTATCGTTATAGGCATAGATTTCTTTGCCGCCGGTCTTTAGCAGATATAAGGGAGGCATGCCGATATAGACATGGCCGCTGGCCACCAGCTCCCGCATATAGCGAAAGAAGAAGGTGAGCAGGATCGCCCGGATGTGGGCGCCGTCCTGGTCGGCGTCTGAGAGGATGATGACCTTGTCGTATTTCAGCAGGGACAGGTCAAAGTCCTGATCGATTCCGGTGCCCAGGGCGGTGATGATGGAGCGGAACTCCAGGTTGGAAAGCACTTGGTCGATGCGCTTTTTTTCCACGTTCAAGGGCTTGCCGCGGATGGGCAGGATGGCCTGGAACCGGCGGTCCCGGCCCTGCTTGGCGCTGCCGCCCGCGCTGTCCCCTTCCACGATGAACAGCTCGTTTTCCTTGGGGTTGCGCCCGGTGCAGCTGGAGAGCTTGCCCACCAGGGGCGCTGCTTCCAGCTCGCTTTTGGCCCGGGCCACATCCCTGGCCTTGCGCGCGGCCTCCCGCACTTTGGCGGATTTGATGGATTTTTCAATGATGATCTGGGCTGCGGCGGCGTTGCGCAGATCTTCCAAATATTCCGTGAGCTTCTGGAGAACCAGGGATTCCACCATGGCCCGGGCCTCGGTATTGCCCAGTCGGCCCTTGGTCTGCCCTTCAAACTGGGGGTTGGGCATCTTCACGCTGAGCACCGCCGTCATCCCCTCGCGGTAATCCTCGCCCGACAGGTTGTTGTCCTTCTCCTTCAGCGCCCCAACGCGCCGGGCATAGTCGTTAAAGGCCTTGGTAAGGGCGGTGCGAAAGCCCACCTCGTGGCTGCCGCCCTCCCCGGTGGGGATGTTGTTGACATAGGAAAAAAGGGATTCGTTGTAGGCGTCGGAGAACTGAATGGCGCAGCTTACCATCATCTGGCCCCGGGCGCCTTCCAGGAAGATCACGTTGTCGTGCAGGGCGGTTTTATCGGTGTTGAGGAAGTGAACATAATCCACAATGCCGCCGGAATACTGAAAAACCCGGGGCTCGCTGCCGGCGCTTTTGCTGCGCTCATCCGAAAAAGTGATTTTCAGCCCCTGGTTTAGGTAGGCCAGCTCTCTTAGCCGTCTGGCCACCAGCTCGCCGTTGAATGCGATGTCGTCAAAAATCGCCTCATCCGGCAAAAAACGCACCAAGGAGCCGCGCTTTCTGGTGTTGCCCACCCGCTCAAGGGGCGCTGTGGGGCGGCCGGGCAGCGTTTTGCCGGTCTTTTGATCCTTGATGGTTTCAAAGCGCATGCGGTGATGGCTCCAGTCCCGGAAGCTGTCCACAGTCATCCAGGCGCTCAGCGCGTTCACCACAGAGGCGCCCACGCCGTGCAGGCCGCCGGAATAGTTGTAATTTTTATGGTCAAACTTGCCGCCGGCGTGCAGCCGGGTGAAGATCACCTCAAGGCCGGGGATTTTAAGGCTGGGATGAGGGTCTGTGGGCAGGCCCCGGCCATTGTCCCACACGCTGGCGGAACCGTCAGCATGCAGGGTGACGCTGATCTCATCCGCAAAGCCGTTTGCCGCCTCGTCAATGGCGTTGTCCACAATCTCCCAAAGCAGATGATGCAGCCCCCTGGGGCCGGTGGAACCGATGTACATGCCGGGACGGATCCGGACTGCGTCCAGCTCCTCCAGCACCTGAATATTTTCTGATGTATACTGTTGCGCCATGTTCACTCCTTGCAGGATTGCAGCCGGCTTCATAGGGCCGGCTGCGGGGAATCCTCATAAATTATAGCATAGGCAAGGGAGCGGGCACAAGAAAGGGCTTCAACCTTATGGGGCTTATAAAGCGTCCAGGGACCGAACCAGCTGATCCGCGCTGAGTTTGCCCTCGGAAAAATCAATGAGCAGCTGAAAGGCTTTGTGGCCTTCCGGGGAAACCAGGTTATACGCGTCGGGCGCTGGAAAAAAGAGCTGATTGGCAAAAGCCTTATAATCCGCCAACTGCCCGGGCGAAATGAGGTAGCCCTGCCCTTCCTTCTTTAGCGGCTGGCTGTCCCTGAAGGCATAGGTGCGGGCGTTTTCCTGCATGTGGGTGACCACCTGCTCCAGATACGAAAGGGCCAGCTCAGGCTGGGCGCAGCCCTGGCCAACGCACAGCAGATCCAGGCTTGCCTTGAAAACAGCCGGTTGATCGGCGGTGATTCTCAGCGGAATGCCCTGGCCGTAGCCCCCGCTGAAGTCCCACATATTATAGCCAAGCGCGGTGCTGTTAATCAGCTGCAGGCGGGCTTTGGCGCGGGGCTTCTCAGCGGCATACAGCGCCCTGCCGGTTTTCTCCGTCCGGTCAAGCAGGGCGCGAAATTCCGGGGTGTCAAACCGCGGGCTTGTTCCCATCACCCTATGAGGCATGGTGTAACAATCCATCAGAATGGGGAGCAGCCAGCGCACATAGGAGTACTGGTTGTAAAGCGTTTCATCAAAGGCGTTATTGACGCGGATATCCGGCTCTGGCTTGATCTTGATTCTCTCGGCCCATCCGTCCAGAAAATCCAGCAGCTCTGTATAGGAAGCAGGGGGCGGTGTGCCTTCAAGGCCTGCGGCCTGCCAGGCTTCTTTGCTCCAACTAAGCCAGCTGTGCATGATGGCGTAGGGGACGGCGTACAGCTTTCCCTGATGTGTTACCGCGTCCTGAATAGGCTGCCACATGCGGCCCACCGCCTCAGTGAGAATGGTGCTGCCAGACAGATCGGCGCACAGGCCCTCGGCCATGACGCGCTTTCCATCATAAAAAGTGGTGCTTAATCTGAACAGGTCATAGGCGGGGGAGGCTGTTTTCAGGGCATGCAGGCGTTCCTCCGTGGTGTTATGCCAGGCATTGTCACTGACAAGCACCACTTGAGGATGGGCCTGGGTGTAGGGAGCGTAATGCGCATCCCCCGGAAACAGGGCGACCTGCAGGGTATTCAGGGTTTCTGCTGAGACGGAAAAAGCGCTTGCATGAAAAACCGCTGCTGCTGCGACGAGGAGCCATATTTTTTTCAAGCGGGACATGGTGTTTCCTCCAAAAGACAAGCGCCCCATGCGGAGCAGAGCCGCATGGGGCAGGGGAAGGGTTTACTTCAGCGCGATGGCGTCCTCGGCGGAAGCGTCCGTCAGGCGCATCGCGCCTGGCAGGGCATCCGCGCCTATCATCATATGCAGGGTCACGGCGGGCCAGCCCTCTTCATTCAGGCTGCCGGACATGTTGATGCCGGCCGGAAAGGCATTGCCCTTTTCATCCAGGAAGGACCAGTCATACAGGCTGTAGACATCCTCCCGGGGGGTATCAACGGCGGCTTCAAGGGAAGCGCTCAGATAAATACCGGCGTCGGTCTGTTCCGCTTTTACGGACTTGAGGGTGTAGCCGCCAAGGAGAGCCGTGCCTTCGGGCAAATAGATCCTTTCCGCTGTGACGCCGCCCACAGGGATGCTGATTTCTTCTTCGACACGCCAGTCCCTGTCCGGGACGAACGCAGCGCTCGCGGGGTCAATCTCGCGCACATGAAGGGTCAGGGTGCCGGTCAGCGTTTCGGCGACTTTTTGAGGATCGGTTTGCAGCATATCCACCAGCAGTACAGAGCCGTCCGTGCCGAAGACTTCAGCCCGCATTTCCTCGCCCGCCCATAGCGCGGGGTCAATCTCAAAGTAGGCATCAGCCACATACAGCGGCATCTTGGCCTGGCTGGCGGCCTCCAGGAAACTGGTTTCCCCGGGCAGGTTCAGCCGCGCGGCTTCGGTTTTTGGGATATAGGCGGAGAGATCCCCGCTGGCCGGAGAGATCAGCGCGTTTGCCCCGCCGGCAGAAGAGGCCTGGGCGGTGACATAGACCAGACGCCCGTCCGCCAGGGTCTCCCGCAGGGTGATGGTAAGCGGGCCCACGGCATAGTCCTTTTGTTCGGTGCTCTTCAGCACGGTTTGCGCGGCCTCGGGGAGGCCATAGTCATTGCCAAACAGGTTGATCAGCCCTAATTGCTCTGCCGCCAGGGCAATGGCCATGGTGGCGATGATGATGGCGGCGGCTATCACAAGGGCACGGAAAGAAATTTTTCTCACAGAGGGTTCCTCCTTGACGGAACGGGCTGCGTTCATCAGCGCGCCGTAGCATGCCTCCGGGGTTGGGGAAAAAGCTTTTCTCAGGTCAAGCTCAGGTTCAGGGCGCTTGTTCATGCCTCCAGTTCCTTTCTTAATTGTTTTTTGGCCCGGTAGATGCGCCCGCGCACCGTGGCCAGGGGCAAGCGCAGGACTTTGGCGATTTGCGCGTAGTTCATGCCTTCGGAGTATTTCAGGACCAGCGGCAGCCGGAGATTCTCAGGGATTTTTTCCAGGGCCATGGCAAGGGCGGGGTCAGGCGGCGGAACGGACGGTTCAGGGATGTCTTCCAGGGAGACGGAGCCGCGGCTTTTCCGCTGGATGTTGCGGCATTCATTAATCAGAATGCGGGTCATCCAGGTGGAAAAAAGGTTTTTGTCCCTCAGGCTTCCCCTTTTTTCCCAGGCCTTCAGGGCCGTTTCCTGCAAGGCGTCCTTGCAGTCCTCATCATGGCGCAGGATGGCATAGGAGACCCGGTAAAGCATGCCGCTGATCCGCTCGATTTCCTGCACGAAATAGTCTTTGTCCATTCAGTCACCTCAAGTAGCGCTACATCCATTAGACGCCCCAGAACCATACTTCGTCACGCGCGGGGAATATTTTGTTTGGTTCTTCAGAGATATGATATCATAATAGGGGCGCAGGAATCGGGGGTCTTCAAGGCGAAATTTAAGGACCGGGTGACAAAACTTAAGGCGGGGAATATTTGCAGTGTCTGGCCGTTTGTGGTATGATTCCCCGGTGGTATAACCGTGCCCTCGGGTCGGCGACACTCCAACGTGATGCTGGGGATGCGGGGATTAACAGGGGAAGGCCACGCCCCAAAAGGAGAGACACCATGGATAAGGAAATCAAGAGCAACATCATGTCCCAGTACGCCCGCCACGAGGGCGATACAGGCTCCCCGGAGGTGCAGGTGGCGCTGCTTACCCACCGCATCAACCACCTGAACGAACACCTGAAGCTCAACAAAAAGGATCATCACAGCCGCCGGGGCCTGCTTTTGATGGTTGGCCAGAGAAGAGGCCTGCTGGACTACCTGAAGAAAACCGACATCGAGCGCTACCGCCAGCTGATTGCCGCGCTTGAACTAAGGAAGTAAGGGATTAAACCAGTCGGAACCTGCCCTATGCGGGTTTCGGCTTTTTATGTAGGGCGCGAGCAACAATCCAAACCGTGCCCGTGGAAGGAAAAGGAGAAAGAATGGATCAAAAAACCTACACGATGGACTTTGCCGGCCGACCGCTGACGGTTGAGTTTGGCAAATATGCTCAGCAATCAGCCGGATCAGCACTGGTACGCTACGGTGATACCGTGGTGCTTGTCAATGCCACTGTGTCCGATACCGTGCGCGAAGGCGTTGATTTCTTCCCGCTGAGCGTTGACTTTGAAGAAAAACTATATTC
>Ga0123329_1001339_pt1 | contig 23520 bp, 17 predicted proteins | sample BioC12SIPDNA_FD_89703 | JGI IMG/M metagenome (GOLD analysis project Ga0123329, IMG submission 89703) | Anaerobic biogas reactor microbial communites from Washington, USA - Biogas_R1_B C12 SIP DNA | ecosystem: Engineered > Bioreactor > Anaerobic > Unclassified | place: Washington, USA | collected...
CGATCACCCCCGTCGTCGGACCCCCGCCCGTCTCCGTCAGACGCACCTCGATCGCGTCGAACGACACGTCCTCGCTCGTCGCCTCCAGCGTGATCCCCGTCGAACTCACCGCAAAGTCCAGGCCCGACACGCTCGTCACCGACACCCCGTCCAGGTCCAGCGTCCCGTCCCCGTCCAGTTCCCCCGTCACCGACCCGCCGCCCGTCACCGATCCCAGCGAAATCACCGAAATCAGACCACGGTCCCCAGCCGTCCCGGCCGCGATCGTGCCCTGAATCTCGTCGGCGCTGATGGTGCCGATGCTGCCGCCGGCACGGGTCTCGACGCTGCCGAGGATATCGTCGTCCACGCCGAGCGTGCCGATCTGGTCGGCCGTGATCTGACCCGCCAAGGCAATGTCGTCGGCGATGTCCACGGTCGTGATGTTGCCCTGGACGTTGAGGTCGCCCGACCAACTGCCGGTTGTCAAACGCAGGGTGGTCAGATGGCCGTCGACGGCGCCCGTGCCGATGGACACGGTCGCGCTGGACGCCCCGGCCTGGAGCAGGCCGAGGGTGCCGGCCTTGCCGACCGACGTGTCCATCCCCTCGGTCACGTCCACGCCCAGCTCGGCCGTGAAACTGGTCACGGGGCCGCCGGCATGAATCTCGCCCATGGTCACGGCGGAGGAGTCGAAGCTGGTGCCGTTCTCGAGAATCGTCACGGTGTCGATCGTGTCGTTGAGGCCGGGGTTCTCGATGCCGTCAATGTCAATCTGCCCGGCCTCGACGTAGATGCGCTGAAGGTCGCCGTCGGCGTCGAGGTATTGGAAGAACTCGCCGGCGGAGACGACAACGCCGAGCACAATGCGTTGTTCCAGCGGCTCGATGCGAAGTTGTCTGGATCGGTCAGACACTGGCCCCGCCATCCATGCAAGACAGTTGCTTCGCGCCGCCGTCGCCCCATGCGCGCGGAGACCGGCGCGAACTGTCTCGGCAGTCCATGATCTTTATCGGCGGAACAGCGAATTATGGTGAGTTCAGCCCTTTATGGCGCATGGACTTAGGACACGCCCGCGGGGCCACTGCCAACATGGCTCCGCCAAGCCAGGAAGAACAACCTGAAGCCATCCTAACCGATTCTCCAGAAAGAGCTTACATGCCACCCCATCACGAAGACGGCACCTCGCCGACCACGGGGCCTCGCAACGGCCCTCTCAGCACTGAAACCACCTCTCGCGGCCCCGGACGATACTGATAACACCGTCCGAACCATGGGTTCGATGGGACCGGGCCACGGAGGGCAAGCGGGACCGCAACACAGAGAATCGTCATTTTTGTCGAAGCAACGGAAGGCTGGCCGGCCGCGGCACGGCCGCAAGGAGGTGCATCACGAGGAGGCCCATTTCAGGAGCAGGTCGAGGCTGAGTTCGTCGGCCACGGTCCGCCACAGGTACCTGCCCAGCGACGTACGGCCCAGGTAGATCCGGGCCTTGCCGCTCATGCCGTCGCGAAGGATCGCCTGGCCGTCGGCGAGTTGCAGTTCGGCGCGGTAGATCGTTTCGGCCGCCGCCCAGCCGTCGGCGCCCGGACGCACGGCCACGTCGCCCTCGTACAGCGTCGTCAGCACTGCCGGGGCCGCGGCGCTGGCCATGCGGCTGCTGTCGCTGACGCGGCCGTCGAACGTGCGCTCGGGCCATGCACGCACCTTCAGTTCGGCCGGCGCCCCCACCGCGACGCGCTCGGCCTGCTTCTGGCCAAGCTGGACCGTCACCCTGAAACGGCCGGCACGGGCGACGCGCATCAGCGGCGACCCCTGCTCCATCCACAGGCCGAGCAGGCGGTCGAGGTCGTCGGTACTGACCAGACCGTCGCCGGGCGACGCGACGGTCAACTGCGCGACACGACGGCGAGCGTGGTCGGCCACGTCGCGAAGTTGATCGAGTTGGGTCCGCAGCTGTCCCGCGGTCACGAGGTCGCCGTCGGCCTGGGCACGGTCGGCAAGAACGCGGTGGACCGCCACGTCGGCCTCGGCGCCGCGCAGGTCGGCCAGCAATTGTTCGTTGACCAGACGTACCAGCGGCTGGCCCTTGGCGACGCGCTGGCCGGGCCGCACCAGGACGGCCGCCACGAAACCCGGCTGCTCGGCGCGAACGTCGTACGGCTCGTCGGACTGAACGACGCACGTGCGGCTCAGGGTCTCGGTGAACTCGACGTTGGCGGCCGTGACGCCGACCAGGACGAGCCCGCCGGCGACGGCCACAGCTCGGGCGAATCGCCACGGGCTGCCGGGCTGGCGAACGAGCCGCCCCAGAACAGCTCCGAACCGCCATAGCGGCACGCCGAGCTGCATAACCACGCCCAGGGCGATCAGCGCGCCGGCCAGGGCCTGAAGATCGTAAGCTTCGAGCTTGCGGTAGAGCATCCCGAGAATGGCGTACAGGATGAACCACCCGTAGAGGTAGGCGGCGATGCCGTACAGCAGAACGAAACCGCGGCGCCGGTCGGGGCGGTCGAGATCGGGCACGGGGTCGCCGAGCACCAGCCGCCGGACCGCGGCGACCAGATAGCGCCGGGCCCGCAGCCGCAGGTTCGGCGTCTCGATGGCGTCGCTGAGCAGGTAGTAGCCGTCGTAGCGCAGGAGCGGGTTGCCGTTGAACAGGATCGTCGAAACGCCGGCGACGATCATCAGGCTGAAGGCCGCCTGGTGGATCGCACCGTCGCGTGTGGCGACGAACACCAGCGCCGCCGCGGCGGCCAGAACCAACTCGGCGGCGATGCCCGCGGCCGTCACGGCCAGACGGCTGCGGCGCGACGGAAACATCCAGGCGTCCGACACGTCGCAGTAGAGGCACGGCGTGAAGACGATCAGCACCAGCCCCATCTCCGGCACGCGGCCGCCGTAGTGCTTGCACACACAGGCATGGGCCAGTTCGTGGACGACCTTCACGCCGACCATGGCGACCAGCAGCCAGGCCAGGCCGCGCGCCGAGAGGAACTCGGCCCGCGGCTCGACGAGTCGCGGCCAGTGCCACAAGACCAGCGTCGCGGCGGCCAGCACCAGCGCCGCCATGAGCGCCAGGGGCCACGGGCGTCCGAGGAAGGCCACTCTGGCGTGAAGCGCCGTGATGAGCCGGTCCGGGTTCAGCAACGGAATGCGGATGTAGAAGATCTGCCAGAAGAGGTTCACCAGGCGCAGCCCCCCGCCCTGCGGCCGCAAGGCCATCAGGCGGTCGAGGTCGCCGCGGCCGCTGAGGCGCAGCATCCCGGCCAGGGCCAGGCGACGGACGAAACGCACAATCTCGTCCACGGTGAGGTGCGTCTCGGGATACTGCTGGACGGCCCGGGCGTGGACCTCGGCGGCCGTACGGTGCCCGTCCAACAGCATGGCGACGAACCATTCCACGGCATCGAGCCGGAAATGCCGGCTGCTCAGGGGATCCTTGAGAATGTACTCGGTGCGGCCGTCGGCCTCGCGCCGGGCGACGTCAATGTCGCTGCGCAGCGGCGGCAAGGACGCCGGCGATTCGGACGAGGTTGTGCTGGCGGCAGCGTCGGTCATCGCATCATTCGCTAGAACATCGCCATTCGCAGGCGGTCGGCGAGCGGCCCGAGCCACGCGGCCAGAACCGACCGTCGCGGGCCGGCGATGCGGGCCTTGCCTTCGTATCCGATGCGGAGGTCGGCGTCCGCGGCGCAGGCCGGATCGATCCGGGCCCGCACCAGGAACACGTTGCCGCGACCGGCCACCCGGGCGACCTGCGAGATGTCGTCGGCCGACCGGATCCGGGCGGCGAGCGCCCTGTCGGGCCGCGACGCCAGGACGAATTCCACGGCAAGCCCCTCGGGCCCGGCATCGGCCACGGCCTGCTGGAGCGACGGCAGGCTGCGCTCGGGCGCCTCGACCGTCACGTCCCAGGCATCCAGCGCGGCCACGTTCAGAATCGCCTCACCGCGCGGCGGCACGCGGCCCACGTGCGACTGCGGATCGGGCGTCACCACGGTCCCGGCGATTGGGCTGCGCAGGACCAGCGCGTCGATGCGGCTCCGCAGACGGGCGACCTCGCCGGCGGCCTTGTCGGCCCGGATCGTCGCGATCTGCGCGCCGGACGGGTCGCCGGCGGCCTCGCGGCTCTGGGCCTCGGCCTGCCACTTGTCCACGTCGCGCCGCGCCACCGCCAGTTGCGTTTCCAGGGCCGGGTTCTCAAGTCTCGCCACCGGTTCGCGCGCCTCCACGCGACGGCCCTCGTGAACCAGCACTTCGACAATGCGGCCTTCTTCGTGGGCGACGACCACGGCTCGCGTCACGGGCCGCACGGTGCATCGCCCCTCGATGTCGGTCTGAACCGGAATGACGGCGGCCGCGACCAGCCCCGCGATCGCAGCGGCCGCCAGAAGAGGTCCACGGCGGCCACGGGGACGGAGCGACGCCAGAAGCCGGGCCGTGCGCCGCAGGGGCATCGACTCCTGCCGCCGCAGCCGGTCCAGCGCCGGCCCGCTCTGGCGGACCAGGGACTCCAGGGCGGCCAGGTCCTCGTCCGTGGGCCGCCCGTCGTCGGCCGGATACTCAGCAGCCACGACGCCGACCACCCGGTCGCCGACCTTCAGCGGCATCATCACGGCCAGGTCGTACTTGACGTTCATGAAGTACCGGCGGCAGACCTGCGACGCGTCCTGCCCGGGAGCGGGCCGCCGGAACGCCCTGGCGTCGCGGGCCGTCACAGCGGCGCGAGCCAGATCCTCCACCGCCTGAACGGTCTCGCTGCGGCGCTCGACGCGGGTCTGCCCACTGACGGCCGTGGCGCGGCACCGGTCGCCTTCGCAGACCAACAGCGTCAGGCGGTCGGCGGCCACAAGGTCGCGGCCCAGGTTCACCAGCGACAGCCCGAGGTCGCCCGACGATTCGGCCGCGCCCACGCGTTCGGTCACCAGCAGGAGGTTCTCCAGCCGCTGCCGCTCCCGGACCACCGATTCCAGGTGCCGCGACTCGAGGTAGCTCTCGGCGTGCTGCACGACGGCGATCAGGAACTCCATGAAACCGCGATAGCTCTTGGGATCCCGGCCGGGCCGCTGCCAGACCTGCACCACGCCGACGACCTTGTCGTCGTGGCGAATGGGCACATAGAAGAACGGCATGGGCGTGTGGTTGGGAATGCCCGCGGCGCCCTGGTCGTCCATCCAGTCGGGGCCCATCGGAGCAATGATGAGGCTGCGGCCGTGCTCGGCCACCCAGCGGAGCGCAGCCCGGATGGCGTCGCGCTGGCCGGAATGGGCCGAGAAGCGGCTGGAGTCCAGGTCCACGTCGGCCACGAGGTTGAAGCGGCCCTGGCGCCCGATCCAGACGGCGCCGCCCATGGCATCAATGGCCCTCACGGCCCGCTGGATGAAGCCGCCGAAGAACGCCTGGCGCGGAATGTCCGTTGTCGCCAACTGGGCGATCTCGTGGACCAGGCCGCGAATGGCGTCGGCGGTCCGGCGGACCTGGGCATCCGTGCTCATGAGCGGCCCCTGACAAGGCAAGAAAACGCCGGGGCCGGCGCGCACCAGGCGCGCACGGCGAATCCTCTAGTTTGCGCTTCAGTGGCTGTATCGACCGGCCGATTGCGGCAAATCGAGGAAATCCCACGTTCCCAAGCCATGGCGGCACGCCACCGGAATCGCCCGGCATTTCTACCAGGATTGGGCCTTGACCACCGCACGGCCCCTGCGAATACTTCACGAAGACCAGGAGAGGCCCACCACCGTGGTCGCCTGGAACTCAGAAATCGCGCCGTTGGATGTCCTTGGAAGGAGTATCGCCATGAAAACCGTTCTATCGTTCATCGCCCTGGTGGCGATTCTGGCCGTGGCAGGCGTCTTCGTGGCCGCCTATGCCGAGCGCACCGACGAGCCGGCCACTCCGGCCGGGCCCTCCTGCGTCGCCAAGGCCTCGTGCCCCGCACCCGAGACCGCCGCCGCCCCCGAAGCCGGATGCAACAGCAAGAAAGCCGAGGGGTGCCCGATGATGGCCAAGGGCTGCTGCCAATCGGCCGAGGCCGCTTGCGGCAAGGCGTGCGGCGAGGCATGCGCCGCGTGCTGCGAGACCAAGGAGTCGTGCAGGGCGTGCTGCGCCGGCAAGTGCGCCGCGTGCTGCAAGATGTGACGGTGCGGCCGCTCACGGCAGGGTGGGCAGGGTGGCGGCTCGCGGGCTTGAGGGCCGCCTCCCCGGCGCAGGGCGTTGGCTGATGCACATCGGCTTGCGGCACAGGCCGATGTGTGTCAGAACGTCGCGACGGCCTCGTTGACGTTTTTGTAGAGGTCGAAGACGCGGTCCAGGTGCGCGAACCGCAGGATTTCAGTGACGTTCGTGTGAAGCCCGGCGAACTTCAGGGACGCGCCGCTCTTCTTGAACCGGGCTTGAACGCGAATCAGCGTGCCCAGCGCCACGCTGCTGATGTACGTCAGGCGGCCGAAGTCCAGAACCACCTTGCGCTCGCCCGCCTTGAGGATGCGGTCCATCTCCGTCACGAACTGGTCGTGAGTCGTGTGGTCCAGGCCGCCGTCGATGGACCAGACGTGTACATCGCCGATCTGCTTGCGCTCGATGATCTGCATGGAAGCCGTAGTCCCCCGTCTATCATGCCCATGGGTCGGGCGGGCCCATCGTAGCGGCCGACGCCAACCTGTCAACGGTTTTCGCCGCTCACGGCTCGGCCAGCAGCGGAGCCAGCACGTCCTCGGCCCGCACGCTCTCGCCGTCCGGGTAACCGCACGGCGGATCGTCCACCAGCAGGACGCCCGTCGGGTCGTCGGGGCCCGTGCGGCCATGGCTGCCGCGCACCAGCGACGCGTCGAGCGGGATGCTGCGCGTCGCTCGGTCCACGAACAACTCCGCCGGATCGTAGCCCGGCTTGGCGTGAATGTCCACGGTGCGTGCGAAATCCGGCGCCGCGTCGTCGTCGAGCCACCAGTAATACGAGAACCACGCATCAGGCTCGGCCACGCAGACGAGGTCGCCGCTGCGCGGGTGCGCGATGCCCCGCCCGGCCTGGGCCGCAGCGTCGAGCACCTCGGCCACGCCCTCGACGGCGAGCAGTCTCTCACGTACAGCGGCCGTGGCTACGGCGACTCGACTCCACGTCGCCGGCCGCACGTAAACGTGGGCCACCTGGTGATCGACCATCGCGAAGGCGGCCGAGGCGCCGATATCCAGATGCTCCCGACCGGCCACCTCGCGAACCTCCACGAGACCGGCCTCGCGAAGCGCGCGGTTGAGCGCCACCGGCCGCGAGACCGACGACAGGCTGTACTCGCTGAGGACCACGACGCGGGCCCCGTCGTCGCGAGCCATGTCGGCCAGGCGGCCGACCAGGGCGTCGAGCTGCCGCAGATCATCGGCCAGCGCCGCCGGAGCCGGGCCCAGACGCTGCGTGTTGAAATCCAGGTGCGGCAAGTAGGTCAGGCACAAGTCCGGCCGCTGCGACTGCCACACGTGCTGTGTGGCGTCGGCGATCCAGCGGCTGGAGGCAATGCCGGCCATGGGGCCCCAGTAGTGGTGCAGCGGAAACTCGCCCAGGCGGTCGCGCAGCTCGCGGTAGAGGCCCGCCGGACGGCCGTAACAGTCGATGACCAGGCCCGACTCGCCGTGGAGCGGCTTGGGCGTAAGCATGCAGTCCACGTCGGCGCCAAGAGAGTTCTGCCAGAAGAGCATGGCGACTCGCGGTCGCGGCGTCTGCCGGGCCCACTGCGGCGGCGCCTGCACGAGCGAGGCCGGCTGTTCCCAGAATCGCACCTCGGCCAGGTCACGCAGAAACAGGCCGTTGGCCACGATGCCGTGGCCGGACGGGGGTCGCCCGGTGACGATCGAGGCCTGGACCGAGCAGGTGACGGCGGGAAAACTGGGCGTCAGGCGCGTCGCAAGGCCCCCGGCGGCCAGGCGGCACAGGTGCGGCGTCACAGCGGGGTCGGCCAGGTGCGCCGGCGACAGGGCGGCGCAGTTGATGACGAGCGTGCGTTTCATGGCGTTACGTGTCCCGAGAAAAACGAACTCGCCCTTCAGGAGATTCTGACGGCGAGTCGGGCGAACGAGGAAGAATATGGTGGAGACGACCGGGATCGAACCGGCAACCTCCGCATTGCGAACGCGGCGCTCTCCCAATTGAGCTACGTCCCCACCGTATGGGGGCGGATTATACCCTGCTCGACAGTCGGTTTCAACTGGAAACAGGCCGCGTTTCGAGACTCGTGGACAGGCGGCGACGGCGGCGCGTCTGGGGCGTGCGGTCCGGCGGATTCCCGCCGGAAAGCCTCCTGGGAGAAGAAAATGCGTTGACAGCGTCGCGAGCCGTGAGCATATTAGTGGTCACAAGTGGTTGGTCTGAGTACCGTTTCCGTTGCGTCCCGAGGCACGAACTCTGGAGGAGGAATCTGGCATGGCTCTGGAATGGTATCAGTGGTTGCTTATCCCGGTCGTGATCGGCCTGATCGTTGTCCTGGTGGTGATGCGGAAGAAGCAGAACCAGTGAGCCGCACACGTGCCGCCAAGCGGCATGGGTTTCTGAGCAGGGGGACCCGGACGTCGACGAACGTTCGGTGTTTCCCTTTTGCTTTGCGGCGGTCGCGGGCACAAGCCGAGCCGGCAGCGTCGCATGGAGGCGCATAGCGGATCTATGGACAGAGAGAAGATCGCCAAGGCGGTCCTGATGATCCTGGAGGCCGTGGGCGAGGATCCGAACCGGCCCGGCCTGAGAGAGACGCCGGCCCGCGTGGCCCGGATGTACGAGGAAATCCTCTCGGGCATCGGCCAGGACCCGAAAGCCCTGCTGAAGGTTCTGACGCTGGAGAACTACGACGAGATCGTCCTGGTCCGGGACATTCCGTTCTGCAGCCTGTGCGAGCACCACATGGTGCCGTTCCTGGGCAAGGCGCACGTGGCGTACCTGCCGTCGGGCGGCCGCATCACGGGCCTGTCGAAGCTGGCCCGCATTGTGGAATTGGAGGCCCGCAAGCTCCAGGTCCAGGAGCGGATGACTATGCGCATCGCCGACGACATCATGGCGACGCTGAAGCCGCGCGGCGCCATGGTGGTCCTGGAGGCCGAGCACCTGTGCATGACGATTCGCGGCGTGAAGAAGCCCGGCACGCTGACGGTGACGAGCGTGGTGCGGGGCATCTTCCGGGAGAATCCGGCGACGCGCGCCGAGGCAATGGCGCTGATCCGCGGCTGACGCGGCGACGGGACGGCACGGGCACGAAGGCGCACGCATCAAGAAGACGCCATGTCGTAACGTCCACCTTGATATAAGAAAAAATTGAATACGCCCTACAGGGCTATTGACTTACGGTTGCAGTTAGTTAGACTCTATGTATTGGCGGCGGCTTCGGGCCGGCTGCCAAATGCGCTGGGACGTGGTCAAGCACCTGTCGGTGCCCTTCTGTCGGCTGCATGGCCACCCCCAAAAACAGGATTCGTCAGGGAAATCTGTTGCCCAGCGTTTCGGGACGGGTGTTTTTCTATGCCGCCGGGGCATACGATCGAGTATAGTTATGTTGGCACGTTGTGAGTCTTTTCGAGGAGACTGTCATGGCAAAGAAAGGTTCGTTCACGGATGAGCATATCGGCGAGTTGGCCCAGGCCTTCCGGCTGCTCAGCGACGAGACGAGGCTCAAAATCGTCTTCCACCTGGCCAACGAGGAGCAGAACGTCGGCAACTTGTGCAAGATTCTCGGCCTGGCCCAGCCCACGGTGAGCCATCACCTGGGTCTGCTGCGCATGGGGCGTCTCATCCTCAACCGCCGCAACGGCAAGCAGGTCATCTACAGCCTGAACACCGACATGCTCAACAGCCTCGCCGGCCGCCTGGCCAGCAGCGTTCCGGCCCTGGCCGGCGCCGCCAAGGCCAAGAAGTAAGCAGCCGCACCAGCAATCCGTCCGATCCGGAAGCGAGTCCTCGCAAGGGGATTCGCTTCTTCTTTTCGTCCCAGACGCTCTTTCCAACGGAAGGCTATCGCGTGCGACCCGGCACGTCTTTCGGCAGGTAGGTCTTCAGGCAGAAGATCTTCCAGCGTCGCTCCAGCTCGGCGTAGGAGAGCCCCTGGAAGGCTTCCCCCAGCGCCTGCTCGGGCTCCATGCCCGCCTTCATCAGCACGACGAAGTCCATGACGCCTTCGGGCTTGATGCTCAGCAGGCATTGAATCAGGCTGAAGCTGATGCTGTAGCCGTCCAGGTCGCTGGCCGGAAAATCGCGCGTCCAGAAGTCGCCCAGCGGCACGTACGGACTGGCGGCCGCCCGCTGGTAGGAACGCGACTGCTTGGCCTCCTGGAGGTTCGGGTCCATGGCCACGGTCATGTACTCGGCCAGCCCCTCGTGGACCCACAGGGGAAGCTTCACCGACTTGCGGTACAACTGGATGATGGCGTGCGTGGTCTCGTGAACCAGCACCTCGCGAAGGGCCTCGTTGCCGCCCTGGACGGGCTGGAACGTGGCGATGTGAACCAGCCGCGGCTCGTCGCTGCGGCGGGCTTCCAGAACAAAGTACCCGCGCGACCGTCCCACGTCGTGGTTGTCGAAGGTCTTGCCGTAGGCGACCAGCGACTCCTGCCGGGCGAAGACCACGACGACGCACTTGCCGTCCCACAACCGCGCGCCGGCCGGCAGCCGCAGGTGCGAGATGGTCTTGCTGCGCAGTTCCTCGAGCCAGCGGAGGATGGCCCCTCGCACGCGAACGTCCAGGTCGGCGATCAGCAGAAAGTGGTCCGACTCGGCCGCATAGGCTTTCACGTTGACTTCGCGGCGGATCGGCTCCACGCGGGCCCGCTGCTCGGTCAGGACCGCCTCCTGGTCGAACGCCGGCAGATCCGGGTCCGGCGATTCCAGCACCGTGCGGTCAATCTGCTCGGGCTCCGCCCCGCCGGACACGCCCGGCACGGCCCACGCCAGGGCCAGAGCCGCCCAGAGCATCATGATTCGCCGCAACGACAACCTCCTCATGACGCAGACCTCCTGGCGCCGCCGAGGTCGCCCTCGGCCAGCGGATGGAGCGTGATCTCCAGTTCCGGATACTCCTGGAGAAGATAATCGGCCAGATGCTGCGGCAGTCTTGTATGCACGATGGTCGTTGCGTCCGCGAATTCGCGGCGCATCGACTCGGCGTGGCGCGCCAGCGTGGCCTGCCAGGCGCCGTCGCCGGTCGGGCCCCGCACCGTCAGATCGCGCACCTGTCCCCCCAGGTGCGACAGCACCGCCCCGCGCAGCGACTCCAGCCCGTCGCCGGTCGCGGCGCTCACGGGCACTCCGCCCGGATACCGGTACTCCAGCACGTCGATGTCGTCCCGAGACAGCAGACGGTCGATCTTGTTCAGCACGATCAGCCGCGGCTGGTCCTTGCAGCCGATTTCGTCCAGCACGTCGTTCACCGCCGCCACCTGGCCGTCGATGTCGGGCGCCGAGGCGTCCACCACGTGAAGCAGCAGGTCGGCGTGCAGGGCCTCTTCCAGCGTCGCCTTGAACGAAGTCACCAGGTGATGCGGCAGCTTGCGGACGAAGCCCACCGTGTCGCTGAGCAGCACCTTGAGCCGGAACGGCAACATCCACGTCCGCGTCCGCGTGTCGAGTGTGGCGAAAAGCTGGTCCTCGACGTACGCGTCGGCGTCGGTCAGGGCGTTCAGCAGCGACGACTTGCCCGCATTCGTGTAGCCAACCAGGCACACGGCGAATTCGCTCTTGCGGCTGCGGACTTCGCGCTCGCGACGGTTCTCGATCTGACTGATGCGGGCCTTCAGGTCCGTGATGCGCTGCCGCGCCATCCGCCGGTCGGTTTCGAGCTGCGTCTCGCCGGGACCGCGCGTGCCGATGCCGCCCTCGATGCGCGACAGGTGGGTCCACATGCGCCGCAACCGCGGGTAGGTGTACTCCAACTGGGCCAGTTCCACCTGGAGCCGCGCCTCGGCCGTCCGGGCCCGTGTCGCGAAAATATCGAGAATCAGCTCGCTGCGGTCCAGCACCTTGATGTGGATCGCCTCTTCCAGGTTGCGAATCTGCGCCGGCGTCAGATCGTTGTCGAAAACAACCACATGCGCCTGACGGGCCTGCGCCAGCAGACGAATCTCCTCGGCCTTGCCGCGGCCCACGTAGAGCCCCGCATCGATCTCGCGCCGCCGCTGGATCAGCGTGCCGACAACAGTGCCGCCGGCCGCCTCCGTCAACCGCGTCAACTCGTTCAGGGGTTCCACGTCGGCCGATACGGACCGACCGTCCAGAATCACCTCGACCAGCACCGCCCGTTCCCGGGCAACGGACAGCTTTTTGCGCTTAGGCTCGTGCGTATTCAGTGTAAGTCCTTTTCAACAAACGTGTTGGACCACACCCGGCACCGGCCGGGTCGGGCCGCAACTGTGTATTTGGATTATAGGCGACGCCCCGCCCCCGGTCAATCCGCCCGCGCATCGGACCGCACCTCGGATCGCGGCAGCGCCAGAATGACCAGTCGCCCGTGCCGGGTCGTCTCGGCGCCGTCGGCCTCGACGGTCGCCGCCGCGTCGCTCTGCCAGCCGAACAACAGGCAACGGTCGGCTCGGTAATGCCGCCGCGCGATCCACCGCATCGCCCGCCGGCGGAACGGGTCGCGCGGCGCCGCGTCGCTCATGGCGGCCGCATCGGTCAGCACGCCGTCGCCCAGGGCCGCATACGTCCCCTCCCCCGCCAGGTCGCCAAGCCGGTAACCGTGCCCATCCACGTAGAGCCAGGCGTCGGCCAGCGGCTCTCCCCCGTGCCAACGCACCACCGGTCGGCCGGATTGCATGGAAACCTGTACGTTGTCGGGCGGCACGGGCGAGGCCTCCCAGGCCGTGGCGCCGAATGCCAGAAACGAGCCGCTTCGCAGCGGAACGCCCAGGGCCGACCAGTGGCCGTCGCTGTGGCGATGCAGCGTCGTGCCCTGGTAGAACGGTCGCCCGCCGTCGTCCATCATCAGCGGCCGCGGCATGCCCGACGCGGCGTCCTGGAACCGCAACGTCTGGAGTCCGGTGCGGTGAGAGTACACGGCGGCAAGGTGCTCGCTGACGGACTGCCCTGCCGCCAGATCGACCTGCACAACCGAGACCGTATCGGCGAAGCGGCTTGGCGTGGCATTCAGGACAACCAGGGTCCAGGCGACGGCGGCCGCCACCATAGCGGCCAGGAGAGCCAGCTTGCTGGGCCGTCGCAGGCGCCCGCCCAGCAGCGTCAGAACGAGGATCGCGCCGCCCAGGGCCGCCACCGGCAGCAGCAGCCGCAACCGCGCCGCACGCGACCACGGTCGATACTGGAACAGGTGCGGCGCGACGTAACTGGCCTGCTCGCCGACGGCCGGATCGAACAGATCGGGTCGCAGATGCGTGCCGCCGGCCAGGCTCCGCAGCAACGGCGAGGCGCGAACCACGTGCTCCAGCCGTCCCTCGGCATCGACGGCCCAGAGGTCCAGACCCCCGCCGCGCGCCAGGGAAGCCATGTCCTCGCGCCGCGCGGACGCCGCCGGAATCACCAGGGCCGCCACGGGTGCATCGGTCAGGAGATCTGCCCTGAGGGCATCCGGATCGACCGGCTGGAGGCGCACCAGCGCCCCGCGCGACCCGGATCCGGCGGCTGCCGTGTAGCAGTCGGTCCACCTCGCCAGGTGCCGGTGCAGCCGGTCGGGGTCCAGGGACCGGCTGTCGAAAAGAATCACGACGACCTGGGCAGCCAGTGGCCGCGGCTCCAGGGCGATGGATCCCGAGATCAGGCCCGAGGCCGCGTCGTCGTCTGGCCCGCCGAGGCGGAACTGCAATGAGCCGTCGGCACGTCGCAAGGGGCCCACCTCGATCGCGCCGCCAAAGTACAGCGGCGCGAAGCAGACGCTTCCCCGTCGCCCGGCCGGCACGAGCGCATCCAGCCGGTAGTTCAGAAGCTGGTTCGTCGTCAGAGACAGCCCGCCCAGGTCCGACGCCGAACTGTTCACCAGGTCGATCTCCAGCGGGACCGTGCGGCCGCTGAGGGCCAGGTCCGTGACGGCAAAACGGACAGTGGCCGAGCCGCCGAACTCCTCGGCCGCACACGGCGCCGCCAGGACCGTCGCCATCAGAAACCAGCACAACAACAGGCGGCCGACCCGTTTCGCACCGGAATCACGCCCGGCATCGGGCTCTGCCTGTAAACCGTGGCATAGGCATCGTGCCCATGAATACCACGGACATCCTGCCCATGAAAGGAGAACGGAAAGCAGGGCCAGGATGGCCCTGCCACACACGGGCAAGATGCCCGTGCCACAGCCGGAATGGGTTCTCAGACAAAGCCTAGAGTTCATAGGCGCGTTTGACTCGCAGGAGTTCGGCGACACTCCAGGCCTGGGCGACGCATCCGCGCGGCGTGTGCGGCGCGTCGCCGTCGAAAATCTCGTTGATGGACCCCAGCGCTCCATCGTCCAGGTTGCCCAGGGCGGCATCGACCAGTTGCTGGGCCTCGTCCCGCGCCACCGACGGCGCCTCGGCCGTGGCCATAAGGGCATCGACGTAGGCCCCCAGCAGCCAGGCCCAGGCCGTACCCTGGTGGTAGGCCCCATCGCGTTCGAACCAGCCGCCGGCGTAGTGCCCGCGGTAGTTTGGGGCGTCCTGCGGGAGGGTCCGCAACCCGAAGGGTGTCAGCAACTTGCGGCGAACCACGTCCACCACCTGCCGTCCCTGCTCGCCCGTCACCGGCGCGTGGGGCAGCGCCACGGCGAACAACTGGTTGGGCCGGATCGTCGCGTCGGCGCCGCGTTCGTTGACGCAGTCGTAGAGGCACCCCAGCGACGGATTCCAGAAGACACGACGGAAGGCCTCGGCGATGTCCTGGCGGTGGCGCACGGCGTCCGGCGGCGGCAGACCCAGCCAATGGGCCCACTCGGCCGCCACGTGCAGCGCCGACACCCACAGCGCATTGATCTCCACAGCCTTGCCCCAGCGCGGCGTGAACACCGTGTCGCCGCACTTGGCGTCCATCCACGTCAACTGCGTTCCCGCGTCACCGGCCACGATCAGGCCGTCGGTGTCGGCGTGGATGTTGAATCGCGTGCCGCGATAGTACCGGTCGATGATCTCGGCCGCCGCGGGCCACAGCGTGTCGCGCAGGAAGTCGCGGTACCGCGTCTCGCGGATCAGGGCCTCGGCCGCCTGGATGAACCACAGCGCCGAATCGACCGAGTTGTACGACACCTGGTCACCCGAGTCCTCGAAGCGGTTGGGCAGCATCCCCTCGTTGACCAGCCCGGCGAACAGCGACAGCACCTCGCAGGCCAGGTCCAGCCGCCCCGTCTCGATGCACAGGCCCCGGAGGGCGATCATGGCGTCGCGGCCCCAGTCGGCGAACCACGGGTAGCCCGCCAGAATGCTGACGGGCTGCTCGTCGCCCTGGCCGCGCTGGACCAGGAACTGATCGGCGGCAATCACAAGGGCCTGCTCGCGCAGGTCGCGCGGAGTGGCCAGGCCGATCAGCTCCCGACGGCGCTCCAGTTCCCCCTCGCGGGCCTCGGCGAACGTCACCGGCTCCTGCGACGAACTGACGTTGGCCGTCACGGTCACCGACGGCGACGCCGACAGGTCCACCGTCAATGCACCGACGCGCAGCACGTCCTCCAGGTAATCCTGCCCGCGCACGGCTTCCTGGCGGCGATGGAGCCGGTTGTACCAGATCGGGGCAAGCTCGGCCTGCCCGTCGGTGGCGTGAATGTAGAGGAAACGTCCTTCGTCGATCGGCAGGCGGAATCCGATGGCCGCGCCGCTCAGGTCGGGAGCCAGGTCCCGCCGCTCGTGCCCCAGATGATGAAAGTCCCGCATCGCGACAAACGGCGACAGGATCAGCCGGGCCTCACTCAGCGGCCCCGAGGCCGCATACTGAATCAGCACGCAGTTCTGCCCATGGACCATGACCAGACGCTTGGTCAACTGAACGTCGCCGACGCGCCATCGCCACGTCGGCAGCGGATCGAGGCGGAACTCCTCGAGCAGCGCGTAGCCGGCGGGGAAGAATCCGTCGCCGTACTCGACCGTGCTGAGGCTGTGACGCTGGTCGGCGAGCACAAGAATCTCGTCGAGGTGACTCAACAGGACGCGCCGGTCCAGCGGCGGCTTCAGGGCCGCCACCAGCAGCCCGTGGTACCGCCGCGTGTCGCACCCGAGAAGGCTGCTCGACGAATAGCCGCCCAGACCGTTCGTCAGGAGGTACTCGCGGTCCAGGGCCCACTGGACATCCTGCAAGGCTTCGTGGCCGGCGACATAGGTCCACATCAGGCGGCTGCCTCCCGTAGGATGCGAGGTCGAAGGGTCTGCTGACTCGTGTCGGAGCAAGGACTTTCCCATAGCGGCAGCTCCTGGCGACAGTGGGAATGCCGGACTCTCGCGGCCTCGCGGCCGCGAGGATCGCCGACGACGGTCAGTATAAGCCCGATGCCCGCACGGCGGCAAGCGATTAGTCCGAGGCGATTAGTGCTACAACGCTATGAGGCCTTTTCACCGTGGCACGGGCATCCTGCCCGTGAGTCGCAGGGCCATCCTGGCCCTGCAAGACGCCGTTCGCCCACGGGCAAGATGCCCGTGGGACGCATGGGCAGGATGCCCATGCCACGATGTAGCGTTGTGGTATTAGTCTGGGGCATAGCCTCTTGTCACGACGACATCAGAAACGATAATGAGGTTCGTCGCCATCGCGTGCGGCACTGGAAGGAGAGACCATGACAACGCTGGACAACCTGCGAGCGATGCGGCAGACGGCGGCGCCGATCCTCGACGGGCTGCTCGCCCACCTCGATCCGCGGATCGCTCGCGACGGCCGCAGGGCCTGGCTGCCGTACGGGGCCTTGCCCCCCCTGCCGCGGCTGCCCGTGTCGGCCGACACGCCGCCGTCCAGTCGCCTGACGTGCGACGTGGCCCTGGGGTACCTGACCGGCTACCTGGAATCCGGCCGCGCGGACCGGCTCGACACGGGCCTGTCGCTGTTGCGGCACGCTTTCACACGGCAGGCCCCGCAGGGACATTTCGTCTGGAACTACGGCCAGCACGAGATCGACCAGGTGGACCTGGGCACGGTGCTCGACACCTATTACTGGTACTGGACGCTCGTGCCCGACCTGCCGCATGACGTGCGCGCGGGCATCCAGCGGTCCACCGAGCGTGCGATCGCGTACCTGAAGACGATGGAGCAGCCGTCGCACCCGGGAATCATCCAGAAACGGGCCGGCGACCCCGAGCACCCCGAGGATCGGCGGACAGCCGACTACACGAAGATCGACGTGCTGAACGGTAACGCATTGGCGGCCACAGCCTTCTGCCGCGCAGCCACGATCCTCGGACAACCGGACCTGGCGGATCGGGCGGCGGCCTTCGAGGCGAACATGGTCGCGAGTTTCGGCCGCCACGTGCCGGGCTGGTGGGTGTACATCGAGTGGCTCGGCACGCGCGAGGTCCACACGCCGGAGACGCTGTTCTACCAGGCCATGACGGCCCTGTACCTGGAGCCGCTCTACCGCGCCCGGCCTACGGAGGCCCTTGGCCGCGTCCTGGCCGAGAGCCTGCGGACGCTCGAGCCGCTGGTGAACGCCGAGGGCGACCTCGACTGGTCGCGCGAGTCGCGGAAGGATTTCCAGGACACACAAGTGCTGATGCTGCCGTCGGCGGCCGCGGCCCTGCACGACGTGTACGACCTGACGGCGGCCGGACGGCGGCGGCTGGAACGGGTGGCCCGGACGATGGTGGACCGCCCGACCGGGTTGCTGCGCGACGCCGTGGGCGAGCGCCGCCACGGGGAGATTTCCGACGAATTGCGCCAGATCTGGGGTGTCAGCGATCTGGCCCTGATTGTCCTTTATGCCAGGAGAGCCGACCATGACGCATCCGCGTGAGCAACTGGACCCGGCGATTCGCGACCAGATCGACCGGTACATCCTCTTCACCAACACCGACGAGGACAACCTGCGACGCGGCGAGCTGGTCCGCTGCCAGTTGAAGTCGTGCGGCACACGGCTGAGGCTCGCGCCCGGGGCGACGATTCCCTGGGGCGGCAAGCTGGTCTGCGGCGACAACGTCTACATCGGCCTGTGGACGTACATCGGCGGCGGTGACATCACCCTGGAAGACAACGTCATGATCGGGCCCCATTGTTCGCTCACCGCAGGCGACCATCAGTTTGACCCGGAGAAAGAGGATTTCTCGGCCAGCCACAAGCGGGGGGTCATCGTGATCGGTCGCGGCACGTGGCTGGCGGCCGGGGTGGTCGTGACGGCCGGGGTCCGCGTCGGCAAGGCCAATCTCGTGGCTGCCGGAGCCGTCGTCACCAAGGACACGCCCGACTATGCCATCATGGCCGGGGTCCCCGCGCGGCAGATCGGGTCGGTCAAGGCGCTCTGAGGCGTCCGGAGGTCAATTTGCGTCGCAACGACTGTTCGATGCAATAATCCGTTGAATTCCGGGTTCTTCAGGGGTATGCTGCGCCTCTATGGGGGGCTGCGGCAACGGTGTTGCGCCGGGGAGGGGCTATCCGTGCAGAGCCCACGACCTGGCGATTTTGTCCCGACAGCTTTCACAAAAAGGCGCCCCGTGCTCGTATTACCCTGTAGGAGCAACGGGACCAGGCGGGAGGAAATGCCATGATCCGGGTTCGCAGTTCAACTCTCTTCAAGCTGCTGAGCACCTCGATCGGCCTGCTGTCGCTGGTGCTGCTCGGGCTGGTCGGCGTCATGGTCTACGGCAGCGTCGTTGAGGAGCCGGTAACGCTGGAATACACGCCGGAACGGCCCAAGGCGGCCGCCGGCCCCGCGGTGTCGGTCGATCGGAGCATGGCCAGTTGGCAGGACCGCGTGGACCCGGTCAAAGAGGACGAGCCGCAGCAGTTCCAGGTCGATCCGAACGCCAAGCCGTCGTACAACGGGCAACGGTTCATCGGATGGATCGCCGATCCGGCCTCGGGGGACTTCAGCGTCCTTCTTCAGGACGAGAGAACGGGCGCACAGGGTTGGTGGCACAAGGGCAAGAAGCGCGACGACATCGAGGTCATGGCACTGGTCGGCAACAAGGTGGCGGTGTCGTTCGGCGGGCAGTCGGTCACGCTGGTCCAGGGCGAGACCGTCGCCAAAACGGTGCGGCCGGCAGCACGCCCCGCCGGCGTGGCGACCACGGCAGGCGCCGCGACGGCCAGCACCGCCCAGATCGTCGAGAACCCGAGCGGCGCGCAGCCGACCCCTTCGGCATCGTCCGGCACGCGCGCCCCGGTGATGAGTCGCACCGTTCGACCGACCTCGACCAACCGCGGCGCGGTGGACCCGTCCTATTGGCAGGAACGTCTGCGAAGGGCTCGCGAAGCCAATCAGGCCAGACAGAACGCCAACGGACAGCAGCAATAGGGATCATCCCGTGCCGACGAAGGCTGCTGCAGCGGCACGATCAGGGCGTGGCAGCAGCGTGTGGCAGCAGGTAGAAGGTCATCTCCCGGGTGTCGTCGGACCGAGACCAGGCGAACAGGACGCCCTTCTTGTAGAGTTCGTTTCGGGGCCCCTGAAGGATGACTTCAACGCCCGTGCGGGCGTGACGCCCGTCCTCGGACAGTTCGATGCCGATGGCGGCGGCCGTCCAGCTGTAAAGGTTGACGTTGCCGAGTGGGCCGCCGAGGTGGTGTTCGATTTCGCCGCGGAGGTTCACGTCGGCGCCCGGGGCGTAGTACTGGGCCAACTGCCGGAAGTTGCCCACGGCGATGTCGCGGAGCACCTGGTCGGTGCGCGAGCGCAGCATGGTCGCCGTGGGAGATTCGGACCGGACCGCGGGCTGCGACGACGCGAGCGACTCGCTTCGGCAACCCGGCTGGGCGACAAGCAGCACAGGCAACAAGGCCAACATGGCACATTTCGTGGAAAAGGTGCATATCATGGTAGAGCAGAGCTTATTGTTCCCGCGCAGCCTTGTCAAGGCGTTCCTCCTGCTGGCCATCGGCGCTGTCCTGGCGACCGCCCCGGCCGCAACGGCCTGGTCCCAGGAGCCGCCCATCGACGAAGAGCCGCCGGCCCAGCCGACTGCGACAACCCCAGCCGCGCAACCGGCCGGCCAGCCCGCGGCCCCGGCTGCCGAGACGCCGGTCAACCCGGACGAGGTGCTTGAGCTGTCGTTGCCGGACAACATGGATGTCCGCGTCTTCGTCGAGTACGTCGGACAGAAGCTCCACCTGAAGTTCATCTACAACAACAACCTGACCGGGCCGATCACGATCCGGCCCAACCAGAAGGTCCGCGTCGGCGAGTTGTACGACCTCCTCGAGAACAGCCTCAACGTCGTCGGCTTCAGCATGATCCGGCTGCCCAACAGCGACTGGATTCTGATCGTGCCGACGGCCAATGCCCGGCAGTGGGCCCGCCTGCTGCCGCCCAACGAGCCGGCCGGCGAGGTCACCGGCGAGAGCATCGTCACCGAGACGATCCAGCTCCAGTACGCCGACCCGAAGGACATCCAGGACGCCCTGACCCCGTTCATCAGCGAGAGCGGCCTGATCATCCCGCTGTCGGATCGCGGCCTCGTCCAGATCGTCGAGACGCGCAAACGGCTGGACCAGTTGCGGCCGCTGATCCAACTCATCGACGTCAAACCCTCGGAGGTCGAGGTCCGGATTATCGAGCTGCGGTACACCCGCGCACCGGACATGGCCGTGAAGCTGAACAACATCCTGGCCGCGCGGAGCCAGGCGCGGACCCGCACCTTACCGACCCCTCAGCGCGTCGGCAACACGACGCGGATCGTCTGGCAGCGGGTTCCCGCCGAGCAGGATCAAGCGCCGTTCATCGACGTGGACGAGCGCACCAACCGCCTCGTCCTCATCGGCGCGACCACCGAACTGGACAAGCTGGAGGAGATTCTCAACATCTACGACGTGCCGCGGAAGGAACTCCAGGTGATCGAGCTCTATCGGCCGATCTACCTGTCGGCCGAGGACGTCGCCCAGGCCATCCAGGAGCTGAAAATCGGCGGCATGGAGTTCAACGCGTCGGCGGCCCCCGTGCGTCGGACCACCACACGCACCACGACAGCCCAGCGCTCCGGCCAGCCGCAGCAGGTGATCACAGCCGCGATCGGCGACCTGGGCGGCACGGGAGCCCTGCCCCGACTGACCGTCCTGGTCGACACCAACACGGTCGTGGTCAGTGAGACACCGGAAGAGCATACGGCGATCCGGGGCCTCCTGAGCCGCATTGACGTCAAGCCCGAGGAATTCGACAAGATTCGCGTCTACACGCTCGAGCACCGGGCCGTGTCGAGCAGCACCGACACGTCGGCCGGCGGCGGCACGTCGCAGACCGGCGTAGCGGACATCCTGCGGGAGGTCATGGAATCCGGCGGCATCGACCCGCGAACCAAGGCGCCGATCCCCGGCGCCGAGGACGCGCCGGTCATCGTCGCATTCGAGCCGACCAACTCGCTGCTGGTCAGCGCCACGCCCGCCCAGCACGAACAGATCACCGAGATTCTGGCTCAGGTGGACCGACGCCTCCCGCAGGTGCTCCTGGAGTGCACGCTCATCGAAGTGACCCAGCGCAACGACAAAGACATGGGCCTGGAACTGGAGTTCCAGGAGATCATCGGCAAAGCCACGGCCAACGACTGGCACTTCGGCTCGACCGACTACGGGTATTCGGTCCGCGACGAGGTGACGGGCCTGCGGCTGTTCCCGGGCAGCGTCGGCGCCGGCGGCACGCTGGCATGGGTCGACGACGGCATCGTCGCCGCCCTGCTGAGGGCCATCGAGACCAAGAGCAACACGCAGGTGCTCTCGAAGCCGCGCCTGCTGGTCAACGACAACCAGGAAGGCTACATCACGAGCAAGGACGAGGAACCCGTCACCGAGCTCAGCGCGCTGACCACCACCACCTCGGCCGTGTCGTTCAAGGAGTACGTCGAGGCCGGCACCACACTTACCATCACGCCGCACATCAGCGAAAGCAACTTCCTCGTGCTGGACATCACGGCCACCGTCCAGAGCTTCACCGGCGATGCCGCCAGCACCAACGTCCCGCCGCCGCGATCCAACCGCGAGGTCCAGACCCGTGTCACGGTGCCCGACCAGCGCACGGTCGTCATCGGCGGGCTGCACGGAAAACGCAAGATCAGGACCGAGACGCAGATTCCGCTGATCGGCGACATACCGCTCCTCGGCGAGTTGTTCAAACGCCGTCAGAATCTGGACGTGAAGTCCACGATCTACCTGTTCGTCAAGGCCAGCATCATCCGCGACATCACGTTCCAGGACCTCTACGACGAGACGAAGAAGGCCCGCGAGATTCTCCCAGAGGATCTCAAGGAACTGGACCCGGACCTGTCGGAGGAAGCGGCCAAGGCAGAGGCCAAGCGACTCAACGAAGTCCTGCGCCGCCGGGCCATGGAAAAGCAACTGGACAAGGGCGGCCAGGTGAACCTGTCGGGCAACGCCCGGCCGCCGGCGCCGAGCGGCGTCCCGGCCTCCCAGACGACGTATCCGACGGGCAACGGCATGGCGACCATGCAGCCGTCGTATGCCCCGGCGGCGCCGGCTCCCGAGAATGTGCCTGCGACCCCTGTGCCCGAAACGGCGCCTGAAGCGCCACCCGTGGCCCAACCGCCGCAGACGCCGCAGCCGCCACCGTCGCCCGAGACGCCTGTGCCGCCGGCGACCCCCGAGGCCGCCCCGCCGCCCCCGGTGCAGGACCGAACCAACGATTACCGACCCGCGCCGATCATCGTGCCGCTGCCTGAATGAGCGTCTGACCGGACAGGGTCGCAGGGCGCCGCCCCGCGCGGCCGCAGAGCATAGAGGCTGGATCGCATGACTGATTATCTGAATCGCTGGCTCGACTCGTTCGCGTCCATGGGGGCGGAACCGCTCCAGGCAGCCATTGCCGAGGCCGCCTCGCACGGCCGCTCGCTGGAAACGGTCCTGGCCGAGGACGGTCGCTTCACCGAAGAGCAGGTGCTGAGCAAGCTCTCGGCCCTGCTCGGCATCGAGTACCGCCAGGAGCTGCGCGGACGCGACGTGCCGGCGGAGTTCAAAGAGCGGGTTCCGGCGATGTTCGCCCGCCGTCACGGCATGGTCGGCGTCGGCAAGACCAATGGCGTGATGACCATGGCCACGTGCTCGCCGCTGAACGTCTATGCCATCGAGGACGTGGAGAAACGGCTGGGGATGCCGGTCCAACTGATCCTGGCGCCGCGCAGTGAAGTGGCCGGCGCCATCGACTCGGCTTACGAAGACCGCATGGACGTCGTGGACGAGATCGTCGAGGAACTGGACGACGCCGGCATGGAATCGCTGGCCCACCAGCTCAGCGCCACGGACGATCTGCTCGACGTGGTCAACAAGCCGCCCGTCATCCGCCTGGTCAACAGCATCCTGTTCCGCGCTCTGAAGATGCGAGCCAGCGACATCCACGTGCATCCCTACGAGAACAAGCTCCAGATACGCTACCGCATCGACGGCGTGCTGTACGACATTTTCAGCCCAGCGCGCAGCGTGCAACCGCTGATCACGTCGCGCATCAAGGTCATGGCCGGCATGGACATCGCCGAGCG
>Ga0123329_1001341_pt1 | contig 23498 bp, 18 predicted proteins | sample BioC12SIPDNA_FD_89703 | JGI IMG/M metagenome (GOLD analysis project Ga0123329, IMG submission 89703) | Anaerobic biogas reactor microbial communites from Washington, USA - Biogas_R1_B C12 SIP DNA | ecosystem: Engineered > Bioreactor > Anaerobic > Unclassified | place: Washington, USA | collected...
ACCCTGGCATAGGCGTCATCGACGTCTTCCCCCGGCAACTGCGGTGAGGCCATGCACAGAATGGTGATCAGATTGTCTTCGTAACGCAGCGAGAAGTTCAGCACGCGAATTGGGCGTAGCATGCCATTCTGATTGACAATCCCCTTAGCTTCCATCCAGGTACCAGGCTGTCCGGCAAGACGAATCCTGGCGGCATCCAGCAATTCCAACTCGGCATCGAGTGCAGTGCCCAGTCCTTCAGCCAGCACAGCCGCGTACGGCCACGGCTCAATGCGGTCAAATTCCTCTGTAGTACCATCCTCGGGAAAAGGGGTAACGGTAATAGTAAGCGTCGAACCTCCCTGACCATTCAGACTGCTAAACTTACGCAAGACATGCGGTCTGCGTCCCGCGGCAGACGACCAACTGCTTGGGACCTGCATCGCGATTTTCAATCCCCGGGCTTTTTCATCGCCTTCCGACAAGTACTCTCGCTTGAATCCATGGTCGAACTCGAGTTCAGGACATCTTTGGTACGACGGGTGGAAGATGAGGAGAGTCTCGAGGATGGGGGACGGTATATTCCCTGAGATCCGGCTTTCAATCTCGCCGAGTGCTTGTTTTGCCTCTTCCTCACTCCAGGTCTTTCCCTCGTAAAGGCGCATAGCTTTCGCCATCTCCTCTTCGATGACGGCTGTCGCATCACTCTGTTCGAAGAGGGTCTGCATATGTTCAATCGCGGGAGAGAACTGGTTTATGAATCTCGCCTGGGCCAGACTCAATCGTGCAGCGACGGAAGGATGCTGTTCGCGGATCGAGGCCACGCTGAGTCTTTGGCCCTCGCAGAACGCATAGGCGCTCAAGGTGTTTTCGAGCGCGTCTCTACCTTGAACGGGGAAATAGAGTCCCGTCCGGGCGTCTGCAGATTCCTCCTCATAACCTTCGCCCATGAATGCTTTTGGCCACCGGTTCTGAGAATCTCCTGGAGCCTCGGGCACGGCTGGTTTCTCAACGGGACTTGCTTCCCTCGTGCTCTGCTCTGGCCATCCATATCCGTCATGGAAGCGGAACGAGTCGAACAGATTCTCTCGCAGATGTGCATATCCCTGGGCGGTGGCCTGCGTCGACGCAAAATCGATCCTCACCATCGCAAACCGGCCATAGTACGACATTGACCACATCTCAATCGGGCCGGCACCTGCGTCGCCCATCTTTGTGTGCTGCAATACCCGCCTCTTCTCTTTGTCATACTGATTCTGCACTACTTCGAGCTGGTCGATTTGGGATCCGAGTGGCTGTGTGGAGTCCGTTTTCAGGCCTTCTTTGAGCATATCAGCAGCACCTGCCAGAGCTTCTGGCGAACAGCTCCCCTTAATGAATTCCTCCAGAACGGATGCCGTTGGCTGGGGATCGAGGCCAAGGCTGGCGTATCGGAAAACCATCACGTAGAAGTAAGGAGGTGACTGCCATTGGTCCTTGCCAGGAGCCTGAAATCCGAAATCATATCCGATTCGCCCCTTCAGTGTTTGCTCAGCCACTTGTTCGCGGAATCTCAGGATGTCTTTCGGAAAGAGTTCCCAACCGTTGGGCGCGGTCAACGTGTAGCCGTTTTCTCTGTTTGTGACTACGTCGCTGAATCCAAATTGGGCAAAGCTGCAGGCCGACATGACGAAGACGGCTACAAACATCCTGCGATACCGTTCGGGGAGCGCTGGAAGACCCATGGCCTGCTCCTGTCCGCGGCGGTGCGTAGACTTTGCGGCGGCGCGTTGCGCGACGGCTTCTCCAGGTGCGAATAGGTGCGCGCCCTCGGGGCGTAGCATGAAGGGCTTTAGAACGGCTTGCGCTTGCGGCCCGAAGCAAAGCACGCGCGGCGGCGCGCCCTCAAGGTGCGCTGTCTTATGTTCGTGTAGCGTTGCCGTCCAAACGTCCCCAGCGGTGTCAACGTCCCCCCGGCGCAAGCTGCACACTTCCCCAGGCCTCGCGCCCGTTAAGAGCTGCACTCTTATCATTGCTGCAATGGTGGGCGGCGCAATGGCAAGCACGGCGTCTAGCGCGGCCTCGGGCACGGGCATAATGGCCTTGCCCTCTGGCGCGCTACACCGGCCCCGTTTCAAGCTCTCGACAAGGCCCAGGGCGGCGGGGACTTCAGGCGGTACAAGGCCTTCCCCGGCGGCCCAGCGGAAGGCGCGTACAACGTGGCGGGTGTAGCGGTTTATCGTACCCCTCGACAGAGGCGCGCCCCGGCGGTTTAGCCAAGTCGCGCGCAAGGCCTTCAGGCCCAGCGGCGCAAATTGGGCGGCGGGGGTGGGCCCGTACAAGTCGACAAGGGCGGCAACGGCGCGCTTTATGTTTTCACTTTCGGCGGTGCCCTCGCGGTAATAGCGCGCGACGTGCGCGGCATACATTGCTGCAAGCTCGCTCACGAGTAGCGGTGCTTTGTTCGGGGTGGGGGCGCTTAGTACGCCCTCGCTTGCTATGAGTTCGGCGGCCCAGCGGCGGAATTTTTGCTCCGTTTCCGGTGCGCCCCACGGCCCGAAGTATAGGTGCTTCCCATGAAGTTTGACGCGGGCTTGCCCACTCGCGCGGTGGTGGTGTAGCGGTGGAATGACAAGCTTCATAATGTGCCCCTCCAAGGCCTAACGGGGGTACAATACCCCCAAAGGGCCCTTTTTGCAAGAGGCAAATTCAGTCACTTGAAAATGCGGGAAGGCCTATAAACATTGGGTGAAAACGTGGTGGGCGGTACAAGACTCGAACTTGTGACCCCCTGCGTGTAAAGCAGGTGCTCTAACCAACTGAGCTAACCGCCCGCAGCGAAGGGGGAGTATAGCATTCGGGCAAAGTGCGGGGCAAACGATGTAGCAGCCCCGAATCGGTAACGTGAGAAAGCCTTCGCAAGGCCGGTGCCCGTGGAAACGGCAGTGTATGGAGATCTGCGGTTGCACACACCTCCGGCGCGCCAACGCCGCGAACGAGTCTTAGACAGGATTCACAGGATTGACAGGATGATCCGTTTGCAGGCGAACGCGGGGGCCGTGTCTGCATCGGGCACGCCCGCGGCGCGATACAACCCGGCAATCGCAGGGGCCGTGCCTGCATCACGCCCAGACCCCGAGCGCCTTCGGCGCTTCGGAGGAGATACCATCGGTCTCGGGCTCGCGATCGGGATCGCGATCGGGATCGGTCTCGGTCTCGCGATCGGTCTCGGTCTCGCGATCGGTCTCGGGATCGGGATCGCGATCGGGATCGGGACTTGGGCTCGGGGTCACGTCTCCGGCAAGCTGGCGCGCCTTCGGCACTCCGGATTGCAGAATGGTTTTCTGTCTTGCCACATGGGTGAATCGACAACAGCTCCAGCGCCCCGACATCCAAGCGTCTGAGCAATCTGCCCTCGCGTCAGCCAGGTATTGGGGGCAGCGCAGCCTGCCGAGTCATGGCGTTCTCTCGCCGGAGTCTGGAATTGGGAACCGCTTCTCTTGCCTGGGCCGGATTGCGGTCAACGGCCGTGCCGCGGGGGAAACCTTCGCCTGAGTCTGCATGCGGCCGCGAGCGTCAAGCCCACTGCGCCAAGGGGAACCAGAACTGCCAACGTCACATTCCGTTTCCGGTCGTACCAGTGCTGTTCGGGCCTGGGCTGATACAGGACCACGTCCGTAAATTTCCTGGGAAACCACCGCAATTCGTCGGCTTGGCGAGCGATGAGCAGATTTGGATTGCGGCGCACCAAGGCTTTGTAGAATTGATCCGCCGCTTTCGGGTCTACGTTCTTCAGATAGACACCGCCCAGGTACAGGGCGTGGGCCGTCAGGACATCGTTGTCTGGTAACAGCTCAGCCGCTTGTCGCATCATGTCTGCCGCGACCCACACGAAGTGGTTCATGCGCGGGTAAGGCTCCAGGCTCTCCTCAAGGCGTCGCGGGAGATCCGCGGGAAAGTCGGGCGGACTGAACCTGTCCCTGGCGGTCGCATCAGGAATAAGTTCCGGGCAGAAGAGGTCGGGTCCGTATTCGCGGATGAGACGGCCCAACTCGAAAAGATGCCCGGCGCGCTCCCGTGGTGGCAAGGTGCTGTCGTTTGCGCCATCGGCGCGGGCTCTGGCCCGTGCGGCGACTTCGGGAATGGACTCGCTGGATTGCTGCCAGAATCGGCGTGCATTCTGGTCAGGATAATACGGAAGCGCCTTGTCCCACATGCCCATCCGCGCCCAGCGCCGTGCGAGCGTGTGGCGCAGGGCTGCTATGCTGCAATCTGGGGGGCAGTGGTCGTATGGATCGGGGTCATCCTCGGTCAACTTTGGATTCCCGGCCTCCGTCTCGACAAATTCCTGCAATTCCTCGGGCGTCATCACTCGCTCGGCGAGGAAGAGCGCATCGTGCCAATTTCCTCTGTCCCCGTCGACCCGGAGAAACTCCAACAAAGCCTCATGGTAGTCGGCTTGCTTGAAAAGGGCATAGCCCAGCTCTTCGCGCACCACGCCGCGAGCCTCGACCCAGGACAAGCTGCCGTCGTCCAGAAGAGGCGCGCGCACTTTCCATGCGTCACCAAGGGGGAACGTATCGGCCAACTCCTGCAGGAGGGCCGTACCCTCGTCAACTCTGCCCTTGCGCAAGAGCAGCTTGGCGTCCACCCACCGGGCAAACGGGGTCTTGGGCTCGCAGTGTGCAAGCCATTCCTCTGCGCAGGCCATATCCCCGTTCTGGTAGGCAAACCAGGCCATGCGGTCCGCGCCGGGCACCACGCCATCCCATGTCGTGCTCTGCAACGCGTCCAGCCATTTCCGGGCCTTATCTTTCTCGCGCGTGTGTGCAACCAGCCAGGCAGTGACGATGCGCCTCGACAGTTCGTCCTGTACCAGCGCGGGATCGACGGGCTTCTCGTCAAGAGCCCGGCTGCAGACGACTCGAAGCGACAAGGCGGCGCCAGTGCCGATGCCGGCATAGCGGTGTATCGCATCCACGTACGCGCCTGATTTCATTTCCGCCTGGGCTTGCCAGCCCACGCTGGCCTCGGCAAGGCCAAGGGTGTCAGCGAATCCCTCGGCCGCCAGGGCGCGCGTCTTCTCGAAAAAGGGAATTGCCCTGGCCGGGTCTTTCCGCAGCCATGTTTTGCCCAGCATGAATGCGGCCCAGGTGCTGCGGTGGGCGCGTTGTTCAACGGGGAGTTCAAGAACGGAGGCAAAATGCGCCGCCGCGGCGTCCCAATCCTGATTGAAATAGGCGGCCGCGCCGCGGAGGTAGCGTCCAAACTCTTCCGGCACGGAAGCCAGTCTTTCTTCGTATGGCGCCAGGTCAAAGGGTTCTGGCGCTGTCTCGCGTTCGAAGGAATAGTAATACGGCTGCAGCGAGTGCAGCCAGCGGAAGACGAGTTTGCAAAGGGCGCTGCGAACCGTCTCGTAGTCGTCGATCATCTCCCTGGCCTTTGGATCATCACGCACAGCCTCTGCGAACTCACGGAGGTCCGTATCGCAGGTGAGTGCGAATAATTCGACCCTTGAGTTCCGCACGTCGCGGACCAATTCGGCCGGGTCGGAAGCACCGAGGATGCTCTGGCACTCGATGTCAAATATGGTGTTAGGCATTGCAAGGGCGTCCCGTCCGCCATAGGTCAGGTAGCTCAGAGGACCAATACCGCATGCGAGAACCTTCTCCGAACACAAGGCCACCAGGACAGCGAGCAGAAACCGCCGGTGTCTCATTTCAGAACCTCCACCGCCCTGGCGCGAAGGACCGGGACGGTTTCCCCGTCTGCAGGGTCCAATCGGAACCATGCGGCCATACACTCCTCCCCGGGGAGCGGGGCCCTGCCGATAAGCTCTCCCGCATCGCCCGAAACGGGGCTGAAAGCGAATCCTGCCAGAGCGTCGTGTGCCACCAGGCTGCCGTTGATCCAATCCACGCGGATGTGAATGGGTTCCCCAGGAGAAATGTCGCCCTCGTTCTTGACCCAGACCTCGTGAAGATGAGGGCTGGGGCTCCGCACTCCAGTCCGCACGTCCAATTTGTACATTTGCCCTTGCATGACTTTTTCAAGCACCGGCCAAGACCAGTTAAGCCGGTCGCCCTGGACGGGCAGGCGAAACCAGGCGAAGCCGAGGAGGTGGGCGGGCGGCTCGGACCGGAGGGCGCACACCAGGGACGCGATTTCAACAGGATCCGCCATGATTTCGCGCGTAGTGCAGCCCACGCGGGCCTCCTGGCTGTCTTCGGCCACCAATCCAAGAAACTCACCTCCCGGGGCGAAGTTTAATCGGTACCCGTACGTCGGAAGTGCCAGCAGGAAGGGAAATCCGAGCGCCACAGCGTGCTGCAGCCATCCGGGAACGCGGGCGGTGTCACAGAGTTTGATGGGGTCGTCGATGTGCCCCGGGGTCTCGATCGAATGGACTTGGAGAACATAGTGGTCAACTTCCGCCAGCGCCCCTGGTACATCCGGCTGGTTGAGCCAGGAAGGAAGCGCCGTCAGGGAGACGGACACATTTGGAAGGTCTTCCCGAAACATCCGCAATAACGACGCATACTCTGCGAGGTCCTCAGCGGCGCAGTCGTAATCCAGTTGAACGCCGGACGCCTGAATACCGAAACGAGCCATCTCATGCAATAACGTGCGGGCAACGTCCGCCAACAGAACGGCTGATGAGTTCCGTTGCTCCGCACGTCGGATTTCCGGCAGTTCGTGAATACGAAGCACCACCCACACCGGCTTCGTCGTTGCCGCAAGTGCGCCCCAGTAGACGTCGGGCATCCGGTAGCGCGGCTCGCCTTTGTCGAAGGTGATTTCCGCACCCAAGACCATGAAGGCAGTGGTTGCACGCGATGCCTTCTGTATCCCCGTGACCACCTCAGGAGACCATTTGTGCTGCCAAACGTAGACCGCGTGCGTCGGAGGGTCGCGCCTGGTCAAGGGTTTCGCGCTGTGACGTTCACGCGGGTTGATCAACACCATCCCCGCCCCGATGCCCACAAGACCTAGAAGCACCCCGGCTTGGACCCACATTGAGGATTTCACACGCATAGCGACATTGTAGAGTCCATAAGAATGGAACTCCAGTAACGACAGTCAGGAATCCGAGCGCACATTTGCCCACATCGCGACAGACAGGGCTGCTACTCCCCCCCTCATCATGAGCGTTTTTCAGGGTTACAGCAGGCCCTTGCCGCACCAATATCGAGCGTCAGGAGCCTGGCGCATGCAGCACCGTCCGGGAAACAGAGGGCACTCTCTTCACAGAGGCGAGGAAAGCAGTTCCGCAGCAAGTCTGTTCAGCCTTTGCATCTCCTCCGTCCGCTGTGTCCACTGAGTCTGCCCCGGCGGGCCGGAGGGGGAGGAAGCGCCGCCGGGCACGGGCGAGCAGCCTGCGTGCCTTACGCCTCGCGTGCGCGGGTGTATTCGCCGGTGGTGACGTCGGATGGATAGGCCTCGAGCCCCATTTCGCTCTTGTCGAGTCCCATGTATTCTTCGTCGGGGGAGACGCGCATGCCGAGGACGGCCCTGGTGACGAACCAGAGCGCGGCGGAGAGCGCGACGGTGAACGCGCCTACAACGGCGACGCCAAGGACCTGCACGCCGAGTTGCCTGAATCCGCCGCCGTGGAAGAGGCCGGTCACGCCGTCCTGGACGGCGGGGTTGGCGAAGAGTCCGACGGCGAGGGTGCCCCAGATACCGTTGACGAGGTGGACGGAGGTCGCGCCGACGGGGTCGTCGATGTGGAGTTTGTCGAAGGTGATGACAGCTTCGACGACGAGGGCGCCGGCGATGAGGCCGATGAATACGCTGTCGGTGATGCTGACGACGGCGCAGGAGGCGGTGATGGCCACGAGGCCGGCGAGGGAGCCGTTGACGATCATGCTGAGGTCGGGGGTGCCGAGGCGGAGCCAGGCGTAGGCGGTGGCGGCGGCGACGCCGGCGGCGGCGGCCATGGCGGTGGTGACGGCGATGCGCGCGATGTCGGTGTTGGCGGCCATGGTGCTGCCGGGGTTGAACCCGAACCATCCGAGCCAGAGGATGAGTCCGCCGAGGGTGGCGAGGGCCATGCTGTGGCCGGGGATGGCGTTGATGCTGCCGTCTTTGCCGTATTTGCCGATGCGGGGGCCCAGGAAGAGAATGCCGAGCAATGCGGCCCATCCGCCGACGCTGTGTACGACGGTGGAGCCGGCAAAATCGTGGAATCCGAGGTTGGCGAGCCAGCCGCCGCCCCAGATCCAGTGGCCGGTCACGGGATACATGACGGCGACGAGCAGCGCGGCAAAGAGGATGTAGGCCTGGAATTTGATGCGTTCGGCGACGGCGCCGGAGACGATGGTGGCGGCGGTGGCGGCGAACACCAGTTGGAAGAAGAATTTGGCTTCGAGGGGCACGCCGGTCCAGGCGAGGGAGGAGAACACGCCCTGGTAGCCGGTGCTGTCCGTGAGGGGACTGTTATCGGGGCCGGCGAGGAAGAAACCGTTGAGACCGATGAATGCGGACCCGTCGCCGAACATGAGGGCGAACCCGGTCGCCCAGAACATGAGCGAGGCGATGGCCACGACGATGAAGTTCTTGGTGAGGATGTTGACCGCGTTTTTTGAGCGGCAGAATCCGGATTCCACGAGCGCGAACCCGGCGTTCATGAAGAAGACCAGGAATCCCGCGGTCATGACCCACATCGTGTCGAGAAGGACCTGGGTCTGGTCGAGTGGCGCGACAGCATCTTCGGCCGCCGCGGCGTGGGCGGCACCCGATGCGATGGCCAGGGCGCCCGCGGCCGCCGCGATGGCCCGGGCGGGCCGTGTGTGTTGACGGTTCTGTTTCATGGTTGTTTTCTCCTTCGTAACCGTGCCCGGGGCCGGGGCCGGGCGGGTGTCGTTTCCGTTCAGATTCCGGCGGGGGGCGGCGTCCGGTGTCATTCGATGGCGAGATTGCCCGATTCGCCGGTACGGATGCGGATGGCGTCATCGACGATGGACACGAAGAGCTTGCCGTCGCCGATCCGCCCCGTGGAAGCGGCTTTGACGATGGCGTTCACCACGCCTTCGAGCTTGTCGTCGGGGATGACGATTTCGAGTTTGACCTTGGGGAGAAACTCGACCACGTATTCGGCCCCGCGATAGAGCTCCTTATGCCCTTTCTGCCGTCCGAATCCCTTGACCTCGGTGACGGTGATGCCCTGGATGCCGACGGCGGACAGGGCCTCCTTCACCTCTTCGAGTTTGAAGGGTTTGATAATCGCTTCTACCTTTTTCACCGTGGTTCCTTCCCTGTGGGGTGTCCGGGGCGGCGCCCCGTGGTTATCCGCCGGTCCTGGCCGTTGCCGGGCCGGAGCGGACGCGACGTGCGGTCCCTCGACCGGAGCGGATGAGCAATGTCCGTGCCAGCAGGACCGTGCCGGGGCGCCGGAGGACGGGAAACGCCCTGTTTGCAGGCCTATAGCCGCTTTTGCGCGTGGGGGGCGGAGAGGTCGTGAGGCGGGCAGGGTTTCCCGTGCGTAGGGTTCGGGCCGGTCAAAGCCTACACAAATGTAGGAACGCGGGCGGCTGGTGACCGCGCGGTGGGGCGGGACCGGGCCGTGCATGCTGCAGTCAGCAACATCCGAAACGGGGCAGGATACTGCCCGTGCTGAAACAGAGCCGTTCATTATGGGCATCTATGAAATTAGTTCTTGACATGTATGACTACGATTCGTATACTGACGATGCATGAAGGGCAGATGCCGTGGGGGATCCGACGGGCCATCGTGCATGCAATGAGCGGCAAGGGATTATTGATGACGGCGAATAGTAGTCAAAATATTTCTCAAAAGACACTTTCTATGCTGTTTGCGTCATCAGCACGGGCGATCGTACTTCGCCTGTTCATGGTTGATCCGTACCGGGCGTATTACCAGCGGCAGATTGAAAAGTCGACGGGGCTGGCGATCCGGGCGGTTCAGCGGGAGCTGGAGCGGTTGTCGGGTCTGGGGTTGCTGTTCAAGCGCGTGGAAGGGAACCGCACATATTACCAGGTGGACGTGGATTTTCCGCTGTTTCCCGAATTGCAGGGACTCGTCTTGAAGGCGGGGGACGATTTCGACCGGTTGCGGGCGTTTGCCGCGATGGAACGCGGCGTTGTCGTGGCGCTGGTGGACGAGTCAAACACGCGGGCGCTGTTTGTGACGTCGGGCGCGGGGCGGCTGAGCCGCGGCGTGCCGGGTCCGTACAGTGTTGAAGTAATGACGTCGGATCGATTTATGGAACTGTTGGCGGCGTCGCCGGAGAAGCTGGCGCCGTTTTTGTCGACGGGCGTCGATCTTCTTGGGCGACGGGATGAACTGATCTGGCGGCGTATCGAATCGGCCGGATACAACGTGAGCAAGGGGAGAGGTGTCGCATAGCATGGTATACAGACACGAAATCCGTCAATTGTGTGAGACGTGGTGGGAAAAGCTGGCCCATTCGCCGCAGGCCGAGCAGGTCCGCTATGCGGAGGAGTTTCTGCGGTTACTGGAATGGGACCGCGCCGAGCGGATCCGTCCTGCGGGCGTGCTGGACACCACGTCGGGGTCGTACCTGCTGCGCGCCGAGGGCCGGCCGTCGGTGATGGTGCATTTTCAGACGCCGGGTTCCCTGGAGCCGCCGAGCGCGCTGGCGGACCGTGGCCTGGATTTCTGCGATGCGACGCGCGTGCTGGTGTCGGTCACGAAGGGGCATCGCGTGAAGTACGCGGTGATCTCCGACCTGTTCCGTTCTTATCTCTATGATACGTATACCGAAGAGCTGCTGTTGAGCGCGGACACGCCGGCGGAATTCGCTCGGGAGATGGAGGAGACGCTGCGGCGCACGGAGGTCGCGGCCGGCTCGCTCGAGGACCTGCGGCGGCCGCCGCGCAGCAACGTGGCCCGCCAGCTCCGGGAATGGTGCCAGCGCTGGCAGCAGGTTCTGGTGGCTCAGGGGCACGTTCGGGAAGAGGCCGCGGAGCTTGCGCTGGACCGGATCATCGTGCTGCGTTTTCTGACGGGGCACAACGTGCTTCGCCGTCATGGCCATGCGATGCGCCGCCGGCTCAACGAGATCGTGGCCCGGGCCTGCCTGGCGAACGGGGACGGGTGCGGCCGCGACCTGGTTCGCCTGTTTCACGATCTGTGGGTGGATCTGCGCGCGGACATTTTCGCGCCGGAACCTTCCCTGGAGAAGGCGCTGGAACGCGCGTCAATCACGGTGCCGTTGTTGCAGGAGCTCCGCCTGCTTGCCCGTGCTAAGTTCACCATTCCGGTGATCCTCGAAAAGTTCAATTTCGGGGACGCGTCGGAGAAGGCGCGGGTGCGCATGGTGCCCGAGGAAGACGAGGACCGTCTGGCGTACCTCTACAAACAGACCAGCGCGACGATCGAGGACGCCCGGATCACCGTGGACATCGAAGACGAAGGATACCGCGCGATCTTCTGGTGGCTGGACCGCCTGGTGGCGTTGTATGACCGCCTGGGCCAGGAGTACGAATGCCAGTCGAGCCACGAGCAGGCGGGCAGCGACATCGACCTGTTTACGTGGTCGGAGATCGACGCCGCGAAACCGGTCATCGTGTCCGACCCGTACCGCCATGCCGTGGAGCACGGGATCGTGCTGATGTACGGCAGCCCGAGGCAGTACCGTACGGCGCGGTTGCTGTTGTACCTTCACCTGATCCACGCGCACTCGCTGCGGCGTCTCAAGTTTGACCGTTTCCCCGACATCGAGGCCGCGTTACAGAAACGGCCCGCGATGACCGACGCCGACCGGCGCCGCCTGTTCAGCCCGGTCCAGAATGATGAATGGGGCGTGGGCTGACGCCTTCACGGGCTCGGCGCGATTCCCAATCCGGGCGGGCCGCCGCGGCGGTGTTTCGTCGCGTTCATTGATGTCTGTGGCGCCTCCCCCTACAATGGCTGCATGAGCAGCCCATACAAGGGGGAGTTGACTGATGAAACACATGATTGCGGCGGCGGCGATGATGGCGATGGTGTTTTCGGCCTGCGCCCAGGAGAACCTCGCGGTGCTCGAGGCCAGGCCGGGCCAGCCGGCCCCCGGCGAGATGCTGTACACCAGCCTGCAGCGCGACGTTGACGCGGCCCTGGACCGGCGCCAGGACCGGTACGGGCAGCTCAAGACCGCGGACGACGTGGCGGCCTGTCAGCAGGAGCTCAAGGCGTTCTTCATCGAACAGCTCGGCGGATTTCCCGAGCGCACGCCCCTGAACGCCCGCACCGTGGCGACGCTTGACCGCGATGGCTACCGCATTGAGAAGGTCATGTTCGAGAGCCGTCCGGGATTTCATGTGACGGGGCTGCTCCACCTTCCCGTGACGCCGGGGCCGCATCCGGCGGTGCTGGTGCCCTGCGGTCACAGCGCCAACGGCAAGGCGTCGGAGGCGTACCAGACGGGCTCGATCCTGATGGCGAGAAACGGCGTTGCGGCGTTTTGTTTTGATCCCTTCGGCCAGGGCGAGCGGTACCAGGTGCTGTCGGAGGACGGCAAACCCAGGCACAGCACCACCACCGAACACACGCTTGCGGGCGCGGGGTGCATCCTCCTCGGGCTCAATGCGGCCACGTACGAAATCTGGGACGGCATGCGGGCCATCGACTACCTGCAGAGCCGCGAGGACATCGATCCCAAGCGCATCGGGTGCGCGGGCAATTCGGGGGGAGGCACGCAGACGGCCTATTTCATGGCGCTTGACGACCGGATCCAGTGCGCCGCGCCGTCGTGCTATATCACGTCCCTGCGGCGTCTGACCGACACAATTGGACCGCAGGATGCCGAGCAAAACATCCACGGCCAGATCGCGCGCGGCATGGACCACGCCGATTACATCATCATGCGCGCGCCGAAACCCACGCTGCTGTGCTGCGCGACGCGGGACTTTTTTGATATCCAGGGCGCCTGGGACAGCTTCCGGCAGGCCAAACGCGTCTACACGCGCCTGGGCCTGCCCGAAGGGGTCGACCTGGTCGAGACCGACGAAGAACACGGGTGGACCGCGGAGCTGCGGTCCGGCACCGCGCGCTGGATGCGCCGGTGGCTGCTGAACACCAACGCGCCGCTTACCGGGCAGGAATGCGTCATCCTCACCGACGAAGAAGCCCAGTGCACGGAGCAGGGACAAGTGCTTCTCCTGGACGGTGCGCGCTCGGTGTACGACCTCAACGCGGAGATCGAGGCGGGGTATGCCGCGGGCCGCGCGGCCCTGTGGTCGGGCGACGCGGCGGCCGCGCTGGCGCGGGTGCGCGAGATTGCGGACATCCGCCCGCTTGACCAGGTGCCCGCGTGTACGGTCGAAACGCTTGGGACCATTGACCGCGGCGGGTACCGGATCGAGAAACAGGTTTTTGTGCCGTCGGAGGGGATAGTGGTGCCGGCATTGCGGTTCGTCCCGGCCCAGCCCGTTGGTGCGGTCTGCCTGTACGCGCACGGCGGCGGGAAACAGGCCGAAGCCGCGCCCGGCGGGGCCATCGAGGCGCTCGTGAAACAGGGCCTCACGGTCGTGGCCGTGGACCTGCCCGGTCTGGGCGAAACCACCAGCGCCAAAGACCCGAAAGGGGGATTCTCGAAGCGGTTCTCCCCCAACTGGAAGGAGTTCTTCCTGGCGTACAAGCTTGACCGGTCGCTGCTGGGCATGCGGGCCGAATCGCTGCTCATGCTCGCGCGCGCCCTTGGCGGGACCGTGCGGGTGGCGGGCGTGGGCGAAGCGGGGCCGGCGGTGTTGCACGCGGCGGCGCTCGAACCCGCGCTGTTTGCCTCGGTGCGGCTCGAACACAGCCTCGAAACCTGGACCAGTATTGTCACCACCCGGGAACATACCCTGCAGCTGGCCAATTGCGTCCACGGGGCACTGCGCGTCTACGATTTGCCGGATCTGGTGGCCAGCCTCGGCGATCAGATCGCGGTCGTTCATCCCGTGAATGCGATGGGCAATTGATTGGGAGCTTGGGGCCCGGGAACAGGGGTCGGCCCGAAGCATGACCGCGGCGTGAGCTTCGAGGTTCTCTTGATGTAGGTCTTATGGGTCTTATGGGTTACAGGGCCGATGCGCCGCCTTACCTCACCCGCCAGACGTGGACGACGGGTTTTGTGTCGTCGGCAAAGAGCTCGAGAACGTAGAGGAGGTCGTGTGCGCGGTCGTAGGCGACGTCGCCGATGCGGTAGCGGCGCTGGGGTCCCGTGCCGAGCATGTCTTCTTCCACGCGCGCGGGATTGAGAAGCAGGCGGTTGTCGAGGGCGAGGTGCGCGTAGGGCTGGGGTTCCCAGGGTTGGGCGTCGCCGGAGGCCACGCGGGCCAGGTCGCCGGGGTTGTAGAGGATGAACCAGGCCTCCATGCGGGACGACCACCATCCGCGGAAATCGTTGTGGTTGGCGCAGCCCTGCAGGTCGGCGCCGGAGCAGGGAGTGCCGTCGGCGTTGCGGCAGACGGTGAACTGGCCGACAAACTCGGTTTCGACACAGGGGAACTCCGGTCCGGCGGGATTGACCCAGCCGTACCAGTATTTCGCGCCGACGCCTTTCGTGCCGGCGAAAAGAACGGCCGATTTCCCGGTGGATGTGGTGAGCCAGGCGCCGCCTTCCCACTCGTCGGCGTGCTGGTAGCCGCGCAGGGCCTGGTTGACGACGTCTTCGCTGTCGCGGGAGCTGCGGTAGAGGAGGAGGGGTATTTCTTTGAGGCGAGTACCCGGCGCAGCCGGGGCGCCGTCGTCCGTCCAGGGTTGATAGGCGAACAAGGCGGGACCCTGGCCGGACCAGCCGCCGTCGCGGTAGCGTCCGGTGGCGAGGCGGCGTCCGCCCGTGTGTGCGTCGGCCCACTCCCGGGGAATTTCGAAGAGGTAGCCGTTGACGCTGTAGAGGGATTGGTGGCCGATGTGCCAGGCGCCCTGGGGATTCGGGTTGTCGAGGCCGGGCTCGAGCCACGCGTGGGTAGGCCCCTGGGCCGCGGCATCTTCGTGGAAGTGCTGTCCCCATGCGAGGTGGAGTTTGGGCCCCGTGGCGGGATCCGCGATGAGCGCCATGCCAACGCGCGGAATCTCGCAGTACTCGGTAAAGAGTCCGCGGGCGGCGTCGCGAAACGGCTGAATGAACGCCGCTTGAGGCAGCGCGCCGGGGGATTTCGCGGCCACGGGCCGGGGGATGGACACCTCGGCAATCTGGTTGCCGTTGGGGAGTTCGCCGTAGGGCAGGCGTTCGTGTCCCATGACGAAGAGCGAGCCGGGAAAGCCGTCGTTGTCGCCCGCGGGATCGCCCTGGGGGTTAAACGTCATGGCGTTGCCGCCGTAGCCGAACGTTTCGGGGCGCTCGCCGTCGCCGGGCAGCCGGAACGCGCCGAGATAGGCGAAATCCGCCGGGTCGACGGTTGACGTGGCCGCGTGGAGCGCGCCGGCCGGCGCGAGCACGGTGAAGGCCGCAAGGATTAGGCGTGTGAAAACGGTTTGGCGGTTCATGATCCCCTCCTCATGCCCCAAGCGCGCCGCCGCGTGGATTGACCACAGCGCCAGTGTAGCACGGAACGCCGCGCGGGAGACCCCTCATTTCGCGGCCCGTTTTCTTGACAGGTGCGCATACGGATGGTAGGATTACGGCACTTGGGAAGTCCCAGGAAGGAATCGGACACACGCAATGGCACAGAGACTCGACACGATGTTCGCCCGTACGAATGCCGGCTCGGCGCAGGCAGTCGTAGTGGTGGTGGTACGTGTCGACGCCTGTGCGCCGTAGCGGGTTCTAAACAAGGCTGAATCAGCCCCCACCGGCGTGAAGGCGCCGGTGGGGGCGGTTTTTTCCCCCTCCTCGAGCGCCGGGATCGCCGCGATGGGCACCACAAGGAGACACGGGAATGACCACCTTGACCGGCGCGCAACTCATTGTCCGCCTGCTCGAACGCCAGGGCATCCGCATTGTCGCGGGGATACCCGGCGGGGCGAATCTGCCGCTTTACGACGCCCTCGGGCAATCGGACCGCATTCGCCACGTGCTGGCGCGTCACGAGCAGGGCGCGGGGTTCATTGCGCAGGGCATGGCCCGCGCCACCGGGACGACGGCGGTGTTTCTGGCGACGTCCGGGCCGGGGGCGACGAACGCCCTGACCGCGCTGGCCGACGCCAAGCTGGATTCGGTGCCGATCATCTGCATCACGGGCCAGGTGCCCCGTGCGATGATCGGAACGGACGCCTTTCAGGAGGTCGACACCTACGGGATGAGCATCCCCCTCACGAAGCACAACTTTCTTGTGCGGTCGGCGGCGGATTTGCTCAAGATCATCCCCGAAGCGTTCCGGATTGCGGCGTCGGGACGGCCCGGCCCGGTGCTGGTGGACGTGCCCAAGGATGTCCAGTGCGAGACGGTGTCGTTCGAGACATGGCCCGAACCGGGATCGGCTGACCACCCTCCGGAGTTCGACGCGGCGGCGGTTGCGCGCGCGGCGGAATGCATCAACAGGGCCGAGAGACCGGTGCTGTATCTCGGCGGCGGGGTGGTGTACGGCGGCGCGTCGGACCACGCGGTCCGGCTGGCGGAAACGGCGTTGATTCCCACGACGATGACGTTGATGGGGCTGGGCGCGATGCCTCCGGATCATCCCCTCTCGATGGGCATGCTGGGGATGCACGCGGCGCGCTTCACCAACCTCGCCCTGGAAGAGTGCGACGTGCTTATCGCGGCGGGCGCACGGTTTGACGACCGGGCTACGGGAAAGGTGGCGGAGTTCTGTCCCAACGCGAAGATCGTGCACATCGACATCGACCACAGCGAACTGGACAAAATCAAGGCCGCGCACGTGGGCATCGTTGGCGATGTGCGTGCGGTCCTGGAACAGCTGTTGCCGCAGATCCGGCGCGAGCCGCGTCCGGCGTGGCTCGAGCGCGTGGAGGCATTGCGCCGCACGTACCCAATGGACATGCCCGGCATCGGCGATGTGCGCACCCCCTACGGACTGATCGCGGAAACGGCCCGGTGCGTCGACGGCGCGGCCATCATCGCGACCGACGTCGGCCAGCACCAGATGTGGGCGGCCCAGGCCTACCCAGTGCGCCGGCCGCGGCAATGGCTGACGTCGGGCGGGCTCGGCACGATGGGATTCGGCCTGCCGGCGGCCATCGGCGCGGCGCTGGCGTGTCCCGGGCGCGCCATCGTGTGTTTCAGCGGCGACGGGAGCCTGCTGATGAACATCCAGGAACTCGTGACGGCCGTCGAGGAGAACGCACACGTCAAGGTCATCGTCATGAACAACAATTCGCTGGGGCTGGTGCACCAGCAGCAGGACTTGTTCTATGGGAAACGCATCTTCGCGTCGGATTACCGCGTCGCGGTCGATTTCTGTGCGGTCGCGCGGGGGTTTGGCATGCGGACGGCCGACCTGGGTGCGACAGACGACCCCGCCGGACTCCTCGCGGAAGCCCTGGCGGCGCCGGGCCCGTGCCTGATCCACGCGCCCATCGACGTGAACGAGAAGGTCTATCCCATGGTCCCGCCGGGCGCGGCCAACCGTGACATGGTGGCGCACAAGGCGGTCGCGGGATGAGGCGAAACCCCGGGACCCGGTCGCGCGTCCTGCGTGATCGGGCGCACAGGGGTTGGTCCAATCCGTTGGATGATGAGCGAAGGTTTCGATCTCAGGGAGCAATACGGAATTTCCAGGAGAAGACTAATGAGTATCGCAACAGACTCCGCCGCCGTTTCGGCCTTGCCGCGGACGGTTCTGGAATTGACAGTCAACAACCATCCGGGCGTGATGTCGCATGTGTGCGGCCTGTTTGCACGGCGGGCGTATAACGTCGAAGGTATTCTGTGCATGCCGATCGGCGACGGCACGTGCAGCCGCATCTGGCTTCTGGTGAACGAAGACGCCCGCCTCGACCAGATGATCAAACAGACCGGGAAGCTGCACGACGTCCGCACCGTGCGCCGCCACCCCGCCACCCACGACGTGTTCGTGCAGCTCGAAGCGTTTTTCAGAGAGTAGGAAACCGGGGTCCCGTGGCCTCTGCCCCGGAACAGCGCGTTTAAACGGGGACGCGCAGCCGCGCCGCGCACGGCGCTTGGAGCAGGTGCCCGTTCTTCGTCCGGGGTTTTTAAACTCGGTGTCCTCTGTGGCACATCTCCTATTGTTTCCTGCGGGGCCTCTTTTGCCCCGCTATGCGCGGGCTTGGTATCCTAGGCGTGGCCGGGGCCCGGCGGCCGCGGGATGACGCGGCCGGCGCAGGGACCCCGTTTTGCGTTTATGGGAAAGGGCGATTCATGAAGGTGGGCATCATCGGGTTTGCGCGCTCGGGCAAGACAACCGTGTTCAATTCGTTGACGGGGGCGCGCGCCGAGGTGGGTGCGTTTGGGAGCCGTGAGGCGAACCTCGCCGTGCTGAAGGTGCCGGACGAGCGGATCGACCGGCTGGCGGAGATTTATACGCCGAAGAAGATCACGTATGCGGAGTTCCAGTTTGTGGACATCGCGCCGGACGAGGCGGCGGGCGAGGAGAAGGCCTTGAGCAGCGCGGCGCTGACGGCCCTGCGCCAGGTTGAGGCGCTGGTGCACGTGGTGCGGGCGTTTGCCAACGAGAATGTGATGCATCCGCTGGGCGGGGTGGATGCGGTGCGGGATTGCCGGTCGCTCGAGGAGGAGATGCAGATCGACGACCTGATCATCATCGAGCGGCGGCTGGAGCGGATGGAGAAAGAAAACAAGAAAGACCGGCAGTTCGAATTGCTGGGGCAGTGCAAGGCCCATATCGAGGCGGGGAAGCCGCTGCGCACGCTCGAACTGAGCGCGCAGGAGGAGAAGGAGATCGCGGGATTCTGTTTCCTGTCGCGGAAACCGCTGCTGCTGCTTGGCAACTACGGCGATGAAGCGATCGGCAAGGATGACCCCGCGGGCCTGCTCGCCTATGCCGCGGAAACGGGCCAGACCCTCGTCGAGCTGTGCGGGGCCATGGAGATGGAAGTGAGCCAGTTGCCCGAAGACGAGCGGGCCGCGTTCCGGGAGGAGCTGGGGTTGGGCGAGGAATCGCGGACCCGGTTTCTGAAGAGCGCGTACGCCATGCTCGGGCTGATCAGCTTTTTGACGGCGGGGGAGCCGGAGGTGCGCGCGTGGACCATTCGGAAGGGGACGCGGGCGCAGGATGCGGCGGGGGTCATTCACAGCGATCTGGCCCGGGGCTTCATTCGCGCCGAGGTGACGCATTACGACGATTTCGTAAAGGCCGGTTCGATGGCGAAAGCGAAGGAAGCGGGGCACCTGCGCCTCGAAGGCAAGGACTACATCGTTCAGGACGGCGACATCATGCTGATCCGGTTCAATGTGTAGTCGCGGCCCTTCCGCGCCATGAGCGGCGATACGTCTGCCCTGGAATGACGCGCTTCGAGATGGGGCTGCGGCGTTTCGCGGGCCGCGTTGTCCCGGAGGGAGAATCCCGGTAGAATGGGCGCGGGTGCGGTCTGTCGAGGTGTGCCTGCAGGCGATCCTTGCGACGCGGGGCGGCTGCGGGGGATGACACACGGACGCGGCGGTCCGCTGAAGGTGGAAGAGTGAGGAGGAGACCCATGAATCTTGGAGTAATCGGGTGCAACACGATGGGCCTGATGCACTGCCAGATGGCGGAGAATGCCGGCCTGAAGGTCGTTGCCTGCGGCGATATCAGCCGCGACAATGCCCGGAAGGCGGCCCGCAAATTCGGCGCGGAGGCCGTCGGGGATTGTGTTGCGTTGTGCAACCGCGACGATGTGGATGTCGTGGCGGTCTGCACGCCGACGCCGACCCACACGGAGTACATCCAGGCGGCGGCCGGGGCCGGGAAACACGTGTTCTGCGAGAAGCCGCTGGGGCGGACGCTGGAGACGATCGACGAGGCGCTGGCGGCCGTCGAGCGCGCGGGTGTAAAGCTCTACGTGGGCCATGTGGTGCGCTTCTTTCAGGAATTCGAGGCCATGAAAGCGCGGATTGACGCGGGGAAGATTGGCAACGTGGGGTTCGTGAAAACCTACCGCGGCGGGATCTTCCCGGGAGGCAAGCTGGGCTGGTTCAGCGACTGGAATATGAGCGGCGGCGTCACGCTGGACACCATCGTGCACGATATGGACTGGCTGCGGTACGTGTTTGGCGATCCGGAACGCATTTTCGCGCAGAACCTGAAACGGGTGTTCAGTGAGCGGATCGACTATGCCCTGGTGACGATGCGCATGAAATGCGGGACCATCTGCAACATCGTGGGCACGTGGGCGCACCCGAGCGGGTTCCGGGTCAAGGTGGACATCTGCGGCGAGCGCGGCATGGTGACGTTTGACAGCAGCGAGGCGCCGGTTTCCGCGCAATTGCGCCTGGGGGCGGGTTCGGGACCGAGCACGATCGTGCCGGCGAGCCCGGTGCTGGTGAGCCCGTATCAGCTCGAGTGGGAAGATTTCGCAGGCTGGCTGGCCGGCACGCGCAAACCCCGGGTCACGCCCGAAGACGGCCGCTGGGCGGTGCGGATGGCGCTTGCCGCGCTGGAATCCGCCGAGACCGGGCAGCCGGTCGAGTTCAACTGAAGGCGGGATTCCGTGGTCAAGGAAGGAGACGCAGGATGGCCAAGATCGGAGTGATGAGTTTCGCGCATATGCATGCGCTGAGTTATGCGGCCTGCCTCAACGAACTGCCCGAGGCGGAGCTGCGTGCGGTTTGGGATGACGATGCGGCGCGCGGGCAGGAACAGGCCGCGGCGTTCGGCACGACGTTCGTGGCGGATCTGGACGCGTTTCTCGCCCTGGACCTGGACGGGGTGATCATCGCGTCGGAGAACGTCAAACACCGCGAGATGGTCGAGCGGGCGGCGGCGGCCGGGAAATGGATTCTCTGCGAGAAGCCGCTGGCGCCCACGGTCGAAGACTGCCGGGCGATGGTGGCGGCGTGCCAGACGGCCGGCGTCGGCCTCGGGACGGCGTTTCCCTGCCGGTACATCCCGTCGGTGATGGCCGTGAAAGACGAGCTCGACAAGGGGGTCTACGGCGAGATCTACGCCGCATCGTGCACGAACAACGGGCAGTTTCCGGGGGGCTGGTTTGCCCGGCAGGCGTTGTCGGGCGGCGGGGCCACCATGGATCACACGGTGCATGTCGCCGATCTGTTGCGCTGGATGCTGAACCGCGAGTTCACCAGAGTGTATTGCGAGAACGGTCGCCTGCTGCGGCCGGGAATCGATGTGGATGACGTGGGCAGCCTGCATATGGAGATGGAAGGCGGGGTGATCGTGTCGCATATCGCGAGCTGGAACCGCGCGGCAAGTTTCCCCACATGGGGCGATGTTACGCTGGAATTGATCGGCGAGAAGGGCGTGGTGTCCGTGGACGCGTTCAACCAGAAACTGCATGTGTACGACGACGCCGGTATGCGCGCCGCGTGGGATTACTGGGGCGGCAATCCGGATCTGGGACTGGTCCGGGGCTTCGTCGCGGCGGTGGATGCGAGGCGCGAGCCGGATATCACCGGTGTGGACGGCATGAAAGCCGTCGAAGTGACCGTGGCCGCGTATGCGTCCGCGAAGTCTCACACCATGGTGGCGATTGGCTGATGCGGCCGCGCCCGTGAAACCCGGGACGCCGCCGCGGGCTCCAATTGGATGGGTTCGGGCGGGTGTGGTAGAGTTTTCTGCGATGCCCGGGCGTTCTGCAGCGGGGCAGGTGAGGAGAAGGATTCGATGAAGCATATCGGCCGGATATCCCGGTTGCCGGCTCGGGCCCAGTTCGGCTATGGCGGCACGGGCGACCTGGATCTGTCGGAAACGCTCGTGATCCTGCTGATCACGGCGTTCTTCCAGGACTGGATCAACTACCGCACGGTGATCCAGAACCTGCAGAAGTACTACTCGAAAACGTGACGTTACACAGCGCCGCGCCGTTCGGAGCGTGTCTCGCGAACGGCGCGGCGGATTGTTATTCGACGGGGGCGGTCATTGGCCCCCGGCGGTTTCCCCTTCCATGGCGCGCCTCTTCATCTCGAGGTCATACTTGTCGGCTTCCGAAAGGTACCGGTCTTCGACCCGGATGATGTGAAAGCCGTATTTGGTCTGGACGACTTCGCTGACCTGCCCGATGGGAGCGGTCCAGACGAAATCCTCGACGGCCTGTTCGAGCGACCCCTTCTCCTGGAAATTGAGGTCGCCGCCGCGGTTGGCGCTGAAGTTGTCGTTGGAATACTCTTTCGCCAGTTTGCTGAAACTCTCGCCGTCGACAATGCGCTGACGCAGTTCCTGGGCACGTTCAAGCGCGCGGGCGCGGTCGGCGGGGTCGTTCTGATCAAAGGAGATCAGGATGTGGCGCGCACGGACGCGGGAAACGTTGGGATCGCTGCGGCCCCAGATGAAGAGCGCGCCAAGGAACGCGATGACGAGGATGCCCACCGCGGCCCACCACCAGAGCGTGCGGTCTTTGACTTCGGCCGCGGAATCGAAATCCGGTTCGTTAAATCCCGAGCTCATTCATTATGCCTCCATAGAACTTCATGTAGAACGTGACGATGACATACCCGATGGTGATAGCGACCGCCAGGACGAGCAACACGCCGAAGATCTTCGCGGCGATGTCGACCGCCTGGTTGGCTTCTTCGAAATGGTAGTCGGCGACTTTGCGGAGGGCCTCGTCGAGTTTGCCGGACTCTTCGCCCACGAGCAGCATTTCGCGCGCGGTGGGCGTCAGGTAGCGGGACTGCCGGAACGCTTCGACGAGGGTCCGGCCCTCTTTCACCGGTTGAATGGTCTTGAGCAAGTCGCGCTCGATGTAGGGGTTCGCGGTCACGGCCGCGGACCGTTCGATGGCCGCGGGGACGTAGACGCCGGCGCCGATCAGCAGCGAGAGGCTGCGGAAAAACCGGGCGAGGGCGAAGCGTTTGGTCACGGCGGACAGCGGATAGATGTGCGTGGTGAACAGGCCCGAGATCCAGCCGAACAGGCCCAGGCGCGAGAGGATCACAATGCCGGCAAAGACCAGGGCAAACACGCCCATGGCCTTCAGCTGGAACACGGCATAGTCCTTGAAGAACGCCTCGAAGTCGAAACTCCCGCCGCCCCTGCCGGACAGGACGTCGGAGAGCCGTCCCACGAGCCGCAGGGCGAAGGAACCCAGGAACCAGGCGGCGATCAGCTCGATGACGGGCAGGGCCATCATGCGTGCGACACGGCGCTGCCGTTCGAGCCGGTCTTCGTAGTAGTCGGCCAGGTCGCGCAGCATCACGTCGAGTTTTCCGCCGACCTCGCCGCTGGCGATGAGTTCCATGAAAAAAGTGGGCAGGTACTTGTCCTGCTTGCGCGCGGCCTGGTCGAGGGTGTCGCCGGCCTTCACGGCGTCGGCCATCTCGGTGAAAATGGCCCGGATCCGGCGGTCTTCCTGTTGTCCCCCGATGATTTCGAGCGAGCGCACGATGGGAATGCCCGCGTCGTAGGACGTCGCGAGTTCCCGGCACAGCGGGACCATCTTTTTGGCCGATATTTGCGAGGAAAACAGGCCCATAAGGCACTCCTGCATTGGTGGACGCGCGGTAAACCACGCCCGATTGTAGCAAACGCCCGCGCGATGCGCTAGTGTGCGCCAC
>Ga0123329_1001357_pt1 | contig 23305 bp, 21 predicted proteins | sample BioC12SIPDNA_FD_89703 | JGI IMG/M metagenome (GOLD analysis project Ga0123329, IMG submission 89703) | Anaerobic biogas reactor microbial communites from Washington, USA - Biogas_R1_B C12 SIP DNA | ecosystem: Engineered > Bioreactor > Anaerobic > Unclassified | place: Washington, USA | collected...
GACGGCGTGGTCAACGTGGAGGAGTCCAACACTTTTGGTATGGACCTGGAATTCACTGAGGGTATGCAGTTCGACAAGGGCTACCTCTCGCCATACTTCGTGACCGACCCGGAGCGCATGGAAGCGTCTCTGGAGGAGCCATACATCCTCATCGCCAACCAGAAGATCGGCTCGGTGCAGGATCTGCTCCCCATCCTGGAAAAGGTGATCCAGAGCGGCAAGTCTATCCTCATCATCGCTGAGGATGTGGAAGGCGAGGCTCTCGCTACCCTCATCGTCAACAAGCTGCGCGGCACGTTCACCGGCATTGCCGTCAAGGCGCCGGGCTTCGGTGACCGCCGCAAGCGCATGCTGGAAGACATCGCCATTCTCACCGGCGGCGAGGTCATCACCGAGGAAATGGGTCTGAAGCTGGAGAACACGCAGGTCCATCAGTTGGGGCGTGCCCGCAAGGTGGTTGTGACCAAGGACAACACCACCATCGTCGATGGCGCCGGTGAAGGGGATGCCATCAAGGGTCGCATCAACCAGATCAAGACCGAGATCGAGAACACCGAGTCCGAGTTCGACCGCGAGAAGCTGCAGGAGCGCCTGGCCAAGCTGGCGGGCGGCGTGGCGGTCATCAAGGTCGGCGCGGCTACCGAGACTGAGATCAAGGAAAAGAAGCACCGCGTGGAGGATGCCCTGAGCGCCACCCGTGCGGCCCTGGAAGAGGGGATCATCCCCGGTGGCGGCGTGACCCTGCTGGAAGCCGCCCCGGCCGTGGCTGCCCTCGCGCTGGAAGATGACGAGAAGACCGGCGCCACCATCATCGCGCGCGCGCTGGAGGAGCCACTCCGCCAGATCGCCAACAACGCGGGTGTGGAAGGCTCGGTTGTGGTGAACGAGGTCAAGACCCGTCCGGCGGGTGTGGGCTTCAATGCCGCTACCGGTGATTACGAGGACCTGGTCAAGGCCGGCATCATCGACCCGGTGATGGTGGTCCGCTCGGCTCTGCAGAACGCTGCGTCCATCGCCAAGAACATCCTCACCACCGAAGTGGTTGTGGCGGAGATCCCGGAGAAGGAACCGGCCATGCCCGGCGGCATGGGCGGCATGGGCGGCATGGGCGGCATGATGTAAGAACCGCCTTGCAGGCTCGACCTGCGGGTACCGGCCGGAGAACGCGTGTGATCGCGAAACCCGGCTGCAGCTGGAGTGTTGGGGGCGGCGCCCGAATGGGCGCCGCCCCCGTTTGGTCTTGCCCCGGCCCGGGGCAAGACCTCATGTGCGGTGCCGGGCCGGGAAGGACGTCAGCGGCCGGTGGCTGTTTCGACCTGCTGTCACCGTGGTATGGCTGTTGGTGACGGGCTGTGAGGAGCGAAGGGGGACGTGATGGATGCCCGAGGAGACAGCGCAGGTGCCCGACTCGAAACCGCTTTCGAGGCGCTCTATGAGTTGGGTGTGACCGAGAGCGACGTCATATCAGACAAGGGCGACGCCGAGCTGACCGGTTACCGCGGACATCCCATGCAGGGCGCAGCCGAGCAACTGGAGGCGCTGTTGGGGGTCGACAAGGCCGCCACGCTGGCCGCGCTCATCCGCGAGCGTGTGGGGGAAGAACGCTGAGTGTGCCCGGCCTGACCTGGTCAACGGGGCGAGGCCGCCGAGTGTGAAGAACTCAACAGCAAGCAGCGCTTCAGCGGGTCCGCGAAAGCCCCCGGGGCCTGGTGCAATTGGCTGTGGCTGAGCACATGCACAGTCGCCCGTCTGGAGACGGCACGGTCCTATAATCAAGGGGCGGATTACGTGATAGCCGCGGCGTGCCGCGGGGCATGCCGCTGCACTGTGTTTGGTGGAGCGGGCCATGACGGTGGTTATCGACGGGAACTCCCTGACCTTGGAAGACATCCAGGCGGTTGCGCGCGGGGAGAGGGACGTGCGCCTGCCTGCATCCGCGCTGCCGCGGGTCTTGCGCGCGCGGGAATACGTTGAGCGTCTCTTGGCCGACAATGCCGTGGTCTACGGCGTCACTACCGGCTTCGGCAGGTTCGCCGACGTGCACGTGTCCGGTGTCGACGCCTTGGCTCTGCAGCGCAACTTGGTCTTCAGTCACTGTTGCGGGGTGGGCGAACCCTTGGGCCCTGAGGAAACCCGGGCCATGATGCTGCTGCGGGCCAACGTGCTGGCCAAGGGCTACTCGGGGGCGCGCCCCGTTGTCTTGGAGACGCTGCTGGCGATGCTCAACGGCGGCGTGCTGCCTGTGATCCCCGTCCAAGGGTCGGTGGGGGCGTGCGGTGATCTGGCGCCCTTGGCCCACCTCACGGCGGTTCTCATAGGGGAAGGCGAGGCGATGTACCTCGGCCGGCGCATGCCGGGCGGAGAGGCGCTGCGGCTGGCGGGCATCGATCCCCTGGTACTGCAGGCCAAGGAGGGGTTGGCCCTCATCAACGGCACCCAGATGATGACCGCTCTGGGGGTGCTCAGCCTGCTCGAGGCGGAGAACCTGAGCAAGGCGGCCGACATCGCCGCCGCCCAGGCGGTGGAGGCGCTCCGTGGCACCCGCACGCCTTACCTGGAGCGGACCCACCTGGTTCGCCCGCACGCTGGGCAGTTGGCCACCGCCCGTAATCTGGTGAGGCTTCTGGAGCACAGCGAGATCCTGGCCTCACATGCCGGCTGCGGCAAGGTTCAGGATGCCTACTGTCTGCGCTGCGCCCCGCAGGTGCACGGTGCCGCCAAGGACGCGCTGGCCTTCGTGCGCGGTGTGTTGGAGGTGGAGGTTAACGCCGCTACCGACAACCCGCTGGTCTTCCCCGAGGAGGAACTGGTGGTCTCCGGCGGCAACTTCCACGGTCAGCCCTTGTCACAGGCCATGGACATCCTGGCACTGGCCCTGGCCCAGCTGGCCAACATCTCCGAGCGGCGGGTGGAGTGCATGATGGATCCCAGCACCTCTGATCACCTGCCCGCCTTCCTCACCGCGCACGGGGGCCTGAACAGCGGCCTCATGATCGCGCAGGTGACGGCTGCCGCCCTTGTCTCCGAGAACAAGACGCTGGCCCACCCCGCCTGCGTGGATAGCATCCCCACCTCGGCCAACAAGGAGGACTTCGTCAGCATGGGCGCCTTCGCCGCCCGCAAGGCGCGGCAGGTGGTGGGCAATGCTCTGCGGGTGGTGGCCATCGAATTGCTGTGCGGGGCGCAGGGGTTGGAGTTCCGTGGCGGGCTGCGGGCCGGACTGGGGGTGGCGGCGGCGCACGATGCCATCCGGGAGATGGTGGCAGCCTTGGCCGAAGATCGACCGCAGACGCCCGACATCGAAACGATCAGCCAGATGGTGCGGGGCGGGTCTCTGGTCAGACGGGTGGAGAGCGTGGTGGGCCCGTTGGAGCCATGATGATTACGGCCGATCTTCTCATCACGGGGGCGGGAGAGCTCCTGATCTGCCCGGTTCGGGTTCCCGGGGTCACCGGCAGAGCGGACCTGGGCACCATCTCCCGAGGGGCAGTGGCGGCGCGCGAGGGGCGTATCGTGTGGGTGGGCGAGGGGCCGCGCTGGCGCAGGGAGGTGAGCCTAGTGCCGTCCGCCGAGGTGGTGGAGGTGGAGGGGCGTGTGGTGATGCCTGGCCTGGTGGAGTGTCACACGCACCTCTGTTTCGCGGGCCGGCGGGCCGACGAATACCAGCAGCGCGTGCGGGGTGCCACCTACAGGGAACTCGCCGCCGCAGGTGGGGGGATCCTGCGCACGGTGGCCGCCACTCGGGCCGCCTCCAATGCCGAACTGGGTGCGCTGGTGCAACGGCGGCTTGATCGCTTTCTGGCCTATGGTGTGACCACCGTGGAAGGGAAGTCCGGCTACGGCCTGTCCTCGGAGCACGAGGTGCGCATGTTAGAGGTGCAGCGGAGCGTGGCCGCGCAACACCCGGTGGACGTGGTGGGGACAGTGCTGGGGGCCCACACCATTCCCAAGGACTACGCGGGCCGGGCCGATGAGTATGTGGGCCTCGTTGTGGAGCACATGATCCCTGCTGCGGCCGAGCGCGGGCTGGCCCGGTTCTGCGACGTCTTCTGTGAGGCAGGGGCGTTCTCTCCGGCGCAGGCCCGGCGAGTGCTGGAGGCGGGGAGGAGGCACGGGCTGCTGCCCAAGCTTCATGCGGACCAGCTCACCTCCAGCGGGGCGACGGAACTGGGCGTCGAGATGGGAGCGGCCTCGGTGGACCACCTGGACCGCGTAAGCGACTCGGGGATTGCGGCGTTGAGCCGCGCCTGGGCCGCGCGGGCGGCCGGGCCCGCCGCGGGAGGCCTGACGGAGCCGGCAGCGGCCTGGAGGGCACCGGTGGCGGTGTTGCTGCCGGGGGCCACGTTCTTCCTGGGGGAGGGAGGAGCGGCACCTGCCCGTGGTCTTCTGGATGCCGGGGTTCCCGTGGCTCTCAGTACCGACTTCAACCCCGGCTCCAGCCCCACACAGAACCTCTGGCTCATGACCACATTGGGATGCTCTCAGCTGCGCATGACGGCGGCCGAGGTCATCCGGGCCGTCACCATCGAGGCGGCGACTGCTCTGGCACTGGAGCACGAGGTGGGCGGACTGGAGGTGGGGAAGAAGGCCGACATCCTCATCCTGGAATGTGACGATCATCAGGAAATCCCCTACCACTACGGCATGAATCCGGTCCAGCGCGTGTACAAGAACGGCAAATGCGTGGGAGGCTCGGCGGGGCCGAAGGCACCCGCAGCTCTCACCGGATGAGGAGGGCCGACCAGATGAAGCCGGGCACGGGCGGTACGCTGCTGAAGTCCGCGTTTCCCGAGGAGCTGCCCCTGCCGCCGGTGTTCGCGCCGGGTATCCGCCGGGCTCCGGACCGGGGCTACAACCTCTCGCCTCGGCAGACGGTGCTGGCTCTCAATAACGCGCTTCGCTACCTGCCGCCGGCGCTACACGAGGCAGTGGCGCCCGAGTTCCTGACGGAACTGCGCGAGCGGGGGCGCATCTACGGCTATCGCTTCCGGCCCTTGCCCGGCGCGGGAGCAGATCTGGACGGCAGCATCAAGGCGCGACCCATCGATCAGTACCGCGGCATCCTGGAAGCGCGGGCGCTCCAGCTCAATATCGACAACAACTTGGACTTCGCCGTGGCCCTCTACCCCTATGAGCTGGTCACCTACGGCGAGACCGGCCAGGTCTTCCAGAACTGGATGCAGTATCGGCTGGTCAAATGGTACCTGGAGCAGATGACGGAGACGCAGACTCTGGTGGTTGCCTCCGGGCACCCGGTGGGGCTCTTCCCCAGCCACCGCAACGCCCCCCGTGTCATCAGCACCAACGCGCTCATGGTGGGCGAGTTCGACAACGCCGCCGACTTCCACCTGGCCGCCCAGCTGGGCGTGGCCAACTACGGGCAGATGACGGCGGGCGGCTGGATGTATATCGGGCCGCAGGGGATTGTGCATGGCACCTATCTGACGTTGCTGAACGCCGGCCGGCTCTATCTGGGTATCCCGCATGACCGGGACCTGGGTGGAGTGCTCTACCTGAGCTCGGGGTTGGGAGGCATGAGCGGTGCCCAGCCCAAGGCAGCCGACATCGCCGGGGCAGTGAGCATCGTGGCCGAGGTGGACCCCTCGCGGATCGAGACGCGGCGGCAGCAGGGCTGGGTGCAGCGGGTGACGGCCGATCTGGGGCAGGCCTTTGCCTGGGTGGCGGCTGCGCGCGCCGCCCGCACCCCTCTCTCCATCGCCTTCCAAGGCAACGTGGTGGATCTGTGGCAGTACGTGGTGGACCACGATATCGCCGTGGAGTTGGCCTCCGACCAGACCTCCTGCCATGCCGCCTACGAGGGCGGCTACGTCCCCCAGGGCCTGGATTTCGAGGCGGCTCGGGCGCTGCTGTCGGCCGACCCGGCGGCGTACCGGCGGCGTGTGGACGAATCGCTGCGGACGCAGATCGGCCTGATCAGAGAGATGGTTGGCCGGGGCACCCACTTCTGGGACTACGGCAACAGCTTTCTCAAGGCGGTGTTCGAAGCCGGCGCCACCGAGGTGGCCGCCAACGGTGTGGATACCCGGGAGGGCTTCACCTATCCCTCCTACGTGGAGCACATCATGGGACCGCTCTGCTTCGACCGCGGCTACGGCCCCTTCCGCTGGGTGTGTTGCAGCCTGGACCCGGCCGATCTGGCCCGCACCGATGCGGTGGCCATGAGCTGCATCGATCCGGAACGCTGCCCGCAGGATCGCGACAATCACGCCTGGGTGCGTGACGCCGGCAAGAATCGGCTGGTGGTGGGGTCTCAGGCGCGCATCCTCTACTCGGACGCCGAGGGTCGTGTGCGTATCGCCCTGGCCTTCAACGACCTGGTGCGCCGGGGCCAGATCGGCCCCGTCATCATCGGACGCGACCACCACGACGTCTCCGGGACCGACTCACCGTACCGCGAGACCTCGAACATCCACGACGGCTCCAACATGATGGCGGACATGGCCTTCCACTGCTGGGCCGGCAACGCGGCCCGGGGCATGACGCTGGTGGTGGCGTCGAACGGCGGTGGCGTGGGCATCGGCCGGGCCATCAACACCGGGTTCGGGCTGGTGCTGGACGGGTCGGAACGCGTGGACGGCATTATCCGCTCCGCCCTGGAGTGGGACGTCATGGGCGGTGTGGCCCGCCGGGCCTGGGCGCGGAACCAGGCGGCACTGGAGACGGCGGCGGCGTGGAACGCGGCTTGCGCGCCGGGAGGTGAGGAGGCCGGCGTGGCCGACACGGCGGGCGCGGTGACGGAGGCCGCAACGCGTGGGGGCACCGAGACCTGGGGCCATATCACGCTGCCGAATGCGGTGGAGGAGGGGCTGGTGGAGCGCCTGGTGGAGAAGGTCGCCGACTGAGCTCGGTGACAGTACGGGTCGGTGTGCTGTCCAAGATCCACCTGTCGGCTGATGGCGGCATCTTGTCAATGCCAGTATGTTGCGGGCATGGAAGCATCGGATGCCGTCTTCACGAAACACGCGCTGGACGTCTTGGAGGAGAGGGAAATCGAGCGGCGCTGGGTGCTGCAGGTAGTGGCCCACCCGGAGTTGCTGGTGCTTGACGCAGAGGACACTGAACTCCTTCACGTTCTCGCGCGGGTCCCCGACATGGGTGGGAGGGTGCTGAGAGTCATCTATAATCGGACCGTGATCCCTGTGCGGATCATTACGGCATACTTCGACCGCACGATGAGGTGGAAGCTATGAGAGTGCGGTTTGACGAGAAGGCCGACGCCCTCTATGTACGTTTGGCCGAATCTCGGGTCAGTGGGTCCGAGGAGATCCGCCCTGGAGTTGTCCTTGATTTGGACGAGCGCGGCGAAATCGTTGGCCTGGAGATCCTGAGAGTGTGCGAACGCCTGCCCACGGCGCAGCTCAAGCGTATCGAGTTCGACCTGGTGTAACTCAGTCGTCTGTGGGGGGCTCGGGGGCGGGTACGCCCGCCCAGTAGGCGTCCACGCCTTCCTGTAGTTCCCTGAGCAGCGCCTCGTTGCGCCGGGGGCGGAACAGGTGGGTGAAGCGGCCCTGGCGGCTCAGATACTCTTCCACCGGCCTGAGCTTCCGTGGCGTCACCGTGTGGGTCACCCGCCCCTCCTCGTACTCCTTCAGCGGCCAGATACCGGTGTCCACCGCCAACTGCCCGATCTCGTCGGCTTCGCGGGGATCGAAGTCCCAGCCGGTGGGGCAGGGGGCCAGGGCCAATAGCAGGCGCGGGCCCTGGATGCGCGTGGCCTTCTCTATCTTGCGGGCCAGGTCCAGCGGCTCCGCGCCGATGATGGTGGCGGCGTAGGCCGGACGGTTGGCCACCCAGATTGAGAAGAGGTCCTTCTTGTAGCCGGGGTCGCCGGCGGGGCCGCGGCTGGTGGCGGTGCGGGCGCCGTGGGGGGTGGCCGCGGAGTACTGCTGCCCGGTGTTGCCGTAGCCCTCGTTGTCGTAGCAGAGGAAGATGAAGTCCAGGTCGCGGTCGATGGCCGCCGAGGTGGGGGAGAGGCCCATGCCATAGGCGGAGCCGTCGCCGGCCAGCACCACCACCTCCAGGTCCTCCTCGGGTGGGAGTGCTCCGCTGCGAAGCTGCAGGTCGAGGGCGTCGCGCACACCCTGGGCTCCGGCGGAGGCCGAGGCCATGGCCGTGAACAGCCAGGAGCCACGGAAAGGCGTGAAGGGGTAGACGGAGAGCAGGGTCATGCAGCCGGCGGCGTTGACGAAGACGGTGTGGTCACCCAGGATGTCGTAGACCTGGCGGATGGCCTCCAGGCCGCCACAGCCGGCGCACATGGGAGTGCCCGTGCCCAGCAGGCTGGCGGAGGGGAGGTCGCGGGAGGTGCGAAAGGCGGTCCCCGAAGGCGCGCGGTGCGGTTCGGCTGCTCTCATGACCTGATGCCTCCCTCCGGCATAGGGGCGGTCTCGGCTTCGGACCTCGTGGCGTCTGCGGTGCCGGCCGCCGTGCCGGTGCCGGCCGCGTGTGTCAGCTTCTCGCGCTCCACGTGGGCGATGGCCTGCAATCGCCGCACCTCATCCAGTTCGCGCTGGGTGTAGAGGAGACGTGGGGGAGGCGTGATTCCGGTTTCCGCCGCCCGCCTTGTGATCGCTGCCATCTCGTAAAACTCCTCCGGGGTGATGTCGCGTCCCCCCAAGCCGCCGATGAAGCCGGCGAGGATGGGCGGCGCACCTGGTGCTCCGTAGAGCACGTGCGCCAGCTCCGAGTGCAGCACGCCGCCCATCCCCGGCGATAGGTTCTGGTCCACCACCGCCACCCCCCGCTTCCCGGCAAGGGCACGACGTACGTGCTCCACCGGCAGCGGCCGCAGGAGCCGCAGCCGCACCAGGCCCACCGGCCACCCGGCCTCCCGGAGCTGTTCCACGGCTTGGCGGCACTTGGTGGCGAAGGAGCCCATCATGACGAAGACGAACTCGGCGTCTTCTGCGGCGTAGGTGTCCAGGACCTTCGGCTGCCGTCCGAAGACCTCCGCGAAGCGTCGAGACAGCTCCTCGTACACCGCCACCCCGTTGAGATTGGCCTTGTGCAGCTCGTAGCGGAAGTAGGAATAGGGGGAGCCGCCCAGCACGGCCACGGCCAGGCTGAGGGGAGCGCTGGCCCGGAAGCGAATGGACTCCGGGTCGAAGGGCGGGAGGAAGCGCGCCACCGTATCGGCATCAGGGAATTCCACCGGCTCCCGGGTGAAGGAGAGGTAGAAGCCGTCCAGGTTGACGAGGACGGGCAGACGTACACGTTCGTCCTCGGCCAGGGCGAAGGCCAGGATGGTGTCGTCCAGCACCTCCTGGCAGGTGGCGCAGTGGATCTGCAGGAAGCCACTGTCGCGGGCGGCCAGGACGTCGTTGTGGTCCGGCTCCAGGGTGACGGGGGCGGCCAGGGCGCGCGAGACGTTGACCAGCACGTAGGGGGCGCGCCAGCCGGCGGTGTTGTACAGCATCTCCATGGCATAGAGCAGGCCCTGGCTGGAGGTGGCGGTGAAGGTGCGCACGCCGGTGACGGCGGCGGCGCCGGCGGCCGTGACCATGGAGTGCTCGGAATCCATGGTGACCATGCGGGCGTCCATGTCGCCGGAGTCGATCCAGCGGGACAGGGTCTCGATGATCTCCGTCTGCGGCGTGATGGGGAAAGCGGGGATGTACTGGGCACCGGCCAGCCGCGCGCCCCAAGCCGCCGCGGCGTTTCCGGTGATCAGCTTCCGGGTCACGGCTGTGCCTCCCGTAGCGGCTCTGTGCCCGTGGCTGGGGCGGCGGCGGGTTGGGCACCGGTGGCCGCAGCCTCGGCCGCCTGCGCCCGGCGCTCCGAGACGGCGCGCAGGGCGTGGCGGCGGCACTGCGCCGCGCAGATGAGGCAGCCCTTGCAGTGCTCGTAGTCGATGACGGGATAGCCGTCCTGGTCCGCCACGATCACGCCGTCGGGGCAGGCGGTCACGCAGTTCCACCAGCAACGGCTGCAACGCTCACGATCCAGCACCGGCCGCATGGTGCGCCACAGGCCGGTGCGCACCTCCACGCTGGTGGCGGCGGCATGGATGGCGGGGGCGGAGATGTCGGCGTCATCGAAGGGAAGGTCGATCCAGTCGGGCGGTGTGTAGCCGTCGACGGGTGCGTCATCGCAGGGGAGGACCACACCCTCGTGTGCCGCCATGGCGTCGTAGGTATCGAAAGCGCCGCTCAGATTGCGTTCAACCACCGCCGGTCCCAAGCCGCCCAGTTCCTCCCGGATGGCTGCTGCCAGCGTCTCGCGCGTCACCACTCCCAACAGGCGCACGGCCGCGCCGGCACAGGAGGCTCCCACCAGCCTCACGTCCTCGGCGTTCTCCAGATCCAGGGTGCGAGGCAGCGTCACCACGGTGCCCTGTGCCTGAACTCTGTCCTTCCAGGCGGCGGGTGGCTCCGGGCTGTTGATGAGGGTGACGGTGTGGTCATCGGCGCCCGCGCCCACTCCGGCCACGGCCAACCTCACCAGGCTCTGATCGGTGACCACCACCAGATCGGGCCGCCGCACCACGCCCCGCTCATTGATGGGCTGCCGGTCGGCACGCACATAGGCGAAAATGGGAGCGCCTCGCCGCTCCGCTCCGTAGCGGGGAGCGTCCTGCACCTCGAAGCCCTGCAGGAACAGGGCGGTGCCCAACAGGCGACCGGCGGTCTTGACCCCCTGTCCGCCTCGACCGTGAAATCGGATGCGGTACACGGCGCGCCTCCCGCGGGTGGGGTTTCTCGCCCCCTCTACCTCCGTCAGCCTCCGTCCCCATTGATATTTCCTATTCCCATATTAGTGGCAAACGGATCATGGCGGGGGGAGTGAAGGCGGTCCAGCGGCCGGGAAGCTGTCTCTGCCTCGAGGCCTCGTGCCTTCCGCCACTGCAGCGTGTAGTATTCCGGGTGGCGATGGAGTCCGCCGGAACTGCGGGTGGCCGCTGATGACCCCTACCCAATTGCCGAATGCGTGCGATGGAGGTGGGTGATGGGCGACAGTGGTGGTGTGATCCGGGGTAAGGAGCTCCAGGCGCCTCCGGCTCCGGCGCAGATGCTGGATCGGCTGGAAGCCATGTCTCGCGTCTTTGGCCTCACCGGTGCCTTGGGCGGCCGGTTCCTGCGCGCCTCCGGCGATTGGAGGGGCCACGTGGGCAAAGTGGCTCAAGCCTACCGTGACTGGTTGCAGGCTGCTCTGGGGGAGGAGCTGGGGGAGCTGCCTCATATGGGGGCCGAGGTGGTGGCGGATGATCTGATCGCTGCCGAGGCGAGTTTCGGTCGCTTGGTGCGTGCGTTTCAGGATCGGTTGGCAGGGGCGGTGGAGCGGGCGCTCGGTGTGCGCTTCCCGGCGGTGGAGTTCGAGATGGAGATCGAGGAGCCGGGCCATCCGGATCTCAGCATCGACCGGACCTTCGACTCCCGGTGGAGACGTTCTGGCCGCTCATCCCCATGGCCGTGTTCCGGCCACTGGTCCTGCGCACGTTGCGCAGCCGGCTGCCCTGGGAGGTGGAGAAGAACCTGTCGCGACTGGCCGTGCAGTGGTCGGAGACGGCGTGGCGCCTTATCGATCAGATGGCGGGTCAGGCGGACACCTTCATGCACCATGAGCTGGCCGCTGTGGAGGAGCTGGTGGGCCGGCCGCAGCAGGGCAAAGCCGAGATCGAGCAGGCGCTGGGAGAGGTGCGCAGGCTCGAGGAATCCACAAGCGCGGTAGAGTGAGCAAAGGCGAGACGGCGAGACCATTGGCGAGGGGAACGACTGGTGGACTGCGTCTTCTGTGACATCGTCAAGGGGAGGGCCCCCTGTCACCGGGTAGCGGAGAGCTCGCTGGCGCTTGCTTTTCTCGATATCCACCCCTTAACCGAGGGGCATTGTCTGGTGGTACCCAAACGCCATGTGGTGTTCTGGCACGACCTGAGCGGCGAGGAGTGCACTGCCTTGTTCGGGCTGGCGCACGGGGTGGCCGGGCGCCTCATGCGGGCCTATAGGCCTGAGTTCGTCTCCGTTTACGCCCGTGGGCGCCGCGTGCCCCACGCGCATCTCTTCGTGGTGCCCGCCTACACCGGTGACCTCTACGACCGCGAGTTCAGCAGGCTGGAGCAACTGCAGGAAGGCTCCCCTGAACTGGAGGCTCTGCGCTCACCCCGGGCGCTCGCGGCGGCGGCAGCGAGACTGGGGGGAGGACTGTAGGCCACCGGGTCCATGGGGACGGTTCGGGCGCGGCAGCGAGAGTGCCGGCAGCGACAAGGGGGGCCCGGTCGCCGTCGGCGACCGGGCCCCCACAGAGAAGGTGAGTGGGCGTTCTCAGCTGCCCCAGCTGGCTCCGGAACGCGGTCGGCGCGTGGAAGCGCCACCGCTTCTGCGGCGACCGCGGCCCCCGTAGACGGCTCTGGGCTTGCGGGTGGCGGTGCGCTCCGGGTTGGGCACCACCCTTTCCAGGTAGGCGAAACCCTCCAGGTCCCGGCATTCCAGCGTCTGCCCCAGCAGCACCTCGATCTCTCGCAGGTCCTTGGTCTCCTCCGCCGCCATGAAGCTGAGGGCGGTGCCGTCGGCGCCGGCGCGGGCCGTGCGACCGATGCGGTGGATGTAGTCATCCGGGTTGGAGGGCAGGTCGTAGTTGACCACGTGCGAGATACCGTCAACGTCGATACCACGGGCCACAATGTCCGTGGCCACCAACACCCGGCAGTGGCCCCTCTTGAAGCCGTCCAGGGCAGCCTGGCGCTGGGACTGCGTCCGGTTGGAGTGGATGGCGGCACCGCGAATGCCCTTGTCGGCCAGGTGGCGGCACACGCGATCGGCGCGGTGCTTGGTGCGGGTGAAGACCAGCACGCGGTCCAGGCTCTTGGTTTCGAGGAGACGGATGAGCAGGTCAGTCTTCTGGAAGGAATTCACCGGGTAGACGGTCTGGGTGACGGTGTCGACGGGGGTGGCGCTGGGGGCGACATCCACCCGCGCCGGGTTGCGCAGGATGGGGTCGGCCACCCGCATGACCTGCGGGGAAAGGGTGGCGGAGAACAGCATGTTCTGGCGATCGGCCGGCAGTAGGCCGATGATCCGCCTCACGTCGGGCCAGAAGCCCATGTCCAGCATGCGATCGGCCTCGTCCAGCACCAGCACTTCCACCTGGCTGAGGTCCACATCGCCATGGGAGTGCAGGTCCAGCAGGCGGCCGGGCGTGGCCACCAGCACGTTGACGCCCCTGCGCAGCGCCTGCACCTGCGGCTGGTACCCCACACCGCCGTACACGGCCGTCACGCGCTGCTTGGTATGGCGGGCACAGGAGCGCGCCACCTCCTCGATCTGGCGGGCCAACTCACGCGTGGGGGTCACCACCAGTGCTGCGATGCCCTTGCGGCCCTGCAACCGCTGCAACAGCGGCAGGATGAAAGCCGCCGTCTTGCCGGTGCCGGTCTGGGCGCAGCCTACGAGGTCGCGACCGGCCAGCGCCAGCGGGATGGCTTCGGCCTGGATGGGAGTGGGGGTCTGGTAGTCGAGGTCACGAACGGCCTCGAGCAGGCCTGCGCGCAGGCCGAGAGAAGAAAATGGCATGATGCTCCTTTGCCGTGCGCCCAAAGGTTCGCACTGCGGTTACAGACGCAGTTGATCCTTATCAAGCCTCACGGAAAAGCAAGCGGAGGGGACCACCGAGTCTTCGATTTGTGAACTGATTATACCTGATCAGGTGGGAACCGTTGGCCGGTGCGCCGCAACGTGCTCTCAGCCGCTTCGCACGCGGGGCGGGCGTTTGGCGTGGAGGGCGACACGGTAGGTACAGGCTAGGGGAATCGGCTTAGAAGGTGCGACGTGTTCAACTACATGCTGATCATACCCATCGCGGGGATCGCCCTCATTGTGTGGGGTCTCGCCAAACGCAGCAAGCCGGCTCTATGGGTGGGCGCCGGGCTGGTGGTGCTCTTCGCCGTCCTGGGGCTGCTGGACCGCGTGCTGGGGTGCTGACCTCTGACGCCCCGCTGAAGCCCGCGGCATGACGCCGGAGGTGCTGCGCTTCAGGCAGGCCCTCAGCGCCACATGGCATTCCACAGCATCTGAGCCACTTCCCCACGGCTGGCCGTGTCCCAGGCGTTCCACCCCGGGCCGAAGCCGGCCAGCCCGTCCGTCAGGTGGTTGTACTCAGCCTTGCTCATGGCCTCCGCGTGTTCGCCGGACAGTCCAGCGACGGTCGAAGTGAAATCAGCAGGTACGGCATCCAGCGTGCCTGGAGCGAGGCTGTCGAGCGCCCGGACCACCATCAGGATCACGCCTATGCGGTAGATACTGTCGTAGGGCTTGAACCTGCCGTTGTCGCCTTTGATGATGCCGGCGGCGGAAGCGGCGGCGACATAATCGTGGGGGTAGAGGTCGTTGAGCGGGTCTGGCTCCAGATCGGGAAAGGGCCGGGCCGAATCAAGCCAGGAATCCTCGCTCACCCCAATACTCATGGCTCCACAGACCATCTTGGCGAACTGCGCGCGCTTCACGGTCTCGAGGGGGGCGAAGACCCAAACGCTGCTTTCTTGGCGCCCGCTTACGATTCCCGCCTGGTTCATGCCGAGGATGGCCGCCTTGTACGTACTTGCGTCGATGTCGGTGAACGCCCCTATGCTCCCGACCGGACCGAGGCCCGACGGGGCACAGCTCACCTTCTGACCCGGACTCAGCGTTACCGTGCCTCCCGCATTCGCGGTGACCTCCACCTGCCCGGCGAACAGGGCGATCTCATCCTTGACGCCCGGCGCCACGGTCACCTGGAACTCGGTGCCCAATACTCCACACACCCAGGTGGGAGTGATGATCTCGAACGTGTCCCCCTGCTTCTTCACGTTCAGCCAGACCTCGCCCTGCGTGAGCTGAAGACCACCTGACAGCAACCTCACGACGGTCCCCGCCTTCAAGATGAAGGTCGAGCCGTCCGGGAACACGATCTTGGCCTGCGTCCCCGCGACAGTCTCGACCGAGACCATGACGTCCACCTGCAGCCCTTGACCTGGTGAAGCCTCAGTCCAGGTCTCGCCCCCATCCGGGAGATCCGTATCGTGCCCGCGCCTCTGACCCCCCCCAGCACTGTGCCGTGCTCGGGTACGGTCCTGGTCAGGGTGAACGTCACGTGGCGCGCGTCCGAGCCAGAGCCCGGGCTTTCCTCCTGCCATCCTCCGCCTGCTGCCGGGAGGTAGTGCGTCACCGTAGGTTTGTCAGACCGTGAGCGTTGCCTGACTGGACCACGATCGAGGTTGCCCTGAACAGCTCCTTGAGCGCCAGGCCGCCCGGTGTGGTGTCCTCATACGTCTGCACCCCGTTGGCAAGGGTGAAGGTGGCCTGGCCGGGAGCGGCGCTGGCCGGCGAGGGATTCCCCAGCAGGATGCCGGCCGCCAGCAGAGCCACGGCTGCCGCGACCAGCAACGTGAGCCTCGCAGCAGCAAGGCGAACCACGCTCGAAGGCCCGGAGATCGCAGATTGAATGCCCGCCATTGCTTTGCGCGGTCCGCCCGTTCGGTCGAGCAAGCTGCGACATCCCCGCTCCTCTGCATAGACACCCCGTGGCTCATTCTAGCGGTGCGGCACGAGCGGGGCGACTTGCGACGCCGGGCGCATCGCGTCAGGGAGTAGGCTACGCTATCTCGCCGTGCTCCCACTCCGCCGTCCTCGCATGCGCTCCGCGAGCCCTGCCAGTTCGTCGGCGATGCCGGCGCCCGCCATGGGCACCCCATGTCCCGAGACGATCAGTGTTGGCTGCAGCCTGGCCAGCCGCCCCAGCGAGCGTGTGACCAAGGGCCACTCCCAGCTGGTGAACCGGGGCGGCGGGGAGATCCGCGGCTCGCGTGCGACGAAGCCCGCCGGGGAGTTGACGTCCATGGTGAGGAGTGCGTCGCCGGTGATGAGGACGCGATCGCCGCGGCGGAAGAGGGCGATATGCCCGGGCGTGTGACCCGGGGTGGGGATGATCTCCCAGCCCGGCAGGCTCGGCGGCCCCGCGCGGAGGTCCAGCGGCCGCACCAGGTCTTTGAGGCTCCCCTTGGCGATTGCAGCATCAGCCCGCTTGGTGCCGAGCAACTGCATCATCGGTAGGATGACCCAGCGGTCAAGGGGGTTGGCGTAGTCGTGGAAGGCGGCCATGGCCCCCACGGCCAGGGGAAGCTCGTCGGGATGGAGCCACGTGGGAACGTGCCATGTTTCGGCCAATTCCCGGACGGATCCGGCGTGGTCGGGGTGATCGTGCGTGAGCAGGATGGCCGCTGGGCAGGCCTCGGGGCCGAAGAGCGCGGCTGCCGCACCACGGATCGTGGGGCCCGACCCGGCCGCGCCGGTGTCGATCAAGACCCAGGATTCCCCCGACTCAACGAAGTGGACGTTTGAGCGGAGCAGGCCTCTGCCCACCGCCAGCCAGTGGACGCCGGGGGCCACCTGGCGGGGAAACGCGCCCGTTCTCTCCTCCCCTCGATTACGCATCAGTCAACTCCGCCGCAAGCGCCCCAGGAGGGCGCGCGTCACGGTCGTCTTCCTTGGCTCCGTCGATCGGCCAAGAGTGTCGAAGAATCCGGGATTCATCGACACGTTCCGGGGACGTGTCGAAATCATCGACATGTCGAGTGCAGGTGCACTGGGACTCGAACACGGGTGTCGGCTGGGCTGACGGAATCGTGTTCCTTCTTTGTCATGGTGCATACTCCCAGACGCTGAAATGCCGTTCCGCCTGTGGGGTGAATCGTACCCTCACGTGACCCTCACAGCCACCCGTTTCCATGGCTCCATGCCGCATCGAAGTCCTGTTGGACGGCGGCGGCAAGTGCCGGCGGCATGATGAACACCTGGATGATGCTGATCACTTCCGGGAGATCCGGAGGGGGCCCGACCCCAGAGATCTGCAACTTGCGAGCGAATGCGCTCCACATGGAGACAACTGTCTCCTGCCCGGCGTACACGTCAGTCAGCCCGACCGGGATGTCATTGGGCAACGGAGTCTCACGTCTCGCAAATGTCGCCGCGATGGAGTCGCGAAGCTGCCGTCCGGCGAAAGGCAGAGTCGTGGCCAACAGCCACAGGTCGTAGAAGTCCTTCAGCCTGCTATTCACCAAGCCCAGGCTCACGATGGCTTCGAACTTCTCGGCCACAGCCGTTGCGGGATGGTAGGCGAGAATTCGGGGACAGGGGCCGTCGAGGAGCGTTGGGTAGTCAACCCATGCTGGGGCCGGGACGGCGTCGTCGCCAATTCCTATGTCCAGCTGTCGCACGAATCGTGCTCCCTTGAAAGTGCCGCGCAGCTTCGCGCGGAAGCCCGGGTACTTGCCGTCAAGGGCGATCTGCTCCGTGATGGCGATGTCGTCGAATGTAAGGCCGTCATCAGGGACACCGGCGGCGAGACAGGACCGCACAACCGCCTCCACGGCTTCGGGGGAGCGATCAAGGTGCCCCAGAAAGTCGATATCTCGGGTGGGCCGGGCGATCGTGCTCCCCCAGACACGCAGCATGGTGGCCCCCTTGACAATGAGGGTGCCGGCCACATCGCTCCTGGAGAGGCGGAACAGAAACCTTTCGATGGCGTAGTACTGAATCGCCTGCTGGAAATCCAGCCCGAGTTCATCCGCGCGGCGCCGCAGTCGCCGTCTCACGTCGTCTGGGCTCACAGCAGGGCTTCGAGATACGGACGGACGATCCGGGAAACCCGATCGATCTCCGCGAACTCCATGATCTCGCCGGGCGTGGCTCTCCTCTCCCGAAGTACCTCCTGCAGTGCCTCCAGCGCAACATTCAGCCCAATGCGGTTGCGGTACTTGAAACAATCGGCGGCCGTCTTCGCCACCCCGAAGACCCTGAGTAGTGTGCTGCCCACGCGGGTCACCTCAACGCCCGCCTGGAGAGATGCCTCGCTCATGTGGAACACGCGGATGCGCGGACAGTCGATCCAGGGGGCCTTGGTGCCGCGCGGCAGCGCAATCTGGACCTCTGCAGGGACCTGGGTACCCACTTCATAGAAGTCGAGCGCGCTTATCAGGCACAGGACCGCGTCGGGAACCCGCTGCGCGACGGCGATCACGTCAGGTTGCGGCGGAAGAGGAAGCGCGGACAGATGGTACACACCGCGACTCAGGGGTTCCAGAAGGTTCTCGTCGCGCATCCAGTACAGGGTTCTGGGCTGGATGCCGGCCTTGATGGCAGCAGAGGCGCGCAGTATCCCTCCAGCTCGCGCGAAGATCTCCGTGGCGGTCGATAGGGCTTGTTCGGGTGGCTGCTTCATGTAAAGCAGTTACCACATGTGTGAAGAACTGTAGTAAGTTATATTCTCCTCCGCATCCTCGTCGATCGCCAACTCGGGTCGGCACCAGAGTAGCTTGAGGCACAGAGGCGGGGTTCGCAATAGGTCTTTGGTCGCACAACGTGTGGCCTGACCCAGAGGTCGCAGCCCTGCTCAGGCCGACAAGGATCAACCAGAGCGGCCTTGTCTGCCTATGATGACGCCTTCCGGCGCTCCTACCCCGGCGAATCGGGGGGTTGGTGCGCATGCCAGACCGCGACAATTCAGACGGTGTCACCGACCACCCGGTAGAAGAACCGGAAAGGCGGGACGCGAACCTCACGATGGGGGAGGTCAGGGAACTCCGGAATGGCGTGGCCCGAATGGGGGTGCGCACGCAACTGGGCGACGGCTGCCTCAGCGCGCCGCTGCACGGTCTCCGCGCCGGCGGGGCTCTTGACGAGGATGTAGCCCAACCGTTCCAGGTACTGCCGTTCGGCCTGCGGGGTGAATCGTACCCCCACGTGACTACTCCTGGGTGAGGAGCGTGCGCGCCTCCGCCATCACATCCTGCGCGTCGCGCCCGCTGCCGGCAGCGATCTCCGCGTCTCCCTTGGCCAGCATTCGTAGTATCTCGTTCTCATGCTGGGTCCGTTCGTAGGCCTCCGCGCTCACCAATACCGCCGTGGCGCGACCGCGTTGCGTGATCACGACCGGCTCGTTCGTGGTGGTGACTCGTTTGATGACGCCGGCGGCATCCTGCCGAAGGTCAGAAAGGGGGATGATATCGGGCAGTGCTCTCATCAGCAGTACCTCCAGTGATACAACCAACAATACCACGAGCGTCCACTGTGTCGCGCATCTGACTGCCCATCTTGACGACAGCAGAGGCACGTATGACCCCTCCGGATGGCCTGCAGATCCAGTGCCGGTGCGTATACTGGAGACCGAACACGGGCGTCGGCTGGGCCGATGGGCTCGTGTCCATTCCTTTCTCATGGATCGAATTCCCGGTTGTCTGGCGGCCAGAAGTTCACTTCAGTGCCTCAGCCTCCGCGGCCACCCGCTGGCCACGCGTAGGTGTTCGCCTTCACCGCCAGGTAGTTGGCATCGAGTTGGGGCTGCAGCAGCAGGATGGCCGCGATGCGCCGTGCCATGCGCATGACCTCGCGCACCTCCTCCACGCGCAGATCGCGCCCCAGCAGCGCCTTCTCGCGGTAGCTCAACCACTTCTTCATGACCTGGTAGCCGCCGATAGTGTAGCTCCACACCCCCAGCGGCACGTTGCCCCAGTAGGCGACGTCGTTGAGGTAGACGTCCACCGTGCTCTCCCCGAGCAGCCGCAGGGTGTCATCGCGCGACAGACCCCCGGCCCGAGCGCCGCGCTCCATGGCTGCGAGCTCGTCCGCTGTATACGGTCTAAGGATGGGTTTACCTTTGCCGGGCATGGTGACACCACCCTTGCCAAAGTGGCCCCAGCCGGCCGTCACGGCGAGATCACCGGCCGCCGCGTTCAGGTTGCCGCCCCCGGCCCGCGTGGGCACCGCGATCACTTTCATCTCCTCGCGCAGGGTTCCGCTGGTGATGCCGTCGACGTCGGTTTCGGGATCCAGCAGGTCGGCGATGCGCCGCCCGAGCTCCGCCGAGGCGAGCAGCAGGTCTTTCGAGTTGGGGAGGGGGATGCGAGGCCAGTCCTGGCGGAGGGCGCCGGCGTTTTCGGAGCGGTACCCAGGTGTCTGTAGGATGGCGATTGAGTGGGCGAATGTGTCGTCTGCACTGACGTGCGTGGATTCGCAGTAGCGGGCCGCGTGCTCTGATAGGTTCGTGGTGCGCGTGGCGTCGATATCCTGATCCAGGAGCATCTGCCGGGGACCTTCGGCCTGCAGCTCACGAGGAAAGAAGCTTGATAGTCCGTTTCCGAAGTTGTCTGCGAGAATGCGGAGCGGGTATCCACGGTCGAAGCTGTCCTTCGGCTGGCGCTGGCGTGCCTCAATCCACAGGTTCCCCGGGAACACGTGCCGGAAGTACTCGGGTCGCTTCTCGTCCAGCAACTTGGTCTCGGGTTCCCAGTACAGCCAGCGAATGTCGAATGGGCGGTAGCAATAGGGACGAACGTGGTCGGGGAGGAAGCCCCGGTCTTGAAGATATCTGCGCGTCTTCTGCGCGTCGAAACGGGTGGCATCACGCACGGCAGCCGGGGCCACTCTCCCGAGTTCGGCGTCCGACACGTTCTGATCGAAGTACATCCGCATTCGGTGTTCGAGTCGTTCGCGATCGATATCCACCACAAGCTCGTCGCGGCTGGTCTTGACGCCGGGGAACGACACCGGGAACAGCTCCGGCAGCAGCGGCCACGACGTGTACTCGGGCGCCGAACTCGTGGCCAGGAACGGCAGCCCCAGGGCTGGTTCGGGTACGGTGTCCGTGTACGAGGCGGTCACGGAGTCTGCCCCCAAGCTCCCCAGGGTTCGGCGCTTGTCCGCACCCCAGAACTGCGCGGCCTGGACGCAGGCGGCCGGCCGGTGGACATCCTTCCTCGCCAGCAGCGCAATCGCCGTCCCCACCTGGATGCCCTCCCGATTGTGCTCGGGTGAGAAGACGCTGGGGTCGGGCTTGCCGTCGGGGGTGAGCTTGCCGGTCTTGTATTTGTCGCCGTTGAGGCAGTCGATCCAGATCTTGTCGAACACCTCCAGGTACCGCTCGCGCATGCCGGTGAAAGAGAGGCCGTCCAGCCACGAGTAGTTGGAGATGAAGCACACGATGCCCTTGCCGGTCTTCTCCACGATGCGGCGCTCAGCCATGCGGAAGAAGCGCACGTAGAGGTCGTTGAGGCCCTGGCCTTGGGGGGCGGGGGCACGTGTGGTCAGGCGGTAGGCATCGGTGAGGCCGCGCTCCTCGGCGGTGGCCATGCCCGCGAACCCGTTGTACGGCGGATTGCCCAGGATCACCAGGATGGGCAGCTCCTGCTTCACGCGCTCGGCGGCGTCGCGCTCGGCCTCCAACTCGGGCAGGGCGGACAGCTGCTGGTGCTTGTGGGGTGACTCCCAGCCGGTGAGGGCGTTGGTCAGGAACACGCCCGCGCGCTCGTCCTCCGTGAGGGGCAGGGCCATGTTCTGCAGGAGCAATCCCAGCTGCATGTGGGCGATCACGAAGGGCGCCGCCAGGATCTCGAACCCGAACACCCGCTCCAGCGCCGCCTTCTTGACGTCGCCGGCGGAGAGGGCGTCGGCCCCCTTGTCGTCCAGGGTCTGCGCGATGCGCTCCAGCACCTCCACCAGGTAGGCCCCGGTACCGCAGCAGGGGTCGAGCACGTACACGCGCGGATCGGCGAGGCCGTCGGGCACGTCCAGCTCCTCGCGTAGCACGGTATCCACGCGGGCCACCATGTACTGGACGATCTCCGGCGGCGTGTACCAGACACCCAGTTCCTTGCGCAGGTCGGGATCGAACGCCTCCAGGAAGGGCTCGTAGAAGTACTGCACGGCGTTGTGCTGCTGCAGGCGGCTGAAGAAGGCGGGGCGATCCACGCGGTTCAGGGCGGCGGCGGCACGGTCCAGCAGCGGCGCCAACCCCAGCGAGCGCAGGCGGCTGGGCGCGGCGATCTGCTCGAACAGGGCACGGACCACGGGCACGTGGAGGGTCCAGGCGGCGGTCTTCCAATCGAAGGAGGATTGATCGTTTGCGGCATCGTGCTCCTTGCTCCACATGACCCAGGAGGCGAAGAGCCCGTAAAAGAGCGTCTGCACAAGCGTGGAGCGGAAGAAGTGCTCGCCCTTGGCGCCTTCGAAGCGGACGCCCAGGGTCTGCTCCATGGAGGTGCGGACGGCGTCGAGCGCGGCCAGTTCGGCGGACTCGGCTAGGAAGCGGGCCTCGCGGGCGTAGGAGGCCAGGAACCACGCCACATCCTGCGGGGTGGCCAGGGCGGCTCCGGAGAGCAGCACGCGCTTGAGGAACTCCAGGAAACGGGCGCCGTGCTCGTCTTGGGCGCGCCGCGGGTGGTTGGCCAGGGCCCAGAACTCGGTTTCGTCCTCCGCGAGCGTGTAGCGTTCCAGCTGGGTGGCGTGCCCGCGGGCGTCCGTGCCCATCAAGATGAAGTCACGAAGGTTGGTGACCAGTACCTTGCGGTAGGCGTTGAGGTAGCCCAAAACCTGCGGCGATTGCGCGATGGCCTCGGCGTCGGCCGACGGGGCCTTGACCTCCATGGCTCCGCGGGCGGGCTTCTGACCGCCCAGGAGGGAGGAGTGGAGATCGTCGGTGCCGCTCGCTGCCGCGGGCGCCGCGGCCGCGCCGGACCCTTTGGTGGTGCGCGTCCGCCGGAGCTGGTCGGCCGCGAAAAGGCCGCCGTCGGGAAGCCCCGCGCCGCAGTTGCGAATGTTCATCACGCAGCGGACCTTGGGCTTCAGCCCTCCGCCCACCTCCTCCAGCAGGGCCCTGAGCGCCGGGTAGTAGGAGAGCTCGGACACCCCTTCGCCCGAGAGCCTGATATCCCGCACGTCGCTCAGGTAACGCTCAACCGGCCCCACCCTTCCGCCTTTCCGCTCGTGCGCCCGCCCGAAATCGCCCGCCTCCTACTGTAGCGCCTGGGTAGGACGGAAGCGAAGGGGGTTAGTCAGTTTTGGAGGCAAAATGGAGTCCGCCGACACCGGATTCCGCTCCCCGTGACCTTGCGCTACACTCAGAAGTGCCGCTCTTGGTTTGCGGCAAAGGTCTACGTACATCATGTGATTCGGAGAAGAGGTGGGCGATGAAGAAAACTGTCTTGTTGCTCATGCTGACGCTGACCGTGGCTCTGGCCGCCGGACTGCTGGCGGGTTGCGGCGGCACCAGCGAGACCACTGCCACTACGGCTGCCACCAGCGACACCACGGTGGCGCCCGGCGAGAGCACCACCACTGCGGCCGAAGCTGCGGCGGCCGACACATTCACCTATGCGCAGGGCGCGGACCCGCGCGGTCTGGACCCGGCGCTGGTGGATGACGGTGAGTCCGCCAAGATCATCGTGAATGTCTACGAGGGTCTGTTGAAGTACGCCGATGATTCCACCGCGGTGGAACCCTCTCTGGCCGAGTCCTGGGAGATCAGTGACGACGGTCTGAGCTAC
>Ga0123329_1001366_pt1 | contig 23207 bp, 16 predicted proteins | sample BioC12SIPDNA_FD_89703 | JGI IMG/M metagenome (GOLD analysis project Ga0123329, IMG submission 89703) | Anaerobic biogas reactor microbial communites from Washington, USA - Biogas_R1_B C12 SIP DNA | ecosystem: Engineered > Bioreactor > Anaerobic > Unclassified | place: Washington, USA | collected...
TAAAGTTTGTGCACCCTTGCGATGGTTCCCTTGGCACCCAACGCGCTTTCGCGCGTCGGTAGTACCTTTTGCCTTGCCCAGGGCCGTTGCCAAAACCCCCTGTTCCTGGGGGGGGCGTTGCCAAAACCCCCCGCCACGGGTGCGCCGTCGGGGGTTTCGGTTACGGCAACACCACAAGTGCTAGTCAACGGGCACCCCCTTTGCCGGGGGCTTGGGCCGTGCTCACAAGTGCCAGGATTGCCGCTTTCAGGTGTTCGGGCAGGGTGCCCCAGGCTTCCACCACGGGGGCCAGTTCGGGGGGATAAGTACCCACATAAGTCCCCGCGCGGGGCTGTCCGTCTGTAAGTGCTTTATTGACAGGTGTTTGCGGATTCTCGCAGGGGATTTTAAGTCCCCAGCGTCTGCCATTCCGCCACTCGCCCGTGGGGTGTCATCGTAAGGCAAGCCGGCCCCGAGCGGCAAGCCGGGAGGATGGCTCGCGAGACGGACGATGTGCGGCGGCTCCGGGGTAACCGTTCACAGAGATCTCTGTGTCGCGGTGACTCGATCCGGTTGCCCACGGGCGACATCAGCAATGTCTCGAACCGCCGATCCGACTTCGCCCTGCTACGCCGTGACGAGTAGACGCGGATACACGCCGATGCCCGCCAGGAAGACAAGCCGTAGCGCGTTTGGGCAAGAGGTGGGAAGTCGCGGTCACGGGCGCCAATCGACGAGGAAGCTGGAGGTGGCGTTGGTCGAAGGTGGCGGCGTCGAGGTCGTCTCGGGGGCGACCGCGGCATGGAACTGAGCGTGATCGCCCATTTTGAAGGACCTGCCGAGGTAGGTGCCGAAGAACTCGCTGCCCGGATTGCCTCCCCCCCACATTTCCATGGAACCGCTCGGGCTTCGCACCTCAGCGCACAGCTTGGCCCTCTCAGTGAGAACGACGCTGTCCGAGACAAAGATGCGGAGTCGACCGGGGTCGCCGGTGCTCATGTTAAGCCGGCAGAAGTTATACACGCCCACGCTGCCGGATACGTACAGGTCGAGCGAGCCGCCGTCCGCGATCTGGAGCTCGCTGGCACCGCTGAAGTACACGCTGCCGTCCACTTGCAGGATCACGGGAGCGGTTACCCTCAGCACGGTCGAGTTGCCGGAAACGTTGATCCCGCTGACTCGTCGGTTCGCGCTCAGTGTGGTAGTGCCTGTATACAGACTCCAGTATCCGGAGCTGGCTGGCATCCCGTTGGGCAAGGTGATGGTGGGCATGGGAACCGCCGCCGCCAGAGCCGTCCGCGTTCCGGTGATTTGCCCGGGCGGGTAGAGAGCGATCGTGCTCACCGGGTTGCCGCCCGGCCCCACGCGTACGTGCCCTTTGACCGTGGCGGTGCCGATCTTGATCTTCTGACTGCCGGTCGCGTTGGTGGAAATGACCGCCCGGTCATTGAGCACGTTGGTTCCGCCATAGGCGCCGGCGGTGGGGTCAAAAGCGTCGATGAAGCATTGCGCTCCGGAACCGACGCCCCATATCTCGATCGTGTCGGCTACCGCGAGCGCGGGCCCGGCGGGTCTGCTGCCGACCAGAGTGGCGATCTCATCCTGGGGCAGAGCACGGTTGTAGATGCGGACATCATCGAGGCGACCGCTGAAGTTGTCGTTGTAGCCGGAAGGCGGCGCGGTCGTTTTCTTGGTACCGATGCACAGGTTGTCGTTCGTGGTGCGGATGGCCCCAGAAGCGTTCCGCGAGGCAACAAGCTGCCCGTCGTAGTAGAGCCGCATCTGCCTCGCGTCCCGATCGTAGGTGGCGGCCACATGGACCCAGGTGTCGGTTGCGGGAAGGTCGGCGGTCAGCGAGGCCACTTTGTAAAGGTCGAACTTGAGGGATCCGTCCTCGGCGGTCAGGCGAAACTGGTTGTCGGAGGCACCTTTTTGCATGATGCGGCGATTGGCGGTGACCCCGAACGCCCCGCCCCAGGTGTCCGTGTGAATCTGGGCCGCGAGTGTGATCGCGGAGGTCACGTTGAGGGCAGTGCTGCTGGGCACTGACACGAAACCTTTGCTGCCGTTCAGCGCCACGCAGCCATCAAACATGCCCTGCGAGTTCCAACTCGCCCCGGTCTGCAAGATCCCGGTATGGCCATGCCCGCTCGAATCGCTGGCCGTCTTGCCGCTGGTTTCATCGAACTTCCAGTGCCCGATGAGCGAAGGATCCCCGCCGGCGACCGGCCTGAGCACCGCCCTCGCGACATGCGAGAACCCGTCCACCCGCCCCGTCGCCGTCAAGGTCAGAAGGTGCTCGCCCCCTCCATTCTCGGCGGACAGATCACCGTCGCCATCGACGATACCGTCGCGGTCAAGGTCGACGCCATCCTCGCCGCGAACGGTAAAAAGGCCCCCTGCGAAGGGCTGATCCTCCGCCCAAACACCGTGGGTCCGCTTCTCGCGCCAGTCCGCGGTTGCCCGCACATAGGCCATCGCCCCATCGAGGGCTGTCTCGGCGATGTACCTTGCCTGGGTCTGTCGGTTGACGTTCAGGGCGATTCCCACCGCGGTGCCCTGGGCGTTCAGGTAGCTGTACCCCAGTGTCGCGGACATGATCACCGCGATCAGCGCAAGCAGCAGGGCCACGCCCCGGCGGGCGGAGTTCCGTCTTTTGCGGCCTGCTGTTCGCTGCATTCCTGGCAAGTGGGCTCCCCGTAGCCGGCGATTCCTCCCGCTCTCCCATGGGGTTATATCGGCTGGGCAGCCTGCGGCTTGATGCCCAGGACCGAGCCCCAAGGCCGAAGGAAGCCAGACGGCCTTGTCTGGCCTGCCCGGCAACGTCCGGATACACTCGGCTATGATGTGGTGGGAACCCGATTTACCGGGCCACGGGTCGGCAAAATGCCGATAAGGAACGCAAACGCAGGAGCGACTATGGGTTTCTTCATCCCCACCGCGGCAACAGGTAACGGTACGTCCCTAGCCACCTTCGGGCGGTCCGGCGAGATCATGGGCTTTTTTTACCCACGGATCGACTACGCGCACAACGTCCGCGAGGGCATGCCGGCCATTCGGCTGCTCGATGGCTCGCCCAACGGGCAGTTCATCTGGTGCTTCCAGGAAGCCTGGCGAGTGGCCCAGTCCTTCGAGCCCGCCAGCAACGTGCTCGTCACCCGGCTGGCGCACCGCGAGATGGACCTGACCGTCGAGATCAGCGACGTCCTACCGCCGGGCAGGCACGGGTTGTTGCGGCGGATCGTGGTCACCCGCGGCGAGCGGGTCAGCCCCGTCCAGTTCATGCACTACTTCCGTTTGGCGATCGGCGATGTGGAATGGCGAAACGGCGTCCAGGCCCACCGCGAGGAAAATGTCGTCGTCCAACACTTCCGGGATATCGCTCTGGCGGTGTCGGCCACCGATCCTTTCGCCGCGCAGTGCAGTTCCGTGCAGACCCTCGGGCACACAGCGACCAAGCAGGCGATGGTGACCGGACAACTCGGCACCTCGTCCCAGGCCATCGGCCGCGTCGATTTCGCCGTCGCCTTTGAGCCCGTGCATACCGCCCGCTGGGAGACGACGCTGGTCCTCGCCGGGGCGACCTCACGAGAAGGGGCGATCACCGCCGCCCGGCAACTCGTCGCCCTGGGCTTCAAGCAAGCCATTCACGACGCCAACGATCGCGTCGCCGCCGAGCTGACCGACGCTGGGCCATGCCCACGCCCCGATCTCGCCGACGCCTACGATCGCGCCGTGATCTCGCTGCACGACCTGTACGATGATTCCGAGGGCACGTTCATCGCCGCCCCCGAGTTCGACCTTGGCTACGAGCTTTCCGGAGGATACGGGTACTGCTGGCCGCGCGACGCCGCTGTCTGCGCTTTGGCCGCTCAACGTATCGGTCGGCCTGACATGGCCGCTCGGTTCTTCGAATGGTCCGCCCTCACCCAACTGGGGAACGGCCATTGGTTCCAGCGATATTGGACCGGCGGGGCGAGCGCCCCCTCCTGGTGCGTCGATCTCGACCAGATCCAGCTCGACCAGACTTGCGCGATCGTCCACGCGGCCGGCCTGTACGCCCGGCGATGCGGCGAGTCGGCGTCACGGTTCGTGGACGACTACCGCCCCATCGCACAGCGGGCCACGCGGGCTATTCTCGCCCACATGGGTGGCGACGACCTGCACCGGCCAGCCACGGATCTTTGGGAAAACAGCGTCGGCTCGTTTACCTACACCCAGGCCGCGGTGATCGCTGCCCTGCGAGAGGCCGACGAAGTATTCGGGATCGACACCGACCGCACCGGCCCCGAGGCCCGCGAGCGCCTTCGCCGCCGGCTCATCGAGGTGTTCTGGCGACCGGAGAGCGGCCGCTGGCTGCGACGCGTGACCCCGCACGGCGAACCCGACTCCACCCTCGACTCCTCCGCGATGGGGCTCATCGACCCGTGGGAAATCCTCGATCTGCGCAACCCCGAGGATCGCCGGCTGGCCCTGGCTACCATCGAGGGTATCAGCCGAGACCTCCGCAGCGAGGTCAAGGGCGGCGGGGCTATCCTGCGGTTCCAGGGCGAAGCGTACATGGGCGGCGGGCCGGGCTGCGTCAACACCATCTGGCTGGCCCTCTGCCGACTGCGTCTGGCCGCCACCGCGGACCGAGCGGAAGAACGCAGCGAGCACATCGGGCACGCCGTGGACGACCTCCGCATCGCCCTGGCCAACACCAGCCCCACAGGCCAATTGCCCGAACTCATCCCCAAGATCCACTTCGACTACTGGGCCGCCCCGCACGCGTGGGCCTGCTCCCTGCTCATCGAAACGGTAGCCGCCTTTCGATCCCTGAACCAGCACGAGGCGACGGCCTTCGACACCAAGCGACTCCGCATCCGCCGTCAGGCTCCCTCGCGATAGCGTAGCCCGCGCCCGTAGCGGTTGCCCCCCGACTTCGGCGAGCTCAGCCGAGCCGCGACTCTGTTGGTCGCGGCTCTGCTGGGCACGGCTCTACCAGAGCGCGGCTCTGCCAAGGCGCGGCTCTGCTCGGGCGCGGGTTTTGATCGCCGTGCATTCATGCTACGCTTATGCAGCGGCTGATTGTGGCCGCGTGCATGGAGGAGACCCATGCGTTGCCGCGTCTGCAACTATCGTCTTTGGCAGTTGACCACACCCCGGTGCCCGGAGTGCGGGACGCCGTTTCGACCCAGCGAGTTTGAGTTCGCCCCCGGCAGCGTGCAGTTCTGCTGCCCGGACTGCAAACAGGCGTATTACGGCACCGGGCCCAAGGGTCATCTCGAACCCCCGAGCTTCACCTGCGTCTCCTGCGGACGGGCCCTGGACATGGACGAGATGGTCCTTCTGCCCACCGAAGGTATCGAGGAGGACGAGACCCGGCCGGAAACCGTGCCCTGGCTGGATACCAAACTGGGGCGATTCCGGGCATGGTGGAATACGGTGGGCATGGCCCTGGTCCGGCCGGCCGACCTGATGAGACTGCTGCCGCTTGATAGCTCAGTCGGCCAGGCGATCTGGTTCGGGACGCTCACGCACTCGCTAGCGATCATCGGCAGCTTCGCGGTCTTCATGATCTTTCCCCTGATAGTGGCCATGACGCTTGCCGGGGGGGGCGGCCCTGGTGGCATAGAGGGCGTCATGCTCTGCACACCCCTGATGGCCCTGATACTCGTGCCCATCCTGGTGCTCGTGTGGAGCTGCCTGGTGCACGGCGTGCTGTGCATCACCGGCAAAGACGTCAAACCGTTTTCTCGCACGATCCAGGCGGTCTTCTACAGCGCCGGCGCCAACATCATCACCGCCATCCCCTGCCTGGGCATGTACGTCGGCTGGATCTGGAACCTCATCAGCCAGATCATCATGCTCAAGGAGGGGCACGGGATATCCGCCCGTCGGGCTATCGCCGCCGTCGTCCTGCCGCTGCTGCTGGCCATAGGCGTACCGGTCGCGATCCTTGTTCCAGCCGTGCGGGGCGTCCAGACCATGGCGTCAGGTGCACGCGCTCTAATGCAACGCCAGATGAGCACCAGTTCGGTCACGGCAGCCCTCACCGGCTACTGCCAGACCAGGCAAAGTGCGTGGCCGTCGCATGCTATCGAGCTGGTGACCGCAGACCTGCTACGCGTATCCGACCTGGTTGACGCGAGTACGGCAACGATGCTTGAGCAGGTCCCGATTGGTGATACGACGCTCGCTCAACTTGAGTACTTGTCGGCGGCGGAACAGGACGCGATTGCCAAAGACGTCGTTGATGCGATGCCGCCCAACGTCATCGCTCACCGCCTCGGCGACTTCGTTTTCACCTATCACGGCATTGATCTCGCGAACGCCGACCCGAACCTGTGGCTGGCAATCCTCGCCCCCGATCCGGAGAGACAGAAGCCCGCCTCCGACCCGGGATCCCTGGACGATTCCTTTCCGATCTTCGCCGGTCAGATCAGGCTGCCAGTCGCGTCGGCACCCGCGAACCCTCCACCTGTCACAAAGCCGATCCCGTTATCCAACCGCACCGCGGCCCTGGAGAGCCAGAACGCCTTGCGTGCCCAGCACGGCCTGCCCCCGCTGCCGGATATCTGGGCACTCAAGCACGGCGAGCCTGCGGTCGCCCCACCGGGTTTCATCATGCCCACGCCTGCTGCGCGCCCGGCGGAAGCTCCATCCGCAGAGAGTCAGCAACCGTGAGCCGCGTAGCTTGCCGCAAAGCTTTGACAACCGCTCGCGTTTCGGATAACCCCAGCAATCACAATCGGCCCGGCAGAGCCGCGAACCAGCAGAGCCGCGACCGTAAGGGAGCGGTCAGTGTGCGGCGAAACCTCGGAACCGCTCCCTTACAGTCGCGGCTCTGATAAACGGCTCTGATAAATGGATCTGACAAGCAATCGGCTGCACTGGAGCACGAAGCCCATGCGAACCTGCCATGTTCTGTTCATCCTTGCCGGTCTGACACCTGTCTGGACCGCTGTCGGCTTCGCCGCCGAGACGACTACGCAGCCCGCAGCCGACCCCGGCCCATGGATTCGCGTCAACCAGATCGGCTACTTGCCGGGCGACCCCAAGATCGCGATCCTCTCCAGCGGTCGGCCGCTCAGCGGAACCTTCACCGTGGGCGAGTTCCAGGCCGACATCGGGCTGGACGACGGGGCCTGGGGACCGTTCGAGCACAACTACCGGCTGGACTTCTCCGCCCTCCGCGCGCCCGGGCGCTACCGCGTCGCCTTCGGGGACACTCACTCGCTTCCCTTTGCCATCGGTGAGGACGCCTACCGCGACGTGCCCGGCCAGCTGCTCGCGTTCATGCGCCTGCAACGCTGCGGCGACAACCCCGTCACCGGCCACAAATGCCACCAGCAGGACGCGATCGACACCGTCACCGGACGCAAGCTGGACCTCGTAGGCGGATGGCATGACGCCGCCGACCGCATCAAGCACATGATCACCACCACCTACTGCGTGGCCGCCCTCAAGCTCGCCGACGCGACCGCGGAGGCCCGCTACGGCGCTGAATTGGTCCGCAAGATCCACCCCGACCCCCAGACCATCTACGTCCAGATCGCCGACGATCGTGACCACCGCCCGCCAGCCAAACTGTGGCATGAGGATCAGTCCGACTACGGCTGGGGCCCCGGCGGGCCGCGATCCGCTTGGCCGGCCACCGGCAAACCCGAGGGCCCCAAGCATCAGAACAAATCCAGCGGCAAGGCCAGCCTCGCAGGTCGAGCCAGCGCCGCCATGACCCTGATGGGCGATCTCGAAGCCGCCCGTTCCCTCTTCCGCCTCGCGGCTAACAACCCCGGCAACGCCATGTCCGTCCCCGTCAATGCCCCCTACTACTATGGCGAAAGCAGCTTCTGGGACGATCTGGAATGGGCCGCCACCGAGCTGTTCATCGCCACCGGCGAGCCCGAGTTTCGCGAGCGAGCCGTCGTATACGCCCACCAGGCCGGCGACAACCCATGGATGGGCCGCGACCACCACGGCCACTACGAGTTCTTTCCCTACGTCAACCTCGCCCACTGGCGGCTCTACCCGCACGTCGACCAAGCCACCCAACGCAAGCTCGCCGATTACTACCGCGCGGGGCTCGAACGTGTGCGCGAGCGGGCCATGGACAGTGCCTACCGCATCGGCACACCCTTCGTGTGGTGCTCGACCAACGACGTGATCGCCTTCGCCACGCAGGCCCTGCTGTACGAGAAAATGACCGGCGACCAATGCTTCCGTTCATTGGCCGCCGAGGCCCGAGACTGGATTTTCGGCCGCAACCCCTGGGGGGTATCGTTCGTGATCGGCGTGCCCCAAGGCGGCGTGTACTCCTCACGCCCCCATCACCTGTTCTACAGGCTGGCCGACCATCTGCCCGTCGGCGGACTGGTGGATGGCCCCGTCACCAAGCAGATCAACGACAGCCTCAAGTTCGACGTGTTTGGCGACGACGAATACGCCCGATTCCAGTCCGACGTGGCCGTCTACCACGACGCCTACGCCGACTTCTCAACCAACGAACCGATCATCGACGGCACCGTCTCGCTGCTGCTGCTGCTGCACCTGTGGAAGTGACCGTACCCCGGACCAGTCCGCACTGCTCACAGCAACGAGCCCCGAGCGCGAGCGAGCCGGAGGGAGTGGAAAACGCACACGCTCCCCGCACTGCTCACAGAGCAGTGCCGCACGCGTGCTTTCCTCGCTGTCTTATTGACTCGTGTTTTTCGACTTGCTCGCCAACCCCATCTGGTCGCTGACCATTAATCTCGTCTGCCGCCCAGCAAACCGGAGCGAATCAGCAGGTAGACCAGTGTCAGCATGGCGCCGATCGTTGCCGCCACGTAGGTCATGGCCGCGGCGTTGAGCACCCTGCCAACCTCGACATCCTCGCGGGCGGCGATCACACCGTTTTCCACGAGCACCCGGCGAGCCCGCCTGCTGGCGTCGAACTCGACCGGCAGATTGATCAACTGGAACAGCACCGTTAGCGAGAAGAGCAGAACGCCGGCCAGGAGCAGGCCCTGCCCCAGAGCGGTGCTCGCCAGGAGGAATCCGATCATGAAGATGATCATCGACAGGTTCCCGCCTGCCGACGCCAGGGGGACGATCCCGTTACGCAGCTTGAGAGGCGCGTACCCGCTGGCATCCTGAATGGCGTGCCCCGCCTCATGCGCGGCGACACCCACAGCCGCCAGCGATCGGCCGCTGTAGACATTGGGACTGAGCCGCAACACTTTCTTCTGCGGGTCGTAATGGTCGCCGAGCATACCGCGCGTCGGCTCGATGCCCACCCGCTGCAACCCGTGAGCCTGCAGAATACGATAGGCAGCCTCCGCTCCGGACAGCCGACTGCTCGCCGGGATCTGGCTCGCGCGGGCGAAGGAGCCCTTCACCTTCATCTGTGCCCAGCCCGCCAGCAGCATCGCCGGCGCCAGAATGATGAAGTACAGCGGGTCAAACATGATAAACGCAGTCATCGATCCCTACCTCCCTGTGATTCCCGGCACACCAAGCGGCGAACACGGCCGCCGCGAGTCTGCTCCTCCTTATACGCTGGTGAGACGCAGCAAGACCAGTGCCAATCCGCCAAACCGCTCTGTCAGCATCACGAACAGGGTTGAATGTCGTCGAGAACGGCCGCCCCGGTCAGTTTGGCAGGCCCTCATCAGTAGTCGAGTTTGAGGTCCGCCTCGCCGAGGACTTCGAAGTGGTTGCGAATCAGGACGTCGGCAGCCATCTCGATGTTGTCGACCGACAAAGCGAGGGCCGGCCCGATCTGCTCCGGCAGCAACGGATAACAGTATCCGATGTTAATCTCACAGGAGAGCAGGCACTGCCAAACGAGAAGCAGACCTTGCTTGCCAGCAGGCAGTTTCACCACGATTACTTCAGCCACACTGACAGAGAAGCCTGCCTTCGCCAGGATCTCCTTCGCCAGATCGGGAGCGTCGAACAACAGCCGCACGACCGCGCAGTCGACCGAGTCGATCACCGACAGGCCGAGAATACGCACTTCGTGTGTGTCGATGAGCTGGGTGAGGCGCAGAAGCTGCCCCACGCGGTTCTCAAGGAAGACCGACAGTTGGCGGGCGATTGGGTAGCCCTGTCCTTCGAGGGTCTCATAAGGCCCGGGAACCATACCCATGCGGCTATTCTACCTCGGTCGCCTGTTGTGCCAATCCTGAAGGCTCCCCTGCTGCCACTCTGGCAGAGGGCTGGCCTACATGTTTATCGGCAAGAATCGTAAGTATCTACACAATCAATTGTTACAAAAACATGACCGTCGGCCTACCTGCTGGCATCCGATTTGCCCATAGCCGCGTGAGGTGCTGCGCACGCGAAGAGCGAACGTGCAGCCGGAGTGCTTGGCGGCCGGGCGACGTGTGGCCGGCCGAACTTCCGGCCAACGCAAGCCGTTGGCGTACGCCGCGAGAAATGAAGGGAGTTGCAGCATGTCGAAGATCATCGGGATCGATTTGGGAACCACCAATTCCGTGGTCGCGGTCATGGAGGGCGACACCGCCAAGGTTCTCACCAACGCACAGGGATCGCGGCTCACCCCGTCGGTGGTCGGCTTCACGGAGAAAGGCGAGATCCTGGTTGGGCAGATCGCCAAGCACCAGCAGGTGACCAACCCGCAGAACACGGTTTTCTCGATCAAGCGATTCATGGGCCGACGGCACAATGAAGTGCACTCGGAAGAGAAGATCGTGCCCTACACCATCGTCGGCGGCGAGGGTGACCTGGTCAGCGTGGAGGTGCGGGGCAAGATCTGCACTCCGCCCGAAGTCTCGGCCATGGTCCTGCGCGACCTGAAGAAGACGGCCGAGGACTACTTGGGCGAGAAAGTGACCCGTGCGGTCATCACCGTGCCGGCCTACTTCAACGACTCGCAGCGGCAGGCAACCAAGGACGCCGGCGAGATTGCCGGCCTCAAGGTTGAGCGAATCATCAATGAGCCCACCGCCGCCGCCCTGGCCTACGGGATGGAGAAGAAGAAGAACGAGAAGATCGCCGTCTATGACCTCGGTGGCGGCACTTTCGATATCTCCATCCTGGATATCGGCGATAACGTGTTCGAGGTGCTCAGCACGAACGGCGACACGCATCTCGGCGGCGACGACTACGACGAGGAGCTGATCAAGTACGTTGCCGAGGAGTTCCGCAAGAAGGAAGGGATCGACCTGCGTAAGGATCCGATGGCCCTGCAACGCCTGAAGGAGGCGTGCGAGAAGGCCAAGTGCGAGCTGTCCACCACGCAGGAGACCACGATCAACCTGCCGTTCATCACCGCCGACCAGGCGGGTCCCAAGCACATGCAGGAGACTATCACGCGTAGCAAGTTCGAGCAGCTCACCGAGATGCTGACCGACCGGACGCGTAAACCCGTTCTCCAGGCGATCAAGGACGCCAAACTCAGCCCCAAGGACATTGACGAGGTGGTGCTGGTAGGCGGGTCGACGCGCATGCCCGCCGTCCAGCGGCTGGTCAAGGACATTTTCGGCAAAGAGCCCAACAAGAGCATCAACCCGGATGAGGTGGTGGCGGTTGGAGCGGCGATTCAGGGGGCGGTGCTGACCGGCGAGAAGGACGACATCGTCCTGTTGGACGTGACCCCGCTCTCGCTGGGCGTCGAGACGCTGGGTGGTGTGATGACCAAGCTCATCGAGCGGAACACCACCATCCCGACGAGCAAGAAGGAGGTCTTCAGTACGGCTGCGGACAACCAAACCGAGGTAACCATCCACGTGCTGCAGGGTGAGCGGGAGATGGCCGCCGGCAACCGCTCGCTGGGGCGGTTCAACCTCAGCGGCATTCCGCCGGCCCCTCGCGGCCTGCCGCAGGTTGAGGTTACCTTCGACATCGACGCCAACGGCATCTTGAACGTGTCCGCCAAGGATCTGGCCACGAGCAAAGCCCAGTCCATCCGCATCGAGGGATCCTCTGGTCTCAACAAGGAGGAGATCGAGCGGATGCGGCACGAGGCCGAGGAGCACGCCGCCGATGACAAGGCTCGCCGCGAGCTGGTCGATCTCAAGAATCAGGCGGATTCGCTCATCTACCAGACCGAGCGGAGCTTGCGGGAGGTCGGCGACAAGGTGCCCAGCGACGAACGAGGCAAGATCGAGTCAGCCGTCAACCAGCTCAAGGAAGCGATCAAGGGCGACGACAAGGAGGCCATCCGCAAGTCCCACGAGCAGCTCGCCTCGGCCGCCCAGACCATCGGCAAGATCGTGTACGAGGAAGCCGCTCGCAAGGCGACGGCCTCGGCCGGAGCAGCCGGCAGCGGTTCCGAAACCCCGGGCACGACCGCCGAGAGCAAGGACGAGGACGTCATCGACGCCGAGTTCGAAGAGAAGAAATGAGTGCCGGGCACGCCAGCGAGCCGGGGACGCAAGTCCCCGGGTAACCGCGAGAACAGGGATCGGTCCCGCAAAGGAGAACCGCGTCGCGAAGCGTCAAGCCGCTAGCTGGCGTGTGGGCGAATCGCGGCCCCTGCCGACTCCGTTGCAGTCTCACGTGCGGCGTTGTGGGCGATCGGAAGGCGGGGCACCTTCGATCCGTCCAAAGACCATGCGCCCGGCACTGGTCTGCAAAACGCTGGTGACCATGATGGGCACCGTCTCGCCGATCCGATCCTTACCCGATTCGACCACCACCATGGTCCCGTCCTCGAGGTAACCGACGCCTTGGCCGGCCCCCTCGCCCGGACGGATGATCTTGACCTTCATGCCCTCGCCGGGAAGGAAAACCGGCTTGAGGGCGTTGGCCAAATCGTTGATATTGACCACCTCCACGCCGCGAATGGTGGCGACCTTGTTCAGGTTGTAATCGTTGGTGACGACTCTGCCGTCTATCTTGCGAGCCAGGGTGACGAGCTGATGGTCGACCGTCTCGCCGATATCCTCTCTCGACTCGCGTGTATCCTGCAACTGCACCTCGATCTTCTGGTTCGCCTGGAGCCGATTGACCACATCCAGCCCACGACGCCCGCGGTTGCGCTTGAGCCGGTCGCCGCTGTCGGCAATCAGATGCAATTCATGCAGGACAAACCGCGGGATGAGCACCGGAGCGTCCACGTTCCAGGTCTCCAGAATGTCGGCGATGCGTCCGTCGATGATCACCGACGTGTCCAGGATCAGGGGATGCTGTCCCTTGCGCTGCTTGGCGAACTCAACATAGGGGATGACGAAGCGCACATCGTCCTTGGTCTGCAGGATGAAGCTGACGGCCAGGTAGCAGGTGACGATACCAATGAGTACCTTGGTCGTGCTTATCAGGGGCGTGCGGGCCAGGACCGGTTGATAGGCGTCCACCAGCAGATCGAGAACGATCCCCACCCCGAAAGCCACGACCATGCCAATCACCAGACCGAAGAACATACCCGACATCGCCAGCAGTGACTTTTGGGGGATGAAGATGTCGATGGCGATGACCAAGCTGGCCACCCCCAAGGCCATGATCAACGAGGGCAACGCCAGGTCCGCTCGGTGCAGCTCGGCATAGTTGAGGGCGACACCGGCTACCATGAGCACGAACATGGCTCGGATGAGATTCAGCAGCATCAACAACCTCCTGACAAATAAGGAATGATCGGGTGTCTCGGTTCCGGAATACCCCAACAATAGATAAGAGGGACCGACACATCCCGTGAGTTGGCATCTGCACTCCTGAAGATCGCGCCCTGGAAACGGAGCCTCAGCAGCCGAGCGGATAGAGACGTGCGGCGCTCCCGCCCGCGGCCCAGGGGCCCCCATGGGCCGAACCAATCAGGCACCCCTGCCCATCAGGCGGCCTGCATGGTTCGCCTTCAATATACTCCGCTGCCGACACGGAGGCAAAAAGGAAGCCGGAATGGAAAACGGCCTGCCGAGAATGCGTAGCAGGGGAGGCAGCGGTGGACCCGGTGGGAACATCGGCCTCCGTGACGCCCAGGCGGAACGAGCCGCCGAGTCCCCCATGGCCTCGGTCCTTCAACACGGGCGTCGGCCATCTCGCTTTGGCGGGTAAATCAGGTTACACTGACGGATTGCGGTCCAAGGTCCGCTGAATGAAGGTCAAGGAGAGCTTATGTCCAGCAATGTTGAGCGGCGGCGAATGGCGACAGATGAAACCTGGCGCGTTTTCCGCATCATGGCAGAGTTCGTCGAGGGCTTCGAGTTGATGAGCCAGCTCGGGCCGGCCGTCACGGTCTATGGCTCGTCCAGGCTCTCGCCAGACACACCGAGCTACCAGCAAGCGGTCCAGATGGGCGCCAAGCTGAGCGAGGCAGGCTTCGCGGTGGTGACCGGCGGCGGCCCGGGCATCATGGAAGCGGCCAACAAGGGGGCCTACGAGGCGGGCGGCGTGAGCGTGGGGCTGAATATCAGCATTCCCACCGAGCAGCACGCCAACCCGTATGTAACCCTAGCCATGAACTTTGATTACTTCTTCGCCCGCAAAGTGATGTTCGTGAAGTACGCGGTGGCCCTGGTCTGTTTTCCCGGCGGGTTCGGCACGCTGGACGAGCTCTTTGAAACGCTGACTCTCCTTCAGACGCACAAGACACGGCTCTCCCCGGTTGTGCTGATAGGCGTGGAGTTCTGGACGCCGCTGATCAAATGGCTGGAGCAGACCTTGCTTGAAGGGTATGGAACAATCGGTGCTCCCGACCTGCAACTGTTCATGCTCACCGACGACCTGGATAAGGCCGTAGCCCATATCGTGGACAAGGCGGCCCAACAGGGTCCGTTGTGGCAGCAGCCGCTGTTGGGCTACAACGTGTGACCCGCTCGTTGAGGACCATGACCTCATTGGGCCCGTCTGGAGCATTCGGGGAAGCCCCATGGCTCACAGCTCGACAGCATGCCGGTCAGCCGCCCAGACCCGCGGCTTGCTCGTAGCCCTCTGCGTCGGGGCGATCGCAAGTTTGGCAATTGCCCAAGCCCCGCCCGGTGATTTGGCCCAGATTGAGCTGCTGCAGAACACCCTCGCGACTGTGGCGGAAGGTGTTCGGCCGGCGGTGGTCGCCATCGTGGCCACGCGTCCCCTCGACACCGTCAATCCTCAGGAAGTGCCCGAAAGCGGTCCCGATGGCGACCATCGACTACCCGATCACGTGGTGCCGGCCGTGGGTAGCGGCATTATCATTGACTCGAATGGCGTGATCCTGACCAATGAGCACGTGGTCCACGGTGCCTTGCCGGCTGACATCACTTGCATTCTTTCCGATGGCGAATCCTATCGCGCTCAGGAAGTCAACAGCGACCCGCGCCGCGACCTCGCCGTGCTGCGGATCAACGCCAGGGGGCTGTCGGCGGCGCGGTTGGGCGACCTGGCCGACGTACGACAGGGGCACTTCGCGATCGTGATGGGCAACCCATTTGGATCCGCGTCCGAAAGCCACGGGACGCCGGCCATGTCCTTCGGCATCATCAGTGCCCTCGGGCGCGGGCTGACCCGTCAGCTTGATCCACTCATGACCGACCGCTACTACGGCAACCTCATCCAGACCGACGCCCGCATCAACCCGGGCAACAGCGGCGGACCGTTACTCAACATCAAAGGCGAGGTCATCGGAATCAACACGGCGATTTCGACCCGGTCGGGCACAAGCGAAGGAGTCGGATATGCCATTCCGCTGGACCGAACCACGAAGGAAATCATCGCTCAGTTGGCTCGGGGCGAGGCGGTCGAGTACGGCTTTCTGGGCGTGGGGCTGCGGTCCACCACAGACGCTGATCGGCAGGCGGCGGGAGCCCCCGACAGGGGTGGTGCGACCGTTGCCTCGGTCGAGTTCGGGACACCGGCAGCCAGCGCGAATCTCCAGGCTGGCGACGTGGTCGTCGCTTTTGACGGCCAATCGGTAAGCAACGCGGATGACCTCATCGGTCTGGTCGGAGGTGCCCGAGTAGGCGTGCCGGTCAACCTGACTCTCTACCGCGACAAGAAACGAATGAACACCGCGGTGGTGCCCGCTCGCCGCAAGCTACCGCCGCCCAACACATGCAGATGGCGTGGTGCCAAACTGGCCCATCCGGATTGGGAAATCTGCCTGGCGCACAAGCTGCCCGCCGACGTGACTGGCGTGGTGATCACCGAGGTCGAAGCCAACAGCCCGGCTGCCAAAGCAGGACTCCTTGTCGGACAAGTGATCCAGCAGATCGACGGTGTCCGCATTCAGGGTATTCAGCGCATGCTGAGAGTTGCCGAGAAAACAGGCGCTCCGGTGACAGTCCTGATCCGCGGCGATCCGCCCCTCGAGCTGACACTGCCGTAGCAGACCTCGTGTGTCCGCTCTGCGGTAGCTTCTCAGCCTCATACTTGGTGATGCCGCGAGCGACACCGGCGTCTCACTCGTGATCGGATGGTGTGGAACTTTTGAAACGAGTTTACCTGGAAACGATGGGCTGCCAGATGAACGTGCTCGACAGCGAGTTGGTTCTCGGGCAGCTCTGCGCATTGGGATACGAACCGACCCACGAACTCGCGTCCGCCGATCTGGTGCTGCTGAACACCTGCAGTGTACGGCAACACGCGGAGGACAAGGTCTACAGCCGCCTGGGCGAAGTCGGCCGGGCCAAGGCAAAGCACCCGGAGATGCTCGTCGGGGTCATCGGCTGCATGGCCGAGCGCGACCACGAGGGTTTGCGGCGTCGAGCCCGACACGTTGATCTGCTCTGCGGTCCTGGCAACCTCAATGAGATTCCAGCGTTGATTGAGGAGATCGAGCTCGCACGTCGGGAGCACGGAAAGCTGACGGTTGCCCTGGCCCTGGAACACGACCACTCTCGCCGAGAGCCCGCCGCCCGGCGAACACTGCTGTACGACAGCATCGAGGCTCTCGACATCTCCCGCACCAAACCCATGGAAGGCAGCCTGCTCCAATCCTATGTCCGCGTACAACGGGGATGCGACAAGTTCTGCACCTTCTGCGTGGTGCCCTTCACCCGTGGCCCCGAGCGAAGCCGCCCTCCCGGGCATATTGTCGAGGAGGCCCGGCGACTTGTGGATCTCGGGGCGCGCGAGATCACTCTACTGGGCCAGACCGTCAACAGCTACTCGTATGACGAAGGGACCCGCGTGACCCGGTTTGCCGAGCTGCTTGCCCGTGTGCACGAGGTGCCCGGCCTGGAACGGCTTCGGTTCGTGACCAGCTATCCGGGGGACTTCACGGACGACATTCTGGAGGCCATGCGCGATCTGCCGCGGCTGTGTGAGTATCTCCACCTGCCGGCCCAGAGCGGGTCCAACGCGGTCCTGAAACGCATGCGGCGGCAGTATACGGTAGAGCAATACGTCGAGCTGTTCGAGCGTGCCCGGGCGATGGTGCCGGGGATTTCCCTGGCCGGCGACTTCATCGTCGGGTTCAGCGGGGAGACAGAAGAGGAGCACGCGGCCACCCTCGCCCTACTCACTCGGGTACGGTACAAGAACGTCTACATGTTCAAGTACTCCGAGCGGCCGGGCACCCTCGCCGAGCGACGCATGATCGACGATATCCCCGAAGATGTGAAGAGCCGGCGACACGCGGAGTTGAGCACGCTTCAGCACGAGATCTCGCTGGCCCACCACCAAGCCCTCGTCGGACAGTGCGTCGAGGTGCTGGTCGAGGGTTACAGCAAGGCGGCCGTTCGGGCCCAGGAAAGCGAACAAAGCCGTGGGCAGGAAACCTCCTGGCGTCGTTCGGATCAGCTGACCGGGCGGACGCGGACGGACGAGATCGTCGTCTTCAGCGGCTCACCATCGCTCATCGGACAGCTCGCGACCATCCGCGTGACCGCAGCCACCGCACTGACGTTGCACGGCGAGGTGGCATCGGGGCCCGGCCCGCTTGTTTCTTCGCCCACGGTGTGATATCAACGCCCGCGAACGCGAGACGGCCACCCCGGTGGCGGTCCGATTGACTGTAAGCACCGTCCGTCAGCGGCCGCGCGGGGCCGCCGCGACAGGAAGGCGAGATCCGACGCCACCGCCAAGGGAGGCCGCACAGCTCATGATTGTCACCATTGATGGACCCGCCGGCTCGGGCAAATCAACCGCCGCGCGCAAGCTGGCCGCCTTGCTGGGTATTCCTTACCTCGATACCGGCGCCATGTATCGGGCGATCACCCTCAAGGCCCTCGACACGGGCGTCTCATTGGACGACCCCGATGCGCTGGTCGCCCTGGCGAAGGCTACCGATATCCAACTCGATTGCGGCCCGACTTATGTCCGGGTCATGATGGACGGGCGGGATGTGAGCGAGGCCATCCGCTCGATGCGGGTCAGCCAGCACACCAACCCCATCGCTCGGAATCCACGTATCCGCGAGGTTCTGGTTCGCAAGCAGGCCGAGATAGGACGCAGGCTCGGTTCGCTGGTCACCGAGGGCCGCGATCAAGGCAGCGTCGTGTTCCCCAATGCCGACGTCAAGTTCCTGCTCGACGCGGCGGACACCAAACGAGCGGAGCGACGATACGTCGAGATCCAGGCCGACGGCGAAGACGTAAACTACGAGGATGTGCTGGCCAATATCCGGGCTCGCGACGCCAACGACCAAAAACAGTGGGCCGGCTTGCTGGAGTCCAAGCAGGCGGTGCACATCGACACGACGCACATGACGATTGCCCAGGTCGTCGAGCACCTGCAAGCCGAAATCGAGCGGCAAATGGCCGGCCGGAGCCGTTGAGACCGATGCGCATCTTTGGCATCAAACCGACATATGCGATCTGCCGATTCATCTGTCAATGGGTCTGCACGCTGTACATCCGTTCACGGTGCTTCGGCCTGCGACATGTGCCGCGCGAGGGACCCGTTCTTCTGGTCTGTAATCACCAGAGCTTCATGGACCCCGTCCTGGCGGGCATCTCCCTGCATCGCGAGGCTAGCTTCATGGCCCGCGACACCCTGTTTCGCCATCCGCTGTTTGGCCGCCTGCTCCACCGATTGAATGCCTTCCCGGTGCGGCGCGGCACGGCCGACATCGGCGCTATCAAGGAGTCGTTGCGCCGACTCAAGCAGGGGCACGTCCTCGTGGTTTTCCCCGAGGGCACACGTACACCCGACGGCCGCATCAAGGACATGCTCCCCGGGTTAGGCACTATCGCGAAGAAAGCCCGGATCCCCATCGTCCCCACCTTGATCGACGGGATGCAGCACGCATGGCCCAGAGCTCGGCTTCTGCCCCACCCCGGGGACGTGGTCGTCGAATACGGCCCTGCCCTGTGGCCCGAGGAGTACGCCGACCTGAGTGTCGATGAACTGATGAACCTCCTTCGCGCCCGCCTGATGGAAATGCAGAGCCGTTGGCGTAGCCGGCGACGTCCAAGCTACTTACAATGAGGTGGACGCTACGGCATCAGTGTCTCGCCGGAAACCCCATCAGGTGTGGTGTAGAGTTTGGGGCGGTCAGGGCATGTTCCTGTAACGCCTGGTCACCCTGTCGAGCGGTCCCGGCACGAGGAGTACAATGCAAGTCAAGCTGGCTCGCAAACGTGGATTCTGTTTCGGCGTCGAGGATGCCATCGAACTCGCCGAACGCACACTGGCGGAGCATGAGCCCGGTCACGTGGTCGCTCTCGGGCCGGTCATCCACAACCGGCAAGTGGTCGAGCAACTCGAACGAGCCGGCCTCAACCAGTCCGCCGAACTCGAACGGCTCGCTCCCCACACGACCGTGCTCATCCGCTCACACGGTGTCGGACCCGAAACCTACGACCAGGCGCGAGATCTCCAGCTAGAACTGGTGGACGCGACCTGCGTTCTGGTCAAGCGAGCGCAGACGGTCGTTCGGCAGCTGCACGAGGAGGGCTATCAGGTCGTCATGATCGGCGACGCGAATCATCCCGAAGTCCGCGGGGTCACCAGCTACGCGCCCAACGTGATCGTGGTCGACCGGGAGGAGGATTTGGCGGCAGCCCTGCCCTCGCGCGGCCGATTGGGGATCGTCGCCCAAACCACCCACGCTCCCGAGCATGTGGCCCAGATGATCGGGGCCATCGCTCGCCACCCTTTCCGCGAGCTGAAGATCGTGAATACGCTCTGTCTCGAGGTGGTCCGCCGCCAGGAAGCCGCCGCGGAACTTGCCCGCGAAGTAGACGTCATGTTCGTGCTCGGCGGCCTGCACTCGGCCAACACGCAGGAACTGGCCAGGATCTGCAGCGAGGTGGGCGTGGACACCTACCACCTCGAAACTTGGGGGCAATTTCGGCCGGAGATGGCTCGAGGCCACCAGGTCGCCGGTGTCACCGCCGGAGCCTCAACCCCTGACTTCATCATCAACGAGTTCGCCGACCAACTGCGGCAGTTCGATCCCTTGCCCGGCTCTCCCTCCACCACGTGACGCGGGAACCTCGTGGCCCCATCGCCGACCGCCACGCCCCCACGTACTCGTGTGGCACCGCGCCGTGAGCAATGCGTCGCGTGCGTATTCGTGTGGCACTGCTTTGTGAGCAGTGTTTCGTGTGCGTGGCTTTCTTGCCCTTGGCCTTGCTCGTCAGCAGGCCCGGGCCGCACGACACATCCCCGTCCTGGCTTGCATCACCGGCCTGCCGGGGATACATACAACAGACAACCAAGCTCAGCCCGGGCGGCTGAGTGGCCCCGTAATAAGGAACCGCACAACCATGTCTGCTTACCAACTTCCCGAGACCAGTCGCCCCGTTCAGGTCAAGTCCAAACAGGTTCTGCTCGTCGCCAGCGGCGATCTTCGTCTGTCCGCCAATCAGAACTGCTGGCCCGCCCAACGCGATATGGAGAAGGCCCTCACCCAGGCGGTGGCCGCCGCCGGGTACGAGTTGGTCCGTGCCCATCCCTACAAACCCACCGAGAAGCACGGCTTCATCGGCTCGCAGAAGGAAGGAATGGCCGTCTTCGCCAAGATCGACCCTCACGCACCGCTCATCGTCGCTGAGGCAGTCTGGCAATACACGCATCACGTGCTTGCCGGCCTGACTACGCACCAAGGGCCGATCTGCACCGTCGCCAACTGGTCCGGCACCTGGCCCGGCCTGGTGGGCATGCTCAACCTCAACGGCTCGCTGACCAAGGCCGGTGTCAAGTACTCAACCCTGTGGAGCGAGGACTTCACCGACGACGATTTCACCCGCAAGCTCGCCACTTGGCTCAAGACCGGCACCGTCAAACACAAGACCGACCACGTTGTGCCGCTCAAGAAGGTCTCCATCCCCGCGGCGGAACGACAGCTCGGCGAAGCCCTGGCCACACAGCTTCGACGCGAAAAGGCCATCATGGGCATCTTCGACGAAGGCTGCATGGGCATGTTCAACGCCATCATCCCCGACCACCTGCTGCATCCGACCGGCGTATTCAAGGAAAGGCTCAGCCAGTCGGCCCTGTACTACGAAACCATGCAGACCAGCGACGGGGACGCCCTGGCCGTCCGCCAGTGGATGGAGGCCAAGGGCATGAAGTTCCTCACCGGCTCCAACCCCCAGACCGATCTGACCGACGAGCAGGTCCTCCTGCAATGCAAGATGTACATCGCCGCGCTGCGTATCGCGGATGACTTTGGCTGCCATACGATCGGCATTCAGTACCAGCAAGGGCTCAAGGATCTGCTGCCCGCCAGTGACCTTGTCGAGGGCATGCTCAACAACCGCGAACGCCCGCCGGTCAAGAGCCGCGACGGCAAACGCGTGCTCTACAGGGGCGAGCCTTTGCCGCACTTCAACGAAGTCGACGAATGCGTCGGGTTGGACAACATCCTGACCTACCGCGTCCACAAGGCGATGGGCCAGCCGGTCGAATGCACGCTGCACGATGTACGTTGGGGCGACTGGGACGCCTCCGGCACGGTCAAGGAGTATGTCTGGGTTTTCGAGATCAGCGGCTCGGTGCCCCCCGCTCACCTCGTCGGCGGCTGGAAAGGGGCGTCGAGCGAGCGTCAGCCGGCCATGTACTTCCGCCTCGGTGGGGGCACGATCAAGGGCGTCAGCAAACCCGGCGAAACCGTCTGGTCGCGCGTCTTTGTCGAGAATGACCGATTGAAGATGGATATTGGCCGGGCCGGCGTTGTCACGCTGCCCAAGGCGGAGACCGAACGCCGCCTCAAAGCCACGACCTACCAATGGCCGATCATGCACGCGGTGACCTATGGCGTCAGCCGCGACCAGTTCATGGCCCGCCACAAAGCCAACCACGTCCACGTCGTCTACGCCAAGAACGTCACCGACGCCGACCGGGCCCTCTTTGCCCGAGCCGCCATGGCCAACGCGCTGGGCATCGAGGTATCTATCTGCGGCACGCGGAAAGACGGAGCGAAGTGGTAACAGTGTACGCATTTCCGCGAAGTCACCTTCTACCGAGCCCCTGAACCCGGACGCACCCCAACCTCTCTGATCGTATCGCAACACTCGCACCCACTGTTACCCGGGCCGTCCGCAATCAACGCCGCCGATACCCGGCAACGCACGCCCCGAGGAGCAACAACCCCAATGTGGCCGGCTCCGGAATACACCGCGTCCCGATCGCCAGGGCGGTCCAGTTGAAGTCGTTGATCTTGATTTTCTCGTTTTCAGGCTGCGGATCGATAGTGTACTTGAGCAGGAACTGATTACTGAGGTTTAGCAACCCCATGTTGCCTTCTGCGCCATCGTATGTCACCGTGCTTCCCGCGGCAACGACTTCAAAAGCACCCGGAAGCGGTGGCACCGTCTGAATATCCGGCCATGTAACGAGAATGTAGAGTTTCTTGACGTTCTTCTCGATCTTCAGATTGGGAAATGTGTAGAACTTCTGCGCATCGGGGCCCGTCACGGGATCCGGCGCCTCTCCCGGTCCAATCCATCGCCACTCAATGATGGGATTCTGACTACCCGGATTGATGATCGTGCCGTCCCACTCGTAGTCCAGGTCCGGAGGCAACGACAAAGCCAGGAGCGCATTCGCGCCCAACAACACCACAGACACAGCCAACGTGAGCAATCTGGTCACACGCATGTCCTTCTCCTTGTCAATGGCCGGATCGCATGGCCCCGCCACGGCATCAGCGACTCCGGCAGGCCTGAACCGACACGTTCGAGGTGGTTTGGCCCGGCATAACCGCCGAGCCTTATCCTGTTGCGACGCCGCATGCCGACGCCCCTCTTTCACAAGGTTGCTTGTGGGCGCTCAAGAACAGCGGTTCTTCCTTGCACGTCACAAGGGCGAGGAGGGATGCCATGCATCCTGTGGCATGACCTCTGCCCGCCTCCTGATCTCCCATTGTCTCAATCGCCGGCAGCCCCGCAAGTCGGCGGAACCACTGTCAGTTGCGGAAGGGACAGGTACCAGCGGCA